>Ga0126313_10001618_pt1 | contig 12058 bp, 12 predicted proteins | sample Plot105A_FD_89954 | JGI IMG/M metagenome (GOLD analysis project Ga0126313, IMG submission 89954) | Serpentine soil microbial communities from UC McLaughlin Reserve, CA, USA - Plot105A | ecosystem: Environmental > Terrestrial > Soil > Grasslands | place: USA: UC McLaughlin Reserve, Lake County...
GACGTCTTCGGTCCCGTCCGAGAGGAGGGCGGAAGACCGAATGGCACTAGAACACGGATCACGGTCGCGAGTCGTTTCGCTTCGCCCTCTGAGCCCGAGTCATAGGCCTTGTTCGAGAGCTCCAGTCCTGTAACAGCGGGCGGCTCATTGTTCAGAAGACCACTGAAAGGAGTTCAAGGCCATGTCTACGGGCCAATATCCGAAGCGGCGAACCAGCCCGACGTCCACGTCTCGTTCTCCGCCGAAATCACCCAGCAGCCGACGGAGGCACCATTGCGGTGAGCTCGTGAACGACGGTCCCGTCACCGTCGTCTTGGACTGAGTGCCGGCTTCCGCGCTCGCTCTCGCGCTCGCGGCGGCGGCCCTTCACGCCGTTTGGAACCTCCTACTCGCGCGGGCGCGCGACGTCGAGGCGGCCACGGCGATTGCCTTCGCGATCGCGATCGCCTTGTTTGTCCCGGTCGCGGTGGCGCGCTGGGACGTCGATCGGGAGGCAGCGCCGTACATCGCCGTCTCGGCGGCGGCTGAGCTCCTCTACCTCGTCCTGCTCGCCGCGGCGTACGCGCGCGCCGAGCTGAGCGTCGTCTACCCGATTGCCCGCGGCCTTGCGCCGGTGCTCGTCCTCACCGTCGGCATCGCCGTCCTCGGCGTGGGCACCTCCGCGGTCGAGGTCTCGGGCGTGCTGTTCGTAGGAGCCGGAGTGCTGCTCGTGCGCGGCTGGCGCCGCGGCGAGGCTCGAGGGGCCGCGTTCGGCGCCGCGATCGCGGCGTGCATTGCCGCCTACACCCTCGCCGACGCGCGCGGCGTCGAGCACGCCGACCCGTTGGCCTACCTCGTCGTGGTGATGGCGCTGCCGGTGGCTGCGTACTTCGCGATCGTCGTGCGACGGCGAGGCGTCGCAGCGCTGAAGCGGGAGTTCAATCCGGCGACGCTCATCGCGGCGCCTGCAACCTCCGGTGCCTTCGTGCTGGTTCTGTTCGCACTCCAGCGCGCGTCAGCGGCGTCTGTCGCCGCAGTCAGGGAGACGAGCGTCGTTATCGCCGTGGCGTTGGCCGCGCCCGTCCTCGGGGAGCGGGTGACGTCGAGGCGCCTCGCGGGGGCGGTTCTCGTCGTCCTCGGTGTCGCTGTGCTCGGCGCGGGTTGCTCTTCGACCGCGGACGGGCCGGCCGGCGCGAGCACGCCCGGGCCCAAGTTCTTCCGGTTTCCGCCGACGGCCGACTGGACGGAGCGCGCACGTTGCCCGGGCTCTGACCCTTGCTATCCTCGCCTCACCACATTTCACCGTTTCGGAGAAATGGGCGCGCGGCGCCCATTTTTTGTAGAGAGGCCCACGATGACCGACGTGTATGCCAAGGAGAAGACGCTGTTCAGGGAGATCGCTCCACAGGTCGAGCAGGCGATTCCAGGCGTCGAGGTGCTGGCTCTCGAGCTTTCCGGGCCCGAGCGCTTCACCGTCTACATCGACCACCCCCAGCGGGTGGACCACGCTCTCTGCGCACGCGTCACGGATGTCCTCCGCCCGTACCTGCGGCAGTACACGGTCGACGTCTCTTCTCCGGGAATCGAGCGCCCGCTGCGCACCCCCGCCCACTTTGAGCGGGCCGTGGGGCGGCAGGTTGCACTGCGCACGTCGGAGGGCGTCAAGGGCCGCAAGCGCTTCAAAGGGTCGCTCGTCGGAACGAGCCCGGGTGGAGTCCGGGTGTCCACCGACGGAGACGAGTACGAGATCCCGTACGACGCGATCGTGCGGGGCAACCTGATCGAGGAGAGGGTGTGAGATGAGCCGCGAGATCATCGAGGCGGTCCGGGAGCTGGAGCGCGACAAGAATCTCGAGAGCGGGATCCTCGTCGACGCCCTGCGAGACGGCTTGCTCGCCGCCTACAAGAAGACGCCGGGCGCGTACCGGCACGCCACCGTCGAGATCGACGATGCCGGTGACTTCCGCGTGTACGCGATCCACATGCCGCCGGACATCGAGGAGCGCCTGCTCGAGGAGGCGCGTGAGCGCGCCTACGACGAGCTGGAGCGGATCGAGGAGGAGACCGGCGAAAAGCAGCACACCCTCGTGACCGACGACGACCTGGAGATCGACTGGTCGCAGGTTCCGCCCGATCAGATGCGCCGCGAGGACGTCACTCCCGAGAACTTCGGCCGCATCGCCGCTCAGACCGCGAAGCAGGTGATTCAGCAGCGGATCCGCGAGGCGGAGCGCCAGATCATGTACGAGGAGTACGTCGACCGTGTGACCGAGGTCGTGACGGGCATCGTCCAACAGGCCGGCGATCGGAACAACATCCTCGTCGACCTCGGTAAGGTCGAGGCGCTGCTGCCGAGATCCGAGCAGGTCGACGGCGAACGCTACGAGCAGGGCAGCCGCATCAAGGCCGTGATCACCGAGGTTCGGTCGGGTACGAAGGGGCCGCAGGTGATCCTCTCGCGCCGCGATCCAGAGCTGATCAGGACGCTCTTCGAGCTCGAGGTTCCGGAGATCGCCGACGGCCTCGTCGAGATCCGCGGCGTCGCGCGTGAGCCGGGCTACCGCTCGAAGATCGCGGTCGTCTCGCACGCACAGGGCGTCGACCCGGTGGGCGCATGCGTCGGGCCGCGAGGCTCCCGCGTCCGCATGGTCGTCTCCGAGCTCCGCGGCGAGAAGATCGACATCATCCCCTGGAACACGGAGCCCGCTCGGTTTCTCGCGAAGGCGCTGTCGCCGGCCCGCGTGCGGGAGGTCTATATCGACGACGACACCAAGGAAGCCACGGTCATCGTCCCCGAGGACCAGCTGGCGCTCGCGATCGGCAAGGAGGGCCTGAACGCCCGTCTCGCGGCCCGCCTGACCGGCTGGAAGGTGGACATCCAGTCCGAGGCCGAGTTCGCCCAGGCGGAGGCGGAGGCCGCCTTCGCCGGCGGCGAGGAAGGCGAGGACTTCTCCGGCCGCTGCGCGGCGATCCTCTCCAACGGCAAGCGTTGCCCGAACGCCACCCTGCCCGGGACGCGCTTCTGCGGCATTCCGGCACACGCTGCCCTCGCAGAGCGCGAGGGCCGCGGCGAGACGGTGGAGGAGGCTGTGCCGGTCGCGGGCTCCGAGCCGGAGGAGGCCGAAGAGATCGAGGCAGAGGCTGTCGCCGAGGCAGAGGCTGTCCCGAGCCCGGAGCCGAGCGAGGTTCCTACGCCGGAGCCGAGCCCGGCGATGCCCGAGCCCGCTCCGTCGGAGATCCCGAGCCCGGAGCCCGCGGAGATCCCGAGCCCGGAGCCTTCAGAGATTCCGTCTCCCGAGCCGGCCGAGGTCCCGCCCGCGCCGACTGCGGAGGAACCGTCCCGCTCCCGCTCTGCCTGATCGCACCTGCGTCGGGTGCGGGCGCAAGGCGCCCAAGGAGGAGCTCCTGCGCTTCGTCGCGCGGGATGGCGTGCTCGTCGCCGACCCCGCAGCGGAGGCGCGCGCCGCCTACACGTGCCACCGCCTCGCCTGCTTCGAGCGCGCGGCCTCGAAGAACGCCTTCAGCCGCGCACTCAGGCGCACCGTCCGAATCGATCAGAACCTCGTACCGCTCTACACTGAAGGGCGCTAATGGCTGACCAAGGGAAAAAGCGACCGATCCGACCTCGTCAGGCGCCCGCCGGGCGCCGCAAGCGCCGTGTCATCATCGACTCGCAGGCGAACCGCCCGCGCCCTGACGCGCGCCAAGCGCGGGATCGCAGCGACCAGCGGCCGAAGCAGCCGCGCGAGGTCGTCCAGCCGACCGGCCCCGTGACCGTCCAGTCGGGTGTCACGGTGAAGGAGCTCTCGCAGGCGCTGGGCAAGCCGGTCGCCGACATCATCAAGATCATGATGGGCCTGGGGGAGATGGTCACCATCACCCAGTCCCTCTCCGACGAGGGCGTCCAGCTGATCGCCGCCGAGTTCCAGCGCGAGGTCACGATCAAGCACGCCGCCGAAGACGACGAGGAGCCCGAGACCTTCGACGACCCGCAGGAAGCGCTCAAGCCGCGCCCGCCGGTCGTCACGATCATGGGCCACGTCGACCACGGGAAGACGACGCTGCTGGACGCCATCCGCGAGACGGCCGTCGTCGAGACGGAGGCCGGCGGGATCACCCAGCACATCGGCGCGTACCAGGTCGAGCACGACGCGCGAAAGCTGACCTTCCTCGACACGCCAGGTCACGAGGCCTTCACCGCGATGCGCGCCCGCGGCGCCAAGGTGACAGATATCGCGGTCCTGGTCGTGGCCGCGGACGACGGCGTCATGCCGCAGACGAAGGAGTCGATCTCGCACGCGCGGGCCGCCGAGGTGCCGATCGTCGTCGCGATCAACAAGATCGACGTTCCCGATGCGGACCCGAACCGCGTGCGCGGCGAGCTCGCCTCCGAAGGCCTGCAGCCCGAGGACTGGGGCGGCACGACACAGTTCTCCGAGGTGTCGGCCAAGCAGCAGGAGAACCTCGACGACCTGCTCGAGAAGGTGCTGCTGGTCGCGGACGCCGAGCTCGTCCTGACCGCGAATCCCGAGACCGAGGCCTCCGGCCCGATCATTGAATCGCGCCTCGACGTCGGCCGCGGGCCGGTGGCGACGATGCTGGTCCACCGCGGCACGCTCAAGGTCGGCGACGCGATCGTCGCCGGCGACGCGTGGGGGCGAGTCCGCGCGCTCTACGACTTCCGCGGCGAGAAGCTGCAGGAGGCAAAGCCCGGCGACCCGGTCGAGATCCTCGGCTTCGACCATCCGCCGCCCGCCGGTGAGATGGCACGCGTCGTCGAGAACGAGCGACACGCACGCCAGGTCGCGCAGAGCCGTGGCGAGCGGCTGCGGCGCGAGCAGCTGGCGGCGGCCACCTCGGGCGTCTCGCTGGAGAAGCTCTTCGCGCAGATGCAGGCCGGCGGCGTCCAGGATCTCAACCTCGTCCTCAAGGGCGACGTCGACGGCTCGGTGGAGGCGGCCGTCTCGGAACTGAGCAAGATCCAGCATCCGGAGGTCGGCGTCCGGGTCATCCACCAGGGCGTCGGCGGCATCACCGAGGGCGACGTCAACCTGGCGGCGGCGTCGAACGCGCTCGTCGTGGGCTTCAACGTCCGCCCGAACGCCGAGGCTCGCGCTCTCGCCGACCGCGAGGGCGTCGAGATCCGCACCTACCGCGTCATCTACCGCCTCACCGAGGACATCGAGCAGGCCCTCGTCGGCATGCTCGCTCCGGTCACGACCGAGGAGACGATCGGCGAGGCCGAGGTGCGGCAGCTCTTCCGCGTCTCGCGCCTGGGGACGATCGCCGGCTCCTACGTCACGAACGGCGTCGTCCGGCGCAACGCGCAGGTGCGCGTCGTGCGCGACGGCACGGTCATCCACGAGACGTCGGTCGCCCAGCTCAAGCGCTTCAAGGACGACGTCCGCGAGGTCGAGGAGGGCTTCGAGTGCGGCATCCTCCTCCAGGGCTTCAACGACGTCAAGGAAGGCGACGTGCTCGAGTTCTTCGAGACCAGACAGGTCGAGCGCACCGACTTGAGCGCGCCAGCGCCTGAGCCCGAGCCGGCAGCCACGGCCTCCGAATAGCTCCGTGGGCGCCGGCTACGTCGGCATCCTCACCGTCGAGCTGCACTTCCCGGAGGCGGGGTCGCTGAAGGGCAAGCGCAAGTTCGTCAAATCAGCGAAGGCGCAGCTGCAGAACCGGTTCGGGGCGGCCGTCGCCGAGGTCGACCACCACGACCTCTGGCAGCGCAGCCGCTTGACGATGGCGTGCGTCGCGCGCGAGGCGGGGGAGGCGAGCCGGCTGCTGGAGGAGGCGGTCCGATACCTGAACGGCCAGGAATACGAGCTCGTGCACGTCGAACGCGACGTCGTGACTCCCTCAGACTAGCTCTACACAGCCATGTGTATGGTGGTGTAGAATCAGCGCATGGGCCGGACGAACGTCGTCATCGACGATGCGCTGATCGCGAAGGCAATGGAGCTCTACGAGTTCCGTACGAAGCGTGAGGCTGTCGATTACGCCCTCCGACGGCTCGTGGGCGGCGTGGGTGATCCCTACGAGGCGGCACTCGCGCTCGAGGGCATCGGGTGGGACGGCGATCTGGGCGCCATGCGCTCAGGCGACGCGATCGAGGAGTTCTGATCCTTCCCGACACCTCGGCCTGGGTCGAATTCTTCCGGCGGACGGGAAGCCGCGTGCACCAAAGGCTGGCTGCGGCGCTCCAGGCGAGGGAAGAGATCGTAGTTGCGGAGATGGTGATCGCTGAAGTTCTGGCAGGCGCGGTCTCAGCGAGACAGCACGCTGCTCTGCGGAAGACGCTGCTTGCCTTCCCACTCCTCCGCCTGGAGGCGCTCGCCGACTACGAGGAGGCCGCTGCGCTCTACCGGGCCTGCCGCGCAGGAGGTGAGAGCCTTCGCTCGATCACCGACTGCCTCATCGCCGCTCCGGCCATTCGCGAAGGCGTCGCGATTCTCCACTCCGACGCCGATTTCGACAAGCTCGCGCGGCACACTCCGTTACAGGTCGTTCAGACATGAGTGACCGGATGCGCCGCGTGAACGCGGCGGTTCGCGAGGTGCTCGCCGAGGCCGTCGGCGAGCTGCGCGATCCGCGGATCGGCTTCGTGACGGTGACGGACGTCGACACCTCGTCCGACCTCCGCCACGCGGTCGTCTACGTCAGCGTCCTGGGCTCGGAGAAGAAGCGGGAGAACACGCTGGCCGGGCTCGACGCGGCGCACGGCGTGCTGCAGGCCCGCATCGCCCACGAGCTCAGGCTGAAACGGACTCCGCAACTGGCCTTCGAATACGATGAATCCGTCGAGCGCGGCGTCCGGATGTCTCACCTGATCGATGAGCTCGCCCCAGACGACCACGAATGACCTGACGGCGGTTGCGGAAGCTCTCCGCGATAACGACCGCTTCCTGCTGATCACCCACGAGAACCCTGACGGCGATGCCCTCGGCTCGATCCTGGCGGCGAAGCTCGCGCTCGATGCGCTCGGCAAGGACTCAGTGATGTTCATCCCGGGCCGCGCGCCGCTGCCGGCGGAGTACAAGTTCATGCCCCTCGAGGACCTGCGACGCGAGCTGCCCGAGGACACGGGTGAGCGCGTGCTCTTCGCGCTCGACTGCGCGAACGAGAGCCGCCTGGGAGACGGACAGGCGGCGCTCGAGTCGGCGCGGCTGTCCTTGAACGTCGACCACCACCACGACAACACGCGGTTCGGTGACGTCAACGTCGTCGTCGCGGATGCCTCCTCGACCGGAGAGATCGTCCGTGACCTCGTGACCGAGCTCGGGCTCGAGCTGACGCCAGAGCTGGCCGGGGCGATCTACGTCGCGCTCGTCACCGACACCGGCCGCTTCCAGTACGCGAACACGACCCCGAAGGCGCTGCGGTTGGCGGCCGAGCTCGTCGAGGCGGGCGCCGACGTCCACCGCGTGTTCCAGAGCGTCTACGAGACTGTCCAGCTGGCGAAGGTGAAGCTGCTCGCACGGGCGCTCGAGCGCGCCGAGGTGTACGAGGGTGGCGGGGTGGTCGTCTCGTACCTGCTGAAGACCGACTTCGCGGAGGTGGGCGCGGCGGAGCCGTACTCGGAGGGGATCATCGACTTCCTGCGCGCCGTGGAGGGCGCGGAGCTCGCGGCGCTGATCCGCGAGCCACCGGCGCCGGGGCGGCCGGCGCGGCGTGTCAGCCTGCGTTCGAGCTCCGACGAACTGGACGTCTCGGCGATCGCTCGTGCCTCCGGCGACGGCGGGGGGCACCGCCAAGCCGCAGGTTTCTCCTCGGCGCTTGAGATCCCGCAGATCGTGCAGTTCATCCGGGCGGAATACGCCAAGGCTCGTGCGACGCGGGTCGCTTGATCCCTCGGGGCTCGTCCTCGTGGACAAGCCCGAAGGCCCCTCGTCCTTCGCGATCGTCCGCGACCTGCGTGAGCGGACCGGCGCACGCGCTGGGCATGCCGGCACCCTTGACCCGTTCGCGACGGGGCTGCTGCTCGTGCTTCTCGGGCGCGCCACGAAGCTCGCCTCGCAGTTCGTGGGACTCGACAAGCGCTACCTGACCGAGATCGACCTCTCGGCGCTGACCGCCACGGGCGACCGTGAAGGCGAGTTCTTGGATCAGCACCGGCCGCCGTCCGCCGAGGAGCTCGAGCGGCAGCTCGCGGCGCTCAGAGGAGAGATCGAGCTGCGGGTGCCCGCCGCATCAGCCGTGAAGATCGGGGGCGAGAGGGCGTACCGGCTGCATCGGCGCGGGGAGGAGGTCGAGATGCCGATCCGCCGCTCGATGGTCCATTCGCTCGAGCTTCTCGACTACGACGGCCAAGTCGCGACGCTCGACCTCCTGGTCGGCTCCGGCACCTACGTGCGCTCGATCGCGGGGGAACTGGGCGGTCACTGCCGGACGCTGCGGCGGACGGAGGTCGGGCCGTTCAATGTGGAGGACGCCGACCTCGGCCGGATCATCCCCGCCGAAGAGGCGCTGGCCGCGCTGTGAGCGGACGGGCGGTAGCCGTCGGGACCTTTGACGGAGTGCACCGCGGCCACCGGCGGGTGGTCGAGGCCGCGCAGGCCTCAGGGCTCCCGACGACGGTCGTCACGTTCGACCCGCACCCGCGCGTCGTGCTCGGGCACCAGGTCGAGCTGCTGACGACGCTCGAGCGACGGCTCGAGCTGCTCCGCGAGCTCGGGATAGACGTCCACGTCGTACCGTTCACCGCCGAGCTGTCGCTGGCCACGCCGGAGGAGTTCGCAGAGTCCGTGCTGCGGCCGCTGGGAACGACCGTCGTCGCGGCCGGTGAGAACTTCCGCTTCGGCCGGGGCCGGAGCGGCGACCTGGGGACGCTCGAGGAGCTCGGTTTCGACGTCCGCCGCGTGCCGCTCGCGGACGGCATCTCGTCCAGCCGGATCCGCCAGCTAGTTCGCGCCGGCGAGATCGAGGGCGCGGCGGCGCTGCTCGCCCGGCCGCCGGAGGTCGAGGGAACGGTCGTGGCCGGCGATGCTCGAGGGGGGACGCTCGGCTTTCCGACCGCCAACCTGGCGGTGCCGCGCGACCTCATCGTCCCGGCCTACGGGATCTACGCCGGCGAGGCCGATGGGTACCGCGCCGCGATCTCGATCGGCGTCAACCCGCACTACGGCGGCGAGGAAAGGCGTGTCGAGGCGTTCCTGCTCGACTTCGACGGCGATCTCTACGGCAAGCGGCTCGCGGTCGAGCTCTGGCGGCGGCTCCGCGACGAACGAGCCTTCGCCTCCGAGCAGGAGCTGATCGACCAGATCGCAGCCGACGTGGAGGCCGCTCGGGTCGCCGAACGGCCTCACTGAGCGCAAGTTTTCCCAATTTGCGAACTCTTCCCTGGCATGGGAGTCGACAGCGCGGGTGATTGGCGACCCGTTTCACGGATCGAGCGCGTCCGCTGCCTCGGCTGCGGCATCGCCTACGTGAAGCCCAGGGGCGGCGGCACCGTCTCGGCGAACCCCGGCTGCCCCGAATGCGGCTACGTCGGCTGGGTGAACGAAGGGACATCGCTCATCCCGGATGCTTTGCAGCTCCGCTCCGTCGGGGATCACCTGCGGCGCCGCGCCGGCTGACGAGGCTCACGCCGCCGAAGAAATGGTGAAGAGCCGGCCAGATCCGCACCGCGAAGCCCGCTCGTCCGAGCGCCTCTGGGACGGGGTCCGGAAAACCCGGCTCGAGGTGGACGAGCTCGCCAATCGGGTGGAGGCGGGGCCGGTTCACGGCATCGCCGGGGCTCAGGCCTTCGTCGAGGATGCCCGCCAGGACCTGGACGAGGGCGCTGCGGAGGCGGGTTCCGCCCGCCGCCCCGATCGCGATTCGTAGGCCCTCGGCATCGCAGCCGATCGTCGGCGCCATCATGCTCGCCATCCGCTGACCGGGCTCGAGCTCTCCCGTCAGGAGGTCGGCCTCGCCGAGCATGCTGTTCAGGTGCAGGTCGAGCCCGGGAAGCCAATCGCCCGAGCCGAGGCCGAGGCTCGTGGTCAGCACCACCACGTTCGCGTCCCGGTCGACCACGACCAGGTTCGTCGTATCGCCGTTCGAGTCGTATCCGCTCAGAGCGTGAGCGAGCTTCACAGGGTCCGACCCCGGTAACGCCTGAAGGACGGGAAGGGGGCTGTTCAACCCAGGTCGCGTGTACAGGGTGACTCCCGTGTACTCGGCCGAAACTGGCTCCGCCCAGATGGGCTCGTAGCACTCGAGATCCGCCCCGGTGACAAGGCCGCCGCGGACCTGGATCAAATCGAGGAGCGCTCGATCGATCGACGTGCTCTGGCCGCCTTCCTCGGCGACCAGCTCGAGCGCCCGCACGAGTCCAGGCTGGTCGAGACGCGCGCCGACTTGCAGCAAGCGGCCCCCGGGGGAGTAGATCCGCTCGCCCTCGCGCATCGTCATGACGGGCGCCAGCATCTCCAGGCAGGCGACATGCGCCGGCGGCATCTCGACACCTTCGCGGGCGAGCCGCAGCGCGGGTTGGACGAGTAGCGGCCACGGCAGGCTCCCGTGGACGCGCCAGAGCTCCTCCAGCCCGGCCAGGACGCCCGGCACGGCACACGAGCCGACGCCGACCGCGTAGTGGATGAGCTCCGCGCCGAACGGCACCTGGAGGTGCTCGAGCTCGACCTCCCGCCGCTCCGTTCCCAGCCCGGGGACGGCGCAGAAGAAGTCGAGCAACCTGACCTCGCCGTCCCAGCAGACCGCCGCATGGCCGCCCCCGAGCAGCCCGGTCATGACCGTTTCGGCGACGCAGGACGCAAGCGAGGCCGCCACCGCCGCGTCCGCGGCGTTCCCGCCCGCTTCGAGGACCTCGATCCCGGCGTCCACCGTCGCCGGGTGGCCTGCCGCGACGGCGGGATTCACCGCACCCGCTGCGCCGCGATGCCGAAGGACACGACGCCGTCACGCGGGAAGCCGAGCTGCTGCCCGCGCCACTCGCCGTCGGCGAGCTCGAACTCGCGCTCGCCGACGGGCCTGAGCCGAGCCGACGGGTAGGCGTCCCACTCGCGCCGGAAGGGATCCTTCTCGCTGTACTCGAGGCGGAGGCCGTCGCGGTCGGTGATGAGCTCGAGCCGGACGCCCGGCGCCTCGTAGCGGCCGGCGAACGCCGCGAGCTGCTCGGGATCGAGTGGGAAGTCGTGCGCCGTCGTCGCCAATTCGAGCCGGTCGAGCAGGTCGGTGATCGCGGCGACGCCGCGCGTCGAGTTCGTCAGCGCCGCGAACGCGAGGCGCTCTTCCGGGATCAGCACGAGCAGCGCCTGGTACCCCGCCGCCGACCCCGGATGCTCGATGGACGCCCGGCCACCGCGCTCGCGCAGGAACCAGCCGAGGCCGTGCGCGAACCGCGGGCCCGAGATCAGCGGTCGCTGGAGCTCGCGTCGCTCGAACTGAGACTCTGCGAAGCGCAGGAGGTCCGGAACGGAGGACCAGAGCCCGCCGGAGGGACGCCGCACTCGCGGATAGCCGCCGTCGAACCGCCGGTGCTCGTCGGCGCCGGGCGCGACTTGGACGTAGCCGGGCACCGGGCTTTCCGCTTCGAAGGCCGTGGACTCCAGGCCGAGGGGCGCGAGCACCCGAATCCGAACTGCCTCCTCGAAGGTCGTACGTGACGCCCTGGCGATGGCGGCGCCGACGAGCCAAAAGCCGACGTTCGAGTACGAGAAAAGCTCGCCGGGCGCGAACGGCAGTAGCCGCGGCTGGGCGGCGGCCAGCCGCAGCAGCGCCTCGTCGTCCTCGCCGAACTCCTCGAGCGACCCCGGCCACTCGCAGGCGAGGCCGCCCTGGTGGCTGAGGAGCTGTCGCACCGTTGCCGCGACCTGCGTCCCCGCCGGAGGAGCGTCCAGGTCGAGCAGGCCCTCATCGGCGAGCGAGGAAGCGAGCGTCGCGACGAACGGCTTCGTGACCGAGGCAATGCGGAAGACGTCGTCCGGCGCCACGCCGTCGCCGACCATCACCGGGGTCCCCTCGCGCAGCAGCCCGACCGCGATCCCCGGCACGTTCCACTTCTCGCGCGCCTCGCCGGCCAATGCAGCCAGCTCGTCGCTCGAAACCGGCTTCACCACGCGGCTGCTACCCTACC
>Ga0126313_10001619_pt1 | contig 12056 bp, 9 predicted proteins | sample Plot105A_FD_89954 | JGI IMG/M metagenome (GOLD analysis project Ga0126313, IMG submission 89954) | Serpentine soil microbial communities from UC McLaughlin Reserve, CA, USA - Plot105A | ecosystem: Environmental > Terrestrial > Soil > Grasslands | place: USA: UC McLaughlin Reserve, Lake County...
CCGAACCCCGAGCTCCGGGTCAAGTCGTTCCCCCACGAGTTCTCCGGCGGCATGCGGCAACGCGTGATGATCGCAATGTCGATTGCCAATGATCCGGACGTGATCATCGCGGACGAACCGACGACCGCCCTCGACGTGACCATTCAGGCTCAGGTGCTGGAAGTCCTGAAGAAGGCACAGCGGGAAACAGGTGCCGCCTTGATCATGATCACTCATGATCTCGGGGTGGTGGCGGGGATCGCGGATCGGGTGACCGTGATGTATGCCGGCCGGCCTATCGAGCAGGGAAGCGTGGACGACATCTTCTACCGGCCGCGGATGCCGTACACCATCGGCTTGCTGGGCGCCGTCCCACGGCTCGATGCGACCGACAAGAAGGCGCTGGCGACCCTGGAGGGCAATCCGCCGTCCGTGGTCAACCTGCCGCCGGGGTGCCCGTTCGCGCCTCGCTGCCCGATGTCCACACCAGCCTGCACCCTGGACGAGCCTCCACTGGCCCCGACCGATCACCCAGACCATTACGCCGCGTGCATCTACTCCGGCAAGATCGCCGCCGGTGACCTCAGCTACACCGATATTTTCCCGGTTCCCACGATCCCCCCTTCGTCCCTCGAACGCCTCCCCCGAGAGCAGCGGGCGACTGTGCTGCGGCTGGAGGGATTGAGGCGCCACTATCCGCTGATGAAGGGTGCGATCATCCGCCGACGTGTCGGCACGGTGTATGCCGTCGACGGGATCGACCTCGAGATCAAGGAGGGCGAGACCCTCGGATTGGTCGGTGAGTCGGGTTGTGGCAAAACCTCCACGCTGTTGGAGGTGCTCAACCTGAAACCACCCACCGGCGGCCGCGTCGTCGTCCTCGACAAGCCTGTGGACGGCATGCGGGGCAAGGTGCGTAAAGAGATGCGACGCGACCTTCAGGTGGTGTTCCAGGATCCGATGGCCTCGCTCGACCCCCGTATGCCGGTCTTCGACTTGATCGCCGAACCGATGGGAGTCTTCAACTACTCGAAGACCGACATCCTCAATCGGGTCAATGAGCTGCTCCGCCTGGTCGGCCTCGAGCCCGGCCATGCCAGCCGTTACCCCCAGCAGTTCTCCGGCGGCCAGCGTCAACGGATCGGCATTGCGCGGGCTCTGGCCCTGGAGCCGAAGCTGATCGTGCTGGACGAGCCGGTGTCAGCCCTGGACGTGTCGATCCAAGCTGGAGTGATCAACTTGCTGGACGAGTTGAAGGCCAAGCTCTCGCTGTCCTACCTTTTCGTCGCGCACGACCTTGCGGTGATCCGGCACATCGCGGATCGGGTGGCGGTGATGTATCTGGGCAAGATCGTGGAGATCGGTGCGGTCAACAATGTCTACGAGCACCCGACGCACCCGTATACCCAGGCGTTGCTTTCGGCGATCCCGATTGCCGATCCGGAGAAGGAGCGCACCCGAAAGAGGGTTCTGCTGACCGGTGACCTGCCGAGCCCGGCCGATCCGCCGTCCGGTTGCAAGTTCCGTACACGCTGCCAGAAGTTCCCGACGTTGACCCCCGACCAGCAGACGGCCTGTATCGACGTGGTGCCTGAGCTCTATGACCTCGGTCGCCAGGACCACAATTCCGCCTGCCACTACAACGAGGAGGTCCCCGTCGTCTGACCAGCTCGGCGCCCTGAACGGAGCCTGAATGTCGCTGTGGTCATTGTTAAACAGCTGTAATCCCGGCACCAGTTCCGGGCAAGTTCGGCGCCGTAGAGTGCAATGGTGGCTAGTTGTGCGCGACTGGCCCGCGACTTTTCACTGGAGGAAATGTGAGAGCACGCAAGATCTTCTTGGCGCCGCTCATGGCGGGAGCACTGGTACTTGCCGCCTGTGGCGGGCAGAACCAGGAGACTGGCGGAGAGGAGCCGGCGGGCGAGGCATCAGTCGCACCGGTCACCTCGCAGGACATCAACGAGAAGGATCGGGCCGATCTAGCCGAAGGCGGCGAAATCCGGCTGGATGTTGCAGACTTCGGTACTACATGGAATGCATTTTCAGTCAACGGCAACAATGACGACACCGCTCATGCGGAGCTGCCGATAACGCCGGTCTGGTTCAACACGGACGCCAAGGGCGTAACCACAGCGAACCCCGACTACGTGGTGTCGGCCACGGAGACGTCCCAATCGCCGACTGTGATCAACTTCAAACTGAACCCGAAGGCGGTCTGGGGCGACGGCTCGCCGATCGACATCGACGACATGATCGCCTTTTGGAAGGCGTGCAACGGGGAGAACAAGAAGTTTCAGTGTGCCACCACCCAAGGCTTCGATTCGATCACCGACATCAAGCAGGGAGCCGACAAGTTCGACGCCACCGTGACCTTCAAGGGCCCCTACCCCGACTGGACGTCGGTCTTCGGCGGAATTCCGAGTGTCTTTAAAGCCGAGAGCATCAAGGACCCCGCCACGTTCAACGACGGCTGGTCGGAATTGAAGAATGAATGGCTCTCCGGCCCGTTCAAGGTCGACAATTACAACAAGTCTCAGCAGGTGCTGACGCTGGTTCCCAACGACAAGTGGTGGGGCGCCAAGCCGCTGCTGGACAAGATCACCTTCCGTGCGATCTCACCGGACGCAAAGGCGGCGGCCTTCGTCAACAACGAGCTGGACTCCTTCGACATCGGCCCAGATCCTGACGCTTATAAGCGGGCGTCCGGAGTGTCCGACGCGACCATCCGTAAAGCGGCCGGACCCAATTTCCGGCAGATCACCTTCAACAGCAAGTCGAAGGCCCTCTCAGACCTGGCGGTCCGGCAGGCGATTGTCCGCAGCCTCGACCGCACAGCCATTGGTTCCTCCGACCTGGCTGGCATCGACTGGCCTGTCGCGCCGCTCAACAATCACGTCTTCCTAACCAACCAGGAGGGCTATCTCGACATAGCGAAGCAAACTGTGCTCGATTACGACCCGGAGAAGGCGAAGGCGGATCTTGAAGCGGCTGGCTGGAAGGCCGGACCGGACGGCATCCGAGAGAAGGACGGCAAGAAGCTGGAGGTCGGCTTCTCCCAGCTGGTGGGCGTGCCGGTCTCTGAGAATGAGGCGCTGCAAGTCCAGAACCAGTTGAAGGAAGTCGGTATCAAGATCAAGGTCGTCAACGTGCCGGTCGCCAAGTTCCCGGACCCCGTGCTGACCAAGCACGAGTTCGACCTGATCGGCTTCAGCTGGATCGGGACGCCGTACCCCTTCACCAGCATTAAGCAGCTGTATGGCACTGACCAGGAGAGCAACTACGCTCAGCTTTCACTGCCCGAGCTTGACAAGCTGATCGATCAGATCGATGTAGAGACTGATAAGGCCAAGCGGATCGATCTCGGAAACCAGGCGGCCAAGATCATCTGGGAGAACGTTAATCTGCTGCCGCTCTACCAGCGCCCTGAGCTCAAAGCTGTCAAATCCAAGCTGGCCAACTACGGCGCCTTCGGGTTCTCCGACAAGTCATTCCACTGGGAGAACGTCGGCTACGAGAAGTAGTCGAGCAAGATGAGAGCCGAATGGAGGGTCGCTGGTTCGCCACCGACCCTCCATGTTCGCGTTGTGCGTTGATGACTCGATTTATGACAAACCCGATTCGCGGTGCCTTCAGTACGCGATCGAGTGGCGATCAGACGACCACCCGAGGCTCAGCGAAGTGACAAGCCGAATCATGTGATTGCTCCCCGTCGGGACGCGGGATCAGCAATGGTTCTTCCACGCTGCAGATCTCCTGTGCCTTCCAGCAGCGCGTGTGGAATCTGCAGGCCGCCGGCGGGTTGGCGGGACTAGGCACGTCACCGGTCAGCACGATCTGCTCACGTGAGTTGCGCAATGTGGGATCGGCCATTGGCACCGCGGAGAGCAGGGCTTGGGTGTAGGGATGAGTGGGCCGGGAATAGATCTGAGCCTCGTCACCAATCTCAACCATCTTGCCCAGGTACATCACCCCCACCCGGTTCGAGATATGCCGAACCACCGACAGGTCGTGTGCGATGAAGATGTACGCCAGTCCGAGTCCCGACTGCAGCTCCGCAAGCAGGTTGATGACCTGGGCTTGCACAGACACGTCTAGTGCCGAGACCGGCTCGTCGCAGATGATCACCTTCGGATTCAACGCCAGGCCACGGGCGATGCCGATCCGTTGCCGTTGACCTCCGGAGAACTGATGCGGGTATCGATGGATGTGCTCAGGGTTGAGCCCCACCAGTTCCAGCAACTGCTGAACCCGCTGCCGACGGTCGCGCTTGGTCAGGACATCGGCGTGAATCTCAAACGGTTCACCGACAATGTCACCGACTGTCATGCGGGGGTTCAGCGATGTGTACGGATCCTGAAAGACGATCTGGATGTCTCGCCGTAGCCGACGCATCGCGCTCCCCCTCTGGGAATAGACATCGACTCCGTCGAAGGTCAGCTTCCCGGCGGTCGGCTCCTCCAGACGCATCAGCATGCGGGCAAGGGTGGACTTGCCGCAGCCGGATTCCCCAACGATTCCCAGAGTCTCGCCCTTGTAGAGCTCGAAGGAGACTCCGTCCAGTGCCTTAACGTGGCCGACTGTGCGCCGCAACACCCCAGCCTTGATCGGGTAGTGCTTGACCAGGTTCTCCGCCTGGAGGATGACTTCCGCGGTCACGGCAGCACTCCAGGTCCAGGACCCGCGTCAGCGATCCGGTCATGTTGTGAGATAAGCGTCGGTTCTGGTCCGTACTCCAGAGCCGCCTGTACGTCATCGACGGTTTGGGTTACCTGCAGCTCCGGGCTGTGCTCAAGCACCAGCTCGGAGAAATGGCAGGCCGCCAGCCGGTGATACACCACCTCGCGCAGCGGCGGTGGGGGGTCGACGCGGCAGACGTCCTGTGCATAGTTGCACCGCGGGTTGAAAGGACAGCCAGGGGGGATTCGCGTCAGGCTGGGGGGAAGCCCGCCGATGGCGGCCAGTACCTTGCCCTTCTGGTCCAACCGGGGGATGGATTCAAGCAGACCCTTGGTGTACGGATGCGCCGGTCTGGCGTAGATCTCGAAGACATCGGACTGCTCCACGATCCGGCCGGCGTACATCACCGCAATCCGGTCAGCCACGTCGGCCACCACGCCGAGGTCATGGGTGATAAGGATCAGGCCCATCTGCCGCTCCTCCTGCAGATCAGCGAGCAGCTTCATGATCTGCGCCTGCACCGTGACGTCCAGTGCGGTAGTGGGCTCGTCGGCGATCAGCACGGCCGGGTCGAGCGCGATCGCCATGGCGATCATGATCCGCTGCCGCATGCCGCCGGAGAACTGATGCGGATAGGCCTTCACGCGCTGGGCGGCCCCTGGGATCTGCACCCGCTGCATGAGGCGTACGGCTTGGGCAAGCGAGTCCGACTTGTTCAGACCACGGTGCTTGCGGAACATTTCGGCGATCTGCCAGCCCACGGGAAAGACTGGGTTTAGTGCCGACAGCGCGTCCTGGAAGACCATCGAGATCTCCGGTCCACGGACCCGCCGCCGCTGCTCGTCGGGCAGCGTGAAGATGTTTCGCCCGCAGTAGCGCACCTCCCCGCCGGTGATGAAAGCGGGCGGGGAATCCAGGATGCCCATGATGGCCTGTGCGGTCACCGACTTGCCTGAGCCAGACTCACCGAGGATGGCCAGTGTCTCACCCGAGTGGAGGTCGAAAGACACGCCATTGATGGCTTCTGCAACACCGTCGCGAGTACGGAACTCGACCTGCAACTGGTCAACCTCGAGCAGCAAACCGTCGAGGGGTTTCCAAGCGCCACGGCTATCCAGGATTTCGACAGTGTGCGCTCCGCCGGCTCCCAGTGATGACGTCATTGCGGCCTCCTCATCGCAGTCTCGGATCGAGGGCGTCGCGCACCACGTCTCCCAGCATGATGAAGGCCAGCACTGCCGCCGACAAGAAGACGCTCGGAAAGAGCAGCAGGTACGGCGCAGCACGGATCAGCCCGATGGTCGAGGCCTCCGAGATCTGGATCCCCCACGAGATGGCGGGCGGCTGCAGGCCGATGCCCAGGAAGGACAGGGTGGCCTCGATCGAGATGTAGGCGCCGAGATTGATGGTGGACACCACGATCACCGAGGCCAGCGAGTTGGGCAGGATGTGCGAGCTGATGATCCGCCCTGGCGACGCGCCCAGAGCCCGCGCCGCCTGGACGTAGTCGTTCGGCTTGACCTGAAGCACACTGGATCGCATCAGCCGGGCGATCGAGGGCCAGCCGAAGATGCCGAGCACCAAGGCGATCTTCGCCACGGAGACGACCAGCGGTTCGTCGAGGCTCGGCGGGAAGCTGTAGATGAACAAGATCCCGCCCAGCAACAACGGAATGCCGAGGAAGATCTCGCCGATCCGGCTGGCGAGCGAGTCCACCCAACCGCCGCGGTAGCCGGAGATGATGCCGACGAGGGAACCGAAGACCAGTGTGAACACGGTGGCGAAGATGCCGACCATGATCGAGGCTCGCGCTCCATACACCGTGCGCGTGTAGACGTCGTAGCCCTGACTGTCCATGCCGAACCACGCGTCCGGGGACGGGGCCTCCCGGGCCCGGTTCAGGTCGCCATAGTACGGGTCCTTCGAGGTAAACAGCTGCGGAAAGGCCGCCATCACCACGAACAAGACGATCAGGGTCGCCGAGATCCAGAACATCGGCCGGTGCCGGAGTTCCTGCCAGGCGTCGCTGCCCAGCGAGCGTGCCTTCTCACGTTTCTCCGGAGCCGACACCGGGCCTTCGGGCCCACCCGTCGGATCAATGGTGACGGCGATGACAGAGTCGCTGGAGGTGGTGTCAGTCATTGGAGATCCTCGGGTCCAAGAAACCGTAAAGGATGTCGACCAGCAGGTTGACTAAGAGATAGATCAACACCAGACACACGATGGTGCCGACCACCGACGTACCGTCCTTCAGCCGGATGCTGCGGTACAGGAAGTTGCCGATCCCATTGATGTTGAAGATCCGCTCGGTGACGATGGCACCACCCATCAACGCCCCGATGTCGATCCCGATGTAGGTGACGACCGGAATCAGGGAGTTGCGCAGCGTGTGCACACCGACGGTACGGCTGTTGCTGAGACCCTTGGCCTTGGCCGTGCGGACGTAGTCGGCGCGCAGATTCTCACTCAGGTTGGCCCGCATCAGCCGGGCGATGTAGGCCAGCGAAGCCGACGCGAGCACGAAGGCCGGCAGGATCAACTGGTAGGTGGTTCCCTGGGTCGAGGTCACCGGGAACCACCCGAGGCGCACGCCGAAGATCAACTGGGCGGTGCTGCCGATGACGAAGATCGGGATGGAGATCAAGAACAGCGTGCTGACCGTGACCAGGTTATCGACGAATTTTCCGCGCCGGATCCCGGCGACTACGCCCGCACTGATCCCGATCACCGTCTCGATGACCAGCGCCATGAGGCCAAGCCTCAAGGTGGTGGGCCAGCGGGAGGCCAACTCGTCGACCACCTGGTTGCCGAAGAAGTTGGTCCCCAGATCTCCTTGGAGGAGGTTGCCCATGTAGAGCAGGTACTGCACGATCAGGGGCTTGTCGAGGTTGTAGTCGGCGCGGAACTTGGCGATGTATCCCGGCGGGCAGGGCCGCTCACCGCATCTCCCCACCGTAGGATCACCCAGCGCGTAGACCGAGACGTAGATGATGAAGGTGACTCCGATGATGACCGGGATCATCTGCAGCAAGCGGCGGATCACATACTTGCCCACCTCGACTCCTTTCCTTCATCTTGAAGTACTACAAGACGAAACATAGCGTCGGCCCGCCGGGTTGTCCCGGCGGGCCGATCACTTACTCTGTTCCGTTCTCTCGTCGATCACTTGGCCTTGATCGCGACGAGATCCAGTTGCTCAAACGCATCCACCTTGACGTCGGTAACCTTGTCGGAGAAGGCGACCGTGGTCTTGGGGTACCACAACGGAGCGACCGGCATGTCCGTTGCGAGCGTTTCCTCCGCCTGCTGGTACAGCGCGTTGGCCTCGTCGCTCGTCTTGGCTGCCGCCGCCTGAGCGGTGAGCTTCTCGAACTCTGGCCTGTTGTGCTCGGAGTAGTTCGAACCGCCCCCGCCGATGGCCCCCTTGCCGTAGAGCGGAACCAGGAAGTTCTCGATCGACGGGTAGTCCATCACCCATCCTGACCGGAAGATGCCCTTGAGTTCCTTGGCGTCCAGCTTGTTCTGGAACGTCGCGAAGTCGACGGTCGGCACCGCGCGGCAGTCGGCTCCCACAGTGTTCTTGATCGAGTTGCAGATCGCCTCGGAGTAAGCCTTGTTGATGGCGTTGTCGGCGTTGTAGGTCATCGTCAACGTGCCCTTGTAGCCGCCGGACGCGTCGTAGGCGGCCTTGGCCTTGGCGGCGTCGAAGGTGCAGTTTTCACCGCAGGCACCGGCCTTGAAGCCGTCGACGACCGGAGACACCCAGCCGTTGGCGGGGGTCACGGTGCCGTTGAACACCTTGTCCGCGATCAGGTCGCGGTCGATGGCCATCGAGAGCGCCTTCCGCAGTTCGATGTTCTTCATCTGCGGATCCCAGGCCGAGAACGTGACGCTGGTGAAGCGGCCCGCCTCGCGTTGCAGCCAGCGGTCCGGCAGGTCGTCCTTGAACGCCTCCCCCACCAGCTGGTCCGGCGGAATGGTGTCGAGGTAGTCGAGGTTGTTGGCCACCACATCGGCGTACGCCGCAGCCGAGTCCTGGTAGACCCGGATCGTCACCTTGTCCACGTTGGGCTTGGGGTCGCCGCCGTAGTCGGCGAACTTGGTGAGCACGAACTCGGTGTTGGTCTTGCTGTCCAGCTTGAACGGGCCGGCCCCGATCGGCTTGGCCTCGTAGGCCTTGGGGTCTTCGAAGAACGAGTCCGGCAGCGGCGCGAAGGCGTTGTACCCCAACCGCACCGGCAGGTTCGACACCGGCTCGGACGTCTTGATCGTGAAGGTCTTGTCATCAACCACCTTCAGGCCGCTCATCGTCTTGGATTTCGGATCCTGCTTGCAGTCCGCATCGGGGCATTGGGTATCCGCATAGCCGGCAACCGGGCCGAAGAAGTAGCTGTTGCCCTGTCCGTTGGGCCCGTACGCGGTGTAGTTCCAGGCATCCACGAAGTTCTTGGCCTTGACCTCGGTGCCGTCGTGGAACTTGTAGGGCTTGAGCTTCACCGTGAAGAGCTTGTTGTCCGTAGTCTCGATGGACTCTGCGATGTCGTTGATCGGTGAGGCGTTGTCCACGTCGTAGCGGATCAGCTTCGCAGTGATTGGCACGACGACGTACGAGCCGCACGCCTCGTTCGTGTTGCCAGGAATGGGCGGGTTCTGCGGTGTACAGCCATAGACCGTGATCTCTCCGCCGGCCTGCCCGGCAGATTGACTCACTCCCGGCTCTGGCTCCGCACCTCCACCACCACACGCTGTCGCAATGAGAGCGAGCGAGGCAATAGCCGCAGCTGCTGACCCGCTTGTTCGTCCACGCATCTAATGTCCTCCTCCTATATGCCCCAGTTGGGGCGTTCAGCCTGACGTGGGCAGCTTAGGGACATCCCCCACACGGGCGAAACAGCTCTAGGTCACCAAACTAATACCCGTAAGCCTTGTCGCTCCAGCACAGGGAAACACGCAACATGATCGTGATCTGCCTCCGAACGCCCACGGATGGAGCCCCATGCGTTCTGACCACCGCCACCGCCAGCATGCTGTCGTCTATGAAGACTTTGGCTGAGATCTGGCCGCCGTACTGCCTCTCCTTGATCGAAAACGACCTGAAGATGACCGTGATCACCGATGCGGACATCCCCGGCCTGGTGGATCTGGCCTCGAGCGGCATTCATGAACCGGACCAGATGCCGTTCTCGACGCCGTGGACTACAGCGGAGCCCGATCTGCTCGCGGCCAACATGGTTCGCTACTACTCCGGCGTGCGGGCCAACTTCACGCCCGAAAAGTTCGAGCTGCTCTTTACCGTGCGGATAGCCGACGAGGTTGTCGGGACCCAGGGCCTCCACACGTCGCACTTCGCCGTCACCCGAACCGGCGAGACCGGTTCCTGGCTGGGTAGGAAGTACCAGAGGCGCGGGATCGGCACGAGAATGCGACGCGCAATCTGCGCCTTCGCCTTCGATCATCTAGGCGTGGTTGAACTCACCTCTGGGGCCTTCGTCGACAACCCTGCCTCGCTCGCTGTGAGCACCAAAGTCGGTTACCGACCCAATGGCCGCTTACGGATGACCCGGCGCGAGGGAGAGGTGGCCATCAACCAACGGCTGGTGCTCACGCCCGATGCCTTCGTCCGTGGCGAACCGATTACAGTCACCGGCGCCGAACAACTTCGATCATTTCTGAAGCTTGGCTGATCGGCCGTTCCCCACCAGGGTTCGTGCTCGTCAAGCGTGAGGCAGCCGCTTAGCCAGCCAAGGAACACTCTCCACGGGGGGGAACCTCGGTCGAGAACAGGGTGCCTCGTCCAATTGGCTGGCGGGTGGCCGACCCGTCGGCACCGCATTTGCACGTCAACGACGTACCCCGATGGTCACCAGAGATAATCAATCGATGAGCGGAGTTGGCGAGCAGCGAGAAGGTGTGACGTTCACTCACCTCGACGAGGAGCTGTTCGATGGAGCCAGCACCACCAAGAGGGATCTTGTCGATTACGTCGACGCCATGTCCGAACGGCTCGTGCCTGGTCTGAGAAATCGGCCACTGTCGGTGGTACGCGTCCGACCCGGCCAGCCCGCTTTCATGCAGAAGAATCTCCCGTCCTACACACCGGGCTGGGTAGAGAGAGTGCCGATCTGGGCCGACGCTTCGCGTCGCGAAGTCTCTTACGCACTGGCCAACGACCGTCGCACTCTGCTGTGGTTCGCCAACCAACGTGCGGTGGAATACCACGTCACCCTCTTTCGGGTCGACCGCCCGGATCGTGCGGATTATCTGGTGCTCGACCTCGATCCGCCCGAGGGAGCAGCCTACCGGGTGGTCATCCAGGCGGCGCAGCTGATCCGCCAAGCCTTGGCGGAGCTTGGCCTGTCAGGAGCGGTGAAGACCAGCGGCGCCAAAGGCGTGCACGTCTTTGTGCCGTTGGCGGCCCCGGTGCCGCATGAAGACGCCGCGGCCGCGACCCGGGCAGTCGCCGCACGCGCTGAGCGGATCGATCCAGCGCTCGCCACCACTGCCTTCGTCAAGGACGACCGCGTCGGCAAGGTCTTTCTTGACTCGACGCGGGCCGGCGGGGCCACGGTGGTCGGCCCCTACAGTCCGCGGATTCGGCCGGGTGTCCCAGTGTCGTTCCCGCTGGCCTGGGAGGACCTGGACCGCGTCGTGCCGGCCGACTTCACGGTCCGCACTGCCCTCGCCCAACTCGGTGATGCCGATCCCTGGATTGAGCTCATGCCGGACGGGCAGCGCCTGAGCGCCGATCTGATCGCCGAGGGCCACACGATCCCGATCGCCCGCGTACAAGCCATGCATGAGGGCAAGCGGCGGGCCCGCGCCGGACGCGACTCATGATGCAGAGGACCGAACCCTGGTGGCGCCATACGGTGATGTACAACTTGTCGAAGTACTCACCGTCTGTAAAGCCAAGAGACCATAAAGAAGGGTGAATGGAGCAGCACGAATACGCGAGATTGGTTGAGTACTCGCTGCACGATGAGCCTTTATCCGCGAACACTTACACCGAGAGTCACTTGCATTTCGCCTATGTGCTACAGACAGAGAATAGGCGCTTTGTACTGGAGGGAACCACGCTATTAGCTGCACTCAACGAGATCGGTCGGGACGGATGGATCGTGTATGAAGTTATTCATCCAGATCAGCCGCACAGCGTCCGATCACCCATGAGCGAAAGTGATCTCCATGCGTTCGAACGAACGCACGGTTGGCGGCCTCGGATGGGCCTCCTGGGTAGCCTCAGATCAGTGCGCCGCATGCTGTAGGGCGATTGAGCGTCCCCTCAAATGATCAGGCTGGTGGCCACCTTGAGCTGATCATGATCGATCAGCCAGCGGATGCTGTCCAGCACCGCCGCCTCCGGTTCGAAGGCCGGAGCGTAGCTGAGCACCGTGCGCGCC
>Ga0126313_10001621_pt1 | contig 12049 bp, 14 predicted proteins | sample Plot105A_FD_89954 | JGI IMG/M metagenome (GOLD analysis project Ga0126313, IMG submission 89954) | Serpentine soil microbial communities from UC McLaughlin Reserve, CA, USA - Plot105A | ecosystem: Environmental > Terrestrial > Soil > Grasslands | place: USA: UC McLaughlin Reserve, Lake County...
AGCTCGGGCTCCAGCGCGGTGACCGCGTGCAGGTCGAGCTCGCCGCGCAGTGTCACCAGCGCGACCGCGCCCTGAATCGCCGTGTCGAAGTCGAACCTCGCCATCGCCGCGCAAGCCTAAACCCGCCGGGCGATGGGGAGGCTGGGGAAATGGCCAGGCTGCGTCGCGCCGATTGCTCGAGTCCCGGAATCACCCGTAAGCGGGTCGGGAAGGGCTTCGCGTACTACGACTGCGACGGGAGCAAGGTCGACGAGCCGGAGGCCTAGATGCGGATCCGCGCGCTCGGGATACCGCCCGCGTGGAAGGACGTGTGGATCTGCCCGTATCCGAACGGGCATCTGCAGGCGACCGGGATCGACGCTGCCGGGCGCAAGCAGTACCGCTACCACGACGACTGGCGCACCCGCCGCGACTCCGAGAAGTTCGACGACATGACCCGCTTCGCCCGCGCGCTGCCGCAGCTGCGGGCGCAGGTCGAGGCCGACCTGCAGGCCTCGGACAAGCTCACCCGCGAGCGCGTGCTGGCCTGCGCGGTGCGCCTGCTCGACCGCGGTTTCTTCCGCATCGGCTCGGAGGACTACGCCGAGGAGAACGACACCCACGGGATCGCCACGATGCGCCGTCGGCACGCGACCGTGTCCGGCGACATGGTGACCTTCGACTACGAGTCGAAGTGGGGCAAGCGCCGGGTGCGGTCGATCGGCGATCCGGAGGTGGCCGGCATCGTGCGCACACTGAAGGATCGCCGCGGCGGAGGCGAGGATCTGCTCGCGTACAAGCGCAGCGGTCGCTGGGTCGACGTCCCTTCGCAGGACATCAACGAGTACGTGAAGGCCGCAGGCGGCGGCGAGTTCAGCGCCAAGGACTTCCGCACCTGGAGCGCCACCGTGCTGGCGGCCGTCGCGCTGGCCGTCTCGGGCGAGGCGGCGTCGGGCTCGAAGACGGACCGCCAGCGCGCGAAGGCCCGCGCTGTGAAGGAGGTGGCCCGCTATCTGGGCAACACCCCGGCCGTGACACGCGCGTCCTACATCGATCCGCGCGTGTTCGACCGCTTCGACGGCGGCCTGACCATCGGCGGGGTCCTCCCCGAGCTGGCCGGGGACGTGAGTGCCTGGCGGGACCTCCAGCGCACGGTGGAGGAGGCTGTCCTCGACCTGATCGCAGGCGAGCGCGGCTCGCCCGCGCTGGAAAAGGTCGCTTAGTCGTCGTCCGGCGTCTCCGGGCCCTTCGGATCGGGCTGGGGAGCGTCCGGGGGCGACGGCGCCGGCTGCTCTGGCGATGCCGGGGCGGGAACCTCTGTGGTCATGCCGGATGCCTGCCCGGGGCTGGTCCCGGCCAAACGGTCGGCGCTTGCGGCCGCGGCGCGTGGGCCGTGGCGGTGTCCGGAGTCCGAATCGCGCGACCTCTGCACGATGGATGTGCGCGGTGTTTCGAGGGGGGCACTGCGGGGGAACGTGGGGCTCGTGCCCCCGGCCGCGATCCTCGATGTCGACGGCACCCTCGTCGACACGAACTACCAGCACGCGCTCGCCTGGTACCGCGCCTTCCGGCAGAACGGGATCGTGCTTCCCGTCTGGCGGATCCACCGCCACATCGGCATGGGTGGCGATCAGCTCGTGGAGGCGCTCATCAGCAAGCAGGTGGAGGAGAAGAATGGCGACGAGATCCGCGCCGCTGAGACGCCCCTGTACCTCGAGCAGATCCACGAGGTCGAGCCGTTCGAGGGGGCGAAGGAGCTGATCCGAGACTTGAAAGAGCGCGGTCACGCGGTGGTCCTGGCGAGCTCGGCGAAACCGGACGAGGTGGACCACTACCTCGACCTGCTCGAGGCCCGCGACGTGGCGGACGGCTGGACTACGTCCGCCGACGTGGAGGCCACGAAGCCCCAGCCCGATCTCGTGGAGGCGGCAGTCGAGAAGGCTGGTGGGGGCGAGGCGGTGATGGTCGGCGACTCCATCTGGGACTGTGAGGCCGCCGGGCGCGCCGAGGTGCCGACCGTCGCGGTGCTGACCGGTGGCTTCTCAGAGCAGGAGCTGCGCGACGCCGGCGCGGTTCAGGTCTTCCACTCGATCGAGGCACTGCGTGCGTCGCTCGAGGAGACGCCGCTGGGTCGTTAAGGCCGCGCCTCACGATGAACGTCCATTTCACCCCCCTATAGGGTGGTCAACCGGACGTTCGCGTGTCTAACGGCCGTGTCAGGCGAGCCTACACATCCAGCGTCCCCTGCTCCGGCGGGTAGATGAGCCGGCCCTTCTCGACGACCGCGAACGGAGTCAGCTCGTGGGGCTCGGAGCGGCCGCGGGCATCCAGGTGCAGCACCTCGACGTCCCGCGTCAACAGCACGTCCGAGAGCAATCTGCGGTGGCAGCGCCACCACTGCGCCTCCGCACACACCACGGCGGTGCGGCGGCGGTGGGCGAGCTCGATCAGCCGGTCCACGGCGTGGCGGAACTCAGCGGACTCCATGTGATCCGCATAGCCCCGGAACTGGCCCACTCGCCAGCCACCGTTGGGCGAGTCCGGAACGGGGTCCCGGCGGCCGCCGAGCGCCTCAATGTGCAGGTAGCCGATCCCCGCCTCGGAGACCGAAGCGTGCAGCTCCGAGCGGCTGAACCACGGGAAGCGCCGCGAGCTCGGGAAGCGCCGCACGTCCACCAGCAGCTCGATTTCGGCGGCAGCGAGTAGGGCGACGAAGGCGTCGGGCTCGTGGGTCGAGTGGCCGATCGTGAAAATGGAGGTCATGGCGAAGAAGCTAGGGCGCTACGAGGAGAAGCGGGACTTCCGGCGCACTTCCGAGCCGCGTGGCGGCGAGGCCCGCGGGGACGGCGCCCGCTTCGTGGTGCAGGAGCACGACGCCACCAGGCTGCACTGGGACCTCAGGCTCGAGCACGAGGGGACGCTCGCTTCCTGGGCCGTTCCCCGCGGAATCCCGGCACACCCGGACGAGAACCGGCTCGCGGTACGCACGGAGGAGCACCCACTCGAGTACCTCGAGTTCGAGGGCGAGATCCCGAAGGGCGAGTACGGCGCCGGCACGATGACGGTCTGGGACCGGGGCAGCTACGAGCCCGAGAAGTTCCGCGACGACGAGGTCATCGCCGTCTTCCACGGCGAGCGCGTGCGGGGTCGCTACGCGCTGTTCCGCACCCGGGGAGACGACTGGATGATCCACCGCATGGACCCTCCGGAGGATCCGGACTACGAAACGATGCCCGAGCAGATCGCGCCGATGAAGGCGCGCACCGGCTCGCTACCGCCCGACGACGGCGCCTGGGGCTACGAGGTCAAGTGGGACGGGATCCGCGCGGTGATGTTCATCGACCACGGCCACATGGCCCTGTTGGGACGGAACTTCAGCGATTTCACGCTCCGCTACCCGGAGCTACGGGAGCTTGCCCGGACCCTTGGCGCCTTCCGCATCGTGCTGGACGGCGAGGTCGTCGCGCTCGACGAGGAGGGGCGCCCCAGCTTCGAGCGGCTCCAGTCACGCATGCACCTGGCCTCGGACTCCGCGGTGAGGCGCCGCATGCGGGACATCCCTGCCACCTATGTGATCTTCGACCTCCTCTACCTCAACGGACATACGACGATGGCGCTTCCCTACTCGGAGCGGCGTCGTCTGCTCAGGGAGGTCGAGCTTCAGGGTGCGTACTGGCGGACCCCGGCCCACCACGAGGGCGACGGCGCCGCCCTACTGGAGGCAACCAAGGAACTGGGCGTGGAGGGGATCGTCGCCAAGAAGCTCGACTCCCCCTACGAGCCCGGCCGGCGCAGCTCCTGCTGGCTGAAGATCAAGAACGTTCGAACCCAGGACGTGGTGATCGGCGGCTACGTGCCAGGCGAGGGCAAGCGCGGCGGTCGGCTCGGCGCGCTCGTCGTCGGTTATTACGACGACGGGCAGCTTCGCTACGCCGGGAAGGTTGGCACCGGCTTCAGCGAGCAGACGCTGGCGCACCTCTCACGGGAGCTTCGGCTGCTCGAGCGAGCCGAGAGTCCCTTTGAGGGCCGCCAGCCACCGCGCGACACGGTGTTCGTGGAGCCCCGGCTCGTCGCGCACGTCGAATTTCGGGAGTGGACGAAGAGCGGCACGCTCCGCGCCCCCTCGTTCAAGGGGCTGAGGCCCGACGTCGACGCCACCGAAGTGGGCCGCGAGCCGCAAGTATCCGCCCGCTAGCCGCGTCTCGGACAGCCGGCTCAGTACTGTTTGTGGACCATGCCACGCGCAATCTGGAGCGGGGCGATCAGCTTCGGGCTGGTCAACATCCCCGTAAAGCTCTACAGCGCGGTCCAGCGCAAGACCGTGCGCTTCCACCAGCTCGACCAGGAAGACAAGCAGCGCATCCAACAGAAGCGGGTCAACCCTCGCACGGGCGAGGAGGTGCCCTACGAGAACCTCGTTAAGGGCTACGAGATCGGCCCGGACCGCTACGTGGTCATCACACCGGAGGAGCTGGACTCGATCCAGCCCGAGAAGACGCGGATGATCGACATCGTCTCCTTCGCCGACCTCGACCAGATCGACCCGATCTTCTACGACCACCCCTACTACCTGGTTCCTGACACGGGCGCCGACAAGGCCTACCGCCTCCTGCTCGATGCGATGACCGAGTCGGGCAAGGTCGCTGTCGGCCGGGTGGTGCTTCGCACCAAGGAGTACCTGGTGGCGATCAGGCCGCGTGACGCGATCCTCACGATGGAGACGATGCTGTTCTCCGACGAGGTGATCTCGCCCGACAAGCTCGACGAGCGGCCCAGCGACGGCAAGGCGAAGACGAGCCAGAAGGAGCTGCAGATGGCCCAGCAGCTGATCGACTCGCTGGCCGAGGACTTCGAGCCCGAGAGCTACCGCGACGAGTACCGGGAGCGCGTGCTCGAGATGATCGAGCGCAAGGCCGAGGGCGAAGAGATCGTGGTCGAGGCGCCGTCCGATGAGCCCAGGGAGGTGCCGGATCTCATGGCCGCGCTCGAACAGAGCATTGCGGGCGCCAAGGGCCAGGGCGGCGGCAAGCGGGCAAAGCCCAAGCGGTCGCGCGCGACGAGCGGCGACGGCAAGCCCGCCTCGCGGAAGAAAATCACCGCGAAGAAGAACTGAGACGCGATGTCGAGGGCTGGTCTCAGAACGCGGGGGCGGATGCCCCGCGGAGCCATCCGCTAGGCGCCCGGTGGCACAGGCCGCGCGGGTCCAGGTCGAGGTCGCGGGCCGCCAGCTCTCCCTGTCCAACCTCGACAAGGTGATGTACCCGATCGTCGGGTTCACCAAGGGCCAGGTGATCGACTACTACACGCGCATCGCGCCGGCACTGCTGCCCCACCTGCGCGACCGCCCGTTGACCCTCAAGCGCTACCCCAACGGCGTGGGGGGTGCGTACTTCTACGAGAAGCAATGCCCGGAGCACCGGCCGGAGTGGGTGGAGACGGCGGAGATCCGGATGGAGAGCAAGGACATCAACTTTTGTCTCTGCAACGACCTGCCGACGCTGGTCTGGGCCGCCAACCTCGCCGACCTCGAGCTGCACCCCTCGCTCTCCAAAGCAGACCGGATCGAGCGACCCACGACGATGGCCTTCGACCTCGATCCGGGGGAGCCGGCGACGATCGAGGAATGCTGCGAGGTCGCGCTTCTGCTGCGCGAGGCGCTAGAACAGCTCGGGCTCCAGTCGTTTCCAAAGACCTCGGGCTCGAAGGGCATGCAGCTCTACGTGCCGCTCAACACCGAGCTCACCTACGCGGACGTCAGGCCCTTGGCCCAGGCGCTCGCCCGCCACCTCGAGGCCCAGCACCGGACGCTGATCGTCTCGGTCCAGAAGAAGGAGCTTCGGCGCGGCAAGGTCCTGATCGATTGGAGCCAGAACCACGAGAAGAAGACCACCGTCTCCGTCTACTCCCTGCGCGCGCGCGAGCGCCCCACCGTCTCCACACCGCTCGCCTGGGAGGAGGTTGAGCGAGCGGACACGGACGAGCTCACTTTCGAGGCCTACGAGGTGCTCGACCGCGTCGAGAAGCACGGCGACCTGTTCGCGCCGGTCGTCGAGCGCGAGCAGGCGCTGCCCGAGCTGTAGCGTTACAACGGATGGTCGACTGGTCGCTTGCCCGCCAGGTGGCACGCCTCGCGGCGGGCTCGGACCGCATGCCCGCCGACCTTGGCAGGGACCTCGTCGCGCTCAGCGTCGAGATGGAGGGTCATGTTGCCTCGTACACGGGGCTCGAGTCGGCGTGGCCGGCGCCCACCGCCGAGCTCGTGAGTCGCTCCGAGTGGGCGGCGACCAACCTCGACAGCCTTGCGGAGCTGCTCGAGCCGGTCGGCGCGCGGCTTGACCGCCGGCTCGACTTCGCGGGTCCCCTGGCCGGTGCGTTGCGCCTGGGGGCGGGGGCCACGCTCGCGGCGGAAGCCGGTCTCGTGATGGGGTATGCCTCGACGCGCGTCCTCGGCCAGTACGAGCTGTCCCTGCTTCCGCCGGACAGGCCACCCAGGCTCCTTTACGTGGCGCCGAACCTCGACCGCGCCGTGCGCGAGCTCGGCGTCGACCGCGACAGCTTCTTCGGTTGGATCGCGATCCACGAGCTCACGCACGCCTTCCAGTTCCAGGGCGTCGGGTGGCTGCGCGACCACCTCCGCGGCCTGATCCGCGAATACCTCGACACGGTCGAGGTGCGAATCGATTCCGGGGCCGCCGGTGGCCTCCCGTCGCTCCCGGGCCCGGCCCAGATCGTGGAGGCCTTCCGCGAAGGTGGTCTGGCCGCGCTCGTGCAGACGGGGCAGCAGCGCGACCTGATGAACCGGATACAGGCGACGATGGCGGTGATCGAGGGCTATGCGGAGCACGTCATGGACGCCCTCGGCCCGGAGTTGCTGCCGGCGTACGCCGGCTTGCGCGAGCGCATGGAGCAGCGCCGTCGCAGCCGCTCCGCGCCGGAGCGGATCATCGAGCGGCTGCTCGGGCTCGATCTCAAGCTGCGCCAGTACGAGATGGGCCGCGCCTTCTGCCAGGCGGTGGCGAGGAAGGGCGGCATGGAGGCGCTCAATCGCGTGTGGGACTCGGTCGAGGCTCTTCCCACCCTGACGGAGCTGCATCGACCCGAGGATTGGCTCGAGCGCAGCGCGACGCCACAGCCCGCTGCGTAGGCTCCTTAGCCCGCCGCAGCGCGACCCCTGAGCTCGCCGCGTAACCCTCCTGAGCCCGCTGCGTAGCCCTCCTGAGCCCGCCTCGCAGCGCGACCCCTGCGCCCGCCCGCGTAACCCTCGTAACCGAGTGGTTTACGTACAGGTGTTCGCCAGTATACTTCTACTGAGCTTAGAACTAATAAATATATAGAGCTCCCAATCCTGGGAAGGAGAGTCGAGATCATGGCTACCCAGACCGAGACCCAAAGGAAGACTGCAGCCCGCAGGGCTGCCGCGACGCGCCGGCGCAATGCCGCCCGTCGCAGCCAGGCCGCGCGCAAGGCCGCCCAGGCCCGCGCCGAGGCTCAGCGGACGCCGATTGACGTCGTTCAGGAGCAGGCCCAGCGTGTCGTCCTGATCCCCGTCGGCGCGGCCCTCACGGCGGGTGATGCCGTGGTCGACGCCGCGCGTCCGTACACCACGAGCCGCGAGAGCGCCGAGCGCGAGCTTTCCAAGCTCCAGCGGCGGGTGAGCACCACGCTCCGTCGGTTCGAGCGTCGTGGCACGACCGGTCGCAACCTTGCGGTGCGCCGGGCCAAGCGGGCCCGCACTCGCGTCGAGCGCGAGCTGCGCCAGCGCCGCAACCAGGCCACCCGCCTCGTGCGGCGCAACCGTCGCGAGGCGGAGCGGCAGGTCAAGTCAGCCCGCCGCCAGGCCGAGCGTCAGGTGCGGACCGCGCGCCGCGAGGTCGGGCGCCAGGTGAACGAGGCGCAGGGGCAGGCGGAGACGCTCGTCCAGCGCGTCCAGGACCAGGTGGGCGGAGCCTCCTAGCTCACCCAGGCTTCCCCCCGACCCGGCTGAGAGACCGGGAGCGGGGTGAGACTGCCGGCAATGACTACCCAGCGCCGGCAGTGATGCAGTATCTCTCCTCCCTCAGTCGGCGGCGCCCTTCGGGGCGCCGTCGGCGTCTCTGGGGCGCTTCGGGGCGGCGTCGCCGCTTTCGGGCGCCCTCGCCAGGGGGGTCCCTGACATTGCATCGATATATCCGCCGTAATGTCAGAGACCCCGGCCGATGAGCTGCTCGGGTCCGCGCTTTGCCACAATCGAAAGCTCCAATGCCCAGCCAGGAACTGATCAAGGACGCCCTGCGGCGCGTCATCGACCCCGAGCTCCGGAAGGACATCGTGTCGCTGGGGATGGTGCGCTCGATCGAGCAGCCGGAGCAGGGGCGCGTGGACGTGGTGGTCTCCCTGACCACGCCGGGCTGCCCGATTCGCTCCCACTTCCAGCAGGCGGTCGTCCAGTGCGTCGGCGAACTGGAGGACGTCCAGCGCGTCACCGTCGGGTTCGACGTGCTCAGCCAGGAGGAGAAGCAGGGCCTCCAGCAGCGGCTCGGCCGCCAGGGAGGATTGCCGGAGGGCGCGCTCGCCGCGGTCAAGAACATCATCTGCGTGGGCTCCGGCAAGGGCGGTGTCGGCAAGTCCACGGTGACCGCCAACCTGGCCGCAGCGCTTCAGGCGGAGGGGCGCCCCGCGGCTGCCATGGACGCCGACGTCTGGGGCTACTCGATACCGCGCATGCTCGGCGTCCACGGGAGGCCCAAGGTCTCTGCCGAGCGGAAGATCATCCCGCTCGACGCCGTGGGCGGCGTGCGGGCGATCTCCATCGAGTTCTTCCTCTCCGAGCCGGACCAGGCCATCACCTGGCGCGGTCCGATGCTGCACAAGGCGATCCGGCAGTTCCTGGAGGACGTCGACTGGGGGGAGCTCGACTACCTGCTCATCGACCTGCCGCCGGGCACCGGTGACGTGTCGATGACACTCGCGCAACTCCTGCCGCAGGCGCGATTCGTGATCGTCACCACGCCGCAGCCGGCGGCCCAGCACGTCGCCAAGCGAGCGGCTGAGACCGCCCTGCGCTTCGACCTCGAGATCGCGGGGGTGGTCGAGAACATGTCGGGGTTCACGACGCCCGGAGGGGAGCGCTTCACGATCTTCGGCGAGGGGGGCGGGCAGCTGCTCGCGGACGAGCTGGATGTCCCCCTGCTCGGCAAGATCCCGCTTCAGGAGGAGCTGCGGGTCTGCTCCGACGAGGGCCGGCCGCTCGTGCTCGAAGACCCGGACGCACCAGCGGCCCAGGCGCTGTTTCACACCGCGCGCGGCATCATCGCGGCCACTCCTCAGGAGCTGCCGGTGATGCAGCAGCCGTCGGGTCCGCCGCTGCCCGAGGTGACGGGCACGGCCCTGCCGATGGCGCCCTAGCCTGGCGACTGGCGACTCAGCCGGACTTGTAGTACTCGGAGTTGACCTCCGTGTACTTCGACCACTCGTCGGGGAGCTGGTCCTCCGCGAAGCAGGCGTCGACGGGGCATGCCTCGACGCAGGCGTCGCAGTCGATGCACTCCTCCGGGTCGATGTAGAGCTGCTCGACGTCGTCGTAGTCGGGTTCGTCGGGCGTCGGGTGGATGCAGTCGACCGGGCACACCTCGACGCACGAGTTGTCCTTCGTGCCGATGCAGGGCTCTGCGATGACGTAGGCCATTGGCTCGGTGAGCTTCCTTGGTCATGTCCGGCGCCACCCGGGGCGCGCGAGCGCGGAATTGTACTCGGAGGCCGTCGGAAGTATCGCTCTGCGGGCGATGCCCCGAGTGGGGATGTCCGTGCCGACAAAGGGAAGGATGTCCCCAGGTTCGCCGCTGCGCAGCCGGTCGGAGAGCCCGCGCCGTAGTCTGAGCGCGTGAGCACGGCGCCCGAGCCCGATCCCCTTGCGGACGGCTTCACGGGGCCGATCGCGGGCCGGGCGCTGATCGATGCCGTCACGCTCGGTGTCTTCGACGCCCTCCACGAGCGCGAGGCCTCTCCGGCCGAGCTGGCCGATCGGCTCGGGCTCGATCCTCTGGGCGCGGAGTCGCTCGCCGCCGCGCTCCTGGCCCTCGGCTACCTCGAGCGTGCCCGGGAGCGCCTCCGAAACGCCTCCGTGAGCGAGCGGTTGCTGGTGCGGTCCTCGCCCGAGTCGATCGCCACCTTCATCGGGGCGCAGGGCGATCTCCACTGGGAGGTGCTGACGATGTTGCCCCAGGCGCTCCGCGACGGCCGCGCCTACGCGATGCACGAGGAGCGCCGTGACCCGGAGCGCTGGCGGGCCTATGTGCGCGGCCTGTTCGAGATCTCCCGCGCCGAGCAGGACGCCAACGCAGCGTTCGTGCCCATCGACCAGCCCCGCGAGCTGGTCGACGTTGCCGGCGGGCATGGGGGCTTCGCCATGGCGATGTGCCGGCGCCACCCCTCGTTGCACGCGACGGTGCTCGACCTTCCGCCGGCCGCGGCGGTGGGCCGCGAGATCGTGGCCGACGAGGGCTTTGCCGACCGGGTCTCGTTCGTGGACGGCGATGTCTTCGAGCTGGGGCTGGGCGAGGATCTGGACGTGGTCTCGGTGTTCAACCTCGTCCATCACCTTCCGGAGGACCGCGACCGCGAGCTCGTGGGGATGGCTCGTGCGGCACTGCGACCCGGGGGGTGCCTCGTGGTGGGGGACTCCGAGCGGCCCGAGCCGGGCAAGGACGTGCCTCGCCACGGGGGGCTGTCCAGCCTGCTGTTCTACGCCTGGAGCCACGGTCGCAACTTCTCCCGCGCAGAGATCGCGAGCTGGCTGGAGGAGGCCGGTTTCGAGGCCGTGCGCGTGCATCGAAACGAGCGCTCCCCTTGGCGGATCGTGGTGGTCGGCCAGGCCTGACCGTTTAGGCTGCGGCTCCGTGACCCTCGAGGACGCCGTAGACGCACAGAATCTGTTCATGGCCGGCTTCGACCTGGTCCTCGGCAGGGGGGCGCTGGCCGCCCGGTGATCCTGCTCACGGGGGCTACGGGCACCGTGGGCTCGGCGCTGCTGCGGCGTCTCACGGCCAGGCCCACGCCGGTGCGCTGCCTGGTCCGGGACCCCCGTCGGCTGGGCGACCAGCGAGTGCGCGTGCAGATAGCGCTGGGGGATCTGGCCAACCCGGCCTCGTTCCGCAACGCCCTCCGCGGAGTGGACACGATCCTGCACCTGGGGGCGTCGACCCGCGACCAGCCCCATGGCTCGATCGAGGAGCTGAACGCGGTCGCCACGCTCCGCCTCGTGCGGGCCGCCGAGCGCTCGGGCGCTCGCCGCTTCGTCTTCTTCTCGACCATGGGCGCCAGCCACCACTCCCGGACCCGCTTCTTCCGCGCCAAGGCGCTGGCCCGGGAGGCCGTGGAGGCGTCCTCGCTCGAGACGACCGTCTTCGCGCCGTCGATCATGTACTCGCCCGGAGACCCGTGGCTGACGCTGCTGGAGCGCGTCTCCTGGCTGCCCTGTGTGCCGCTGGCGGGCGCCGGCCAGGCGCTCTACCAGCCGATCTGGGCGGAGGACGCGGCGGACTGCGTGCTCTCGGCACTGGACGGCCCGGGCGGAGGGGAGATCTACGAGCTGGCGGGCCCCGAGTCACTCAGCTACGACGCGATGGTCCGCACCGCGCTGCGTTCGATCGGGCGCCGCCGTCCGCTTGTGCACGTTCCGCTGCCGCTGGTGCGGCTGTCGCTTCGGCCGCTCGAACGCCTGGTGGGGCCGGCCGTATTCGCGACCTGGGAGGAGGCCGAGCTGATGGAGGAGCCGATGTCGACGCCCCGCGGGACGGCCGATGCCGAGTCCCTGGGCGTAACGCCGCTGGCGATGAGCGCCGTCCTAGGGGCCTCGTAGCTAAGGGGGCCCGGCGAAGCCGGGCCCCCTTGCCAGCTGCCAGCCGATGCAGCCGGCTGCGCAGCAGGCGGCTACATCATTCCGTCCATCCCACCGGGCATCCCACCGGCGGGCGCGGGCTCCTTCTCGGGGATCTCGGCGACGATCGCCTCGGTTGTCAGGATGTTCTTCGCGATCGAGGCCGCGTTCTGCAGCGCCGATCGCGTGACCATCGCCGGGTCGATCACGCCGTCC
>Ga0126313_10001622_pt1 | contig 12048 bp, 12 predicted proteins | sample Plot105A_FD_89954 | JGI IMG/M metagenome (GOLD analysis project Ga0126313, IMG submission 89954) | Serpentine soil microbial communities from UC McLaughlin Reserve, CA, USA - Plot105A | ecosystem: Environmental > Terrestrial > Soil > Grasslands | place: USA: UC McLaughlin Reserve, Lake County...
CGGCTAGCGCCACGTCTAGCGCGAAGTCGACCACGACCGCACTGCCTGCTACGGGTGGGCCTGCCGTCTCCGGCGCGATGGCTCTGGGCGCGGGTGTCCTGCTTGTTGGTGGTGGTCTGTTGGCCCGCAGGATCGTTCGGTAAAAGAGTAGCTAAGCGGACAACACCCTAGGTTTCGCCCTAGGGTTCAAGGAGGCGGGTCCCTTCGGGGGCCCGCCTTTTTGGTGCTTGTTTGTATTCTTCGGTCTCTTGTTCGATACCCGGGTCGGCTTGTATTCGGGAGGTGTAGTGGATATCCTCATTCGCGGTGAGTGAGAGTTGAGCCGTGTTGTCTTCAAGATCTCCGCGGGGTTTCTGGTAGGAGCCCTGGCTTTGCTGGCGATGGCGCTGTACCTCTCCGGGTACTACCTCCGGGAGGAGACGCGGCTGGCCGCCGCCGGGGACCTGCGGGGCGCTTTGGAGGCCTCGCGGACGGCTGCGCGCCTGGACCCCTTCAGTCCCCGACCGCTGGAGGGACAATCCTATCTCTTGCAGCAGCAGGGACAGGGCGAGGACGCTGCGAGCGCTTTGAGGGAGGCCATAGAGCGCGATCCGAACAACTACATTCTCCATCTGTTGATGGGGAACCTTCAGCTGGCCAAGCTAGACAATCTCGACGCCGCCGCGAGGAGCTACAGGAAGGTTCTCGAGCTCAACCCCAACCATACCAGCGCCAGCAGCGCGCTGGCCCAGGTGCTCGTAAAGAAGGGGGATCTTGAGGGCGCCAAGAAGGAGTACGAGAAGCTAAGAGAGCAGAGGGAGATCACGTACCAGGGCCTCTACGATCTGGGCAGGATCTACGTGCGAACCGGCGAGCCCGGGAAGGGGTACAGGATCATAAGCCTCGCCCGGAGGAGCGCTTCCGCCGGGCTGCAGAACCTGGAGGGGCCGCTGCGGGCCCAGAGGGAGGAACTCATAGTGTCTATGGACCTCGCCCTCGCCGACGCCCTGGTGGTGCAGCGTGAGTACGCCCGCGCCCGTGAGGTACTCGCGGCCAGCTCCTCGGACCAGGCCCCGGCGTTGCTCCAGCTGCTGGATGCCGACCCCGAGGCGTATCGGGAATCGGTGGTGAACAGTGAGATCTACTAACGGGCAGGGCTGGCAGCGGGAGCAGTGGGACGACCTTTCGCTCTCCGACGTTCTGTACGTATTGTGGGGACGACGCTCGCTGGTCGCCTGGGCCGTGCTGGTCCTGGTGCTCGCCGTGGTGCTCTTTAGTATGTTTCGGGAGCCGGTATACACGGCCGAGGCGACGGTGGTCGTCCAGCCACGGGAGGAGCTGAGCGGGGGTGGAGAATCGGATGCCTTCATGGAGGAGATCCTGGGGGAAGTGGTCACGGACGACTTCCTGCGGGACGTCAGGCGGGAGGCGAGCTGGGACGGTGGGTCCGAGGAGTTCGAGGATCGGCTCGCCGTGACGCGGGACGGCAGGTACGGGCTCCGGGTGAGGTTCTCCGGCTCTGAGCCGGGGGAGGCGGCGCGCGCGGCGAACGCGTACGCGACGCTCTTCGTCCAGAAGATCGAGCGGCTCAACGACGAGCGGTTCGCCGGGGGCGCCCTCGCCGCCGACGCCAGCGTGGGACGGAGGGCCGTGCCGCCGGCAGACTGGCCGAAGCTGCGTTCCCTGCTCTACGCGGTCGGTGCCATCGGCACGGGGGTCTTCCTCGGGGGCGCCGCGGCGTTGTTGCTCGAGGGTCGAAGCAGAAGTTGGCGGGACGCCCGCGACGCCGAGCTGACCCTCCGGGCTCCGGTGCTCGGGGTAATACCGGACTACTCCGTAGAGAGGGAGGATTGATCTGAGCCCGGAGGCCACGAAGGATGTCGCGGCGGCGCGGAGGCTCCTGGACCCCGCCTCGCCCGTGAGACGGCACTACGAGGATCTGGCGAACACCCTCCTCTCTCTGGGAGAGGGCATAGGGAGCGTCGTGGTCACCAGCCCGGAGCCGGGAGCCGGTTGCACGAGCGTCTGCCTCGGCCTGGGTGGCGCCCTCTCCGGGATGGGCCATCGGGCCGCCGTTATCGACTGCAACCTCGAGAACCCGCAGCTGCACCGGATGCTCGGGGAGCCTAACTTCGTAGGCCTCACCAGCGGCCTGGACGGGGACAGGACCCTCGAACACTGCGGGCATGAAGTCGTACCTGGACTCCTCATCGTTCCTACGGGGCCCGTCCTGCCGGTCCCCGCCCGGCTCGAGACCGCGAGGTTCGTCGAGGCCGTGCGCGACCTTAGGAGTAGGCGGGACCTGGTGATCCTCGATGCGCCGGTAGCCACGAGGGTGCTCGAGTCCCCGACACTCTCGGCCGGCTTCGACGGGGTTTTGCTCGTCATACACGCCTCCCGAACCTCCAAGAGCGCGGCCCGCGAGACCACCGACGACCTGCTCGGCGCGGGGATAAACCTGCTGGGGGTGGTGTTGAACGGATGCAAGTGACCACTGTATGTACCACTGTATGTACCACTGTGTGTACTGGGGCGTGGGTGTGAGGGAGAAGGCCGAGCCTTTCGGCGACGCAGAAGGCCGCGCCCCGAGCCGGAGGTGGGACGGGGCCAAGGACCGCCGTCCGGGCCGGCTGCTGGTGGTATTCAAGGCCGTGGTCCTCCTTGCGCTGATGGCGGTGACCGCCTACGGGCTGCTCAAGGGAGGGCTGTTCAGCGACGATCTCTGGCTGCCGTCGGCCGTCGGCATTCTGACGCTGCTGCTCGTCACGCTGTTCGTGGGCGACTACTACCGGGACGTCCCCCTGGCCGGATGGGTCATGGTCGCGCTCCTGGCGGCACTCGTCGGGATAAAGGGGCTCTCGATGACGTGGACCTTGAGCGAGACGGAGACCGTCAGGGAGGTCCTCCGCTCATCGATGTACCTGGCGGCCTTCCTCACGGCGCTCGCCGCGCTCTCCTCCTGGCGCCAGGTCGGTCCACTGATGGACTTCGCCGTCTTGATGGTCACCTCGGTCGCCGGCTACGGGCTCTTGCAGAAGATCAGCCCGGTGAGGTACCCGACCCGCTCCCTCGACGAGGTGAGGGTCGACTCCACTTTGGGCTACGCGAACACGACCGCCATGATCCTGGGAATTGGGGTGGTGCTGGCGCTGGCGCGGATGACCAAAGTGCGCAACGTCCCCCTCCGGGGGATCTACGCCGCTCTCATTCTCGCCTTCCTCGTCACGCTCTACCTCACGGTCTCCCGCGGTGGCATCGGGTCGCTGGGGATAGGTTTGATCGTGCTCTTCGTCCTGGCGAACAACCGCTTGCAGATGCTGGCCAACCTGCTGCTCCTCTCAGTCCCCGGGGCCTGGCTCCTATGGCGGATGCAGGACCTCGATGCGCTCGTGCGGGCGGACGCCACGGACCAGCAGAAGATCGCCGACGGGCTGGCCTTCCGGACCGATCTGATCCTGGCTTTCGTGGCGGCTTTCGTCCTGCAGGCCGGCTACGCCTTTCTGGTCAACCGCTACGACCTGCAGCCCCTGGGCCGCCGGGCGCTCGGGGCGATCGTCCTGGGAGGGATGGTGCTGGCCGCTGGCGTGGGCGCGTTCGTGGTCGTGAGCCAGTACGGGGGCGTCGGGCGGACGTACGACGCGCTCCTGAGCAACCCGAACCAGACCGAGAACGCCAGCCAGAGGCTCGCCTCGCTCAGCATAGGCTTCAGGCAAGAGTACTGGGACGTTGCGTGGGAGGAGTGGAAGGAGCGACCCCTGGGGGGCACGGGAGCCGGGACCTTCCGCTACACCTGGCTCCAGGAACGTTCGAGTACAAACGACGTCAGGCAGGTCCACAACCTGTACCTCGAGCAGGGCACCGAGACCGGGACATTCGCTTTCCTGGCGCTCACCGGCTTCGCCGCCGCGCTCGTGGGCTACACCGCGAGGGCCGCCTGGCGCTCCGGGGAGCACAGGGAGCGCCGGCTCCTGCTCTCGGGGCTCGTGTCCGCGCTCGTCGTCTACCTGGTCTCCTCAGGCTTCGAGTGGCACTGGTACATCCCGGCTTCGACGCTTTTCTTCTTTATCCTCGCGGCCATAACCGTGAAGTTCGCCTCCAGAGAGGACTGGGGTGCCCCCGAGGTGGGCGCCCGAACCGGCGACGAGGCCTCCCGGGGCGGCCGCGTCGGTAGCGTCCGTTGACCTCATCCCGTTGAAGCCGTACGAGAGAGAAAACTTTCGGCCGGAGGCGGGCTACGACGCCTACGTGGGTCGCATAGCCCGAGGGTTCGGGGTGAGCTCAGCCGGGCAGGGCGTAGGCCGCCTCCTTGGCTACGCGACGCACGCGGCTGTGGCCTGGATGCACGGCCCGGCGCAGCTGGGGTTCTACGCGCTGGGGATCACCCTGGTGCAGGTGGCGAACATCCTCTCGCAGCTGGGGCTGGACAACGGCGTGGTGCGCTACGTCGCCCACCACGGGGCGGGGGGCGATACCGCGAGGATCCGGGGCACCATACTCCAGTCCCTCGCCGTAACCTTCGCGCTCAGCGTGGCGCTCTCCGCCCTGACTTTCCTCGGTGCGGGGTTCCTGGCCCACGATCTTTTCGGCAAGCCGTTTCTCGAGACGATGTTTCGGGCTTTCGCGGGCGCCATCCCGTTCCTCACGATCATGAGCATGGCGCTCTGGGCCACCCAGGGTTTCGGGACCATGAAGTACGCGGCCTTCGTCGGGCAGGTCTTGCGTCCTCTGGCGAACCTGGTGCTCGTCGTCGTCTTCTACCTGCTCGGGGTCCAGATACTCGGGGCGGTAGCGGCGTACGTCCTCTCGATGGCCTTCGGCGCGGCGCTCGCGCTGTACTGCCTGGGGCGGGTGTTCCCGGGGCTCCTCGAAGGCAGGCCCGAGTACGAAAGCCGGGAGCTCTCCGCGGTCTCGGCGCCCATGATCGTCGCGAACGTGACCCAGTACGCGAATTTGTGGATCGCCGTCGCCGTGCTCGGCGTCTTCGAGCCCGTGTCGGTGGTCGGCATCTACAACGTGGCGGCCCGCACGGCCGCGCTGTCGGCCCTGATCCTCGTCGCCTTCGGCGGCATCTTCTCGCCCCTGGCCTCGAGCCTCTACCGGCAGGAGAGGCGCGGGGAGCTTGGCCGCCTCTACGACGAGGTCTCGCGCTGGTCCTTCACGGGCGCCCTCGCTTTCTTCCTCATCACCACGCTCCTGGCCCGAGACATCATGGGGGTCTTCGGCGAGGCGTTCATCTCCGGTTGGCCGGTGATCGTGGTCATCGCCGCCGGCCAGCTCTTCAACTCCTCGGTAGGCCCCACGGCCCGACTCCTGGCGATGACCGGGCACCAGAAAGTGGTGATGGTCTGCAGTGCGGGATCGGCGGCCTCGGCCGTGGTGTTGAGCCTGTTGCTGGTCCCGGCCTACGGCATCCTGGGCGCGGCGACGGCGACGGCGGCGGCGCTCGTCCTGGCCAACGTCGCCACCCTCTTCTTCGTCCGCCGCCGGCTCGGTTTCTGGCCCTACGGCCGCCGGTACCTCAAACCCCTTCTGGCGGGGCTCGCCGCCGCGGCCGCGACCTACGCGCTCCGGCCGGCGTTGCCCGGCTGGGAGGGCCTCCCGGCGCTCTTCGTCTTCGCACCGTTCACCCTGGCGGTCTTTTTCGCCGTGCTCTGCTCTCTTGGCCTGAGTCCGGGCGATCGGCGCTTTCTCGCCTCCTTTCTGGAGGCGGTTCGCCGCGCCCTCCGGCGGGGACTAATCACGTGATCGGGGCCGGCTTTAACAGGCTTCTCGGCGGGTTCTACGTGGACCTGGGCCAAGACCACAGGAACTCCGTCTTCCTTGCCGGGAGCGGGCGGGCCGGGACGTCGTGGGTCTCGGAGATCATCAACTACCGGGGCGAGTACCGCTACGTCTTCGAACCCTTCCACCCCGGCAAGGTCGACGTCTGCAAGAACTTCGGGAGCAAGCAGTACCTCAGGCCGGACGACCGGAGGGAGGAGTACCTCGAACCGGCGCGGAAGGTGCTCACCGGCGCCCTCCGGAGCCGGTGGACGGACCGGTTCCACCGGAGGTTCGTCGCGAGGCGGCGCCTGATCAAGGACATCAGGGCCAACCTCCTCCTGGGCTGGATGCGCGCGAACTTCCCCGGAATGCCGATCATCCTGCTCCTCAGGCATCCCTGCGCCGTCGTCGCCTCCCGGCTCGCGCTGGGGTGGAAGGACAACCTCTCCGAGACGATGGGCCAAGAGGAGCTCGTGGAGGACTTCCTGCGCCCGATGGAGCCGGAGATCCGGGGCGCCCGTGACGCCTTCGAGCGCCACCTCTTCCTGTGGTGCATCGAGAACTACGTACCCCTGAGGCAGTTCGCGCCAGGCGAGATCCACCTCGCCTTCTACGAGAATTTTCTCGCGCGCCCCGAGGACGAGATCAGCCGCCTGTTCTCCTTCCTCGGCAGAGAGTTCGACGAGCGCGTCTACGAAACGCTGAACCGTCCCTCGCCGTTGAGCCGCAAGGGTGATGGTCGTGGAGTCCCTTCTGTAGACTCCTGGCGCCGCCGCGTCACCGACGCCCAACTGGGGAGGACCGTCGAGGTACTGGGGCTCTTCGGCCTTGACCGCGTCTACGGCGAGGGGGCGATGCCCGATCCTTCCGCCGCATACGCGTTGATGGACGGGATACAGGCCCGAGGGTAGGGGATGCGCGTTGGGAAAGCCGCCGGTGATAATCCTCTCGGGCGTCCGGTGGGACTTTCTCTGGCAGCGGCACCACGCCCTCGCCACCCGCTTCGCGCGCGCCGGGTACCCGACCGTCTTCGTCGAGACCACGGGCCTCGCGAATCCCCGCCCGGGCCGCGCGACGCTCCGCAAGGCCGCCTCGAGGGTCCGGCGCGCCGGACGTAACGAAACCTTCAGGGAGAAGGGTCTCGCCGTGTACGCGCCGCTCGTGGCCCCGCCGACCCACGGGCTCTTCAGACAGCTGAACCGGAGGCTACTGGTTCCGCGGGTGGTCCGGGACCTGCGAGAGATCGCCGGACCCGAGCCGGTCGTCGTCGCCTACCCGCCGACCCGCACGACGCTCGACCTGATCTCCGGCCTTGAGCCCCGGCTCGTCCTCTACGACTGCTCCGACGACTACGAGAGCTTCCCGGGAGTACCGAAAGACATAGCAGCCACCGAACGCGAGCTACTCCAGCGCGCCGACCTGGTCTCATGCACCTCGACGCGCCTGCTGGAGAAGGTGAGAGCCTTCAGGCCGGACGCCTTCCTGAGTGGACCCGCCGTGGACTACGAGCGGTTCGCCCTCCTGCAGGAGGCCCGTCCCGGTAGACGGGTCCGCACCGTCTGCTTCTTCGGGCACGCGAGCCGGGAGCGCATAGACTTCTCCGTGTTGCGGACCGTCGCGAAGGCCGGGTTCGAGGTGCGGCTCGTGGGAGAGTTGGGCCGCGAGGACCGGAACTTCCCGGGAACGTCAGGCATAGATTACCGCGGGGAGGTGCCCCACGCGGAGCTGCCGTCGGTCCTCAGGGGCGTGGACGCTTTCCTGCTGCCCTACAGGGTCAACCAATTGACCCGGGGCATCGCGCCGGCCAAGACCTACGAGTGCCTGGCGACCGGCAAGCCCGTCGTGGCTGCGCCCCTCCCGGCGATGGAGGAGCTCGCGGGGTACGTGTACCTCGCGGAGGAGCCGGCAGATTACGTGGAGACCCTGCAGAGTCTGGAGAGGCTCGAAACGGAGGAAAAGGTCCGGGCCAGGATCGAACTGGCGCGCGAGAACTCCTGGGATACGCGGTTCGAGGAGATCGAGGAGGCCCTGTGGGAGGCCCAGGGGGACGCGCCGTGAAGAGCCCCGCAAACCGGGTTAACGTGCTGGGTGTGGGCGTGGACCCTCTGACGATAGAGGGGTTGCACGCGGAGATCGGACGTCTGGTGCGGGGCAGGGGACGTGGTCTCGTGTTGAACGCGAACGTCCACTGCCTCAACCTCTGCTACGAGGATCCCGGGCTGCGGAGCTTCCTGAACCGGGCGGAGGTCGTCTTCTGCGACGGGGTGGGAGTGATGCTGGCGGCGAGGATCCTGGGCGGGCGTATCCCGGAGCGCATCACCTACGCCGACTGGGTGTGGCGACTGGCCACCTTCGCAGAGTCGGAAGGCTTCTCGCTCTACTTCCTCGGCGCCCGGCCCGGCGTGGCAGAGGAGGCTGCGAGGAGGCTCGAGGGACGACACCCGAGCCTGAGGATCTCCGGGGTCCATCACGGCCACTTCGACCATTCGGCGGGAAGCCCCGAGAACGAGGCGGTGGTAGGGGAGATCAACGCCGCAAGGCCGGATATTCTCCTGGTGGGCCTCGGCATGCCGCTACAGGAATACTGGCTGATGGAGAACCGGCACAGGTTGGACGTCGGTGCGGTCCTCACCGGCGGAGCCGTCTTCGACTACGTCTCCGGGAGGCTGCGCCGGGGTCCGCGCCTCCTGACCGGAAACGGCCTCGAGTGGCTCGCACGGCTCGCCATCGAACCCCGCCGCCTGTGGCGGCGCTACCTGATCGGCAACCCGCTCTTCGTTCTGCGGGTCCTGAGACAACGCCTGGGACACAAAGGAATGTAGAAGCCCCTCGCCCGTCCGATCGCTATGGATTGCCTCGGAAGGCATCGAACTTTTTTTTGCGTTTTTGTCGGTCATGAGGTACTTGCTATTGCATGTAACCTTATGAGTAAGCGATAGTTGCTCCGTGAAGATCTGAGTACACCCGCCCGGTACGTGGGCGATACGAGGAGGGGACGCATGAAGCTTGGATCGGGAGGTTGCCAGAGTTGAGCCCAGGGCATCTAACGGGTTCGGACGCGCGTAGGATCGGTTCGAAGGCTCGGGCGTGAACGGTTTCGAGTCGGCGCTTTCTCTGTTTGCGAGGATCCTTCATCTCGTCACGGCACCCCCGGGTTACGGAATCGCCGTCTGGGTCCTCGCGATAATCCTTCTCTGGAGCGGGGTCGCCAAGCTACGTCGACCGACCCTGGCTGCCATGGCCATGGTGGATTTCGGGGTCCTCCGCCGGGTTCGGCCTCGTCTGGGGAGTGCTCTTGGAGCCGCGGAGCTGTCGCTGGCTCTATTCCTGATAACCGGCACGCTCCCGGCTCTCTTCCTGCCCGTCGCGGCGGGTCTGCTCTGGTTCTTCGCGCTGCTCATCGCGAAGAGTCTCCGGTCCGGGAGAGACTTCGCCTGTTTCTGCTTCGGGGACGCCGACTCCAGGCTCTCCCGTCTGACGCTCGTCCGCACCACCACGCTCGCCCTGCTCGCCTCGTTGTTGGTCATCGCCTGGCCATCGGCGGGCACGTATGCCGGCTTCAGCGAGACCTATCTACTCCAGGCGCTCACGGCTGCGGCGGTCGTAGGCGCGGTCGTGCTCGGCAGCCAGATCCCGAAGTTGCTGAGGTGGAATAAGGACCCTTACAGGATCGGAAACACGGAGGTTAATGAATGAGTGCACTCGCGATCGCGGCGCTTGTCCTGGTCTGCATATGGCTCGGCGTCCTCACCTTCGTCGTCATTCTCCTCGTGCGCCAGATCGGGTTGCTGACCGTCCGCCTCTCCATTGCGAGCCAGACGCTTTCGCTCGACGACGACGGCCCCGAGCTCGGAAGTAGCGTACCGGAGGACGTGGCGTCCGTGCTGCCGGAACCGGAGGAAAAGGAACGAGCTTATCTCCTGCTCATTTCGGCGGGTTGTGACCCTTGCCGAGAGCTGGCGGCTGATCTCCACGGGCGGCGTTTCGAGCAGAACATCGTGGCCCTCGTGCCGGGTCGCGAAGAGCTGGCGAGCGAGCTGGCGGCGCTCCTTCCCTCTGAAATGCGGGTCGTACGCGATCCCAAGGCGACCAGTCTGGCCGAGTCCCTCGATCTCGAAAGCACGCCGTTCGCCCTGGAAGTCGAGAGTGGAACGGTCACCAGAAAGGCCCACCTGCACGGAGGCGTCTCCGCCCTGATCGAGTTCCTGGATTCTGGAAGCGCTCCGGTGCAAAAAAAGAGCTTCGTAGAGATCACGGAGAGAGAAGCGATCGAAGGGAGGTAGTCTGGTATGCCCATGGACTTCAAGCAGGTGATGGACCTCGAGGAGGGTCTCGGCGACGAGCACCTCGTGGACGTCCGGTTCGGGCGCAGCCGATTCCTGCGCAACGCGAGCCTGGCGCTGTTCGGCGTCGCCGCCGGGGTGTTCGGCACGCAGCGAGAAGCGGAAGCCGCTCCGCCCGGCTGCCGCGGGGCCCCGACGTGCTACACGTGCAGGGGCTCTTATTGCCGCCGTTGCCGCAGGAAAGCCTACGCGTGCGGTGGGAATCACTGCTGGAGAATCCGTATTGGCTGCAGGGTTTATCGGTGTTGCGACTGGATCAGCGCGGGCGGCTACCTCTGCATATGCCGCGGGTTCGTAGGTAACGTGTGCTGACGAAGTCGGCGTTGCTCCCCGCCGTCGGGCTCGGTGCCCTCGTCGGGACGTCCGCACTCGGCTCTGAGGGGACGGGCTGGATCTTCGCGCTGCTCGTCCTCTCTGCGGCGGGGGCGGCGATCGCCCAGCAGACGCTCCCGTGAGGTCCTAACGCGGTCTACGGGATCGCGAGTTCCGACGTGTATCGGAACCAGGCAAGCAGGAGTTGGATCGGCAAGGCGGCGGTCTACTCGCTCTCGTCGGCACTCGCCGGTCTCGTCGCGGGCGCGGTCCTCGGTGCCGTAGGCAGCATCCTTCCCCTCGACTTTCGTCTTGCTGCGGGAAGCATCCTCGCGGTCGTGGCTATCGCCCTGGGTGGTCTCGAGTCTTTGGGGCGCCGTATCCAGCCCCTGCAGTTCGATTGCGAGACGCCCCAGCGCTGGGTACGCAAAGGCCCGCTGAGGTGGGCGACCCGGAACGGCCTGACGCTGGGGTTCGGGGCCACGAGCCGAATCGGGTTCTGGTTATGGTATGCAGTCCCTCTCGGAGCCTTTCTTGTCGGAGATGCGGGATTCGGGGCCGTCATCTACGGCACCTACGGCCTGGTCAGGGGGCTGGCAGCCGTGTTCATATTGCTCCTCATGCTCAGGCTGAAGACCGACGTCTCGGATTGGCTGATCAGGAGGTACGGTACGGCTCGAATCCTGGCAGCGGGCCAGCTGACTTTGCTCGGGGTGGCGGCTGCCATCGTCGTCGGTCTGTAAGGAACTATAAGGAACCATAAGGAATGGTCGGCCGCCGGAAGCTGACGACGATCCTGTCTCTCTTGCGGGGGAGACACGGGCGCACGAAGGAGTCTAGAATCCCCTCCGTGAGGGGGCATTCTCTGTCGAAACCTTCGTGGATCCGTCTCGCTGCGGCGACGCTGGTGTTCGCTTGCCTGGTGCTTCTCGCTTCCGGGGAGGTTGGGGCGGACGAGGCCCCGGCCACGAGGACGGAGAGCGACGTGATCGGGGCCTCGATCGCCTATCCAGAGGAGTGGGTCGTCGAGCGCGAGCAGTACACTTACGACGGCACCTACGGCTTCACGTTGTGGAAGCCGGATTCTGGTGCGGCGCACGACCACGGCGGGACGCCGGCGGTGCGCGTCGCGCTGGCTTACGGCCTCGGGCCCGGGCAGATCGAGGCGACGGTCCGGGAGAAGCTCGCCGCCTATCCCGACCTCCCGATGCAACGCGAGGAGGTGAGCGTCGCCGAGAAGGGGCACAGGGGCGTGGCGGTCGGGCCCATCCCGGGCAGCACGCCCTCGACCGAGGTGTACGCGCCGGTGAACGGCCGGGTGTACCAGATCGACGTGTACGGCGAAGGGCTGGGCGCGGACGGTGAGGAGCTGCTCTCGACCCTGCGCTTCGAGCCCCCTTCGCGATCGGTTCGTTCCCTCGGGCTGCCGGACGCCAACGCGCCGGAGGCTCTCTACGAGGCGGGTGACCCGGAACTCGACGCGCTCGAGCGGGAGGCGCGCGAGGAGGAGCCGACCTTCTCCGCCGCCTCCGGATCCGAGACGCGGATCGGGGAAGGGTGCTGGCGGGCGGACCCCGACTTCTTCGTCCAGACGCAGCAGGGCAGGTACGCCAACGGCAACCCTAACGACGGGATCCCCACTGGCTACGCC
>Ga0126313_10001623_pt1 | contig 12043 bp, 12 predicted proteins | sample Plot105A_FD_89954 | JGI IMG/M metagenome (GOLD analysis project Ga0126313, IMG submission 89954) | Serpentine soil microbial communities from UC McLaughlin Reserve, CA, USA - Plot105A | ecosystem: Environmental > Terrestrial > Soil > Grasslands | place: USA: UC McLaughlin Reserve, Lake County...
ACCGACGAGGAACGAATCGGCTGCCCTTCTTGCTGGCTCGACGCGGCCTCCCAAGAGCGTGGAATCAGGCTGCGGCCTTTCGGTGCCGGCGTCCGGCGCGAGGCGCCGCTCGGTCCGGGCGGCGGGACGTTCGTGCTCGCCCTCCTCGCCACCGTTGTCTACGACGGCTTTTCACAGACGCAGACTTATGTCGACCTCCAGAGTTGGTTCGTCGATCGCTCGGTGTGGCTGGCCGTCCATGACAGCTTCCTCGACACCGTCCTCGGGGCCGCGATCGTCGCAGCCTTCGTCCTCGCGTTTCTGGCGGTAGTCGGGCTCGTCTCCCGGCTCGAGCACGCATCGCTTGCGGACGCGGCCCGCCGCTATTCGCCGACGCTCATCCCGATTGCGGCCGTGTACTTCGTCTCGCACTACTTCCTCTTCCTGATCTACGCGGGTCAGTTCACGACGGCCGCCGTGCTCGACCCCTTCGGACGCGAGTGGGTGCCCGACGTCGAGGTGCCCTGGAAGGGCGTGCCGGGCGGCCTCGTCTGGTACCTCCAGGTCGGCCTCATCGTCTGGGGTCACGTCGTCGCTGTCTTCGAGGCGAATCGTGTCTCGCTCGGCGTCCTGCCGGGCGCCCGGCAGGCCGCCCTGGCGCAGGCGCCGCTCGTGCTCCTGATGGTCGGCTACACGTTCCTCGGCCTCTGGGTGCTCGGGCAGGTGCTGGCGGCGGCTTGACCTCACTGCTCCTCGCGCACGGCGACCTCGTGCCGAAGTCCGAGCTCGGCTCGGCGTGGGAGACGCCTCCTGCGGTCCTTGCGGGGGCCGGGCTGGCGCTCCTCCTTTTCGGCCAGGCCTGGATCCGGCTTCGGCGGCGCGGCCGGGTGGATCTGGCCGGTGTCGACCGCGCGTTTCTCTTCGTCGCCGCAGTCGTCCTCGGGACCCTTGCGCTGGTCTCGCCGCTCGACGCCATCGGCGAGGAGTACCTCCTCTCGGCTCACATGGTCGAGCACGTGCTGATCGGGGACGCAGCCGTCGCCCTCGCCCTTGTCGCGCTGCGCGGGCCGCTGACGTTCTTCTTCCTGCCCGGGCGGGTGCTGAGACCGCTTGCCCGCCTGGGTGCGCTGCGCTCCTTCCTGCGGTTCCTCCTCCGTCCCAAGGTCAGCTTTGCGATCTGGGCCGCCGTGCTCGCAGGCTGGCATTACCCGGCCGCCTACGACTATGTGCTCGACCATCAGGTCGTCCACGACCTCCAGCACGTGACCTTTGTGCTGGCGGGCGTGCTCGTCTGGACGCAGCTCGTCGACCCTGCGCGCCGCAGAGAGCTTCGTTATCCCGGGAGGATCGCGCTCGCAGTCGCCCTGTTCGCGTGCGGGCAGATCCTCTCCGACGTGCTCATCTTCTCCTTCGACCCGCTCTACCCGGCCTACGCCGCGCAGGACGAGCGCCTGCTCGGCCTGTCCCCTCTCGGCGACCAGCGGCTGGCGGGCGTCGTGATGATGGTCGAGCAGGCGGTCACGCTCGGGACCTGCGTCGCGTTCCTGCTCGTGGCCTCCCATCGACAGGTCGTCGGGCGCGAGCCCGCCGAAGCAGCGTGAGCGCGCCGCCCGCCTCCTCCTTCAGCTTCGAGCCTCTTTTCCTCGCGTTGACGGCTGTCGCGGCCGTCCTCTATTGGGCGGCGGCCAGACGGGATCCGCCCGGCCGGCGCGCTTTTCTCTTCGCGCTCGGACTGCTACTGATCGTGGGGGCTCTCAACTCACCCCTCGAGACGATCGCAGTCAACTATCTGCTGCTGATCCACCTGCTTCAGAACGTGATGATCGCCGACTGGGCGCCGCCGTTGATCCTCCTCGGCTTGACGCCCGCGATGCGCCGGGCGATCGCCCGCCGCGGGGGGCCGGCGTTTGCCTGGATCACGCGGCCGAAGATCGCGCTCCCGGCGTGGCTGGTGGCCTGGTACGGGATCCATCTCGCCGTCTTCTACGACTTCGCCCTTCGCAATCCATGGGCGCTCAACATCGAGCACGCGCTGCTGGTCGCCGTCGGCCTCCTCTTCTGGTGGCCGGTGCTTGCAGGCGAGCCGCACGACGTCTCGGTCCCCGTGAAGATCGGCTATCTCGGGGCGGCTTTCGTCGGGTCGGTCTTCCTCGGCCTTGGGCTCACGTTCTCGGAGACACCCTTCTACGACTTCTATGCCGAAGCGCCGCGGCTCTGGGGGCTTTCACCGTCGCAGGACCAGAACTTCGGCGGGATCCTCATGAACGTGGAGCAGGCCGCGGTCTTTCTCGCGGCGATTCTCTACTACGTCGTGCGGCTAATGCCCGAGGAGGAGCGGACCTCGAGCGCATAGCGAGGGCGTGGCCGAAAGCCCGGCCTAGCCTTTCCGAGTCGCTATGTCCGGTTCCTACATGTGCGTGGCGAGCGCCCGATGGACGATCGCAGTGCACTCGTTCTCGACGTAATCCAGGCCCGCCCCCTCGGCGATCGCCCTCGCCTCGGGCGAGACAATGCCGAGCTGGAGCCAGAGAGCTTTGGCCCCGGCGGCCACCGCTTCCTCTGCCACGGCAGGGCAGAACTCCGCTCGGCGAAAGACATCCACGAGGTCAATCGTCTCCTCGATCGCGCCCAGCGAAGCGACGCAGGGGACGCCCAGGACTTCCTTCACGAGCGGACGCACGGGAATCACGCGGTAGCCCTGCGCCAGCAAATAGCGCATGACGCCGTGGCTCGGCCGCGATGGATTCGGGGAGGCGCCGACAAGCGCAATTGTGTGCGCCTCCGACAGGATCTGGGCAGGAGTCCGGATGCCTCCAGGCTATCCTGAGCCCATGGCTTCCTCTCTTCGGGTTGCTTGCGTCCAGCTGAACGCGACCGAATCGAAGGCCGACAACATCGAGCTCGCCGAAGCGCTCGTTGCCCAGGCCGCGGCCACCGGAGCCGACCTCGTTCTCCTGCCGGAGAAGTGGAACGGCTTTGGGCGACCTGACTTCATGCGCTCCATCGCCGAGAGCCTCGATGACGGCGAGACCTTCGCGGCCATGAGCGACTGGGCTCGCGCGCATGGGATCACCCTCGTGGGCGGCTCGATCGTCGAACGCCGGGAGGGGCGCGAGAAGCTCTCGAACACCTGCGCCGTTTTCGATCCCGAGGGCGAGACGGCGGCCGTCTACCGGAAGATCCACATGTTCGACGTCGACGTTGGGGGCCACGTCTACCGCGAGTCCGAGACCGAGGAGCCCGGGGATCGGCCGGAGACCTGCGAGGTCGAAGGCTGGAAGGTGGGTCTGACGATCTGCTACGACCTGCGCTTTCCGGAGCTCTACCGCATCCTCGCGCTCGAAGGCTGCGAGGTCGCCACGGTGCCGGCGGCTTTCACTCTGTTCACCGGCAAGGACCATTGGGAACTGCTCCTCCGCGCCCGCGCCGTCGAGAACCAGTGCTACGTGGTCGCCGCCGACCAGTGGGGAAGCTTCGCGGAAGGCAAGGCCGCGTACGGGCGCTCGTCGATCGTCGACCCGTGGGGCGTCGTCCTCGCGCAGGCTCCCGACGAAGACACCGTCATCTCTGCCCAGCTCGACCGCGGCCGCCTGGAGGACATCCGCCGCCGGCTTCCCTCCCTCGCCAACCGCCAGCCCACCGCATACCAGTGGCCGGCGGAGGTCTGAAGCTCCGGGCTGTCCTTTTCGACGTCGACTTCACGATCGCGAAGCCGGGTCCGCTGCTGGGCCCGGAGGGCTACCGCGCCGCCGGGCGGCGCTACGGCCTCGAGCTCGATCCCGAGCGCTACGGCGAGGCCAGGGCGGCCGCCCTCCTCGATCTCAAGCACCACCCCGAGCTCGACCACGACGAGGAGGTCTGGGTTCGCTTCACGGAGGACATCGTGCGCGGGATGGGGGGAGAAGGGGAGAAGTGCCGCGAAGTCGCGGTGGCCATCACCGAGGGCTGGCTCGAATCGGAGAACTTCGAGCTCTACGAAGACGTCCTTCCTGTTCTGGCTCTGCTGCGAGAAGAGGGCCTGAAGATCGGTCTGGTCTCGAATACGAGCCGGGACCTCGACGCCTTCGTTCGCCATCACGCCCTCGACGTAGACGCCTGGGTCTCGTCGGGCGTCCACGGCAAAGTGAAACCGAGCCCGACTATCTTCCAGGCCGTCCTCGACCTCCTCGAAGTTGAGCCGGGTGAAGCCGTGATGATCGGCGATTCACCCGACGACGACGTGGCCGGCGCGGAGGCATTCGGGATCCGCGCCCTGCTCCTCGACCGCGAGGGAAAGCATCAGCGAGACGATGCCCTCCCGACGCTCCTTTCCCTGCCGGCGCTCCTGGGACTCACGGCCGATGGCTCGTAGACGCACCGCTCTCCATGTCGTCGAGCTGCCTGAGCTGGAGCTCTCCCTCGAGCGCCCCTTCAATCGCCGCATCTGGTTCCTTGGCCTCGGCGCCTTCGGCCTGGCGTGGTCGATCACGACGGTCGCTGCCTATTTGCCGCCGCTGCTTGAGAAGTTCACCGACTCGAGCACGCTCGTCGGGCTCGTCTTGGCCGCCGAAGGCGTTTTCGCATTCTTCCTGCCGCTCCTCGTCGGGCCCATGAGCGACGCGACACAGATGTCGCTCGGACGCCGGCGGCCGTTCATGCTCCTGGCCCTCGGCCCAATGGCCGTGTCGCTCTCCCTCGTCGCTTTCACGCACAGCTTCGTAGGGACGGCGGCCGCGCTGTTCGCCTTCTTCTTTGCCTACTACATCTACGAGCCGCCGTACCGCGGTCTCTATCCGGACCTGCTCCCGGACACGTACTTCGGCCGCGCTCAGGGAGTTCAGCACCTCTTCCGCGGAGCCGCTCTGGGCGGAGCGCTCGTCGGCGGGGGCTTTCTCTTCAGTGTCTGGGAGCCGTTTCCATTCGTTCTAGCCGCCGGGATCACGCTGCTCGCCTGCGGAGCGGTCGTGTTGCTCGTGGACGAGCCGCCGGCAGGCCCGCCGCAGTACGAGCGGCTGCGAACCTTTCTCGCCGCTCCCTGGCGGGTCGTGACGCGAGAGAGGAACGTCCGCCGCTTTCTCATCGCCAACACGGCCTGGGAGGCGACCTTCGCCGGGATGCGGACGTTCGTCGTCCTCTACATCATCAAAGGGCTGGACCAGCCGCTCTACGTGTCGGCCACGGTGCTCGCGGTGGTGGCCGGCGGCTACGTGGTTTCCGCTGCAATCGCAACGCGATTTGGCGATCACTGGGGTCTCGGGAACGTGATCCTCGGCGCGTCCGTCATCTACGGGCTCGGCCTGCTCGGCGCCGGTTTCGCGACGAGCTGGCACTGGTGGTACTACGGGTTCATCTTCCCGGTCGCCATGGCGGGGGGGACGGTCATGACCCTCGCTTGGGCCCTTTTGTTCAAAGTCATCCCGTCGACCGATCGCGGGACGATCACGGGGCTCGCCACGACCACCAAGGGGATCGGCCTCATCATCGGGCCGCTGGCCGCCGGCGCCGCCATCGACATCCTGCGCCCTTACCTTTCTGCGACGGATGGTTATGCGGCTGTCTGGCCGGCCATGGCTGTCCCGATTCTCGCGGCCATTCCGTTCGTGCTCAAGCTGGCGGAAGCCGAATCAGGGGTTACAGGCAGGGCGACGCGTTTTTCAGGATGAGGCCGAAGCCCCAGAGCTTGTCGCGGAAGACGTAGAAGACGCTCTCGACGCGCTTCCCCGGTTTCAGGAGTGCGTGGTAGCTCATGCACGGGCGGCGGTCGAGTGAGCCGTAGATCCGTGAGACGTCGGAGGCAGGCGCGCCGAGGACGAGGCCTTCGGGCGTCTTCCAGCCGGACGGCCGCCAGACGGTGAACACGTGCACGACGCGACCGCGGCGAAAGACCGCACCAGCGCCTTCCGGAGTGAAGGGGCGGTAGTTGAAATACCACGTTCGGTCGACGCATGTGCGGCAGACTCCGTGGCGCTTGCCCCAGGCCTGCAGGACCTGTGCAGGCGTCATCCCGAGGCGAACTCCGGCGAGCGATCTTGCCGGTACGAACTCGGCCTGCCGGGGTGGCGCTGCGCTCGATGATGGGATCATCGCGATCGCCGCGACGGCGGCTATCGCGACTGCAACAGCGCGGGGCCCCATGAGGCGAGCGGAGAGATGTCGCCGTCGCGTCCGTTCAGGTTCCGGTATCCGAGCGCGTGCTCGGCCTGCATCATCTTGTGGATCTGGGTGGTGCCCTCGTAGATGATCGGGGCGCGGGCGTTCCTGAAGTACCTCTCGATCCCGTACTCGCCCGAGTAGCCGTAGGCGCCGTGAACCTGGATGGCGAGGTGAGCGGCACGGAAGGCCGATTCCGTCGCATGCCACTTCGCGAGGCTCGTCTCCCGTGTGTTGCGGACGCCTTTGTCCTTGAGCCAGCCGGCCTGCATCACGAGCAGCTTCGAGGTCTCGTAGCCGAGCACCATCTCCGCGATCATGTCCTGCACGAATTGGTTCTTGCCGATCGGCTTGCCGAAGGTCTCGCGCTCGCGGGCGTACTCGACCGAGCGCTCCAGACAGGCGCGGATCACGCCGCAAGCGCCCGCGGCGACCGTGAAGCGGCCCTGGTCGAGGCCGTACATGGCGATCTCGAACCCCTGACCCTCCTCGCCGATGAGGTTCTCCGCCGGAACCTCGACGTTCTCGAAGAAGAGCTCCCCGGTGGAGCCTGCCCAGATGCCGAGCTTGTGTTCCGTCTCCTGGGTGGAGACGCCCGGCCACTCCCGCTCGACGATGAAGGCGGAAATGCCCTTGTGCTTCGCGTCCGGATCTGTCTTGGCGAAGACGAGCGCATGGTCGGCGACGGCCGCGTACGAGATCCAGTTCTTCTGGCCGTTGAGGACGTAGCCGTCGCCTTGCCTGCTCGCGTTCGTCCTCATGGCCGCGACATCCGAGCCTGCCGCCGGCTCGGTCAGCCCGAAGCACGCGAGCTTCTCCCCGCGAGCCTGCGGCGCGAGATACCGCTCTTTCTGCTCCTCGTCGGCATAGCGAAGCAGCGCGAGCGAGTTGAGCCCGACGTGGACGGAGATGAGCGTGCGGAAGGCGGCTTCTCCGCGCTCTATCTCCTCGCAAACGAGCGCTTCGGAGACGAAGTCCAGGCCGGCGCCGCCGTACTCCTCCGGAATTGTGATGCCGAGGAGGCCGAGCTCGGCCATTCCCTCGATGACGCCCATGTCGAGGTGGTGGTTGATGTCGTTCTCGATCGCATTCGGCAGGATGCGGTCGTCGACGAACTGGCGAACGGTCGCCTGCACCTCGCGCTGCTCCGAGCTCAGCTCGAAATCCACGGATTTAGTCTAGGGAACCCTTGGGATTCGCAGCGCTCTTTCAGGCGGTTGCCGCCCTCGTCGCGCCGCCCGGGTTGTCCCCGGCTCTTCCGGTGCTCACACCCCGCCAGAAGGCGGCGCTCGTGGTCGTCTCGGGGCTACCTGCCCCACGCGGGGTCGCCGGCGTGCTCGTGCAGGACTACAGCGTCCGGGAACGGAGGCCGCAGGGGGCCCTGGTGTTCGTCGACCAGGAGGGCGGCACGTCCTCGACCTTCGAGAGGCTGCCGCCGCCGACAGCCGCGGCCCGCTTTTCGAATCGTCGGAGCGCGTTTCGGGCCGGACGGGCGACCGGGCTTGCTCTCCGCCGCGCGGGGGTCGACGTCGACTTGGCGCCAGTCCTCGACCTTCGCGGCGGGCCGCTGGGATCGCGCCACTTCGCCAGGCCGGCGTTGGCGCTCGCGTTCGCCCGCGGGCTGGACGCGGGCGGTACGGGCGCTTGCGTGAAGCACTTCCCCGGCCTGGGAACGGCTCCGGTCTCGACCGACGAATCGCCGCATGTCCGTGCCCACGTCGTGCCGCGAGAGCTCGCGGCCTTTCGCAAAGCGATGAGGGCGGGTGTTCCTTGCGTGATGGTTGGCCACGCGTTCTACCCACGCTTCGGACCGCGGCGCGCCTCGTTCAACCAGGCCGCGTACCTGCTGCTTCGCAGCTCGGGGTTCGAAGGCGTCGCCGTCACCGATTCTCTCTCGGTTTTCGGGAGTCGCTACGCGGTCTTCGACGCCCTTGCGTCGATCCGCGCGGGAGCGGATCTCCTCCTCTTCACGAACGGGCCCGACGCAGCTCGGGTGATCCGCGCACTGGTTCCGCTCGCCCGGCGAGGTGCCCTGGACGAGCACGTCGCGCGCGTCCTTCGCCTGCGCCGTTCCTTGGGTCTGGGCAACCCCTGACGTTGTTAGACTCGCCGCTTCGATGCGAGCGGATGTCGGCGTCGAGCCGATCCGTCGGGGTCGGTCTACCCCTGCTCAGCGGGATTATTCGGCCCTGGTCCGACGCGCGTTCAAGGTGGTCGGCGCCACCGCGGGTGCCCTCCTCGTCGCAGTGCTCGCGGTCGGGGTGGTCTTCGCGGGACCCACCGACCGCATCGCGGCAGGGGTAACGGTCGCCGACCTGAACGTCGGCGGCCTCAAGGCTGAGCAGGCAGAGCAGAAGCTGGCTGCTCGCGCGCGCAGATTGGCAGCCGTCCCCGTTGCTTTCAAGGCCGGCGGGCGTAGCTGGCCGATCGCACCGGCTCAGATCGCGCTACGGGTCGACTGGGCCGGGGCCGTACGGCAGGGCCTGGACGAAGGCGCCGGGACTATTCCCCTGCGCGGGCTCAAGCGGGTCCAGCTGCGGCTGCTCGGCGCCAACGTCGAGCCTGGAGCGGTCTACGAGGAGCGGACTCTCAACCGCCGCCTCCGCTCGATCGCGCGGACGGTCGACGTCCATGGGCGCGAAGCCGCGATCGTGATGCGAAACGGCGAGCCGGTCGTCGTACCGGGTGAGGCGGGCCGGAAGCTCGACCGCGAGGCCGCGACGCGGACGATCGTGGGCGCGTTGTCCGGGTTCGAGCGCAGCCCGGTAGCGCTGCCCGTCGTCGTCGATCCGCCCGCAATGACGCGCGACGCTCTCGCCCGGGTCGCCGAACAGGTACGAGTCGCGCTCTCGGCACCCGTCCGTTTCGTGTACAAGGGCGTGCACTGGTCGGTCCCACCGGACCAGATCGCGACCTTCCTCAAGCTTCCCCAGGACCGGCAGCGGCAGCTGGGAATCGGCGGCCCGGCCGCCCGGCGCTATTTCGCCAACCTCGGCAAGGCCGTCGGCAGGCCTCCCCGCGAGGTCGCCTTCAATGTCTCTAGCTCGGGACGGGCGACGATGATCCCCTCGCGGAAAGGACGACGCCTCGACGTGCCGACAACCCAGGGCGCTTTCCTCGCCGCCGCGCTCTCCACCACCGACCGTGAGGTCGAGCTCGTGGTCGTCGCGGCAGAGCCACAGCTCTCGACCGAGAGGGCGAAGTCGCTCGGCATCACGGGCCTCGTCGGGGGCTACACGACCTTTTACGGGGGCGAGCCGAACCGCATCCACAACGTCCAGCTCGTCGCGAAGCTGATCGACCGGCATCTGATCGGCCCCGGTTCGACCTTCTCGTTCAACAAGACGACGGGCGACCGTAACGCGGCCAAAGGCTTCCTCGAGGCGCCGGTGATCATCAACGGAGAGCTGAAGAACGGCCTCGGCGGCGGCGTCTGCCAGGTCTCCACGACAGTCTTCAACGCCGCCTACGAGGGAGGACTCCCTGTCAGCGAGCGGCATAACCACGCGCTGTACATCGACCACTACCCGCTCGGCCGCGACGCGACGGTCAACTACCCCGACACCGACCTCAAGTTCGTGAACGACACGGGGCACTGGCTCCTGCTCGAGACGATCATCGGGTCTTCCTCGCTGACCGTCAGGCTCTTCGGAACGCCGGTGCACCGCAGAGTCGAGACGCAGACCTCGCCCCTGCGCGAGACTGGCCCGCCCAAGGTCAAGAAGATCCTCGATGCGAAGCTTTACGTCGGCCAGCAGGTCGTCGAAGAGTTCGGATCGCCTTCGCGCTCTGTCTCCGTGCGCCGTCTCGTCTACGACAAGCGCGGTCGCCTCCTGTACGACGCGACGTGGTACTCGTCGTACGTCTCCGAGCCGAAGGTCGTTCGCGTCGGCACGAAGCCCCGGCCGGGAGCGACTACGCCGGCGAAGACCGGATCCACGACGCGCGCCACCACCACCGGCACGTCGACCGAGACGACGACCGCGCCCTAGCCCGCCTCGGCCCCCGCGATGCCCTCGGCCAGCCAGCCAGGCATTCGCGTCGGGCGCAGTGTCGTCGCATCCACGCAGGCGTGCGCCGTCCAGCCTTCGGCGATCGTGGCGCTCGGCTCGCTCGTCCGCTCCACCACGTACTCGAAACGGAAGCGCGCCCCGCGCAGCTCCGTGACCCGGGTATGGACGCGAAGGGCGTCGTCGAAGCCGCACGGCGCGAGGTAACGGACGTGCGCCTCGATCGTGAGGGCTTCCACGCCCTGCTGAATCAGTCCTCGGTACCCGCCCGGGAAGCGGGCCAGATACGCGATGCGGGCGACCTCGAACCAGTTCAGATAGACCGAGTTGTTCGCGATCCCCTGCGCGTCCGTCTCGCTGAAGCGCACCGTTAAGGCGGTGGCGAATTTGAAGCCCTCCATGAGCCGGGAACTTTCGCAGCCGCGCTCGTGTCGAAGCAAACGACACGAAGGAGGAAGGATGCGCAAGCTCGTCTTCATCGTCTTGGTGGTTCTCGCCGCAGTCGCGGCGGCAGGGTGCAGCGGCGGAGGAGAGGATGGTGGTAGCGCAGCTGGAGTCACGGGAGAATTCGACGCTGGAGGAGCTGTTCGATCCGCAGCCGAAGGCACCCTGACTGGTGCGGACAAGGCGCTCCCCTCGTCGCAGGGCGACGTCTCGGGCGTGCCCGAGATCGGGCCGCAGATCGTGCAGACCTCCTCGGTGCGCCTCTCGGTGCAGCGCGGCCGCTTCGACGAGACCGTGGACGAGGCGCGCTCGATCGCAGCCGGGCTTGCAGGTTTCGTGGTCAGTTCCTCAGCGTCGCAGGGAAGTGCGCAACGCCTTGTGCGCGGGACGCTCGTCTTGCGGATCCCAGCGAGGAACTACGCCGAGGCAATGAAGGCGCTCGCCTCGCTCGGCCGGGTGGAGGCTCGCCGGGAGAACGGCCAGGACGTTTCCCAGGAGTACGTCGACCTGCGCGCGCGAACCCGCCAGCTCCAGGCGGTCGAAAGCCAGCTCCTCGAGCTCCTCGACCGCGCTAACACGGTCGGGGCCGCTCTGGCCGTGCAGCAGCAGCTCAGCCAGGTGCAGCTCGATCTCGAGCAGACGCGCGGACGCCTCCAATTCCTGGACTACCAGGTCGCGTTTTCGACCATCTCGCTCGACCTGCACGAACGGGTTTTCCCGGTAACGACCAGCGGTGGCAACCGCTTTGGAATCGTCGACGCATGGAGTAAGGCCGCGGCGGGTTTCCTCGCCGTTCTCGGTTGGACGTTCGTCGTCCTCGCGACGGCGGCACCTCTCGTACTCATCCTGGCGGTTGCGCTCTTCCTGGCACGAGTCGCCTTCCGCAAGCGGCTCCGGTGGCCCAGTCGCCGTCCGGCCTGACCATCTACCATCTCAGCGCATGCGGTGGTGGCTACCACCCGCTCTCCTCGCGCTCTTCTTCTTTGCCACTCCGGTGGCCCTGGGTGAGACGGCGATCGGGCAAGGCTGTGGGGATCGGGCCCTTCAACTTGGCGACGTGACGACCGCGTATGCGGCATACGCGAACGGCCTCGTGCAAGCCGTGACGGAGCCCGGAGCCCGCCCGGGGCACAGTTTCGAGAGGGTGAACAGGAACGGCGTTCGCACGGTCTTCGGCGTCCTCGCCGTCATCCGAGACAGCGATTGCAGCGCGGTGTGGTATCGCGTGCAGCTCCCCGTTCGTCCCAACGGCGCAACCGCCTTCGTGGCCGCGGGCGCCGTCACCGTGCGCGCGGTTCGAACCAGGCTCGACGTCGACCTGTCGAACCGTCGCCTTTCCTTCTTCAGAGACGGACGGCTGGTCCTGGCGGCGACGGCTGGTGTCGGCGCGCCGGGGACTCCGACGCCGACCGGGCGCTATTACGTCAACCAGCGACTGCACGCGCCCGACCCGTCCGGTCCCTTTGGCACCGGCGGAATCG
>Ga0126313_10001624_pt1 | contig 12041 bp, 10 predicted proteins | sample Plot105A_FD_89954 | JGI IMG/M metagenome (GOLD analysis project Ga0126313, IMG submission 89954) | Serpentine soil microbial communities from UC McLaughlin Reserve, CA, USA - Plot105A | ecosystem: Environmental > Terrestrial > Soil > Grasslands | place: USA: UC McLaughlin Reserve, Lake County...
ACGACGTCGTCCAGTTGCTCGACGAGGGCGCCGAGCTTGCCGCATGGGACGGCGTCGTTGCGGTCGTCGACGAGCCCCGGATGCAGGCTGAGTTGGCGCAGCAGCGTGATCGAGCGCAGGATCGTGAAGCGGTTGCGATCGAAGTCGCCCAGGAGCCCAAGGATCTTCTGGCGCTCGCGCTGCAGGTAGGTGTCGTAGAGCTTGCGGTGCCGCGGGTGCAGGTCCACGTCGAGCGTCTGCTCCTGCTTGGCCGGCAGGTCGGCCGCCACCAGCTCCTTCGTGCGCCGCTTGACCAGTGGCTTGATCCTCCGCCGCAGGCGCGTGAGCCGCTCGCTGTCGCCGCCGCGCTCGATCGGTCGCGCGTATTGCTCGGCGAACCGCTTCGGGTCGGGGAACAGCCCGGACGACGTGATCGAGAGCAGCGACCACAGCTCCATCAGGTTGTTCTCCATCGGCGTGCCGGTGATCGCGAGCTTGAACGGCGCGGGCAGTTCGCGAACGCAGCGGTAGGTCTTGGCCTGATGGTTCTTGACGTATTGCGCCTCGTCGAGGATCAGGCCGGCCCACGGCACCGTTCGGTAAGCCTCGGCGTCCAGGCGCAGCAGCGTGTACGTCGTGACGACGACATCGGCGGCGGCGAGCTCGCCGATCGTCCGCCCGCACTTCGCCAGCGTGTCGGTCACAACGTCGACGCGGAGTGCAGGGGCGAAGCGTGCCGCCTCGCCCGCCCAGCCCGACACGACGCTCGCCGGCGCGACGACGAGGAACGGTCCGACATTCGGGTCGCGGTCGCGGGCATGGCTGATCAACGCGAGCACCTGCAGGGTCTTGCCCAGGCCCATGTCGTCGGCGAGGATCCCGCCGAGCTCGAGATCCCACAGCGACGCCAGCCACGCGAAGCCATCGCGTTGGTAGGCGCGGAGCTCTGCGGTCAGCGCCGCGGGCGGCTCGTGCTCGGCGAGCGTCTCGATCTCCAACAGCGCACCAACCTGTCGCTGCCACGCGTGCGCCTGCTCGGTCACGACGCCCAGCGCCGCCAGCTCGGACCAGAGGTCGGCCTGATAGCGGCTGATGCGCAGCGCCGCCGGCGGCACGTCCGCCAGCGCGCGGGCCTCCTCGATGAGTTGGCGCAGCGACTGCAATCGGGGCTCGAGCAGCGAGAAGTGCGCGCCGTCGTCGAGCAGCACGTGCGACTCGCCGCCGGCCAGCGCCACGAACACCTCGGCGAACGGCAACTCGCGTCCCTCGACGCTGATCGTCACCCCGAGGTCGAACCAGTCGCGCTCGCCCGCGATGTCGGCGGTCGAGACACCGATCTCGAGTGAGTCGCCGACGTCGCGGTAGTCCGCAGGCTTGCCGGTCACCTCCACCGTGACGGACGTAGCTGTTGCCAGCCGCGGCAGCTCCTCCGTCGTCATCCGCAGCGTGTCGCGGCCGGTCAGCGTCACCGGCGGCGCGGCGGGCCGCCCGGCGTCGTCCACCAGCCGGAACCGCTGCAGACGCGTGCCCGTCAGGATCGTATCGGCGAGGATCGCGCGCTCGGCGTCTGGATCGCGAAACGCGGGACCGCTCTGCGCGAGCGGCACGGTCCGTGTGGCAGCGCCCACTCGATAGGCCCACTCCCATCCGACGTCGACACGGTGATCGTCGCCGTAGGCGGCCCGCAGCACCAGCGCCGGTTCGGAGATCTCCGGCGGTGTGAACGAGCCGTCCGACGAGACAACCTGAGCGACGCCCCGCAGCCCCGGGCAGATTTCGTCGGCGAAGCGCTGCGCGTCCTGGCCGGGGACCTCGATGTGCTCGCGGTCGAGGATCAGCCGCTGCAGCGACAATGGCGCCGGCCGCGCCAGGCGCAGCAGCCGCAGCCGCCAGCTCGCGCCGACGAGCTCGCCGCAGACGACGCCGTGCGCGTCGCGACCGAGGAACAGCAGCGGTGCGACATCGTCCTCGTGGACGCGGATCGCCGGCTGCACGAGCAGCCCGCCGGCGCCAACGCTTGTGACGTCGACCAGCGCCTCACCCTGCTGGTCGGCGCGCACTTCGCCCAGCGCCTTCTCGGCATGCACGAGCGCCAGCCCCAGACGAGCGGCCTCGTCCAACACCGGCCACAGCTGGGCGCCGCAGTCGCTGAGGTCGAGCGTCTTCTCCGCCCCGTAGCTGTAGTAGAAGGCTGACTGCCCCTGCCGCGCCCGCTGCAGCGCGTGCAGCTCCCGCACGAGCGCCAGATGATCGGCGCGGTACTCGCCGCTCCGGACCTGCCACGAGTCCAGCCGACTCCAGGCCAGCGACCCGTTGACCCAGCCGCCGCGCGCACCGGGTCGCATCAAACGCGCCATCAAACGTGGCGCACCGCCGCCCGCGCCGCCATTGTGGTGCAGCTCCAATTCAATCGCCAGCGGCGCGCCCGTGGCCCGAACCGCGGGCGCGTCGATCAGAGCGCGCAGTGGCTGCTCCCAGCTCGGCAGCGGCGCAGGCGCGACCTGCAAATGCGAGCGCGATGCGCGCGGAGTTCCCGCGCGCCCATTCGTGGCCGCGATCACGATCGCAGCAACGTGCTTGCAGTTGTATCCCACCGGGCACGTGCACTCGCCGTCCTCGAACGTCGGCGCACCGTCGTGGCCATCGACGAAGAACGCGGCGGTGTCGTAGAGCGCGCCCTGGCCGACCACCGAGCCGGTCAGCGTCTCCGCGTCCGGGTCCCACTCGATACTGGCCACGCGGTTGCCGCGCGCGTAGCTGCGCCCGCGCGCGAAGGACTGCGAGCCGATCGCCGCCTCGACCTCGGACAGCTCGATGTCACAAAGCTTGCCGATCGCAGTCGCCACGCGCGCAACGTATCCCGCGACCCGGATCGAATCGGCGCCTGCCACGCGCTCACCGCGCTCCACGCACGGTCGGCGCGGAGGCAACCCGATGCTTGGCCGAGCACCGTCAGGTGATGCCGAGGTACCGTCGCAGAGCCTTGCGGATCACGGACGAGGTCGTCTCGTGGTCGCGGCGAGCGCGCGTGGCGAGCGCCTCGCGCAACTCGGGAGCGAGGCGAACGGACTCAACGGTCGCCGCGGCTGCACCCATCGGCGGCCGGCCGCCGCGCCGGCGGCGGATCTCGTCCGGGGTCGAACCGGCCGCGGCCCTCTCGCTCAGTTCGGTGACGGGGTCGTCGGTAATCGGCTTTTCTCTTGCCGTCTTGCGGTAGTTCTTCCGCGCCACGTCAATGTCCGGAGACAAGCCGCCAGTACTTGGGTCGCATCTTCATCGCGGGGATCGCCTACTGAGTGCCGTCGTCTCGAACGACCGCGACGACCTCGAGCAAGTCAGCGTCTCGACCTGGCCCGAGCTAGAGGCGGAGGTCCTCGTCGAGGTCGTCGATCGTCATGGCGTTACGGGTGCATGCGCGATTCCTCGTCGACGATGGCGTGCTGCGCGCCGACGAGTGAAATCTCCACACGGAATCGCGCTAGTAAACCGGGTTACACACCGCGAGATCGGGCCAAAGACGCGATCCTTTGGCCCGATCTCAGCCGAAATGAGCGGAAACCGCCCGAAAATGCGCGCAGCCGACCGGCCTCACGTCGCCGTGAAAGCCCCGCAAACAAGCCAAATTCAGAGCTGGCGAGCGCCTGGATCGCACCCAGGAGGTCGGGGGTTCGAGTCCCCCTAGCTCCACTCAGGGAACCCCTGCTGCGGCGGGGTTCTTCTGTTTCGATCGTCGCTAGAGGGCTCCGGATTTTGGCTACGTGAGCCGTGAAAAGGGCCCAGACGCGCCAGAACTCCCGTGAAGAGACGTCATCTCGCGCCCATCTGGACCTTCCAGGTGACGATCGAGGATTTTCGCTCCTCGCCGACGCGCGTGCGACCGGCGCGGTTGCCCGGCAGGACGGCGTCCGGCTCGCCGGCTGGCCGACCCTGAGCGTCAGCCGCCGAGTACCGCGCGGGCCGCGTCGGCCAGCTCGGCGAGGCAATCTGGGTTCACTGAGACTCGGCTGGAGTTGCCGTTGCGCTCATAGAGGATGAAGCCTGAGTGCGCGAGCAGTCGAACGTGGTGTGAGACGGTCGACTGGCCGATGTGGACGCGGTCGACGAGCTCGCCGATTGTCAGGCCGGCGCTATTCGCTGCGATCGCGTTGAGGATCTGCAGCCTCGTGGGGTCGGAGAGCGCGCGGAACCAGGCGGCCCATTCCTCTGCGTCTTCTCGCGTGATGTCGGCCGCGGTCGGATGTGCTCGCCGCGCCGGTGCTCATCACCGCCGGCATCGCGCTCGCCGGCGCGAGTACGGAGGTCGCCGTCTGGATCGCGGCGCTCCTGCTGACGGGCGCCGGGATCGGCCTCGGCAACACAGGCTCGAGCGGGCTGCTGCTGGAGTCGGTCCCGACCGAGCGCATCGTGACCGCGTTGATCGTCTGGTCGCAGATCGGAATCGTCGGCTACATGCTCGGCCCGCCGCTCGGCGGCAGCGTCGCGCAGGCGCTCGGATTCGCGGCGCTGGGTCTGGTGCCGCTGGTCGCGGCGGTCGCGTTGCTGGCGGTGATGTTGGCGCTCCCGCGCGCACGTGAGTCGCTGAGTCCGACCCACTGATCCTGTCGACCTAGGGGACGCAGTGATTTTGCGTCCATAGCTCCGAAGCCCCGTCATAGGAGGTGATGACCGACTGAAGGAGTGGCAATGCCAGCTGATCCCGTCCAGCTCCTGCTGGGCTCAACCGCTCGCAACGGCGTGCGCGCCGACGGCGACGCGATCGTCGTGGACCGACTCGAGAAGCGCTATCCCAACGGCACGGAGGCGGTGCGCGGCATCTCCTTCCGCGTCGGCGCTGGCGAAGTGTTCGGGCTGCTGGGCCCGAACGGCGCCGGCAAGTCCACGATGATGGGCATCCTGGGCACGCTGGTGCGACCCACGGGCGGCCGCGCGACCGTCGCCGGATACGACGTCGCGAAGGCGCCGCAGCTGGTGCGCGGGCAGATCGGGTTCGCCATGCAGGAGGTCGGCGTCGACGCTCTGGCAACCGGCCGCGAACTCGTCGTGCTGCACGCCCGGCTGCACGGCCTGCCGCGGCGCGAGGCGGCGCGTCGTGCGGCGCTCGTGCTCGCTCTCGTCGGGATCGGCGACGCAGCGCGCCGGCGCATGAGCGAGTACTCGGGCGGCATGCGGCGCCGCGTGGATCTCGCCTCGGCGCTCGTCCACTTGCCGCCGGTCCTGTTTCTGGACGAGCCGACCGAGGGACTCGATCCCCACGGTCGCGCCGCGATCTGGGACGCGATCGAGCGGCTCAACCAGGAGCTCGGCATGACCGTCGTCCTCACCACCCACTACATGGAAGAAGCCGATCGCCTGTGTGAGCGCGTCGCGATCGTCGACCGCGGGCGCATCGTGACGGAGGGCACGCCGGCCGAGCTCAAGCGCACGCTCGGCGCGCCGCACGCGGTGACGCTGGAAGACGTCTACCTGCGCACGACCGGCCGGACCCTGGAGGTGGCGGCATGAGCTCGGCAACCTGGCTGCTCACGCGGCGCACGCTGATCCAGTTCCCACGCAACCCGATGGTGCTGGGCTTCTCCGTGGCGCCGGTGCTGATGATGTTCGTCGTCTTCGGGGCGCTGTTCGAGGCGGTCAAGCAGCTCCCGGGCTTCCCGACCGACAACTACTTCGAGTACCTCGCCCCCGCGGCGGTCCTGATGACCACGGTGCCCGGGATCGCCAACTCGGCGGTCGGCCTGGCGACCGACATCCAGAGCCGCTACCTGCACAAGCTGCTCACCCTGCCCGTCTCGATCGGCTCGATCATGGCCGGGCGGCTGCTGGCCGACGGCGCGCGGCTCTTCCTGCAGGCCGGCGCGGTGCTCTTGCTCGCGATCGTGCTCGGCGCCCAGATCGCCAGCGGCTTTGCGGGAGCGCTGCTGATGCTGCTCATCGGGGCGCTATTCGGCATCGTCACGTTCGGCGTGCTGACCGCCAACCTGGCGCTCAAGACCAAGGACCCGCAGGCCGTGCAGGCGATCTTCCCGATGGCGTTCCTCCTGATCTTCCTCACCACCGCCTACCAGACCGAGGAGCAGGTTCCGAGCGGTGTCCTGCGGGCGGTGATCTCCGCCAACCCGACCGAGTACGTGTTGCAGGCGATGCGCGACCTGATGCTGACCGGCTTCGATTGGGGGTCGATCGGGCTCGCGTTCGCGGTGATCGCCGGCCTGGCGCTCATCGGGCTGCCACTGACGATCCGCAACTACCGCTCCGTCTACAGCTGACCCGCAGCGGGGGCCCTCCGTTCGGAGGGCCTCCGAACCGCTACCGCGCTCCGCAGGTCTCGCACCCGTCGCCGCGCGGCCGGATGGCGATGACGCTGCGGCGACGATCGAGCTCGACGTGGCAGCACTCGAGCAAGCGATCGCGCAGCTGTACGCGGGCGCGCTGCACGCGCGCCTTCATGCCCGACACTGAGGGCCCCCGGGCGCGGAGCGGCCTCCGTCTGGCTGAAGCCCTCCAAGTCGGTCAGCTCGAGCGCGTGCCGGTACCTCGGCGAGAGGCGTTCGACCAGCGGCGGTAGGCACGACGCGAGGCTGTGGCGTAGCTCGTCGGTGGCGGGCTCGCGCCACGTGGGAACGCCGATGTCAAGCTCGGGCTCCGGCACATCCGCCGCGTGACCCGACGGCACCTCACGACGGGAAGCGCGCCGGTAGTGGTCGGTGATCCCATTCGCGGCGATCCGATAGACCCACGCGCTAACCCCCTCGACGTGCGCCAGCTCTGCGCTGTGGCGATGGACCCGCAGCATCACCTCCTGCGCGATGTCCTCGGCATCCTCGCGGTTGCGAACGCGGCGCCCGACGTAGGCGAGAACCTGCCGGTGAAGCTCGCGCTCAGGTACGCGGATCGTGTGCTCGCGCATCGCGGTGACGTCCTCCTGACGCGGGATTAGGGTGAGCGCCTGACATGGCTGAAGATGTCGAGCTGCGCCCGGCTACCGAGGCGGACCCGCCGTGGGTCGGCGAGCTTGCGCACGACGAGTCGGTCGCTGCAACGCTGTCGACGACGGCGGCCGACGGCCTTGGCGAGGCACTCGCGGCGCGGGAGCTGTGGATCGCCGAGACGGCGGGTGAGCGCGTCGGCGCGGTTCGCGTGACCACGGTGAACCGGCGCAGCCGGATCGCGTCGGTCGAGACGCTGATCGTCCATCCCGCCGCGCGCGGCGCGCGCCTGGGCGTCGCGATCCTGAAGGCGGTGGCGCGCGACGCATTTGCGCGCGGAATGCATCGCCTCGAGGGCGAGGTGTACGGCTTCAACGAGCCGGCGCTGCGCACCTTCGACGCCGCCGGCTTCATCCGCGAGGGCGCGCGACGGCGCGCGTATGACCGACACGGCGCATGGCAGGACTGCATCCGCTTCGGCATGCTCGCCGACGACTGAAAGCCGAGGCTCGTTTCCGTGTCGGGCGAGCTCATCGTCCGAAGGCGAGGCGGCAGCGGCGCCACAAGACACGCGGCGCAAACGGCCGCGCGGGTTCGCTCGATCCTCGGCGCTGAGCGACCAGGCGCTCGATGACGTACCCGGCGTCGCGACCGACACCGCGGACCGTGGCCGAGGCGTACGACCGCTGGTACTCCAGGCCGACGTAGCCGAGCCCGGGCAACGCGGTCGACACGCCGCGCCGCTGCAGCGGTTGCCCGTGGGCGTCGAGCGCGCCGGTTCCGCGCAGGTAGCCGACCTCAGGGCGAAATCCGGTGGCGAGGATCACGGCGTCCACGTGCTCGCGCTCGCCGTTGTGCCAGACGACGTCGCGACCGTCGAGCCGGGCGAAGAGCGTCCGCGCGTCCGGGTTGCCCGAAGCGACCGCGGCGCGATGGCGGCCGTCGTCGACGACCATCCTGCGGCCGAGCAGCCACGGCCCGAACGCAGCGGTGTCGAGGCCGGTGTAGCGCAGCCACCAGTGCAGGTCGCGGCCGAGCGGGCGCTGCGGCACGAACCTGAGCGGCGCGCGCGTGGCGATGCTGACGCGTGCGTCACCGGCGAGCTCGGCGGCGATCTGCATCGCGCTGTCGCCGCCGCCGACGACGACCACGCGGCGTCCGGCGTAGCCGTCAGGATTGCGGTATTCGGAGGAGTGAATGGGCTTGCCCGCGAAGGTGTCGAGCCCGGGCAGCGCGGGTCGGTGCGGTGCCCCGAAGCCGCCGCTCGCGGCGATCACGAGCTCCGCGGTCAGCTCGAGCCCGGCCTCCGTCGCGACAGTGAACTTGTCTTCGGCGCGGGTCACACGCACAACCCGCTGTCCGGTCCGGATGTCGGCCTCGAGCTGGCTGGCGTAGGTGCGCAGGTACTCGATGAGCTCGTCGCGCGTCGGGTAGCGCTCGCGGTCGCCGGGGAAGCGCAGGCCTGGCAGTTCGGAGAAGCGTGCGGGCGAGAACAGCGCGAGGCTGTCGTAGTAGCGCGGCCAGGAGCCGACGGGCTCGTCGCCCGCCTCTAGGACCACGGATGCGAGGCCGGCGCGGCGGGCAGCGTGGGCCGTGGCGAGGCCGGCCTGGCCGCCGCCGATGATGACGAGATCGACGTGGCCCATGAGTCCTCAGGTCGTTGCGGTGGTGGTTTGCGCGGCGGTCTGCTCGGCGCGCCAGGCGAGCAGCGCCGCTGTCGCCGCGAGTGCGGCGAGCGTCCAGAGCAGCCCCGAGTAGCCGGTCAGCGCCGCGAAGAGCGCGGCGGCGACCGGTCCTGCGGCGCGCGCGGCGGTCGTCATGGAGGCAACGACGGCGGCGATCGTGCCGTAGGAGCCGGCGCCGTAGAGATCTGCGATCGCCGTCGCGCGGGCGAGCGTGCCCATGCCGTTGCCCATGCCGAGCACGACTAGGCCGGCAACGACCGCCCAGGTCGCGTGCACCGCGACGATCACGGTGATGCCGGCCGCCATGAGCGCGAACACGCTGGCGGTCGCAGCGGGCCGGGGCAGCCCCGCGGCGATGGGCGCGAACAGCAGCCGGCCGGGGATCTGCGACACGCCTATCAGGCCGACGGCGAAGGCCGCGAACGCGGGCGAGTGGCCGCGCTCGATCAGGAACGGGATCGCGTGCACCGCGACGGCGATCGACGTGATCGACGAGAGCACGAAGGCCCCGGACAGCAGCCAGAACGGAGCTGTGCGCAGCGCATCGCGCGCGGCGATCGACCGCGCCGCGTCAGCCGTGCGGGCCTGCCTTGCCGCGGGCGCAGGTCGCAGCACGACTGCGTGGAGCGGGACAGTGATGAGCGCCAGCACGACGGCGAGCACGAGGAGCGCGTCGCGCCAGCCGTGCGCCTCGATCAGCGCCTGGGCGAGCGGCATGAAGATGAAGCTGGCGAGCGCGGCGACGAGCGTCATCGCGGTCATCGCGCGGCGCCGCTCGCCGGCGTCGTGGAAGTGCTTGGCCAGCACGGTGAAGGCGGGCTCGTAGAGCACGGTTGCCATCACCAGGCCGAGCGCGATCCAGACCGCGTAGAAGGCGACCAGGCCCTGGACCTGCGACCAGGCGAGCACGAGCGCGACACCCGCGATCGAGCCGACGGTCATCAGTGTCCGTGGGCTGTGGCGGTCGAGGAAACGGCCGACCGCAATGCCGGCGACGCCCGAGACGAGCAGCGCGGCCGAGAACGCGCCGGTCAGCTCGGCGGTGCTGAAGCCGAGCTCGCGCTGCATCGGGATCAGGAAGACCGCGAAGGCGTAGTAGATGATCCCCCACGAGACGGTCTCGGTGACCGACAGCGCGGCGACGATCGCCCACGCGCGGGTGCGCAGCAAGTGTTGGCGGGGCGCGGCCGTGTTGGCCGCGCCCCGGGGGCGTGTGGCGGTGTGCGCGTCGGCGCTCACCGGGTCTCGATGCTGAGCAGCTCGGTGTGCGTGGAGCCGGCGCCGCAGCACGCGGACGCGGTGGCGCCTTGCCCTGCCTGCGCGGCGGCGGGGCCGTTGCAGACGCCGGTCTCGGGCAGCACGAGCTCGACGCGGCGCGCCGCCTCCCAGTCGCCTGCCAGGGCGGCCGCGACGGAGCGGACCTGCTCGTAGCCGGTGCGCAGCAGGAACGTCGGCGCGCGGCCGTAGCTCTTCATCCCGACCAGGTAGACGCCCTCGTCGGGATGGCTAAGCTCGTCGACGCCGTGCGGCGGGACAGAGCCGCACGAGTGCAGGTTCGGGTCGATCAGCGGCGCCAGCGCCCGCGCGGCCTCGACGCGGTCGTCGAGATCCAGGCGCAGCTCGCGCAGCAGCTCCAGGTGCGGGCGGAAGCCGGTAGCGGCGATCACCTCGTGCGCGACCAGCTCGCGCTCGCCATCGGCGAGCACGAGGCCGCCGTCGAACGCGGCGATGCTGCGCGCGTGGAAGCCGGTGATCAGCTCGACGCTGCCCTCCTCGACGAGCCGGCGCACCGTGTCGCCGAGCGCGCCGCGCGCGGGCAGCTGATCGTCGTGGCCGCCGCCGTACTTGCGGCCGGGCGCGCCGCCGCGGATCGCCCATACGATCTCGGTCGCCGGCTCGGACTCGCGCAGCGCGACCAGGTCGAGGATCGCGTTGAAGGCCGAGTGGCCGCTGCCGACCACGAGCACGCGACGAGCGGCGTAGCGCTCGCGGTCGCGTCCGAGCACGTCGGGGATCCCGTATGCGATCCGGTGGCTCAGCGCGCGCTCGCCCGCGGCCGGCAGCCCTCCGGACCCGAGCGGGTTCGGCCGCGTCCACGTGCCCGAGGCATCGATCACCGCTCGCGCGAGCACGCGCCGCTCGACGCCGCGCTGTTCGACCACGAGCTCGAACGGCGCCTCGTCACGGCCCGCGTCCTTGAGCTTGTCGATGCCGTTGCGCGCCACGCCGGTGACGCGCGCGCGCAGCTGCAGCGTGCTCGCGATGTGGGGCATCGCCGCGAGCGGCTCGAGGTAGCGCTCGACCAGCTCGTCACCGGTCGGATAGCCGTCGCGCTCGGGCGCCGTCCACCCAGCCTGCTCCAGCATTCGCGCGGCGACCGGATCGATGTTGAACTCCCACGGCGAGAACACGCGCACGTGCCCCCATTCGCGGATGCTTGCGCCGACCGCAGAGCCGGCCTCGAACACCAGCGTGCGGATCCCGCGATCGATCAGGTGCGCGGCTGCCGAGAGCCCGACCGGGCCTGCGCCGATCACCGCCACGGGAAGCTCGGAATCGCCCTCGCCGGTCGCGCCGGCAGGCGCACCCTCTGGCAACGGATCGTCGCCGTCAGCGCTGGCTGCAGTGGCCGTCGTCGCGGCTGACCCGGCGGCGCAGCCGCAGCTCGTCGTCGCGCCGGCAACCGCGGCGCTGGACGTGCCGCAGCACGAGTCCTTCGCCGACGGCTCGCAACAGGACGCCTGCACCGAGGGGGCGCAACAGGATGAGGGCTCGGACATGCGCATGGACCTCCTAGGAAATCGAGAGATTTCGATGTGCGCAGCACCGTACCGCAAGATCGCGACGTCAGCAAGTTTTTTCGATATGCTTTCGGTCGATGCGCTCCCTACCGCTTGTCCAGTGCTGTGCGCCGCTCGCCGAGCCGGCGCTATCGGAGTCAGACGCCAAGGAGCTCGAGCGCGTCTTCAAGGCGCTCGCCGACCGTCACCGCGTGCGCATCCTCAACCGGCTCCTCTCGGCCGGCGGCGAGCCCGTCTGCGTGTGCGAGTTCGAGGACATGCTCGGCCTCAAGCAGTCGACCACCAGCTACCACCTCAAGCAGCTGCTCGACGCCGGCATCGTCGAGCGCGAGAAGCGCGGCTCCTACGCCTATTTCTCGATCGCCGACGGTGCCCTGCAGCACGTCTGCGCGCTGCTGGGCTACGCCGTCGAGCCCGCCGCGCCGGCCGAGCCCGTAGGCGCCGCCGCTTAGCCCGCCGCCACGCTTCCGAGGCGTAGCTCGTCGGCGGCGCGCGTCGCGCGTCGGCCGCTGCTCAGATTCTCCGAACCGCTAGTCGGGCTTGCGGGCGCGGACGATGGCCGCGCCGGCGTGCTCGTGGACGCGGTGGGTCTCGGTGATCTCGACGTCGTCGAGGCCGGCGTCGTGGAGGGCGGTCGCGAACTCGAGGCGCGT
>Ga0126313_10001625_pt1 | contig 12040 bp, 8 predicted proteins | sample Plot105A_FD_89954 | JGI IMG/M metagenome (GOLD analysis project Ga0126313, IMG submission 89954) | Serpentine soil microbial communities from UC McLaughlin Reserve, CA, USA - Plot105A | ecosystem: Environmental > Terrestrial > Soil > Grasslands | place: USA: UC McLaughlin Reserve, Lake County...
CGCGTCGTCGCGCTCACCGCTGACGCTGATCGTTAACCGGCCGAGCGCAAACGTCGTCCCATGACTGCGAGTGGTGGGGTGCGCGTAGACCTCGAAGCGGCGTAGGGCGGCGTCGCGCGCGTCGTCGTCCGGCCACTCGATCACCGCGACGACGGCTTGGTCGTCCTCGTCGGCGCAGTCGATCGCGACGACGAAGGCTCGCTCCCGATCGGCGCTCTGGGGTGGCTTGCCGGCCTCCGGCGTCGCGCAGATCCGCAGTCCGGCCGTTCGCAGGGCGGACTCGACTTCGCCAATCCCGCGCCGCTGCGACGACTCGGTCCCGCATCCCGGGAGCGCTGCCGCGAGCACCGCGAGTCCGACGAGCGCCCGAGCCATTGCGGTGACTTTAACGGCGCGCTTGACGGATCGGACGGCCGAAGGGGAGGATGCCGGTTATGGCCTCGCGCGGTGAAACCACCGCTGCCCCCGACGCACCCCGGGCTCCCCGGGATTTCGTCGCCGACGAGCGCGCGCAGCGGCTCGCCAAGCAGGAGCGCCTCCTGGCCCGTACGGGGGCGGCGTACCGCTTCGACCGTGACCACAGCCTCGCCGAGCTCCGGGACGAGTTCGCGGGGCTCGAGGCCGGCGCGGAGGCGGAGACGCCGATGCGCGTGGCGGGTCGGCTGACGCTCATCCGCCGTCACGGCGGAGTTGTCTTCGCCGACCTGGCGGACCAGACCGCCAAGGCGCAGCTCGTGTTCGCACGGGACACGCTCGACGCGGAGGTCTTCGGCGGCGTCGCGGACCTCGACCGCGGCGATTGGATCGGTGTTACCGGCACGCCGATGCGTACCCGGAAGGGCGAGCTCTCGCTGCGCGTACGCGACTGCGTGCTGCTTACGAAGTGCCTACGCGCGCTGCCGGACAAGCATCGGGGGGTCGCCGATGTCGATACGCGTCTGCGGCAGCGCTACCTCGACCTGATCGCCAATTCCTCGACCCGGCGCACGTTCGACATCCGGTCGGCGGTGATCGAGACGGTGCGCCGGGTGCTCACCGAGCGCGGCTTTACCGAGGTCGAGACGCCCGTGCTCGACGCGGCCGCCGGCGGGGCCGCCGCACGGCCGTTCATCACCCACCACAACGCGCTCGACATCGACATGTACATGCGGATCGCGCTCGAGCTGCCGCTGAAGCGGCTGGTGGTGGGCGGCTTCGAGCGCGTGTTCGAGATCGGGCGCGTGTTCCGCAACGAGGGACTCGACACCCGCCACAACCCCGAGTTCACCCTGCTCGAGGCCTACCAGGCACTGGCCGACTACCACGACATGATGGACCTGGTCGAGTCCATCTGCTCGGAGGCGGCGCTCGCCGCCGCGGGGACCACCTCGATCACGGTCGAGGGCCGCGAGGTCGATCTGAAGCCACCCTGGCGTCGGGTGAAGATGGCCGAGCTGATCGAGGAGGTGCACGGCGTCCGCATGCACCCGTCGATGCCGCTCGAGGAGGCGCGGGCGGTCTGCGACCGGTTCGGCGTGCCCTACGAGTCGGAATGGGGCGCCGGGCGGCTGATGGCGGAGGTCTACGACGAGACCTGCGAGGAGACGCTCGTGGACCCGACGTTCGTCTACGACTACCCGCGCGAGGTATCGCCGCTCGCGCGGTCGCATCGCGAGGATCCGGAGCTCGTGGAGCGCTTCGAGGCGGTCGTCGCCGGGCGCGAGCTCGCCAATGCTTACAGCGAGCTGAACGACGCCGTCGATCAGCGCGCCCGCTTCGAGGCCGAGGCCGCGGCCAAGGCGGCCGGCGACGAGGAGGCCGAGGACGTCGACGACGACTACATCCGGGCGCTCGAGTACGGGTTGCCGCCGACCGGCGGGCTCGGCATCGGTCTCGACCGCCTGGTGATGCTGGTCTCGGGCGCCCAGACGATCCGCGAGGTGATCCTGTTCCCGACGATGCGGCCCGAGGCGGGGACGGCGCCGCGGGCGAGCAAGCGGGGACTGGCGTCGAGCATGGTTCCGACGGCCGGGATGCTGGCGTCGCCGGCGCCTGCGACAGCGGGGGACGGCGCCGCACCCGAGGAAGCGCCAACGCCGCCTGCTGCGCCTGCGGCAGCAGCAGCCGGCCCGCCGGTCGCCGCCCCGGCCGCCGGCCCGCCCCGCCCGCACGCCGCCAAGGTGCTCGCCTGGCTCACCGCACTGGGCGGGCTCCTCAACCTGCTCGCGCTCCTGCCGGTCGCCCACGATCGGCACGGCATCGCGGACCACCTGCTCGACCTGTCCGATCGCGTGGTGGGGCATGTTGCCTCCGTGGTCATCGGGCTCGCTCTCATGGTCGTGGCCGTGCAGCTGGCCCGCGGCAAGCGAAGGGCGTGGGAGGCTGCGCTCGTGCTGTTCGCCGCAGGCGCGGTCGTTCACCTGCTCAAAGGACCGCACCCGGTCCTGGTGCTGTACACGGTCGGGATGGTCATCGCGCTCGTCTGGCACCGGGACGCCTTCCCGGCCCGGCCCGACCCCGGCTCGCTGCTCGAGGTCGCGCGCTTCGCGGTCGGCTATCTGGTGCTCGTGCTGACCTTCGGGACGGTCACGCTGCTGCTCGAGCAGGAGCACGTGGAGGAGGGCCTCACGGTCTGGGGCGTCCTCAAGGCGATCTTCGCCGGCCTCGTCGGGCTCGACGGGCCGTATACGTACACCGGCCGGTTTTTCAAGGACTTCTTCCCGGCGTCGCTCCTCGCCCTCGGCATCGCCGGCGTAGTCGTCTTCTCCATCCTCGTGTTCCGCGCGCTCGCGCGGCGGGAGACCCCGAGCGCGGACGACCGCGCCCGGGCACGCGAGCTCGTCCGCGCGTATGGGACCGACACGCTCGACTACTTCGCGCTCCGTCCGGACAAGAGCTACTTCTTCGCCCGCGACGGCGACGCGATGATCGCCTACACATACGCAAGCGGCTACGCGCTCGTGGCGGCCGATCCGATCGGCGCCCCCGGCTCGAGCGAGCGCGTGATCCGCGAGTTCCTCGCGTTCTGTCGCGAGCGCGCATGGCGCGTGGCCTTTCTCGCCGTACGCGAAGCCGACATGTCGATCTACCGCGCGTTCGGCTTCCGGGAGGTCTACCTCGGTGACGAGGCGGTCATCCCGTGCGAAGACTTCAGCCTCAGCGGCAGCGCCATGAAGTCGGTGCGCTCGGCGGTGAGCCGGGTGGCGAAGAACCACACCTTCCGGCTGATGCGCGAAACGGACGCCTCGCCGGCCCTTCGCGACGATCTCAACGCCATTCGCGAGCGCTGGCGGGGCAAGGCCCCCGAGCGCGGGTTCACGATGGAACTGGGCGGCGGTGTGAGGGGCGACAATCCGGATCTCCTGCTGGCCATCGCGTACGACGCGTCGGAGCGGCCGCTCGGGTTCCTCCGCCTCACCCCCTGCTTCGGCGACGACCCGGGCTGGTCGCTCGACCTGATGCAGCGCGATCCCGCCGCCCCCAACGGCATGACCGAATACCTCATCGCGAACACCGCGCTGGCGCTGGGCGAGCGGGGCTTCGGGCGGCTGTCGATGAACTTCGCGGCTTGGGGAAGGCTGTTCGACTCCGGCGCCCGCCTGACGCTGCCGCAGCGGATGCTCAGGAAGCTCGCCGAGGTGCTCAACCCCTACTTCCAGATCAAGTCGTTGCGCGACTTCAACGCGAAGTTCGATCCCGACTGGGTTGCACGGTCGATCGTCGTCGAGGATCCCGCCGCGATGCCCAAGGTCGGCCTGCTGTACGCGAGCATCGAGGGATTCCTGAACGTGCCGGTCATCGGTCGCTACTTGGCGCCGCGGTAGGGTCCGGCCATGGGCGAACGGACGAGCTACAAACCCGGCACCTTCAGCTGGACCGACCTCTCGACGAGCGACGCCGACGGCGCGCTGCGCTTCTACACGGGCCTCTTCCCGTGGGAAGCCGAAGACGTGCCGATACCGGAGGACGGCGTCTACACGATGCTCCGCCTCGAAGGGAAGGACGCTTGCGCCATCTCGGCGGCGCGGGAGGGCCAGATGACGGCTTGGCTGTCGTACGTGACGGTCGAGGACGTGGACGACGTGACGCGCCGCGTCGGCGAGCTGGGCGGCACGGCGCACGGGGAGCCCTTCGACGTCATGGAGGCGGGCCGGATGGCCGTGGTTCAGGACCCGACAGGGGCCGTGTTCGCGCTATGGCAGGCGCGCGACAACATCGGCGCGAAGATCGTGAACGCCCCAGGCGCTTTGAGCCTGAACCAGCTCAATACGAGCGACCCGGAGCGGGCGCGGGAGTTCTACTCGGCGCTGTTCGGGTGGCGCGTCGAAGCCGTCGGAGGAGGCGACCAACCGTACTGGGGCCTCTACAACGGCGAGCGACTGAACGGCGGCATGATGCAGCTCCCGTCCGAGATCGGTGCGCCGCCGCACTGGCTCGTCTACTTCGGCACCGATGACGTCGACGCCGCCGCGGAGTACATCGGCCAATCGGGCGGGACCGTCATAGTGCCGAAGACCCCGGTTCCGGGCGGGGAGTTCCTGGTGGCGGAGGACCCGCAGGGCGCTGTCTTCGGGCTGTTCGCGGGCCGGTTCGACGATTAGCGGGTCTCGTAGGGCTCGTCGCGCTCCCGCACCGCCTGCTTGAAGCCGGCCTCGGCCATCCGGCGCTGGAATGAGTAGCCCTCCTCGGTGTGACGAGCGATGCCGTCGAAGAACACGCCGAGGCCCTGGGTGGCGTGGAGGCCCTGGGCATAGAGGGCCTGGTTCACGAGCAGCTTCATCATCACCAGCTGGTTCACTGGCGTCAGCGCGATCCGCTCGAGCAGCGCATCGAATCGCTCGTTGAGCTCGGCCGCCGGTGGCGCCTCGATGGCGAGCCCCCATTCTGCCGCGGTGCGGCCGTCGATCAGGTCCCCGGTGAAGAGCAGCCGCTTGGCGCGCTGGTCGCCGATCCGGAACGCCCACAGCGCCGAGGTCGGGACACCCCAGACACGGGCCGGCGGGTAGCCGATCCGAGCGTCCTCGCCGATCACGATCAGGTCGGAGCACAGGGCCATGTCGGTCCCGCCCGCGACGCAGAAGCCGTGCACCTTGCAGACGACCGGCTTGTCCGAGTGGAACAGGCTCATGAAGCCGCGGAGGTTGCGGCTCATCATCTGCCAGTCCGCCACGGCGTCCCAGGTGCGGTCGGGATCGTGGTTGCGCGCGATCGTCGCGGGATCGAGGGGAGAGCCCGGGCGGTCCGGGTCTGGGCGCTCGGGCCAACCCTCCGCCGCCTGGACCAGGTCGTATCCGCCGCAGAACCCCTTGCCGTTGCCGGCGAGGGCGATCACGTGGACGCCCGGATCGAGGTTTGCCCGCTCGACGCAGTCGGCGAGCTCGCGCGGCATCTCGAGGGTGATCGCGTTGGCGCGCTCGGGCCGGTCCAGCGTTATCCGGGCGATGCGGCCGGTGACCACGTACGTGAGCGTGTTCACGGCGCGCACACGAGCGCCCGCTCGACGATCGTCGCCGCGTCGACGGAGGAGGGGAGCGTGCCGAATACCCGCCCGGCGTCGCCGAGCCGCCCGGCACAGAAAGCGTCGGCCACGGGCGGCGGGGCGTGGCGGACCAAGAGGCTCGCCTGGAGCGCAAGCGCGAGGTCCTCGACGATGCGCCGCGCCTCGAACTGGGGATCGACAGGCTCGGGCGCGCTCCGCAGCCGATCGAGGCGTGCGTCGAGCAGCCGGTTTCCACCGCGGGCCAGCTCGCATTCTGCGAGGAAGGCCGGCATGCCGTCGGGCTCCCTTCCGGCGGCCCGCAGCACGTCGAGCGCCGCCACGTTGCCTGACCCCTCCCAGATCGAGTTGAGCGGCGAGTCGCGGTAAAGCCGCGGCATACCGGATTCCTCTACGTAGCCGTTTCCGCCGAGACACTCGAGCGCTTCCGCGGCGTGCTGCGGCGCGCGCTTCGCGACCCAGTACTTCATGACCGCCGTGGCGAAGCGGCGGAAGGGGCCGTCGCTCTCGTCGTACGCCCGGGCGGCGCGGAGCGCGGCGGCGGTGGCCGCCTCCGACTCGATTGCGAGGTCGGCCAGCACGCTCAGCATTGCCGGCTGGTCGACGAGGAGCCTGCCGAAGGCGCTCCGGTGGCGGGCGTGGTGGACCGCCTGTGCCAGGCCCCACCGCATCGACGCGGCCGAGCCGATCAGGCAGTCGAGCCGGGTGTGGTTGACCATGCGGATGATCGTCTGGACGCCGCGCCCCTCCTCGCCGACGAGCTGTCCGCGCACGCCGTGGAACTCGACCTCGCTCGACGGCAGCGAGCGCGTGCCGAGCTTGTCCTTCAGGCGCTGGATGCGAAAGCCGGGATCGCTCGACTCGAACAGCAGGCAGGAGAGGCCGCCGGGCGCCTGGGCGAGCGTAAGGAAGACGTCGCACGAGGGGTACGAGCAGAACCACTTATGGCCGGTGATCTCATAGCTGCCGTCGCCCGCGGGCTCGGCACGGGTGGTGTTCGCACGGACGTCCGAGCCGCCCTGCTTCTCCGTCATCGCCATCCCGGCGAGCGCGCCTTCCTCGTCACTCGGCCTTGTCAGGCGCGGTTCCCACTCCGCCGCCAGCTCGGGGCTCTCGCGTAGCGCGGGGATCGCTGAGTACGTCATCGATACCGGGCACATGACGCCCGCGTTGACCTGGCTCCAGACGAACATGAGCCCCGCGCGAACGACGTGGGCGCCGGGCTGCGGGTCGCGCCACGGCAGCGAGTGGATCTCGCGCTCGATGGCCTGCCGGAGGCACCAGTGCCACGAGGGGTCGAGCTCCACGCGGTCGATGCGGTGGCCGTAGCGGTCGTGCGTACGCAGGATCGGCTCGTTGCGCTCGGCGCGCTCGGAGTGCTCGATCGCCTCCGGGGTTCCGGCGAGCTCGCCGGTGTCGCGCAGGCGGTCGACGCCCCACGAGCCGCCCTCGCGCCCGAGTGCCTCTTGGAGGGCCAGATCCGCTTCGAAGACGTTGTAGGGAGCGAGCGGTGGGGCCTGGTTCAGGACGTCATGCGTGGACGCGGTCTCGAGCATGGGGTAGTGCCTCCTGGGAGAACTGGACGAGCGTGGCGACGAGCGCTTCCTTCGAGCCCGCTTGACGGGCGGACAGCGGTCCGACGAGCGCCTCGGCGAGCGCGCCCACGAGCGCCGCGGCGACGGTCTGGGTGTCGTGCTGCCGCAGCTCGCCCGCGGCAGCGCCGTCCTCGAGAACGCGGGCGAAGGCGTCGCGGTAGCCGATCCGCAGGCGCAGGCGCTCGGACTCGACCGCCGGGTCGACGGGCTCGGCGATCAGGGCATAGGCGAGGACGGGCCCGGCAAGGGCGCGGCGACAGAAAGCCTCGACAGCGGACGCGATGCGCTCGGCCGCCGGACGGCCATCGGCCGCTGAGACCTCGAGCACAACGTCGAGCTCGCGCTCCGCAGCGCGGCGGAAGACCTCCGCGAACAGCTCGCTCTTCGAGGGGAAGTGGCGGTAGACGGTGCCGACGGCGACCCGCCCACGATCGGCGACGGCCTGGACGCTCGCTGAGGCGTACCCGCCGGCGGCCACCTGTGCGAGGGCGGCCCCGACGATCGCCTCGCGGGTGGCGAGCTTGCGTGCTTCCGTCCGCTCGGTGGCTCGGTAGGGCATCGTGGTCGCCACAAGAAGTGAATCACGATTCACTTCTTGGCGCAAGCCGGCGACCGGCGCGATGGTAGAAAGCGCCCGTGAGCCGACACGTCGCCCGCATCGTCCTGCTCGCCGCCGCTGCGGCCTTGCTGCTCAGCTCGCCGGCGCTCGCCGCTCGCGGCTTCAGGCACGGGGTCGCCGCCGGCGAGGTCAGGCCGAAGAGCGCCGTCCTATGGGCGCACGCGAATCGCAGCGGCACATACACCGTCCAGCTAGCGCGCGACCGGCGCTTCCGGAGGGGTGCCCGGCGACGGACGGTGCGCGCGAGGAGGGCGGACGACAACACCGTTCAGGTCAAGGTCCGGCGCCTCACGCCCGGGAGGCGCTACTGGTACCGCTTCTTCCGGCGCGGCGCACGAAGCGCCGTCGGAACCTTCGTCACAGCCCCGCCGCCGGGCCGGAACGCGGTCGTCGAGTTCGCCTGGACCGGCGACACCGACTTCAATCCCGCCCCCGGCGAAAGCGCTCCGTTCTGGAACAACGGCGGCGTGTTCCGCCGGATGAGGGCCGAGCGGAACGACTTCAACATCCACCTTGGCGACACGATGTACTCGGACAGCGAGATCCCGGGCCGGCTGCGGCCGATCGCGCTGACCGTGCCGGCCAAGTGGGCGAAATACAAGGTGAACCTCGGCAACGCGCCGCTGCGCTGGCTGCGCGGCTCGGCCGGGTTCTACTCGCAGTGGGACGACCACGAGTTCGTGAACGATTTCTCGCCCGCCGAGAACACGTTCTCGAACGGCGTGAACATCAACGGGCGCGTGCTCTACCGCCGCGGGGCGAGGGCCTTCCGCGACTACGCGCCGGTAAGCTACTCGCGGCGGAACGGTCTCTACCGCACGCTGCGCTGGGGCCGCAACCTGGAGCTGTTCTTCCTCGACGAGCGCTCATTCCGAAGCGCGAAGGCCGATGAGGGCGGGGTCTGCAACAACCCGCAGACCGGGGAGCCCGACCTGGCACCGACCACGCCGCAGAGCACGCGCAACCTGTTCGCGGCCTTGCTGCCGTCGCTCGCGCAGCCGGTGGCGCCGGCGTGCCTGGAAGCGATCCGGAGCGAGCAGCGGACCTTTCTGGGCAGGCGGCAGCTGTCGCGCTTTCTGCATGACGTTCGGAGCTCGAGCGCCCGTTTCAAGGTGATCGTGAACGAGACGCCGATCCAGCAGTTCTACGCGCTCCCATACGACCGCTGGGAGGGCTACGAGGCGGAACGTCAGCAGGTGCTGCGGGCGCTGCAGGGCGTCGACAACGTGGTCTTCCTCACCACCGACGTCCACGCGACGCTCGTAAACGACGCCCGCTTCCAGACGCTCGAGCCGGGCGGGCCGATCAACTCGGGCATCCTCGACCTGACGGTCGGCCCAGCCGCGACAGCGACGTTCGCGCGAGAGGTCGAGGGCGTGACGGGAGCGCCGGGGACGGCCGGCCTAGTCGACACGATCGTCCTCGAGGGGCAGCCACCGACGGGCGTGGGAATGCAGTGCGCTGTCGTGAACCAGTTCAGCTACGGCGAGGTGCGCGTCACGGCGGACACGCTGACGATCACGCCGAAGGGGATCGACGGGCGGCCGCAGATCAACGACGGGCGGCCGTGCGGACCGTTTGTACTGCGGGCTGAGGGCTAGCGAGTAGCCGCCTCCGTCAGTACGCGCCGTCGGCCCTGAAGATCGCTCCGGCGGTCCGCAGCAGGATCCGCAGGTCCTTCTTGAGGCTGTAGTTCTCCACGTACTCGCGCTCCACCGCGAGGCGCTCCTGAAACGTCAGCTCGCCGCGGCCGTGCACTTGCATCGGGCCGGTGATGCCGGGACGCATCTGAAGACGGAAGCGCTGGGTCTCGTCGTAGCGCTCGACGAGCCACAGCTCCTCGGGGCGGGGGCCGACCAGGCTCATGTCGCCGCGGAGGACGTTGACGAGCTGCGGCAGCTCGTCGAGGCTCGTGCGCCGCAGAAAACGCCCCACCCGGGTCACGCGAGGGTCGCGGCGGAGCTTGTACATCGGATCCTTCATCTCCTCGACCGCAACCACCTCGGAGATGCGCTCCTCGGCGTCGTGGCACATCGTGCGGAACTTGAGGAACCGGAACGGAACGCCGTGACGCCCCGCCCGGAGCTGCTTGAAGAGGGCCGGCCCGCGCGAGTCGATCCGGATCGCCGCCGCGATGATCACCATCAGAGGGAGGGTCAGCACCAGCCCGACGGCGGACAGGACGATGTCCATGCCGCGTTTCAGGACCAGCGTCGACCACGTGGTGTTCCAGGTGCCGTACTCGATGACCGGCATCTCGGCGATGTGGCTCAGCTGGACCGCGGTCCCGAGCATCGCGCGCATGGGCGGAAGGACGCTGAGCTTGACGCCGGCCGCCCGACAGGCTGACACCACCCGGGCCAGGGTGGCCTCATCGAGCTCCGGTACAGCCAGGATGACCCGGTCGACCTCGGCTCCTGCGACGAGATACTCGAGATCCGCCTTGCTGAGACTTTCGGCAAGCGTCTCCCCCGACGGCTGACCGTTGCTCGATCCCGCCAGCGGTGAGAACTCGCCCAGGACCAGGTGATGACCGGGCTCGAGCGCCAGCTTGCGGCGGACCTGGTCGGCCAGCTGGCCGCTGCCAATAACGAGCGCCCGCTCCGGGGAGACGAGCCCGCGCCATAGGGCGCGGGCCGCCGCGCGGAGGCAGAATGCGCTGATCAGCGCGGTGAAGTACATCGCGCCGGCGGCCTCCACGGTCAGCGTCTCCTCCGGTAGGGCTCGGATGAAGAAGAGCGTTCCGGCCGCGGACAGCGTGACCCAGTGGAAGATCGCGGCGGCCTCGTCGGTCGTGCGGTGCCAGATCTTGGGATGGTCGGCGTCGTACAGCCCCTCGATCTTGGCCAGCACCATCCACCCCGGCAGCGTCAAGAGGGCCCAGAGCGGGTCCGTCGTGCCCTCGACGAGGGTCATCACGCCGACGGCGGTGAGCACGCCCAGCAGGTCGGCAAGGAAAAGAAGACGCCTTCTGAGGGCGTCGTTGTGCGGACCCCTGCGCCCACGAGCCCACCGCTCCTCCTTTACGGGCGCCGAGGACGCGCGTCCCTGACCGGTCTGTACGGGCTGCACGTCGCGCGGCACCTTAGCCCACCGCCCTGGGGAGTGCGCCGTCCAAGCGGGCTGTCAGTGGGCGCCGTACGCTCTCAGAAGTTCGCCCATGCGGTCCCGGAAGCGGGCCTCCGAGAAGCGCTCCGCGCCCTCCCGGAGGCGGTCGCGATGCCAGGTTCGCCGCGCGAGCTCGAGGACCCCGTCTCTGATCCGTCGCGTGTCGGGGGCGCCGTCGATCAGCACGCCGTCGATGCCCCGCCGGATGATGTCGCGCGCGCCGCCGCGATCGATCGCCACCACGGGCGTTCCGGCGGCGAGCGCCTCGACCATCGAGATGCCGAAGTCTTCCTCGCCCACGTGGATGAAGCCGGCGGCGCCGGCGTACAGCCGTGCGAGCCGTTCCCGCGGGATCCACCCGAGCAGCTCCACGTTGTCGGGGAGCGCGGCGCGCAGCTTCCGCTCAAGCGGGCCCACGCCGACCATCGTCAACCGGAGGTCGGGGAGCTCGCGGAAGGCGGCGGCCACCTCGAGCGGTCGCTTGTAGGACACGAGCCGGTGCACCCACAGGAAGCGGGTGGGATCGCGCGGGACCTCGGTCGGCAAGTCGCCGACCGCGACCGGCGGCGGGACCACCACCGCCTCACGGCCGTAGAACGTCGCGATCCGCTCGGCCACGGCGGTCGAGATCGCCACGTACAGGTCGGGCCGCGCGGCGGCCTGGCGATCCCGCTCGCGCAGCCACCGACGCAGCGCCCGGAGGGCGAGACCCTTCACGCCGGCCGCGCGGCCGCGCTCGGCCGCAGGCATCCACGCGTAGCGCATCGGCGTGTAGCAGTAACAGACGTGCAGCGTGTCGGGTTCGGGCCGAACCCCGACGGCGCAGGCGTGGGAGGAGCTCACGACCAGCCGGTAAGGGCTCAGGTCGAGGCGCTCGAAGTAGCGCGGCATGTAGGGGAGGAGCCAGCGCCAGCGGCCGGGCCGGTGGCCGCGCTGCCGGATCGCGGGAAGCCTCGCCAGTCGCGATTCCCGGACGATCGCGTCGGCGAGCCGCTCCGGTAGCAGCTCGCGTGCGGCATGGAAGGTGAAGACGTCCGGATCCCGATCGAACACGTCGAGCATTGCGGCCACCGTCCGCTCAGACCCGTGGAAGCCCTGGAACCAGTCGTGCACGACCGCCGTGGGCATCGTGAGGCGATCCGAGCTCACTCCTCGATCACCTCGCCGATTAGGGAGTCGGTAGCCACGGCTGCTCGGTCCCAGGTGAAGTGAGACGCCCGCTCGAGACCGGCCTCGACGAGC
>Ga0126313_10001626_pt1 | contig 12033 bp, 11 predicted proteins | sample Plot105A_FD_89954 | JGI IMG/M metagenome (GOLD analysis project Ga0126313, IMG submission 89954) | Serpentine soil microbial communities from UC McLaughlin Reserve, CA, USA - Plot105A | ecosystem: Environmental > Terrestrial > Soil > Grasslands | place: USA: UC McLaughlin Reserve, Lake County...
TATCATATTTTGACTATGCCACGGAGAGTGTAGAAAGAATGCGTCCTTGACAAAGCCGCTCTCCGGTATCGCGACATAAGCTGCCTTTTCAATATGTGCCGAGACAACAGAAACAATGTAACCGCGCATAGCTACAGGATTTACTTCCGTGGAAAACTCCAAGATGCGGTTTTCAATCATCTTGTCAAGCCTTCTAGCAACTGTCTTGGATAACATCGAAATCTTTCTGGCAATATCAGATATTTCCATTCGGGGGTTGGCAAGCAGGCACCGGATTATTCTTAAATCCGTGTATGTTGGCTGTTCCTTGACACTTGGAAATGAAATTACTTGCTTCTCTATGAAAGCTTGGCCTAGCGCATCGACCAACAGATCAAATTTCTCTTCAGCCTCTTCCTTGATGGCCAAAAGGAACGCCAAAGGATTTCCGAGGGATTCTGCTCTGTAGAGGATGTCCCCTAACAAACCAAGGCTCTGTTGGATATGCTTTTCATCACGTTTACTTTTCTTCACATACACTAGCGAAAACTTGCTGTAACCCAACACAGATGGATTCACCCTAGCAATGAAATTTCCAAAGATGCCGCCTGACTGCATTTTCTTGACCCTGGCCTTTACGCTCTTGGCGGTCAAGCCTATTTCCTTTCATAGAGTGTTGTAAGACACTCTGGAATTTCTTGTCAAGACATTGAGTATCTTCATGTCGAGCTCATCCAATGTTGTCCCTACCAAGGTTATTGACTATAAGATATGGACATATATAAGGTTCTAATGTCCATTCTCTGGCGTAATGCTACCACCAAGGATAAGAATCGGCCAGTGATACAATTAGGCATGTCAAAAAATTCGACAGGAAAAAAAATCGCTGTGGTAACCGGAAGCTCAAATGGAATGGGATTCGAAACATCACTCTTGCTGGCAAAGTACGGATTTCATACGTACGCAACAGTAAGGAATCCGAGGAGGGCCAAAGCGCTGAAGGATATTTCTGACAAAGGTGAACTGCCAATTCAAGTTGTCGAGCTGGACGTGGACAGTGACAAATCAGTGAAGGATGCCATCGATAGGATTTACAAGGAAAGTCGAAGAATTGACGTGCTGGTCAACAATGCTGGTTATTCATTGCTTGGAGCATTGGAGGATCTATCAATGGATCAACTGAAGGCCCAGTTTGAGACTAATTTGTTTGGCCCCATAAGAGTGATGAAGTCAGTGCTTCCTATTATGAGAAAACAGCAAGAAGGTGGAACAATAGTGAATGTTAGTTCAATGTCTGGCAGATTAGGATTTCCGTTTCTATCAGCGTATGCTGCGTCCAAGTTCGCGATTGAAGGCTTGACTGAATCTCTTGTCTATGAAACCCAGCCCTTTGGTATTAAACTGGTGCTCATAGAGCCCGGCATAACCAAGACCAACTTTGCTGAAAATAGCAGATCTCCTCACACGACTGTAGATGCCAGTTCACCTTACACATCGTTATCGCAGAAAATATTGAAAAGTGCAAGTACCTTGATGGAGACTGCTACGCCGCCAGAAGAAGTAGCGAAGGTGATCTTGAAGGCTGTAACAACTGATAATCCTGATCTTAGATACAGAACAGGAAATGACGCGGAACAGATGGTTGAGGCCAGGAGTGCAATGTCAGACAGGGAATGGCAACAACTTATCAGTCAACAATATCTTGCCTAATGGGATCGCCTTGACTAGGAGTTAAACAGACAAAAGTACTCCCTCTCACCTCTTTTTTTATGATTCTTAGCCACAAATATATTTTGAGTACTGGTTCTTCTTCTGTTTCGAAGTCTCGTTGAAAAAGTAACTTTTGATGAAAAAGCAGCCTCTGTTTAAAAAGTGGTTCCTTTGTTGAGTTAGTATCATCGACAGTTACCGACTTTATCCACAAAGCCGGTTACTACTATAGGCTGTCCTTTCATACTGTGTCAAGGTCGACGACCATCGGCAGGAGGGCGTTGACAAGCATGCAGTTCTACTTGGCGCAGCAATACATCAAGTTATGAAGCGGATTAAGCTAACTAACATGCTAGACAACAGTAGATATGATAGGTATTTTTGACAGTAATTGTGAGGGGGGCATTCATAAATTTGGGTTTCAGTGGTGTCACGCTTGACACCTTTGCTCAAGAGAAACAAAAAAGATAAGTGGATAGTTTTGTTTGACTATTTCTCTATCATCTCAATCAAGTAGCCTCGAATTTTCATCGTTGCACCGGAAAAACTGATCCAATTTAGTACCGCGTCTCTACTCCAGTGAAGTCGGTCGACTGGGCTGAGGCAGATTAGTTATATATTTCTGCCCCATAGATGGTCTCAGTACTGCCACATAATGTCATCATCACCCTTTGTGCATATGAGCAAAAGTAGTAGTAGTAGCAATAGTAATAGCGACAGAAAGATTGCCATTGTAGCTGCAATGTTCGTAATCGGCATTATAATCATTGACATTTTGGCAACGCGGCAAATGCTGCCATATGACAATTTTTCCGGCTTGATAATTTTTGCATTGAATATTGCAATTGCATACGGGATCGGATCTTACTTTATTCTGAGATATATCAAGAGAGCAAGCGCAGACATACGGGCCAAGTCCAGGTTTCTCAATTCCCTGTTCTGGGTAATCACTGCAGTCCAGGCTTTTCTGTTTGTAACCTTGATTGTAATGGCCATAGAGTTTTACTATTATCAGGTCAGCGTCCGATACATGACGTACACGGTTTTCGCAACAAGCACTATAGCTGCCACTACCATCATGGGGATAGCCGCCTTTAGGTTCTTTTCATGGTATAGGGCAGGCGAGAGAACTGGCGACAAGAACCGCCTGATTTTGATCTGCGGGCTGGCAGGGGTCGCGCTTTGTGCAGCGATGACATTTGACGCCACAGCCAAGTTATTGCTGGTGAGGGCGGTGGAAGAAGAATCGCCTCCGGGAGTCACCCCGCAGGACTTTTTCATTTACAAAGATGACGAAAAGTACCAAGGCGAAGTCCAGTACAAGGTGGTCAAGCCCGACACAACAACGCTTACCATCGTGCCTTCATCAATTGATCTGCTGTACAGTTATGTGAACGGCTGGATTCCAATTACCATTTCGTTTGTATTTATTTGGGCTATCACCGCCATCCTTTTACGTCAATACTACCACCAAAGGGTACCAGGCAAGCTGCCTGTCATCTACTTGGTAATGCTGATCCTTCCGTTGGCATTATACATGGTGGGAAGAAGCACAGATTGGTATACAGTATTAACAGGCCATAATGTAGTCTGGGACGATCTTCCAAACCCATACCTTCTCAAATCGATTTTCAGGGCAGGTGGCATAAGTGGAAGCATCCTCTTTGGTGTCGCGTTTTTCGTGGTGGCGAGAAGAGTACCGGCAGGAAGGCTCAAAGATTACCTTACAATTGCAGCAATAGGCGCCGCAATGATGGGCATCACGCTTTCGCCTTCTGCGCAGCAGCAGACGTTTGGAGTGGCAGGCCACGCGCTGATGCTGCTTGCTTCGTTCATGCTCAGCTTCGGGTTCTACCTCTCTGCAGTATCATTAGCGCAGGACGCCAAGCTGCGCAAGTCGGTCAAGTCTGTTATCGAATCCAAGGTGTTGCTAGACACCATTGCAACGGCCGAGCACAATCAGCAGATTGAAAAAACAATTCTGAATATTGTAAAGAAGGAAAGAGAAACTATCGAGAACCAGACAGGGATACAGCCGCCCATTGAGGAAGATGTAAGGCAATACCTTGACAAGGTGCTGGACGAAGTTCACAGGAGTAAGGCAAGCCAGGCGGAATAATAATAATAACAGTAATAACCATAGACTCTCGATTCAGACAGAAGGAAGAGGGTTCTCTTACATGGTTGGAATTTAATTCGGAAATTGCTAAGCCTAAATACTTCTGGGGGCTTTAGATTGAGCACCATGGTGTGCCTTTAGAGGTTACAATACCCGGCCTCCACTTCCAGGGCTCGGTAGCGAGCCTACAGTCGCTCATGTAAGAAAATATATAACGAATGTCTAGTTTTATCTACTCGTATATACCGTAACATTGGCATAGTCGGCTGGGATGTACCCGATGCTGGGCCGACTATGTCTTTTTTTCATAGTCCAAATAGCTGAGCCTTCAATATGCAAGGCCGAACCAATCCTGCGTCTCTCGCTCCTATTGTTATTCCCCCCTATGGCGTAGACACCTCCCGCAGCGAAAACAATGCGTAGCATCCCTCTCTAGACTACACTTGACACCGACTACAAAAGTCCATGCTCAGATCATAAAAACTTTTGTTTGCTACATAGAGGCTACTGCCATGCAATGACAAAGGTTGCGCCATGCCAAAGCTGAAAAGAGCTTGAATGGGCTCTGTTAACTTATCATCAGCTATCATATTGTCTCATGTATCTTTGAGCAAACGACAACCTAGCAGAATCCTTTTTTCTTTATATCGCTCTTGATTCTATACTGGTAGTCTTTAGATACTTGGACATTTCCAAGTAGCCAGCTCATCTCGTTCTGGTTAGTATGACTGGCCTTATGTCATCGTTTGGCATCCTCGTAACCATCCTACCGAGCAGGTCTTGGATAGGCATGGCTTGATTTAGCTCTTATACAGTCCGATTCCATATGTAATTTCTAAAGATTCATGGAGCAGAGAAGTCAATCCACAGACGTGCTGAGCTGCATCGAACCGACAAACTGCCCGATGGATAATCAGATAGAATGGATTAACCTTCCCCTTAGAATGATTTTTGATGTAGGCTCCGCTGCACTTTTGGTTGGACTAACAATTTCCGGTCTAAAGACCGCGATAAGCGTCGAACCTGGGAATTTGCACATTAAGTCCAATTAAGAAGATTGAAGTAACCGTTATGAGATTTCTTATATAAGCTATCCATACTATGATTGTTGCAAGGCGAATCTGGTCTCGAACGATTGATTAGACAAGCTAGAGAAAACTCGCAATTCTTCCATGATTTGGTTTTTAATACTGAGAATACCCTCGCCAAGCTGGATTATCTCGATAGAAAAACCTTCATAGAATAGACTCGATGGAGCGAAAAATGGAGATGCAGTGGTTCATTAATGAACCGTCACATTACCACCAATTTCTAAACGGTGCAAGAGCAGGTCCTACTCCATGCCACTCATCACCACCTTTAGCAGCACGGTGGCCTAAATGGCCTGCATACCATAGCAATACATCTTGACCATCAATCAGAGCTGTGAAAGATAGCTAGCATCAGGTATGAATGGAAATGGCAAGGGCTAGCGATAAGTCGAATTAGGAATTGCGGGGCTCATGAACCATTATTTTATTATTTATGATATAATACCTACGTTATCTCTAGGGATAAGGAAGAATGAAGATTGGATTGATTTCTGATACCCATGACAACATCAAGAACATTGAGACTGCATCCGAGATATTCACTGATAGAAATGTAGGTTTCATAATCCATGCAGGCGACATAACGACTCCCGAAGCTGTTGAAGCATTCTCCAAGACAACTAAATTAATAGGAGTTTTGGGCAACAACGATGTAGACGCTAAAGCTATTGCAGACGCCTTTCAAAAAATAGATGGCGAGCTGCGAGGCGATTTTTGCGAGATTGAACAAGATAGCTTGCTCATTGCTGTCTATCATGGCACTGATTTCAAAAGACGAGAATCCATAATCCAATCATGCAAATATGATGTGGTAGTCTATGGCCATACGCACAAAATGGAAAACAAGATGGTTGGTAATAAGACAAGGGTCATCAATCCCGGAACTGCTAACGGCTGGTTTTTTGGTTACAAGGCAACTGCTGCAATATTCGATACAACAACCAAAGAATGTGAATTTGTAGCTTTGTAGAAGTTCCAAAGTTAATAGGATTCAGGCATATTAGGAAAATGGGTTCGAGGTGCAGAATGATGCTGATGGCTACATTGAGAGCATGAACACCTTCAGGAAAGGGATGGGCGGTTAGGACTCGCCTGAAAATTGAGATACATATCTCCAAACCCCCTTATTTTGGAAATTCTGATGATATTTCGTATATGTTGACTACACGACAACCTAGTCCGTAAGCTTGAAACTGCTACACCTTCATTCTTACACATCTTAAAGCCCTATTTGGGGAATAATCCCCACGATAATCGCACACACTGTTTTAACAAGGCAAACGGCGAATTTATCAGCACAGAGGATGACGACGTACAATTGTAGAAAAAGAAGAAAAAAGATAAGTGGATAGTGTTGTTTGATTATTTCTCTATTAATAGACCTCTCATAATGGGCAAAGAGACATGTTAGTTACCCTATTATTAGAATCTGCACCAATCATAAGTAACGGAATGGACAGCATCAGAGAGGAGCTCGATATTTCATCAGGAAGAGATGCCAAGCCTAACCACGAAGGCCGGGCAAAGAAAACCCGTACAGTAACGTTTCGAGTCGATTCGCGAATAGCAGATGGACTTCAACGCGAGGCGGATAACGCTGGAGTGTCGCTTAACATCTTGGTCAACCAGCTCCTAAAGAGATACTATGATTGGGGAAAATATGAAAGCAAACTGAACATGATGCCTGTTCCAAAGGTCATGCTGTCCTCTTGCATGGACATATCGGTGGACATTGTCAGAGAGATTGACGCCAAGGGTTCAGATGAGTACAGATACAAGATAGTCAGACATGCCGCCGAGATAGCGTTTGATGCAATGAAAGATGCGGTGCTTTTGATGAAAAACCAATACAACCTCTGGGACGTGCTTGAAGTTCTGAGAGAATACATGAGGGCGTCCGGGATAAAGGCAGACCACCGGATTGCCGGGAGGAAGAATATCTTTGTCATCCAGCATGAAATGGGAGAAAACTGGTCGCTGTTCACACAAGAGCTATTGAAGCTAATTTTCGAGCGGCTTGCCAAGGTTCGCATAGAATCCAGAATTACGGCAAACACCACTGTAGTAGAGGTGACCCTATGAGGCTATGCCAGCTCCTTTAATGAGACAGGAGATGCGATAAAAGAGTGGCACGACAGAAGCGCCCTCAAAACAAGAAGGGCAAAAATACGTCTGCTGCTGCATCAGGGAAAAAGACCGCCAACCAAAAGCTAGTCTTTGAATGCTTCGAGTTGGCATCGCAGAACAAAGTTGAAGAACTGCTGGAGCTTTTTGCAGACGACGTGACAATATACGAGCCTTTCAGCAAAAAAGAAGAAGGGCTGCATGGCAAGCCAGCAATAAGGTCTTTTCTGAACATGATGATACTAGCAAGCGACGATAGTTTGCGCTATGACATCTCGATAGAGGAAGACAAAAGTGACAAGGTAGTTGCGTTGGTAATATTTGAAAAGGGCGACAAGATAGAAGCAAGGTTTTCATTTGAAATGAGTGCTGCCGACAAAGAAAAGGATAAAAAAATCAACGTCGTGAGAGTCGAGTTTCTTGACGACAATCACGCTTGATACAGACACACACACTTTTTGCCTAGTCTTTGATGTTGATTATGCCCTTCATGTATGGATGGAGGGTGCAGTAGTATTCCAAGACGCCTTCTGACAGAGGCACGGCTTGGTCTGCTGATGACTGTCCCGGGCCAATTATGCCTGTGTCAAAGTCACCTGACAGTCCGCTATCCGGGCTTCCAGAAGTGCCAGTGTGTGGCGCTGAATCTTCGTTTACCCATGTTACGGTGCTTCCCGGCTTGACAGTAACAGGCAACGGATCATAGAACTGCCCACTGCTTGGGTTGACTGCTCCCTTGACAATTGATACAATAGTTGCAATGCTGCTGCTGCCGGCGCCATCGCTGTCTGAAGATGTGGCGTTTATCTTTGTTCCTGTGGAGTTCGCTGTTGTTGAGTTGCTGCTGTATGTGGTGATGTTTGATGGATTACCTGCTGGTGGACTACTGTTTCCATGCGTGCTACCATGGCCGCCTGGTTGCACAGTCTTTGCCGCATTTTCTAGCGTCTGCTCTTCATACTCGATGATCTTGGGCTTTTGCAGCTGCTTTTGCAGCTCGTACTGCCAGTCAAACATTGATACGCTTTCCGTCAACGCAGTCGCTGATTCATTTTCAGACACTTCTATCTGCCCCATGTTGCCCCGCTCCTCCTGAATGCCGTGGCTGTGGAAAAGGTAGGTTCCAGGATACTTCCACCTTGCCTCTATAATGGCGGCGTCTCCCGGTCCTATGGGGTATGTCTGTGCGTCTATTGGCTCATTTGACAAAAGACCTGAAGGATATGCCTTGAATATCGTGCTGTGAAGATGGAACTGATACGGTATTGTAGTGCCGATGTTTATCAGATACATCCTTACAAGCTCGCCATCGTTCACCTGAAGCGGATTTGCGATATACTGGTCGGCATATCCGTTTATCGGATAGTATTCGGCTTCAAACTTCATTATGTCTTTAGAGTCGTATTCGCTCATGACCATGACAAACTCCCTGGCAGGCTCTAGCGGCTTGTCCTTTGGGTCGATTATCATGGCGCCATACATGCCCATCCTTATATGGAGAGAGGTAGGATACGCATGGCAGTGATACATTAGTGCGCCTGCTGGCGCGGCAGTTATGTTGTAAATGTACGACTCGTTGGGCATTATCTGTGGCAAGACTCCGTCATTTTTGTCGTCGTGGTTTCCATGAAAGTGTATAGTATGCGGGATAGGCGTCTTGTTGATGAATTTTATCGATACATTATCGCCTTCAGTAAAGTGCAGCGGAGGTGCTGGAACTGTCCCGTTAAATGTCCACATTTTTACAGTCTTGCCCGGAGCAATCTCTACTTCGGCGTCCTGAGCTACCAAAGTAATCTGCCTGCTTTTAACAGGAGCAGACATGTTTGAGTCAGAACTGTTGGCCGCAACGGATCCTTCCTCAAAGCTTTCTCCTGCTTCTTGTTGCACTTTTTTTGCATTCGCAGTGCTATCCTGAGCCGCCAGCGTTGTGGCAATGGCGGCAGCTACAAAACCAATTATCAAGATTGCAACCATTCCAAGGCTCATTGTTGTTGCCTTCTTTCTATCGCCAATGTTCCCTCTATCTGACACGTCTATTATTGTCAAAATGAATAATTATGTAGGGAGTATACAATAGGCAAAAAACGTATCAAGTGCAAGCAATTGCAAGCAATATTACAAAATATTGATCTTGAATTACCTGACTCCCGTCACAATCTATCATAGTTAATTGCTTTCTTTTGCAATAGGAGCATATCGAAGAATAATGTCACCTGTTGAAAGCGGACGTGCTTCTATCAGTTTGAGCTTTTGATAGTCTAGGCCCTGATTGAATAAGTGTTTGCCCTTTCCTAAAAATACTGGTACAATCACAAGACGATACTCATCAAAAAGATTTGCCTTTTCTAGGGCCTCGCAAAGTTTACCGCTCCCGAAGACGAACATATTTCCAGCACCTTGCTGCTTTAACTTCGGGATCTCAGCAATCGCATCCCTCACGATCGTCGTGTTATTCCAGTCTGCGGACTCTAAAGTGGATGAACACACACTGTCTTGGCAATGCCGTTCATAAAGTCGGATATCTCGCCTTTTTCTTTGGACCAATACTGAGCCATACCCTGATACGTGAGTTTGCCGAACACAAGCATATCTGCCGATCTGAGCTGCTCGGTAGAAATCTGTTCAAGTTCTTTACCCCAGACTAGTTCGTGAAATGCTAAGTCCCAGTTGTTCTCACCCTCGAAGAATCCATCAAGTGTGACCAAATTCCACATGATAAGTTTTCTCAACGGTATTTTCTTTCATACATTCTCTAATCAATGATACTCCCTTTGGGGAGTAACGCCTTTTACGCCGGGCTATAGTTAGAAGTCGTAGAAAACATTTGAGAAGAATAATTTCAGCCATGCAAATAACAGTTGACGGATATATCGAAGACCCAGAGGGAAGAATAGACTGGGTAGAAAGCTGGGAGGACGAATATGATCTGCTCGATCGGGTTGATCTCGCCGTCTTGGGAAGCGGGATGTATTCCATTTATGAGCAATACTGGACGGCGGCTTTAAACCCCAAGGGCAAATTGCCTTTCAGTGGGAAAGAGCCCACGCCTGGAGAGGCCGCCTATGCGAATTGGGCTGCGAGGACGCCTCATATCGTCGTCTCGCGCAAGCCGCTAAATATCAATTGGAAGAATACGCGCGTCGTATCAGATCTGCAAGAAGTTCGTGAGCTTAAACAGAAAACCGGTAAGGACATCTATGCAGTTGGGGGCGCAATCCTAGTGTCTGCTTTAATTAACTATGGATTGGTAGACGAAATTCGTCTGATGGTCAGCCCTGTCCTCTTGGGCGGCGGGAAGGCTTTACTCAAGGACGTGACCGAAAGAAAGCACCTGAAGCTCGTATCGGCTGAGCAGAGAGATCATGGTAAAGTCTTCTACTCAATCTACAATGTGCAGTCCGAAGGGAGAGAAGGGCGATGACGAAGCACATGACCGGGACACGTGAAGAGTGGCTTGCAGCCCGGCTCGGGTTGCTCAAGGAGGAGAAGGAGCTAACGCGGCTCAGCGACGAGCTGGCGCGGCGGCGACGTCAGGAGCTGCCGTGGGTCCGGGTCGACAAGGAGTACCGATTCGAGACCGATGAAGGGAGCGCCTCGCTGGCAGACCTCTTCAGAGGGCGCTCGCAGCTTCTAGTCTACCACTTCATGTTCGGACCCGACTACACGGCGGGGTGCCCGTCCTGCTCGGCGATCGCGGATGGCTTCAACGGGTTCTTCGTCCACCTGGCGAACCACGACGTCATGCTTTGGGCGGTGTCCCGGGCTCCTCTCGCGAAGCTGCAGCAGTACAAGCGGCGGATGGGATGGACGTTTCCCTGGGCGTCCTCGCTCGGCAGCGACTTCAACTTCGACTTCAACGTCTGGTTCACCGAGGTGCAGCAGCGCGAGGGGAGCATCGAATACAACTACCAGCGCGAGGCGGCGTGGCAGCAGCGCGAGGGTTCGGAGAGTGGCGGCGAGGGGCCCGTCGCAGAGCTCGCGGCCACTACCGGAACCGACGCGGCCACGTACACGCGCGATAGGCCGGGCATGAGCGCGTTCGTGCTTGAGGACGGCGTCGTCTACCACACCTATTCCACCTATGCGCGGGGGCTGGACGGCCTCTGGGGCATGTACCAGTGGCTCGACCGCGCACCCAAGGGGCGCAACGAGACGGGCGTCTGGTGGCGCCGCCACGACGAGTACGACAAGCGTTGAGCCAAGTCGTAGGTGTCTTTCTTTGACGCAACTGGGGGGACGGGAGATCTCACGACGCATGGTTTCCGAGCGAGCTTGCCAGCGAGCCTTCTTCGGCGTCTCGGCGCTGCTCTTCTTCGCCGCGAGCGCGGCGGTGACGATCGTCTGGTGCGCGTCCATGTCGGCGATGGGCGAGAGATGCGGATGCCCGGACAGACGCGGCCCGGCGCCGCGGCGTCGTTGCTCGGCATATGTGGGTCGTGATGATGATGGTAGCGATGCTGCTGCCGCCATCCTTGGTGCCAATGCTGTGGCGCTACCGCCAGGCCGTACCACAGGATAGGCAAAAATCCGGAGGTTTTGATTGGATTCTTCGCTAAGACGTTTTGATAACACTCTCAGCCCCTAGCCCTGCTCCTGTCAGTAAAAGTCACAATAACTGCTACCGGGACGCCTGCGACAGAAACAGTTTATGTCGTCAAAGGCACCTTATTTGCAGAAGAGACAAAGACGGACGTTAGAGAATTCCGGCTGACTATACGGCAGCAGTAATAGATCATTGGCATACACCTTTGACATTCATCTGGTAAACTGCCATGATCATCCTTCTTTTGTCCGATTCTTGGTTCAAGACAAACTGATAGAATAGCTCGTTGACCAACGTGCTGTCGTTTTCAAGATTGAGGCATACTGCAAGCGTTCTGAGCTTGGCTTCTGCTTCTTTTGTTAGTTCTAGCGGCATCTGCCTCTTTTATTTGCGGCTCGCTCTTATTGGAGCAAGCTTGACAAGTTGCACCTTTCGCATAACCATGGAAAACACTGGACAAGAAA
>Ga0126313_10001627_pt1 | contig 12027 bp, 9 predicted proteins | sample Plot105A_FD_89954 | JGI IMG/M metagenome (GOLD analysis project Ga0126313, IMG submission 89954) | Serpentine soil microbial communities from UC McLaughlin Reserve, CA, USA - Plot105A | ecosystem: Environmental > Terrestrial > Soil > Grasslands | place: USA: UC McLaughlin Reserve, Lake County...
GACACGGACATCTTCGACGGCATGCGCGATCTCGCCGGGCAGCTGGATCTCGCGCTGCTTCCCGTCTCGGGGTGGGGACGCCGGCTGCCCTCCGGCCACCTCGACCCGGAGCGCGCCGCCCGCGCCGCCGCGCTGCTTCGGCCGCGGTACGCCGTCCCGATCCACTGGGGCACCTACCTCGCACCCAGGGCCCGGCCCAGCAGCTCCGAACGCCCGGCGCACGAGTTCGCCCGCCTGACGTCGTCCCGTGCGCCCGATGTCGAAGTGCGAGTGCTTCGGCCGGGCGAGGACCTATCCATCGAAGAAAGGCCGGCCCACCACACCGGTGGCGCCTCGGGAGGCCAGCAACCGGAGGACTGACGAGCTTCCGACGGGCCGCCCAGCGGGGTGTTGCCCGCACCACCCCTAACAAGCAGGCCCGCCCCATTGCCCGCTCCCGAGGCGGCTGGCAGCGTGCCCCTCGCGGGGCGGGCCCAAGCGCGACGAAAGGGACGAATGACCACTGCAACCAAGCCGCAGTCTCGGCCGGGTGCGAGCCAAGCGAACGGCGGGAGGCAGCCCGCCGACGTGCTGGTCGTCTTCGGCATCACCGGCGACCTCGCCAAGGTGATGACTTTCCGCTCGCTCTACCGCCTGGAGAGCCGTGGCCTCCTGAACTGCCCGATCGTGGGCGTCGCCGTGAGCGACTGGACCGACGAGGATCTCCGCGAGCACGCTCGCGAGGCGATCGTCGCCGGCGGCCAGGCTCTGGACGATGAGGTCTTCAACAGGTTCGCGGCACGCCTCTCATATGTGCCCGGCGACTTCGGGGAGGCGGCCACTTACCAGCGGGTGGCGGCGGCGATCAAGGGCGCCCGCACCCCTGTCTTCTACCTCGAGATCCCCCCCTTCTTGTTCGGCACCGTCATCAAGGGCCTTGCCGAGGCGGGCCTGACCAAGGACGCGCGCGTCGTGGTGGAAAAGCCCTTCGGCCACGACCTCGCGTCCGCCCGCGCCCTCAACGACGAGGTCCACCAGTACATCGACGAGTCGCAGCTCTACCGGATCGACCACTTCCTGGGGAAGCTGGGCCTCGTAGAGACGCTCTACCTGCGGTTCGCGAACTCGATGCTCGAGCCGGTCTGGAACCGCAACTACGTCTCCTCCGTGCAGATCACCATGGCCGAGGACTTCGGGGTCGAGGACCGCGGCCACTTCTACGATCCCGTCGGCGCGCTCCGGGATGTCGTTGTGAACCACATGATGCAGGTGGTTGCCGCCGCCGCGATGGAGCCGCCCGCCGGCGGCGATCCGGCCACCCTCAAGGACGCGATCGCCTCGGCGTTCCGCGCCATGCCCCCCGGCGACCCCGCCCACTACGTGCGCGGGCAGTACGAGGGCTACCGCGCGATCGACGGGGTCGACGATAACTCCGCGACGGAGACCTACGCGGCGCTGCGCCTCGAGATCGACAACTGGCGCTGGTCGGGCGTGCCCTTCTTCCTCCGCACCGGGAAGTGGCTACCGGTCACACAGACGGAGCTGCGGCTCGTCTTCGAGCACCCGCCACGGCTGGGCTTCGCCGGCTGGGCCAGGCGACCGGAGCCGGACCAGCTGGTGATCAGGCTCGATCCCTCGACAGGGGTCAGGCTTCTGCTCGACGCCCAGTGCGGCGATTCGCGCCAGCCCGAGCAGATCCACCTCGAGAACGAGTTCGGCCAGGAGGGCCGCGACGTTCCGGCACCCTACGAGGTGCTTCTGCACGCCGCCATGGAGGGCGAGAGCACTCGCTTTACGAGGCAGGACAGCGTTGAGGAGACCTGGAGGGTGCTGCAGCCGCTGCTCGACACGCGCCCGCCGGTCCACGAGTACGCGAAGGGGTCGTGGGGGCCGAAGGACGGGGACAAGCTCCTCTCCGGGTACGGCGTCTGGCATGGCCCGTGGGTAGAGTCGTGAGCGCGGCCAAGGCCAAGGCGAAGCGCCCGCGGTCGGCCGACGGCAAGGCGGCCGCGGCACCCGTGGAGCAGAGCGCGGCGGCGCCGTCGCCGTTCCCGCCGATCGCCGACTACGCGTTCCTGTCCGATTGCCACACCGGCGCGCTCGTGGCGCCGGACGGCGCGATCGACTGGCTCTGCGTACCGCGCTTCGACTCCCCCAGCGTGTTCGGCACCCTGCTGGACCGCGAGGCGGGTTCGTTCAGGCTGGGACCCTTCGGCGTCAACGTCCCTGTCGGGCGGATCTACGAACCGGGGACGAACGTCCTGGTCACGACGTGGAACACGCCGGGCGGCTGGGTCATCGTCCGCGACGCGCTGACCATCGGCCCTCGACGCGGCGAGGACGAGGTGACGCCCCACACCCGGCCGCCGGCCGACGACGATGCCGGCCACCTGCTGGTCCGTACGGTGCTCTGCCTCGAGGGCGAGGTCGAGGTGGAGCTCGTCTGCGAGCCCGTGTTCGACTACGGCCGTACTCCGGCCGAGTGGAACCTGGTCGACGCCGACCGCCACACCGCCGACGCGAGTGGCGCCGAGACGACGGTCAGGCTGCACACCGACATGGCGCTCGGCATCGAGGGCAACCGGGTCCGCGCTCGACACGTTCTTCGGCAGGGCGAGAAGCTCTACTGCTCGTTGTCGTGGGCCGAGGGCCTCGCCTCCCCAAGCGACAGCGACGACGCGTGGGAGCGGCTGTCGGCCACCACGCACTATTGGCGCTCCTGGCTGGGGCGATCCCGCTTCATCGACCACCGCTGGCGCCACCCCATCCAGCGCTCGGCGCTGGCGATCAAGGGCCTGACCTACATGCCCACCGGGGCGACGGTGGCAGCGCTCACCACGTCCTTGCCCGAGACCCCCGGCGGGGAGCGCAACTGGGATTACCGCTTCACCTGGATGCGCGACTCGACCTTCACGCTCCAGGCGCTCCACTACCTCAACCTCGACTGGGAGGCCGACGAGTTCATGCAGTTCGTCGCCGACATCGAGCCGAACGACGACGGGGCGCTGCAGATCATGTACGGGATCGACGGCCGGCGCGACCTGACCGAGTCGACCCGCGACGATCTGTCGGGCTACGCGGGGGCGTCGCCCGTGCGGATCGGCAACGGCGCCTTCGACCAGCGCCAGAACGACGTGTTCGGTGCGGTGCTGGACTCGATCCTGCTCCACACCCGCCGCAGCGAGCGGCTGCCCCGGCGGCTGTGGCCGATCGTCCAATCGCAGGCCGAGTGCGCCACGCGCATCTGGAAGCAGCCGGACCAGGGCATCTGGGAGGCCCGAGGCAAGCCCCAGCACTACGTGTCGTCGAAGCTCATGTGCTGGGTGGCCCTGGATCGGGCGTCGAAGCTGGCAGAGATCCGCGGCGATTCCGAGCTGCGGGCCACGTGGCGCGCCACCGCGGACGAGATCAAGGCCGACATTCTCGAGCACGGGGTGCGCGACGGCATTCTGCGCCAGCACTACGACACCGACGCGCTCGACGCGTCGACACTGCTGGCCCCGCTCTTCGGCTTGTTGCCGGGGAACGACGAACGTATGCGGAAGTCGGTCCTCGCCATCGCCGACGACCTGACCGAGCACGGCTACGTCCTGCGCTACGTCACCGGCGAGACCGACGACGGCCTGTCGGGGAAGGAGGGGACCTTCCTGATCTGCTCGTTCTGGCTCGTGTCCGCGCTGGCCGTGATCGGCGAGATGCAGCAGGCCCGGGATCTGATGGAGCGCCTCCTGCGCCAGGCCTCCCCGCTCGGACTGTACGCGGAGGAGTTCGACGCCGAGACGGGCCGCCACCTCGGGAACTTCCCCCAGGCCTTCTCCCACCTGGCGCTGATCGAGGCCGCTGCGCGGATCATCGTCGCCGAGCGACTGGAGGAGGTCCTGGGATGAGCGACTATGACGTCATCGTGATCGGCAGCGGCGCCGGCGGCGGAACGCTGGTCCGGCATCTCGCCCCCTCCGGCAAGCGCATCCTGCTGCTCGAGCGCGGCGACTGGCTGCCCCGTGAGCCGCAGAACTGGAACGTCGGCGAGGTGTTCGTGGACAACCGCTACATCTCGCCGGACACCTGGTACGACGCGGAGACGGCCAAGGCCTTCCAGCCGCAGGTGCACTACTTCGTCGGCGGCGCCACCAAGCTCTACGGTGCGGCGCTCTACCGGCTGCGCACCGAGGACTTCGGCGAGCTGCGCCACCACGACGGCATTCGCCGGCGTGGCCGATCGGCTACGACGAGATGGAGCCCTACTACATGAAGGCCGAGCAGCTCTACCAGGTGCACGGCGCACGGGGCGAGGATCCGACCGAGCCGCCGGCCAGCGCCCCCTATCCCTTCCCGGCCGTCTCCCACGAGCCCCGCATCCAGCAGCTCGCGGACGACCTCGCCGCCGCCGGGCTCCAGCCCTTCCACGCCCCCTGCGGGGTGATGCTGAACGAGGGCAACATGCCCTACAGCGCCTGCGTCCGCTGCCCGACCTGCGACGGCTTCCCCTGCCTGGTGCACGCAAAGTCCGATGCCGAGGTCCTCGCCGTGCGGCCGGCGCTGGAGCACGCGAATGTCGAGCTGCTCACGAACACCGAGGCGGTCGCGCTGCGAACGAACGACGCCGGCACCGTCGTGACTGAGGTCGGGGTCGAGCGCGACGGCGCCCGCGAGACCTTCGCCGCCGATGTCGTGGTCGTCTCCTGCGGCGCGGCTAACTCGGCCAAGCTGCTGCTCGCCTCGGCGAGCGACAAGCATCCGAACGGCCTGGCCAACGGGTCGGACCAGGTAGGCCGGAACTACACCTTCCATAACAGCCAGGCCGTTCTCGCGCTCTCGAATGAGGAGAACCCGACGGTCTTCCAGAAGACGCTGGGGGTCAACGACTTCTACTTCGGGAGCGACGACTTCGACTACCCGTTGGGCAACATCCAGATGGTCGGCAAGTCGCAGGCGCAGATGTACCGCGGCGAGAAGCCGCTCGAGACCAAGCTCGCCCCGACACGTGCCCTCGAGGACGTTGCGCGGCACGCCGTCGACTTCTGGCTCTCCACGGAGGACCTCCCCCAGCCCGAGAATCGCGTGACGCTGGACGAGGACGGCAACATCCGGATCAGCTACACGCAGACAAACGCGGAGTCCAAGAAGCGGCTGTATCACAAGCTCAGGTCGCTGCTCGGCGAGATCGGGATGCACTCGAACCACCTCGTCCCCCGCCACGCCTACCTCAAGACCGACATCCCGGTGGCCGGCGTGGCGCACCAGGCCGGCACCTGCCGCTTCGGCGCGGACCCGGCGACCTCAGTGCTGAACACGGACTGCCGGGCCCACGAGCTCGACAACCTCTACGTCGTCGACACGAGCTTCTTCCCGAGCATCGGCGCGGTCAACCCGGCGCTGACCGCGATGGCCAACGCGCTCCGGGTGGGCGACCACCTGCTGGAGCGATTGGGCGCCCCGCCAGACGAGGGAGGGCCGACCAGTGCCGCCTGAGGCCGATCCCAACCCGCGCCGCCGCGTTGTGATCGTGGGCGGCGGGTTCGGCGGCCTGGCCGCCGCGCAGGAACTCAAGGACGCCGACGTCGACTTGACCCTGCTCGACCGGACGAACCACCACCTGTTCCAACCGCTCCTCTATCAGCTGGCGGCTGGAGGCATATCCGAGGGCGAGTGCGCCGCGCCGATCCGACTGGCGCTGAAGCGCAGCCCCAACACGAAGTTCCGCATGGCGGAGGTCACCGGCGTGGACCCCGAGCGGCGGCAGGTGATCCTCGACCGGGGCGAGCGGCTCGACTACGACAGCCTGATCGTCGCCTCCGGCGCGCGGACGTCCTACTTCGGGCACGACGAATGGGAGGACGTGACTTGCGACCTGAAGACGCTCCCCGACGCCGTCGACCTGCGCAACCGCATCTATGGCGCGTTCGAGCAGGCCGATCGTGCGGACCACGAGGCGCCCCGCCGGGAGTGGCTGACCTTCGTCGTCGTCGGCGGCGGGGCCACCGGCGTGGAGGTGTCGGGGATCCTGGGGGTCATCGCCCACCACCTCAAGGGCAGCACGTTCGCGCGGATCGATCCCGCGGAGGCCCGCGTGATCCTGCTCGACGCCGGCGACCGCGTGGTCCCGGCGTTCAGCGAGAAGCTGTCGGCCAAGGCCGGCAGGTACCTCGAGGAGCTCGGCGTGACCGTGCGCGAGGGCACCCGCGCCACCGGGATCGACGAACGCGGCGTGACCATCGAGGCCGGGGGAACTACCGAGCGCATCGACGCGAGGACGGTCATCTGGGCGGCAGGGGTTCGCGCCGCGCCGCTGAGCGAGACCCTGGCCAAGGCCACCGGCGCGAGCACGGACCGGGCCGGGCGCATCGAGGTTGCCCCCGACCTGACAGTGGCCGGCCACCCCGAGATCTCGGCGATCGGCGATATGACCTCTCTGCAGGGACCCGGCGGCAGGCCGCTACCCGGGCTCGCGACCGTGGCGATACAGCAGGCTCGCCACGTGGCAAAGGCCATCCGCAGCGGCCAGCCAGGAGCCTCCACGCCGTTCCGCTACTTCGACAAGGGAGCCCTGGCCGTCGTCGGGCGGGGCAAGGCCGTCTGTGAGGTCAGGGGCCTCAAGCTGTCCGGGCGTATCGCCTTTCTGACCTACCTCGGCGTGCACCTGTACTACCTCGGCGGCGGCGTCGGCCGGCGATTGAAGGTGCTCACCGACTGGACCACCGCGAGGATCGGCCGCCCGCAGAGCCCGGTCATCCAGGCCGGGCTGGGGAGCGTCGACCGGGTGCCGGCGCCTGCGGAGGCCTCCCGGTGGGAGCCGACAACCTCCTCCCATTAGCCGCCGATCTCGAGGCCGCGCGGAGCCAGATGGCTCTGACGCTCGGCTTCCACATCATCCTGGCGAGCCTCGGCGTCGCCTTCCCGGCGCTGATGCTGATCGCCAACTACATCGGGCTGCGCCGCAAGGACCCCGTCGCGCTCGAGCTGGCGCAGCGCTGGTCGAAGGTGGCGGCCGTGACCTTCGCCGTCGGCGCGGTCACCGGCACCGTGCTCTCGTTCGAGTTCGGCCTGCTCTGGCCGGAGTTCACGGGGACGTTCGGCGAGGTCTTCGGGACCGCGTTCGCGATCGAAGGGATCTTCTTCTTCACCGAGGCGATCTTCATCGCGATCTACATCTTCGGCTGGAAGCGCCTCTCGGGCTGGGGACATTTCTGGACCGGCGTCCCGATCGTGATCGCCGGGATCGGCGGCGCCTTCTCGGTCGTCGCGGTCAACTCCTGGATGAACCAGCCGGACGGGTTCAAGATCGCCTCGGACGGCACGGTGACCAACGTCGACCCGCTGGACGCGATCTTCAACCGCGCCACCGGCTACGAGGTCCCGCACATGATCCTCGCCGCCTACCTCGTGACCGGCTTTTTGGTCGCGTCGGTGTACGCGGTCGGGATGCTCCGGGGGCGGCGGGACCGCCACCACCGCCTCGGCCTTCTGATCCCGCTGATGGTCGCTTCGATCGCCACCCCGATCCAGTTCGCCGTCGGCGACACCGCCGCGCGCTCGATCGCCGACGACCAGCCGGTCAAGTTCGCCGCCATGGAGTGCGTGCAGGAGACCTCGACCCACGTGACCGAGTACATCTTCGGGCGCTGTACCTCGGACGGGATCAAGGGCGGCATCGGCATCCCCGGCCTCGACTCGTTCCTCGTCGGCTGGAGCACCGACACGAAGGTGACCGGGCTGGACTCGGTGCCGGCGGACGAGCGCCCGCCTGCCAACACGCTGCTCCACTGGTGCTTCGACCTGATGGTCGGCATCTGTACGGCGCTGATCGCGCTGGGGCTCTGGCTCGGCGTGAGCTGGCTGCGAAAACGCGACATCCCGAGGTCGCCCTGGTTCCTGCGCGCCACGGCCGTGTCGGGCCTGTCGGCCATCGTCGCGCTCGAGTGCGGCTGGATCGTGACCGAGGTGGGTCGCCAACCCTGGATCGTCTACGAGACCATGCGGACTAAGGACGCGGTCACGGACGCGGACGGGGTCTGGGCCAGCCTGGCGACCGTCGTTCTCGTCTATACGGCGCTCGGGATCGTGACCGTGCTCATTCTGCGGGCGATGGCGCGCCGCTGGCGAACGGCCGAGATCGACGAGGCCGACGTGCCTTACGGACCTCGCCCCGCCCCGCGGGAGTCCTCGGAGGAGCCGCCTTGAGCAAGGCCGACGCCGTCGCGGCTGCCCTATGGGTCGGCGTGACCCTCTACGCGGTCTTCGGCGGCGCCGACTTCGGCGCCGGGTTCTGGGCCCTGCTCGCCGGCGGCGGCGAGCGTGGCCGGCGGCGGCGCGAGTTGATCGACTGGGCGATCGGACCGGTCTGGGAGGCCAACCACGTCTGGCTGATCTTCGTGCTGGTGGTCCTCTGGACGGCCTTCTCCACGGCGTTCGCGTCGATCATGTCGACGCTGTTCATCCCGCTCAGCCTCGCCGCCCTGGGGATCGTGCTGCGAGGCTCCGGGTTCGCCTTCCACAAGGTCGTGAGCAGGCCCCGAGATCGGCGCCTCGCCGAGGCCGCCTTCGCGATCTCGTCGGTGCTCACGCCCTTCTTCATGGGCACGGTCGTCGGCGGGATCGCCTCCGGGCGGGTTCCGATCGGCAACGCGGAGGGCGACCCGGTCACGAGCTGGCTCAACCCGGTCTCGCTCCTGATCGGGGTTCTGTTCGTCGCCACCGGCGCCTACCTCGCGGCGGTCTTCCTGGTCAGCGACGCCCGCCGCTACGGCGACCCAGACCTCGAGCGCTACTTCGCGACCAGGGCCCTGGCGGCGGCCGTGGGCGCGGGAGCCGTCGCCTTTGCCGGGATATTCGTCCTGCACGCGGATGCACGCTACATCTACGACGGCCTGACGAGCGAGGGCCTGCCGCTGGTGCTCGCCTCGGGGGCGTTTGGGCTGGGCGCACTGGTCCTGCTCTGGCGCCGGGCGCCGCGAGGCGTGCGTCCCCTGGCAGTCGGCGCCGTCGTGGCCGTGATCTGGGGCTGGGGCGCCGCGCAGTACCCCTACCTGCTCCCGGAGAAACTCAAGATCGCGGACGGGGCGGCCGCGAGCGCGACCCTCACGGCGGTGCTCGTCGTCTTCGGCGTGGCGGTCGTCGTCGTCCTGCCGGCGCTCGGGCTGCTGTACACGCTCGGCCAGCGGAGCGTCCTCGAGGAAGAGACGGAGGGTTGAGCTACGAGCGCCTCTTTGGATCCGAGCTCGGTCATCCGGAGCAGGCAGTTCGTCGTCCTGCTCCTGATCGCGGCGGTCGTCGGCCTCGTGGTCTCCTTCGCCGCCTGGGGCTTCCTGGAGCTCGTCCATCAGATCCAGGTAGGGGTCTTCGACGACCTCCCCAGGGAACTCGGATATGACGATGGCGCCCCCCTGTGGTGGTACCTGCCCGTTCTGGGTCTGGCCGGGCTGGTCGCCGCCGCTGCCATCGTGCGGCTGCCGGGGACCGGCGGGCACCTGCCGGCCGAGGGCCTGAAGACCGGCGTCACCCAGCCGGTCGAGGTGCCCGGGGTCGTGCTGGCGGCGCTCGCCTCGATCGGCCTCGAGCTGGTGCTGGGCCCGGAGGCGCCGCTCATCGCCCTGGGTGGGGGATTGGCCATCCTGACGGTAAGGCTGGCCCGAAGGGACGCTCCTCAGGAGGTGCTGACCGTGGTCGCGGCGGCCGGCGCCTTCGCCGCCTTGTCGATGATCTTCGAGTCTCCGCTGATCGCCGCCGTCATTCTGATCGAGGCCACGGGGCTGGGTGGACCGCGGCTCCCACTGGTGTTGCTGCCCGGCCTGCTCGCGGCAGGCATCGGATCGCTCATCTCGATAGGCATGGGATCGTGGACCGGGCTGAGCACCAGCGCCTACTCCCTTCCCGCGTTGTCGCTCGCCGCCTTTGATCGCCCGGACCTGGGCGACTTCGGTTGGACCATTCTGCTGGCCATGGCAGTAGCCGTTGGCGCCTTCTTTGTCTTCAGCCTCGCCCGCGCGCTCGTGGGCGTCGTGACGGCGCGACCGTTCCTGCTCCTCCCTGCCGCCGGGCTCCTCGTTGCAGGTTTGGGGATCGCGTTCGACGAGGCTGCCGGCAAGGGAGTCGATCAGGTCCTGTTCTCCGGCCAGGACGCCCTTGAACCGCTCGTCTCGAACCCGGACGCATGGTCGCTCTCCGCCTTGGCCCTGGTGATCCTGTTCAAGGGGCTCGCTTACAGCGTCTCCCTCGCCGGCTTCCGAGGAGGCCCGGTCTTCCCAGCGCTGTTTCTCGGTGCGGCCGGCGGATTGATGGCCGCGAGGCTGCCGGGATTCGAAACTACGCCGGCGGTAGCCGTGGGCATGGGCGCCGCGGTCGTCGCGGTGCTGAGGCTTCCGCTGGCGGCGGTTGTGCTCGGGACGGTGTTGACGTCGAAGGCGGGCTTGGGGGCTTCTCCACTCATCATCGTCGGCGTAGTGGTCGCGTACCTCGTGACGGAGCTGCTGTCCTCGGGGGCGGCTTCCGAAGAGCGTCCGCAGGCTGCGGAGGAGCCGCGACCCGCAGCCGCGGCGAGCGCCTCATGACCGCTCCCTCCGGTGAGCAGATCGAGCTCGCGCTCGATGACCAGAGTGCCGTCGTGACCGAGGTCGGCGCGGGGCTCCGGACCTACTCCGCTCGCGGCCGCGAGCTGCTCGACGGATATCCGGCCGACGAGATGAGCCGCTCGGGCCGCGGACAGGTGCTCCTCCCGTGGCCGAACCGGGTGCAGGACGGCAGCTACGAGTTCGAGGGCCGGCGTCACCAGCTTCCGCTCAACCAACCGGACGAGCGGAACGCGATCCACGGCCTTGTGCGTTGGGCGCGATGGAGCGTAGGCGAGCGCGAGCCGAACCGGGTCGTGATGGAACACTTGCTCTCCCCGCAGCCCGGCTACCCGTTCTCGCTCGAAGTCGGCATCGAGTATCTGCTCTCGGAGGAGGGCCTCCGGGTGCGAACGACGGCCACCAACGACGGACCCGAGACCTGTCCGTACGGGGCCGGCGCCCATCCGTACCTGACCGTCGGGACCGCGACCGTCGACTCGACGGCCCTGCGCGCCCCGGGACGAACCGTGCTGCGCTCAGACGAGCGCGGCATCCCGATCGGCCGAGAATCCGTGGAGGACACGGGCTTCGACTTCCGCCAGCCGACACCGATCGGGGAGACCGAGCTCGACAACTGCTTCACCGACCTCGAGCGCGACGAGGACGGCATGGCCCGCGTCGAGCTGCGCGATCCCGACGGCGGTGGGCTCACGCTCTGGGTCGACGAGAGCTACCCGTACCTGATGCTGTTCACGGGCGACCCGCTTCCCGACGTCGACCGACGCAGCCTCGCGGTCGAGCCCATGACCTGCCCGCCGAACGCGTTCCGGACCGGGGAGGCGCTGATCAGCCTGGAGCCCGGGACGTCGTTCACCAGCACCTGGGGAATCCGGCCCTCATAGTCAGAGGATCGCGAGCGGGTTGAGCGGCGAGCCCGTCCCGCCGGCGATCCGCAGCGGTGCGGCGATGAAGAGGAACTCCCAGCGTCCAGCCCGTTCACACGCGACCCGGAGGCGCTCGAACTGCAGGTAGTCGAGCAAGTGGACGCCCATCGCGTTGAGCGTCAGGACGTGGATCGGGAAGGCCACGCCCTCGGTGCTGCTCGGCGCCGTGTCGCTGTTCCCGTCGGATCCCAACGCCGCGACGCGCCGCTCGGCGACGAACGGGATCGCGGTGGGATGCAGACCGGCCTTGCCGGTTGTCGTGTCCCACGGCCCGAGCTCCGCGAGACGCCGTGCCTGGCCGGTGCGTACCAGCAGGATATCCCCCTTCCCCACGTCGACACCCTGCTCCCGCTCGGCCGCCTGGAGGTCGTCGCGGAAGACGTGCTCGCCGGGCTCCAGCCAGGGCACGCCGCGGAGGCGCGGGACGTCGAGCAGCACGCCGCGTCCGACGAGGCCGTCCTGCAGGACCTCGATCGCGTCGGCGGCGGCCCCTTCCGAGGTAACCGCGTCCTCCGGCTGGCCGTTGTAGAGGTGGCCCTCGTAGGCAACGTGGCAGA
>Ga0126313_10001628_pt1 | contig 12021 bp, 9 predicted proteins | sample Plot105A_FD_89954 | JGI IMG/M metagenome (GOLD analysis project Ga0126313, IMG submission 89954) | Serpentine soil microbial communities from UC McLaughlin Reserve, CA, USA - Plot105A | ecosystem: Environmental > Terrestrial > Soil > Grasslands | place: USA: UC McLaughlin Reserve, Lake County...
AGCGGCGCGTGCGAGAAGCTCGTGATCGCGTCGAACGCGAAGCGCAGCATGCGCGCGGGCGTGAACTTCGTCTGGCCGCCGGCGCGCGCCTCGCGGCGGTACGTCACGGCGGTCTGGGTGAAGCCGACCCAGACGGTCATGCCGCGCAGGAAGCGGTTGCGCTCGGGCATCGACAGCAGCGCGTCGAGCGGCGCCCGGTCCATCAGCCGGAAGTCGCCCGAGTCGTGCGCGAGGTCGATCCGGGCGAGCTTGGAGAACAGCCGGTAGAACCAGCGCGCGGTCGCGAGCTTCAGCCGCGTCTCGCCCTCGCGCGACTCGCGCACCGCATAGACGACGTCGGCGCCGCGGCGCCAGGCGGCGAGCATCTCCGGGATCAGCTCGGGCGGGTCCTGCAGGTCGCCGTCGATCATCACGACGACGTCGCCGCGCGTATGCTCCAGCCCGGCGCTGATCGCCGCCTGGTGGCCGAAGTTGCGCGACAGCGACACGACCTTGGTGCGCTCGTCGGCGGCCGCGAGCGCCCGCAGCCGCTCGCCCGTGGAGTCCCGCGAGCCGTCGTCGACGACCACGAGCTCGAAGTCGATCCCGTCCAGCGCCGCGACGGTCCGCGCGTGGAACGCGCCGACCACGTCCTCCTCGTCGTGCATCGGGGCGACGACGCTGAGCAGTCCGGGCTCGCGCACGTGGTTAGCGTAGAGCGCGCCGCCGCCATAATGTCCTCGGGATGGAGCACACGCGGCTGGAGTCGGAGCTGTTCGACGTCGGCCGCAGGCTGCACGCGGCGCTGCCGGCGGCGACGCGCAACCCGTTGAAGGCCGCCGACGACAAGGCGATGGAGCTCGCCTCCCAGGACGCCGAGCTCAAGGCCGCGCTGTTTCGCTTCGTCGACGTCGTTCCCGCGTGCCGCTCGCTCGACGATCTCGCACGCCACCTGACCGGGTTCCTGGGCGAGGTCGAGACCCCGCCGCCGCCGGTCGCGGTCGCGATGAAGATGGGCAACACGCGCGCCGGCCGCACCGCGCTCGGCGCCGCGGCCGCCGCCGGCGTCAAGCACATGGCGCACCGCTTCATCGTCGGCGAGAGCCCGCGCGCCGCGCTCGGCACGCTGCGCGAGCTGTGGAAGGACGGCGTCGCCACGTCGGTCGACCTGCTCGGCGAGGCGACGGTCACGCAGGCCGAGGCGCAGCGCTACGCCGCCCGCTGCACCGAGGCGCTCGAGACGGTAGCAGCGGCCGCGCGCGACTGGCCCGAGCGGCCCGCGCTCGAGCGCGACTCCGCCGGCGTGCTCCCGCGCGCGAACCTCTCCGTGAAGGTGTCCGCCCTCACGCCGCTGCTGCGCCCCGACGCGCCCGACCGCGGCAAGCGCGACGCCGCCGACCGGCTGCGCGGCCTGCTGCACCGCACGCGCGACCTCGGCGCCCACCTGCACATCGACATGGAGTCGCTCGACTCGCGCGACGCGGTCCTCGAGCTGGTGCTGGAGCTGCTCGCGGAGGAGGAGTTCCGCGCCGGGCCGTCGGCCGGCATGGTGCTCCAGGCCTACCTGCGCGACTCGCCGCAGACGCTCGACACGGTGCTCGACTGGGCCGCCGGCGCCGGCGCCGGGGCGGGGCGCGCGCACCCGCTGACCGTCCGGCTCGTGAAGGGCGCCTACTGGGACCACGAGGTGGTCGAGGCCGCGCAGCACGGCTGGAGCGCCCCCGTGTTCGAGGTGAAGGCCGACTCGGACCGCAACTTCGAGCGGCTCACGCAGCGGCTGCTCGACGCGCGGCCCGCGCTGCGGGTCGCGATCGCCTCGCACAACCTGCGGTCGATCGCGCACGCGATCGCCTACGACCGCCTCTCCGGCGGGATGGGCGCCGACCTCGAGCTCCAGGTGCTGCGCGGGCTCGGCGACCCGCTGCAGCACGCGATCGTCGCGCAGGGTTTGCGCGTGCGCACGTACTGCCCCGTCGGCGACCTCGTCGCCGGCATGGCGTACCTCGTGCGGCGGCTGCTCGAGAACACGTCCAACGAGTCGTTCCTCGCCGAGCAGGCGAAGGGCGTCCCGCTCGAGCAGCTGCTCGCCCCGCCCACCGTCGCGGCCGGCCGATGAGCCGCTATCGACGCTGCGCCGCCGGCTTGACGACCACGAACCTCCTGGAACGCCCATGACCCCGCTCTCCCCCTTCGCCAACGAGCCGGTGCTCGAGCTGCGCCGGGCTCCGGTGCGCGCTCAGCTCGCGGGCGCGCTGCGCGACTACGACGCCCGCGGGCCGCTCGACGTGCCGGTGTGGGTCGGCGACGGCACTCGCAGCGGCGACGCGCTGGTGTCGACCGATCCCGGCGAGCCCGAGCGCGTGATCGCCCGCGCCGCGGCGGCGTCGGAGGCGGACGTCGACGCGGCGCTGCAGGCGGCGCGCGAGGGCCACCGCGACTGGGGCCGGCGTCCCGCGGCCGAGCGCGCGGCGGTGCTCGTCCGCGCCGCGGCCTCGCTGCGCGAGCACCGGCTCGAGCTCGCCGCGCTCGAGGTGCGCGAGTGCGCGAAGCCGTGGCCGGAGGCCGACGCCGACGTCTGCGAGGCGATCGACTTCCTCGAGTACTACGCGCGCGGCGCGGTCGAGCTCGACGCGGGCGCTGCGCTGCTCCAGGTGCCGGGCGAGCGCAACACGCTGAGCTACCGGCCGCGCGGCGTCGTCGCGGTGATCTCGCCGTGGAACTTCCCGGTCGCGATCCCCTGCGGGATGGTCGCGGCAGGGCTCGCGACCGGCAACGCCGTCGTGCTCAAGCCCGCCGAGCAGGCTCCGGGCTGCGCCTACCTGTTGGTACGGGCGCTGCGCGAGGCCGGCGTGCCCGGCGCCGCACTGGCGCTGCTGCCGGGCGAGGGCGACGTCGGCGCCGCGCTGGTGCGCGACCCGCGCGTGCACACGATCGCGTTCACGGGCTCCTCGGCCGTCGGCCAGGAGATCGTGCGCGCGGCCGCCGAGACGCCGGCCGCGCAGAAGCACATCAAGCGCGTGGTCGCCGAGATGGGAGGCAAGAACTGCGTGATCGTCGACGCCGATGCAGACCTCGACGAGGTCGTGCCGGCGCTGGTCGGGTCCGCGTTCGTCTATGCCGGCCAGAAGTGCTCGGCCGCGGCGCGGGTGCTCTGCCACGAGGCCGTGCACGACGGGCTCGTCGAGCGGCTCGCGGGCGCGGTCGAGGTGCTCGAGGTGGGCCAGGCGGAGCGGCTCGAGATCGACGTCCCTCCGGTGATCGAGCGCAGCGCCCAGGAGCGCGTCGCCCGGTACCACGCCGAGGCCGAGCGGACGGGACGCATCGCCGCGGTCGCGCGCGAGATTCCCGACGGCGGCTGGTTCGCAACGCCGGCGCTCGCGGCCGATCTCCCGCGCGAGTCGCCGGTGCTGCACGAGGAGATCTTCGGCCCGCTGCTGGCCGTCGAGCGCGTGCGCGACGTGACGGAGGCCTGCGACCGCGTCGACGACTCGCCCTTCGGGCTGACCGGCGGCCTGTTCGCGCGCAACCCGGACACCGTCGACTACGTCGTCGACCGCTCGCCGGTCGGCAACCTCTACGTCAACCGCGCGATCACGGGCGCGATGGTCGCGCGCCAGCCGTTCGGCGGAAACCGCCTCTCCGGCACGGGCACAAAGGCCGGCGGCCCGGGCTACCTGCTCCAGTTCGTCGAGCCTCGGGTGGTCACCGAGAACACCATGCGCCACGGCCTCGTCGTCTGAGGGCCCCGGTTTCCACATCGCCGCTGAGCGTTCAGCTATACACCGCACCATGGGGGAGCTGACTCCGGGCACGGTGCTCGGAGGTTGCAGGATCGACGGAGTCGTCGGCAGAGGCGGCATGGGGGTCGTATATCGCGCGCATCAGCTCGACCTCGACCGCGACGTCGCGCTGAAGGTGATCGCGCCGGAGCTGGTCGAGGATCCGCAGATCCGCCAGCGCTTCCTCACCGAGGCGCGTGCCGCCGGCGCGGTAGAGCATCCCAACGTCGTCCCCGTCCACGGCGTCGGGGTCGCGGAGGGGCGCGCGTATCTCGTGATGCGCTACGTCGCGGGCAGCGACCTGCGCACCGTCGTACGCGCCGAGGGCCCGCTGGAGCCGCAGCGGGCGGCGGGCATCGCGATGCGGCTCGGCGACGCCCTCGACGCGATCCACAGGGCCGGCTACGTGCATCGCGACGTCAAGCCGCAGAACGTGATGGTGGATGCGGCCGGGCACGTCTACCTGAGCGACTTCGGGCTCGCGAAGCAGACGCTCGCGAGCAGCGGCCAGACGCGCTCGGAGCAGTGGGTCGGCACGCTCGACTACGTCGCGCCAGAGCAGATCCGCGGCGAGCGCGTCGACGCCCGCGCCGACGTCTACTCGCTCGGCGGCGTCCTGTACTTCATGCTCACCGGCCGCGTCCCGTTCGAGCGCGAGGCCGACCAGGCCAAGCTCTGGGCCCACCTCGCGGATCCGCCGCCGCGGCCGTCCGAGTCGCGCCGGCAGCTGCCCCCCGAGCTCGACGCGGTCGTGCTGCGCGCGCTCGCCAAGGACCCGGCCGAGCGCTACCCGTCGGCGGGCGACCTCGGGCGCGCGGCGCGCGCCGCCGCGGGCCTGCCGGGCGACAGCGGCCCCGAGCGCACCGTCGCGCGCGGAGCCGCGGCCCCCGCCACGACCGTCGCCTCCCGCAGCCGCTTCGCCCCCGTCCGCGCGGGGAGGCGGCGCGGACCGGTGCTCGCCGCCGCGGCTCTGATCGTCGCGGCCGCCGTCGTGGCGCTCGTGCTGCTCGACGGCGACGGCGGGCAACGCGACCGGGCGGCGCTCCCCACCGCCACCTCGAGCCCGCAGCCGACCGCCACGCCGAAGCCGGTGCGGGTCGGTGCGACGATCCGCAAGGTCGGCGTCCGCCCCTTCGGCATCGCGGTCGTCGACGGAGATGCATGGGTCGTCTCGGCGGGCCTCGACCGGCTCACCTGCCTCGATCTCGCCGCCCGCAAGCGCTGCAAGCCCGAGCCGTTCGTAGCCACTGGCACCTCCGACATCGAGCGCGACGGCGACATGGTCTGGGTCGCGAATCAACGTCACCGCCAGGTTGTCGGTGTCAGCACGCGAACCGGAAGCGTGATCCAGCGCATACGGACCACGCAGCGGCCGATGCGGGTGGCCGCAGGACCGAGCGGGCTCTGGATCGTCGAGCGGGAGTTGCCCGAAGGCCCGGCGCTGCTCATGCATTACGACCGCGATGGCACCACGTGGCTCGGGCAATCCGAGTTCCCGGCGGGGATCGCCGCGCTGACGTACGGCGGGGGCTACCTCTGGCTCGCGCTCGAGCGCAAGCGGCGCGTGCTGCGGATCCCGCGGGACGGCACGGAACCGGAGCACGGTGGATGGCTGAACGCGCCGGCGACCGAGCTCGCATACGGAGCGGGGTACCTGTGGGCGAGCGTGCGCGAGGAGGACGCCGTGGCGCGCATCAATCCGCGCACGGGCATCACCCTCACGAGAGCCGCCGCGAACAACCCGGGGCAGCTGGCCGTGGCGCGAAACCGCGTGTTCGTGGCGAGCAACCTCGACGACACGGTGGTGGTGCTCGATGCGCGCACGCGCAAGCCCGTCGTAGACCCACTCGACGTTCCGGCGAACCCGCACGCCGTCGAGGCCGGCGACGGCCATGTCTGGGTGGCGGGGCTCGGCGCGAACACGTTGACGAGGATCGACTACCGACCTTAGATTCGCTCGTGTGGAATGGTCCCCCGGCCTCCACCGGTCGTCCCCGCTCGAGCTGAAGGAGCGCCTGGACGCCGAGCGCCGCGGCACGCCGTTCCTCGTGCTGCGCGACGGCTCGAGCCGGCAGGTGATCGTGGAGCTGACCGCCGAGGGCTCGCCGGTCACGATCGGCCGCCAGCCGACGAGCGACGTCGCGCTCACGTGGGACGACGAGGTCTCGCGCGCGCACGCCGCGGTCGAGTGCATCGGCGACGTCTGGACGCTCGTCGACGACGGCCGCTCGCGCAACGGCTCGTTCGTCAACGGCGAGCGCGTCCACGGGCGCCGCGTGCTGCGCAACGGCGACGTCGTCGCGCTCGGGCGCACGATCCTCGCGTTCGTCGCGCCGGCCCAGGGCGGAGCCGGCAGCACCGCGGTCGGCCGCTCGCGCACCCCGCCGCCGCTGAGCGCGGCGCAGCGCCGAGTGCTGATCGCGCTCTGCCGCCCGTTCGCCGGCGCCCGCTTCGCCGCCCCGCCGTCGAACCGCGAGATCGCCGCCGAGCTCTGCGTGAGCGTGGAGACTGTGAAGTTCCACCTGCACGCGCTCTTCGAGCTGTTCGGGCTCGCCGGCGTTCCCCAGCACCGCAAGCGCGCCGCGCTCGCGCGGCTGGCGCTCGAGCACGGCGCCGTCACGGAGCGCGAGCTGCAGGGGTAGGCGGAACTACACCGCTCGCACATGTGCGCGCGCCGGCGCATGCGGGACGGTCGTGCGCATGGGAATCACCGGCAACTGGGACGGCAGGATCAGCCGTCGCACGCTTCTGCGGACTGGTGGGTCGGCGGCGGCCGGCCTGGTCATGTTCGGCCGCTCCGCGCTCGCCGCGCGGGCGGCACCGCCGTTCGCGGCCGAGCCGTTCACGCTCGGCGTCGCTTCGGGCGATCCGACGCCGGACGGGATCGTGCTCTGGACGCGGCTTGCGCCGGAGCCGCTCGCCGACGGGGGCGGGATGCCGCCGGAGGTGTACGGAATGCGCTACGAGCTCGCTGCGGACGACAAATTCACGCGGATCGTGGGGCGCGGCGGCGTCGAGGCGCTGCCCGAGGAAGTGCACACCGTCCACGTCGACGTCCGCGGACTGGAGCCCGCGACGGAGTACTGGTACCGCTTCAAGTGGGGCACCGCCGTGAGCCCTGTCGGCAGGACGCGCACCGCGCCGGCGGCGGACGCGGCGCCGGCGGCGCTGGACTTCGCCTTCGTGTCGTGTCAGGCCTATTCGCACGGCCTCTATCCCGCCTACGCCGACTTGGCGCGCCAGGACCTCGAGCTCGTCGTGCACCTCGGCGACTACATCTACGAAGGCCCGGGTCTGACCGGGGTTCGCAGGCACGAGCCGGCGCGCGAGATCAAGACGCTCGCCGACTACCGCACGCGGTACGCGCAGTACAAGACCGACGGCCACCTGCAGGCGGCCCACGCTGCGTTCCCGTGGCTGATGACCTGGGACGACCACGAGTTCAAGAACAACTACGCCGACCTGGATCTGGACCCGAACGAGCCGCTCGACACGGTCGCGGAGCGCCGCGCGGCCGCGTACCTCGCCTACTGGGAGCACTCGCCCCTGTCGCGCTCGCGCAAGCCGGTCGGCAAGGACATGAACCTCTACCGGCGGCTGCGATGGGGAGGTCTGACGACGTTCCACGTGCTCGACACGCGCCAGCACCGAGCGGACCAGATCGACGCCTGCGCGGCATCGGAGCGCGATCCGTCCGGCTACTGCCCCGCCGCGCTCGATCCGTCGCGCAGCATCCTCGGCGCGGAGCAGCGCGACTGGCTGCTCGACGGTCTCGGCACGTCCGGCACGGCCTGGAACGTTCTGGCCAACCAGGTCCCGTTCGCCCCGTGGGAGCGCGACCCTTCGCCCGACATCCGCCGCTTCGACCGCGACCAGTGGGACGGCTACGTCGCCGATCGGCAGCTCGTGCTCGACTTCCTGGCGGAGCGCAAGCTCCTGAACGCGATCGCGATCACCGGCGACTCGCACATCCACTCGGCGCGCAACGTGCCGCGCGACTTCCGAGCCCTCGACGGGCCGGTGATCGCGACGGAGTTCATCGGCAGCGCGATCAGCAGCGACGGAGATCCGGCCAATCCCACCTCGACCTTCGGCGGCGACGCGAACAACCCGCACTTCCAGTTCACGAACCGACGGAAGGGATACGTGAAGGTGCTGGTCGAGCCCAGCCTCTGGACGAACGAGTTCCGGGTGGTCGAGACGATCACCGACGACGAAGCGCCGGCGTGGACGGAGGCCACGTTCGTCGTTCCGAACGGGAGCCCGGGGGCGGTCCGCGTCTAGCGCCGCGCGACCACGACGAGGCGCGTGGCACTCGTGAACGCGCCGCCGCCGAGGTCGCCGTGGCACTTCGCCTCGGCGAAGCCTGCGGCGTCGAGCATCGCCAGCAGCTCGGTCGCGCTGTAGACGCGCAGCGAGTACGAGCGCGATTCCCGTTCGCCCGCCCCGTCGATCAGCGTCTGCGTGACCTGCGCCACGCCGGCCGCGGGATCGAAGGTGCGCTGCTCGAGCAGCAGCCGGCCCGCCCCGAGCAGCCGCCAGTCCTGCTCGCGGAACTCGCGCACCAGCAGGTCGCGATGCATGATCTCGATCACGAGGCGGGCTCCGGGACGCAGCACGCGCCCGATCTCCGCCAGCGCCTTCGTGTCCTCGTCGTCGCCGAGGTAACCGAGCGACGAGAACAGGTTCACGGCCGCGTCGAAGCTCGCGTCCGGGAACGGCAGCTTGCGGTAGTCGGCGCGCACCAGCTTCGGCCGGCGCTGCCCGCCGGCGCGCCGGCGCGCCTCCGCGAGCAGCGCCTCCGAGCGGTCGACGCCCGTGACGCGGTAGCCGGCGCGCGCGAGCGGCAGCGAGTGGCGGCCGAACCCGCACGGGACGTCGAGCAGCTCGCCGCCCTCCGGGCAGCCGGCGAGCCGCGTCGCAGCGAGCGCCTGACCCTCGGCCTCCTCCTGGCGCTCCTCGTCGGCGTACGCGCGCAGGTAGAAGTCGCTGAAGAAGGCGTCCCACGTCTCGGCCGAGCTGGTTGCGCCGCGCTCCACGCTCGGCGAGTCTAGAGGCGGTGGAATTCCGGCTACTGGGGGCCAAAGGAAGCCCCGCGGACGGCCGCCGAGAGCATCCAGGTCTACGTGTTGGGGCTGCGCAAGGAGCTCGGCGACAGCCGCCTCGTGACTCGCAGGCCGGGCTTAGCCGAGCATGGTCAGCCGATCCTGGCGCCCGAGCGCCCATCCCGTCCACCACGCCGGCACGCGGGGGACTCTCGCGCGCTGCGGTCAAGGCAGCCGGGGGTGGCGGTAAAGGCGGCTACAGGTGCGCCTGGTCGTTCCAGGTCGTCAGGTGCCAGCCGTCGAAGTCGATCCCGTCCATGCGCCGGTTGCGGCGCTGGAACACCGTGATCCCCGTGTTGGCGTGCGCGGCGTACCAGAGCGGGATCAGGTGCTCGGGGCCGAACCGGTCGCCGAACAGCGCGTGGCCCAGGAAGAAGTGGATGAAGCCGTAGTGGCTGACGAGCAGGATCCGCTGGTCGCCGGCGCGCGCCTCCATGCGCTCGCGCACGCGCACGACGCGCGCGAGCATCTCGTCGAACGACTCGGCGCCCGGCTCGGCGTGGTCGCGCGGCGCGCTCGGCATCCAGTTCAGCGTCGCCGTGTCGCCGAAGTCGCCGGCCGCGGCGTAGAACGCGTCCGACTGGCGCAGCTCGTGCAGGTCGGGATCCGTCTCGACCGGCAGGCCGAGCACCTCGGTGATGCCCTGCGCGGTCTCCTGCGCGCGCCGCATCGTGCTCGCCACGATCACCTCGATGCCGCGGCCGTCGAGCCGCCGCCCGAGCCCGCGCGCCTGCTCCCAGCCGCGCTCGGACAGGGCGTCCCAGTCGGCCGGGCGCGGCCGGCCGGCGCGGTCGTGCGCGTTGGCGAGCGACTCGCCGTGGCGGACGAAGTGCAGCGTCATGTCCCGCATCGCGAGACCTCCGCCAGGAACAGCTCGTGCAGCCGGGTCTCGCCGGCGATCTCGGGATGGAACGAGATCACCAGCATGTTCTCCTGGCGCGCCGCGACGATGTGGCCGTCGACCTCCGCCAGCACCTCCAGGGCGTCGCCGTGCTCGTCGATCCAGGGCGCGCGGATGAAGACGGCCCGCACCGGCTCGCCGTCGACGCCCGGGATCTCGAGGTCCGCCTCGAACGAGCGGATCTGGCGCCCGAACGCGTTGCGCCGGCAGGTGTAGTCGGCCAGCCCCAGGTGCTCGCGGTCGAGCACGATCATGCCCGCGCAGGTGCCCAGCACCGGCGTGCCGGAGCGCACCAGCTCGCGCAGCGGCTCGGCGAGCCCCTCGCGCTCGATGCCGAGCGTCATCGTCGTCGACTCGCCGCCCGGTATCACCAGCCCGTCGAGCCCGTCGAGGTCGGCCGGGACGCGCACCTCGCGCACCTCCGCGCCGAGGCCGCGCAGCATCAGCGCATGCGCCTCGAAGTCGCCCTGGAGCGCGAGCACGCCGACCAGTACACGCATCAGGTTTCCGATGCGTGTACTGGCGGCGCGCTCACCAGCCGCGGTTGGCGAGGAGCTGCTGGTCCTCGAGCTTGCGCGACTCCAGCGACGCCATCGCCTGGCCGAGGCCCTCGGAGGCGCGCGCGACGCGGTCGGCGTCGCGGAAGTGCGTCGTCGCTTCGACGATCGCCGCGGCGCGCGTCGCGGGGTCCTCGGACTTGAAGATGCCCGAGCCGACGAAGACGCCCTCGGCGCCGAGCTGCATGACGAGCGAGGCGTCCGCAGGGGTCGCGATGCCGCCGGCGCAGAACAGCACGACCGGCAGCTTGCCGGCGGCGGCGACTCCGCGCACGAGGTCGAGCGGCGCCTGGAGCTCCTTGGCGGCGGTCGCCAGCTCCACGTCGTCGAGCGACTGGAGGCGCCGGATCTCCGAGCCGATCCGGCGCAGGTGGCGCACGGCCTCGACGATGTCGCCGGTGCCGGCCTCGCCCTTGGAGCGGATCATCGCCGCGCCCTCGCCGATCCGCCGCAGCGCCTCGCCGAGGCTGGTGGCGCCGCAGACGAACGGCACCTTGAAGGCCCACTTGTCGATGTGGTTGGCCTCGTCCGCGGGCGTGAGCACCTCGGACTCGTCGACGTAGTCGACCTCGAGCGCCTCCAGCACCTGGGCCTCGGCGAAGTGGCCGATGCGGGCCTTCGCCATCACCGGGATCGTGACGGCCTCCTGGATCCCGCGGATCAGCAGCGGGTCGGACATGCGCGCGACGCCGCCGTCGCGGCGGATGTCGGCCGGGACGCGCTCGAGCGCCATGACCGCGGCGGCTCCGGCGTCCTCGGCGATCTTCGCCTGGTCGGCGTCGACGACGTCCATGATGACGCCGCCCTTCAGCATCTCGGCCAGGCCGGCCTTCACCCGGAACGTCGCTTCGTCACGCATGTCCCGCATGGTACGACGGGAAGGCGTGCCGGACTGGCCAAAGTGGCCTACTTCAGCTTGAACGCCCTGATGCGCTCGTCGTACTGCGAGCTGTCGCGCGAGTAGACCCCGTAGGCGAGCGCCTGGAGGATCGAAAGCAGGCCGCTGTGCGAGCGCACGAACGCGGGCGAGTTCGAGGAGTAGTAGAGCGTGCGGTCGGCGAGCTTGGCGACCTCCGACAGCGTCGCGTCGACGATCGCGAGCGTCGGCGCCTTGCGGTGGCGGGCGATCTTCATCGCCCGCACGACGAGCGGGTGCGGGCGCCCCGCCGAGAGCCCGATCACGAGCGTCGTCGCGTCGATCCGGCCGAGCCGTGAGAGCGCCTCCTGCGACGGCGACGCCGCGATCTCGGCGCGGATGTCGAGCAGCATCAGCAGGTGGCGCAGGTAGGAGGCGAAGAACGCCATCTGGTCGGTGCCCGCGATCAGCACGCGCTCGCACCTCGCGACCAGCTCGATCGACGCCTCGACCTCCGAGCGGGAGACGCGCCGCGCGGTGTCCTCGACGTTGACGTGGTCGGCGGCGATCGCCGACTCGAACGGGTTCATGTCGAGCGAGAACAGCGGCGCCGCCTGCTCGAGCCCGCGCGGCGGCTTGCGGTGGCCGTGGCGGTACTCCTCGCGCGCCGACTCCTGGAGCTCGGGGAAGCCCTCGAAGCCGAGTGCCTGCGAGAACCGCACCACGGTCGAAGAGGACGTGTTCGCACGCCGCGCCAGCTCCTCGGCGGTGTGGAACGCAACCTCCTCGAGGTGGTCGACGACGTACTGGGCGACATCCTTCTGGGAGCGGGAGAACTCGTCGA
>Ga0126313_10001631_pt1 | contig 12005 bp, 11 predicted proteins | sample Plot105A_FD_89954 | JGI IMG/M metagenome (GOLD analysis project Ga0126313, IMG submission 89954) | Serpentine soil microbial communities from UC McLaughlin Reserve, CA, USA - Plot105A | ecosystem: Environmental > Terrestrial > Soil > Grasslands | place: USA: UC McLaughlin Reserve, Lake County...
CGCGAGAGCTCTACGCGGCGATCCTGGACCGAATCGAGGCGCAGGGCTATGACGTCTACGCGCGGCGGGCGGAAGTTTCCCGCGCCGGCAAGCTCGGGGTCGCCGCCAGGTGCGCCGCGCTCAATCCCGGGGAGGTCTTGAGGCGGGGCGACGGGCGGTCGCGGATTGCAATAGGGCCCGGATCGTGATGTAATTGCCGGCCAAATGACACCGGGCGACCGGTGGCGCTCATCGAGAGCGGTGGAGGGACGGGCCCTGCGAAGCCGCGGCAACCGGCGAGGTGCAAGCCTCGTGCCAGGTGCCAACTCCCGCGGAGGAACTCCGAGAGATGAGTCGAAGAAGAAAGCGACGAAACCTCTCTCCCCCGCGAGCGCGAGACAAAGAACGGAGAGGGGTCTTTTTTGAGCCCAAACCTCAGAGCACTGCTCGAAGACCGGGTCCTGATCGGAGACGGCGCCATGGGCACGCTCCTCGGCGAGCGCGGCGTCGGCTTCGGGCATCCCTACGCCAGGGCGAACCTGACGCACCCGGAGATGGTCCTGGGGATACACGAGGAGTATCTGCGCGCGGGGGCACGCGTCATAGAGACCAACACGTTCTCGGCCAACCGCTTCAAGCTCGAGACCCACAACCTCGAAGAGAGGGTGCGCGAGGTCAACGCCGAGGGCGCCCGCCTGGCAAGGCGGGCCGCGGAGGCCGGGGATGGGGTTGACCGGGCGCTGGTGCTCGGCGCGATCGGTCCGCTGGGTCGTCCCCTCGCCCCGATAGGCCCCGTGGGTCTCGACGAGGCTCGGGACGTCTTTCTGGAGCAGGCAGAGGCGCTCTTGGAGGGCGGGGCCGACGCTATCTTGCTCGAGACCTTCACCGATCTTGCGGAGCTGTGGCTGGCCTACGAGGTGGTACGTGCTCTAGGAGCGCCGGTCCTCGCTTACAAGACCTTCGTCGAGGATGGAGAGACGCTGGCGGAGGGATTACCAGAGCGGGTGGCGCGTGAGATCTCCGGCTGGGGCGCCGACCTGGCCGGCGCGAACTGCACCGTCGGCCCGCAACGGATGGTCGAGATCATCGAGCAGATGTCCGCCGGGGCCGGTCCCGTGGCCGCCTTCCCGAACCCCGGCCTGCCGCAGCTGGTGGGCGGTCAGATCCGCTTCTCCCGGGACATAGACCACTTCGCCGAGTACGGCGTCAAGCTCGCCGAAGCTGGGGCCCGCCTCATCGGCGGCTGCTGCGGTACCACCCCCGCCCACGTCCACGCCCTCTCCGAAGCGCTGCGGGACTTCAAGGCCAACGGGAGTGCCACCCGCAGGAGGGTGACCGTCGCAGGGAAAGGTGAGCGGGTCGGGGTCCCGGGCGAGCCCATATCCTCTTTCGCAGAGAGGCTCCGGACGGGATTCGCCGTCACCGTGGAAGTGGACCTGCCACGGGGCAACGATATCGTGTCGGTCGTCGAAGCGGCGCGGAGGCTGAAAGAGCGCGGGGCACACGCAATAGACATCTCCGACGGGGCGCGCGCGAGGCTCAGGATGCACCCCGTGGCCGCGGCGAAGATCGTTCAGGACGAGACCGGGATAGAGGTAGTCGCCCACCTCTCGTGCCGCGACCGGAACATCATCGGGCTGCAGGCGGACCTGTTGGGGGCGACGGCCCTGGGGGTCAGGAACATCCTCGCCGTCACGGGGGACCCGGCCCAGATCGGGGACTACCCCGAGGCCACATCGGTCTTCGACACGGACTCGGTCGGCCTGGTGCACATCCTCTCGCGGATGAACGCGGGCGAGGACCTGTCGGGCAACCCTATCGGGAGGTCACCGGGCTTCCTCATCGGCGCCTCCTTCAACCCGACGGCCGAGTATCTCGGCCCCGAGGTGGACAAGCTCAGGCGCAAGGTCGAGGCCGGGGCGCACGCCTTCTGGACGCAGCCGGTCTTCGAGATCGGTGCCCTGGAGAGGGCACTGGAGAAGATCGGGGAGTTGAAAATCTGTATCCTCCTCGGCCTGATGCCCTTGAGGAGCGCCCGTCAGGCCGAGTTCCTCCACCACGAGGTCCCCGGAATAAACATCCCGAGGCACGTACGGGAGAGGCTCGCCACCCTCTCGGCCGAGGACGCCCCGAGGTACGGCGTCGAGGTAGCCCGGAACCTGCTTGTTAAGGCCAGACCCCTCGTCGGGGGAGCCTACATAATGCCGCCCGCGAGCGCCCCGGACCTCGCCGGGGACGTGATAGAAGTCTTCAGTTAGCCAGCAAAAAGGCCGACAGGCCAAAAAGGAGGAACAGTTGTCCGAAGTAAGAGCCTACGCACCCGGCATCTACGCCCGCTCCGAGGAGCTCGTGCAGGCGACTCGCGACCTGGACCGGGGCCGCACCACCGAAGAGGCGGTCGAGAAGCAACGGGATGCGGATCTGCGTTCCTTCCTCGACGCTCAACGGGAGGCCGGGCTCGACTACCTGTCGGATGGCTTGCTCAACTGGCAGGACATCTTCCGGCCTTTTGATGAGGCGGCTGAGGGCCTGGAGCCCGGGCCGCTGACGCGCTTCTTGAACACGAACACCTTCTACCGGACCCCGGCGGTGACCGCCGAGGCGCCGGGGCTCTTGGAACCGCTCGGCGAGCCGTACTTCCGGATCGGGGACCTCCCGCGGGGCCGGTGGGTGACGACCCTCCCCTCCCCGCACGCACTAGCCGTGTCCGCCGGAGAACTCGAGCCGCGGGCGATCGCCGAGGACGTCCTCGGGCCGCAGATCAGGTGGCTCGCGGGGAACGGCTGCGCGATGGTCGTGCTGCAGGAGAGTGAGCTCTTCGGCGGCGAGATCGACGTTTACCCTTTGAGCGAAGCGCTGAACGCCCTGGAGAGCCCGCTGCCGCTCGCGCTGCAGCTGCCGTTCGGGGACTCGGGCAACATCCTGGGCGAGCTCGTGGAGCTCGCCGTGGAAGCGATCGGGGTGGACTTCTACGCGACGGACGTCGCGGCCCTCCCGCGCCCGTTCCCGAAGACGCTCCTTGCAGGGGTTATCGACGCGCGCAACTCGCTGCTGGAAGAGCCCGAAGAGGTGGCGAAGTTCGGGCGAAGCCTGCTAGAGGAGCTGGAGGGAGAGCTGCACCTGGTACCCAACGGGGACCTGCAGTTTGTACCAGAGAAGATCGCCAGACAGAAGATTCTGCGCCTGGGCGAGGCGTCCCGCATTCTGAAGGAGGACTAGCATGAGCGAAGTAAGGTTCACAACCCGCGAGATCGGCAGCCTCGCCAAGCCCGGCTGGCGCGTGAAGTCCATCGTCGGGCGACCCGTCGAGGAGGGCGACGTCGAAGACGCCCGCAAGTGGGGCGAGCGGCTCGGCGTCGAGAACGTCGAGGCGCTGACCGGGATACTCCGCAAGGGCGAGGGCTTCATCGGCGAGGAGAAAGCCAAGATACAGGACTACGCCGCCCTCTACGCGATCCGGCTTTTGGAGCGCGCGGGCCTCGACGTGGTCTACGACGGCGAACAGCGCCGCAGCGAGATGTACGACCACGCCGTCAGGCACGCCAAAGGCTTCGAGACGCGCGGTACCGTACGCTCCTTCGACAACAAGTACTACACGAAGGCCGCCGTCACCGAGAAGCCGCTCGTGCAGGGCACCTACGACCTCGAAGAGTTCGAGTTCGTCCGGTCCCACACGTACCGGGTCGTCAAGGTCCCGTTCACCGGCGCCTACACAATCATGGACTGGTCCTACGACGAGCACTACGCCACGGACGGCGCCCTGCTCGGCAGCGCCGCGCAGCGGGCCGAGGCGCGGTGGCGATTCGGGGTGGATGTGGCGCGCGACGTTGTGCGGCCGAACGTCGCCGGGCTGGTCGAGGCGGGGGCGGGGTGGGTCCAGATCGACGAGCCTGCCGCGACCACCCGCCCGGAGGAGGTGCCGCTCGTGGTAGAGACCTTCAATGCAACGCGCGAGGGCGTAAGGGCTAGGGCGAGTATGCACATCTGCTTCTCAGACTACAACTGCCTCTTCCCGCACATCGAGGAGCTGGATAACTGCTACGAGCTGCAGCTCGAGTTCGCGAACCGCGACTCCAGGGAACTCGGCACCAACGCTGAGGAACGTCCCGGCTACGACGTCTTGAGCAGGTTCCGCGAGAGCGCGTGGGACGGCAAGGTGGGCTTAGGGGTAATAGACATCCACACGAACTTCATCGAGCCGCCGCAGCTGGTGCGCGACCGTATCCTCTACGCTTCGAGCGTCCTTGGATCAGAGCGCATTGAAGTCAACACCGACTGCGGCCTGCGTACCCGCACCTGGGAGGTCTCGCTGGAGAAGCTGAAGAACATGGTCGAGGGCACCCGTCTCGCCGAAAAGGAGCTGAATGGTTCCTGAACGCTCGCGAGAGGTGCAAGAGGGCGAAGATCCCCTGCGGCACTCGCCCCGACGCTTCCAGCTCTTCGCTGAGGAGTGACGAGCCCGTGAGCGAAGGGACGCGGCACGCGGAGCTCGGCGCGCTTCGCGCACCAGGCAAACCAGGCCCACCGCGAGCACTCGCCCCTCTACGAGCGGCTCGCCCGCGGCGTCGCCGAGGACCGGGAGATGCTAACGCTCGCGGCGCACGCCCGGAGCACCCCCGAGTCGAGCTTCCTCCTCACCGCCGCGCACTACCTGCTGCTCGGTGGTGAGGAGGAAGCGGTCGCGGCGTTCTACCCGAGCGTCGCCGGGGAGGCCCGGGGCGAGGGAGACCCCTACCCCCTATTCCGCGACTTCTGCCTGGAGCACGCGGAGGAGTTGCGGACCCTCATCTCGACCCGCCGGGTGCAGCAAAACGAGGTCCGGCGGTGCGCCCAGTTGCTCCCCGCGTTCGGGCTCGTTGCCGAGAGGGTGGGTAGCCCCTTGGCACTCGTCGAGGTGGGGGCTAGCGCGGGCCTCAACCTCCTCTTCGACCGCTACTCCTACGACTACGGAGACGGGCGGCTCCGCGGCGACACGGGCTCTCCGGTGCGCCTGCGAGCTGCGCGGCGACCGGATGCCGCCACTCCCCGATGATCCCCCGGCGGTCGCCTGGCGCGTAGGGCTCGACCTCAACCCGCTCGACGTCCGGGACCCGGAGGCGGCGCGGTGGCTGGAGGCCCTGATCTGGCCCGAAGAGTACGCCTATGGCGCTCCTCGCCTGCGCCGTCAGCGTCGCCGAACAGGAGCCGCCGACCCTGCTGGCCGGCGACGCTCTAGACTTGCTCCCCGAAGCCCTGGCGGCGGTCCCCGAGGGCGCGAGCCCGTGCGTCTTCCATACCTTCACCCTCAACCAAATCTCCGGCGAGGGAGCGCGATATACACCGGGTCTCGATCGAGTGGCTCGGGGCCGACGACAGCCCCCTACTCCGCCACTCCCGCTATGCGGACGGAGCCGAGGAAGATCTCCTGCTCGCCCGCTGCGACGATCTCGGCGAGTGGATGGAGTGGCTGGGTTAGTGAGGCCGACCGTCTACCGGCCTGTCCGGAGCACTCCGAGAAATGGCTTGCGCTCAACCTGGTCTATACGCACCGACGCCGTGACGATGTCCCAGCTGTGGGTGGGCGACCTCGAACTTGCGGGCGCTTTACGCTCCCGAAGGATTGAGCCCGTTGACCAGGGTTGAACGGCCGTCGGAGCGAATCGATCCACCGGGCGAGGAAGCTGCCCGCCGGGTCGCACCCACGAGACGCTGCAAGAGGCTGCGGACCAGCCCTTACCTACTCGAACCGTACTTCCTCGAATCCTAAAGTAGTAACAAAGGCGCGAATACTGTCTTCGGCGTTCTGCTCGGCGGTGTCGAGGATGCCGTTCTCGCGGGCGGCCCCTTCTACCTTCTCCACCGCCCGCGCGCGGGCTTCTTCGACGAGGTCGTCGTCGGGGCGGACGTTCAGGGGGCTGAAGTCGCGGTCATAGACGCGTGTCTTCTCCTCGTCGAGGCTCGTGGAGAGGATCTCTGGCTCCGGCAGCCGGATCGTGACAGTGTCGCCGCTCACCCGCACATCGTCCTTGCTGATGTCCGCGAGGTTTACCCCGGCCTCGACCTCTCCGGTGGCTATGAGCAGGACCCTCTCGCCGGAGAAGATCCGCTCCAGCTCCGTGCCGCCGCTCTCCCTCGTGACCGGGAGGGATTCAGTCCAGCGCACGGTGGCCAGCTGGTCGAGGTCCTGTACGCCCTCGACAACGACGGGTCCCGTCGTTGTCCGCGCCGGCTCATTCTCGAAGAGCAACGGCCCGACAACCGGGATGCGGCTCATCATACTGGAGGTGCTGAGAGCAACCCCCAACCCTACGCCAAGCAACACGATGAGGAGCGCCAGGGCGAGTGTAGTCCCGAAACCGCTCCCTTTCTTACCCATGCCCGCCACGCACCTCCCTCAAGAACGCCCCTGAGACAGGATTCTAGCACCCGGTGAACCGGCGAAGCTCCTCAGAAGTCGCGCTTTGTATCCGGATCTTTATCCGCACGTTACCGATTTGTAACAAAAGTATGTAGACAATGAGTAATGACGAGGTCTTATGAGAGAGGGGTTGGGATGGTGAGGATCTCGGTCGAGGTTACGAGCGGCGCGGCCCGTTTCAGGGTAGCGGTCCAGGCGGAGAGCATCCAGCGGGCCCTGGAGATCGTTCGGAGGCAGAACCCCGGTCGCGACGTCGGGGTGGTGTTCCCCATCGAGCCCGAGATGTTCTTCGCCGGTGATCGCGGCGCGGAGGTCGGGCAGGAAGCTTCGGCGGCGTAAGCCGCTTACCGGCTAGCCCTGTATGTTGGTGCTCCGCCAGAGGGTGTGCTCGCCGAGGCCCTCGGCCTCCGGGAACTCCTCGCCTCTGGAGAGCTGGACGCGCACCGGGGGGAGCATGGTCCCGCGGTCGCACGCGAAGGTGCCGGAGAAGGGCGCCTTGTCGCCGGGCCTGTAGATGTATCCGTAGCCCCTGTAGTGGGCGAGTATCTCTTCGAGGCTGGAAGGCAAAACGCCTCCTAAAGTGTCACGGCCCGGGCCACGTTGAAGCCGGGCGTATCCAACAGCGCCTTCAGTACCTTCTCTGGGACGGGCTCGTCCACGGTCACGGCCATCGCCGCGCGGGAGCCGGGCTCTCCGCGTCCGACGGCCATGTTGCCGATGTTGATGCCGTGCTCCCCGAGGATGGTACCGAGCTTCCCGATCATGCCGGGCACGTCCTCGTTGCGGATGAAGAGCATGTGTTTCTCGGGCACGATGTCCAGGTCGAAGCCCATCGCCTCCACCAGCCGGGGCTGATGGCGAGGGCCGACGAGCGTCCCACTGACGGCGTTCTGATCCCCCTCGCCCTCGAGCCGCAGGACGACGAGGTTCGTGTAGTCCGCACCGTCAGGCACGTGCGAGGTCTCGAGGTGCAGGCCCCTCTCTTTGGCGAGCAGGGGGGTATTGACGAAGTTTAAGGGCTCGAAGACCATCGGTGCCAGAAGGCCCTTCTGGGCAGAGACGTCCAGGAGGCGGGTGTCGTAGTTGGCGATCTCGCCGCGGTACTCGATCCTCAAGACGTTCCCCGGATGGTCCGTGAGCTGGTAGAGCAGGCCCCCCAGGGCCTCGCAGAGCCCCGAGAACTGGGCCACGAACTCCGCCCCCTCGCCGACCGGGACGGGGGCGTTGATCGCGTGGAGCGGCACCGCGCCGCGCAGGGCAGCCGCGACCTGCTCGGCCGCCGTAACGCCCGCCCGGTCCTGCGCCTCCGCCGTGCTCGCCCCGAGGTGCGGCGTCACCACGACGTTCGGGAGCGTGAAGAGCGGCGAGTCCGTCGTCGGCTCCTCGGCGAAGACGTCGAGCGCGGCCCCGGCGATGGTGCCCTCCTTGAGCGCGTTGTACAGGGCAGTCTCGTCCACGATGCCGCCGCGGGCGGCGTTTATCAGGTAGGCGGTGGGCTTCATCTTCTCGAGGGCATCTGCGCCCACCAGCCCCGCCGTCTGCGGGGTTCGCGGGACGTGGAGGGAGACGAAGTCGGAGCTCTCGAAGATCTCGTCCAGTTCCTCGGTCCTCTCGACGTTCATCGAGCGCATCCGCTCCTCCGAGACGTAAGGGTCGTAGGCGAGGACGCGCATCCCCATCCCCAGGGCGCTGCGGGCCACGATGGCCCCGACGTGCCCCAGTCCCACGAGCCCGAGCGTCTTCTCTGCGACCTCGACCCCCTTGAAGGCACTCCTCTTCCACTCCCCGCCGCGCAAAGTGCTGTCCGCCGCCGGGATGCGCCTTGCGGCGGCGAGCATGAGGCCTAAAGTGTGCTCGGCGGCGGCGATCGTGTTGCTCTCGGGAGCGTTGGCGACCAGGATGCCGCGCTTGGTCGCCGCCTCTATGTCTATGTTGTCCACCCCGATGCCGGCCCGGCCGATGGCCTTGAGGTTGCCGGCCCGCTCGATGACCTCGGCCGTCACCTTCGTCGCGCTGCGGATTATGAGGCCGTCGTACTCCCCGATCCTCTCCAGCAGCTCCTCCGGCGAGAGACCCAGGAGGACGTCGACCTCGAACTCGTCTCTCAGTAACTCTACGCCGCGGTCGGCGAGCCTCTCGCTTACCAGGACCTTCAAGCGGTCACCCCGCTCTTCGAGAAGACCCGTTGGGCCGCGCCGACGCCCCTGCCGAGCTCGACGGGGTAGTCGAGCGACTCGAGCGCCAGCTCGGCGGCGGCTACTGTAGCGATGATGTCGAAGGCGTCGAAGTAGCCGCAGTGGCCGATCCGGAAGATCCTGCCCTCCATCTGCCCCTGCCCGCCCGCGACCTGTATCCCGTGCTCCCTGAAGAGCATCTTGACGAACTGCTTGCCGTCTATGCCCTCCGGCACCCACGCGGCCGTAACGGCCGAGTTCAGGTCCTCATCGGGCCCGAAGAGCTTGAGGCCCATGCCCTTCACGCCCTCGCGCGCGGCCCGCCCGAGCAGCACGTGACGCTCGAAGACGTTCTCGACACCCTCCTCGAGCAACTGCTGCAGCGCGATGTCGAGCTGGATGATGAGGCTGACCGCGGGCGTCCAGGCCGTCTGCGGTGGGTTCTTCGCGTAGGCCTTCTTCGCAGCCGTCCAGTCGAAGTAGTAGCGCGGCATCCTGGACTCCTCGTGCGCCCGCATCGCCCGCTCGCTGACGCTCACGAAACCGAGCCCGGGCGGCGTCATGAGCGCCTTCTGGCTCCCCGCGACGACCACGTCCACACCCCACTCGTCCGTCCTCAAGGGGCAGGCCCCGAGTCCGGAGACCGCGTCGACGATGCTGATAACGCCCTCGGTCGCCCGGGCGAAGCCTTCGATGTCGTTGACCGTACCCGTCGAGGTCTCCGAGAGGACGCACATGGCCGCCTTTATCTCGGGATCGTTGGCAATCGCCTCGGCGACCTCGTCGTTGTCCGCCTTCACGCCCCAGTCGTAAGTGAGCTCGGTTACCGTTAGGCCGAAGGCCCTACTCATCTTGACCCAGCGGTTGCCGAAGTTGCCGTTGTTGACGACCAGGACCTTGTCGCCGGGCGAGAAGAGGTTCTGGATCGCCCCCTCGAAAGCCCCCGTCCCGCTCGCCGCATAGGTGAAGATGTCGTTCTCCGTCAGGAAAACCTTCTTCAAATTCTCGTTCACCCGCGTGAACACCTCGCCGAACTCCGGCGTCCGGTGGTGAATTATGGGAAGCGCCCCGGCCGCCGAGACCTCCGGCGGAATGGGAGTTGGGCCGGGCGACATAAGACGGTACTTGTTCATCATGGGTTAAGGGATATCCTCTCTTGGCGCGAACAACTCACGCCTATTCTAGACACGGAGGTTGGCAATTGCTACATGATGGGGCAGGAAATTTACAAAGTGTTGCTTTCCTTCGCCCCCGGGTTCCGGCTGTTCTGAAGTGGGTACACAAGGGCTTGCGAAAGGCAAGCTTGGCAACGAGAGGAAATTGGTCGAGAGAGACACGAAACGGGGTAGCGCGAGCGCCGGAAGACGCCCGTGAGGAGTGGCTCGGCATGTTGCAGAGCCTGGCCAACAAGAATCGTGTCGCGGTTCTGGAGCGGCCAGATGGCAGGATAAGGAAAGGCTCTTGAGGACCGGGAAGGAGAAGGTATGGGCATAAACCGCTTTAGCGACATAGAGGAGCGCAAGAGGCACGAGAGGGAAGCCAAAGCGGCCGACGAGATCCCCAAGGAGGAGAAGGGAGACGCCTCCTCCCGCGTGGAGGCCTCCGAAGGGCCGACCGAGGACCAGGAGAAACGCGAGGTCGTCGAGAAGCTCGAGAAGCGGGAGCGAGAGTCCTAGCACCGACACCTCGTCGGTCGGCGCGAAGTAGTTTAGCCGAACGGAAGGCGGCTTCCTTGGTGGGTGTCGTCTTGAGCGTAACCATGACCATTCTCCTGAACCTCGACTTGTTCGCGTTCGGCGGGTAGCCCCGCGAGCGGAACGGCTCAGGGGAGGAAGATGCCGGGTCTACGCGGATCGGATGACTTCTAGAGGGTCTCCCACGCTCAGGGAACCGGTGGCGTCGTGTACCAGGTTCTGCCCGAAGAGAACCTTGGTTCCGACCTTACGGAACCGGGCCAACGTGCGCAGGGGTTCCTTGCCCTTGGCGGCGCTTGTCTGGTCCACGGTGGTAATGGCGCACCGCGCGCAAGGTTTTACGACGCGGAAGGTGATGGAGCCGATGCGTATCACTTTCCAGCCGTCCTCGGCGAAGGGTTCGCAGCCCCCGATTACCAGGTTGGGGCGGAAGCGGTTCATGGGCAACGGCTGCTCCAGCCGGGCGTTCAGGTCGGCGAGGGAGGCTTCGGAGATCAGGAGGAAGGGGAAACCGTCGGCAAGGCCGACCCGGTCCCCGGGTCGGCCGTACGTCGGATCCACCGGGCGCACCGACTCGTCCGGCAGATAGATCAGTTTGCATCTCGTTTGCAGAAACTCGCTGAACCAGCGATCGGCATCGTCGCCGACCGTGCGGCTCTCCACGAGGTCGTCCCAGACCCGCGCGAGCCGGAGCTTGCCGTCCGGAGGCCGGAACGGCACGTTCAGGGAGGGCATGTCCGGCGCGTCCACCAGGAGGCCACCGGGCTCGATGCGGACCCGGATCAGGGCCATGCGTGGAAACTCGCGCTGGGACACAAAACAACCGGCCTCATCGACGAGCATCCAGCGGCGGTCGTGGCGCAGGCCGCGCTCGTCCACCTCCCACTCCTCTACGGCGATGCCGCCGCAGGACTTGATGGGGTATACGTAGAGTCCGTTTAAGAACATGCCGGTCTCGCGGCGGGTGGTCTCTGTGCCGGGTGTCGCGCGGTCGCCGATCATCGGTTAGAGTCCATTTAACGCGAGTTCCGGCGCCGGTGCAAAGTGCGGCGGCGCCGGAACTCGTCCGAGATGATCGACGGGAAAGGAAGCATGGACCATAAAGGCGTCGGCCGCTTCTGGGACGAGAACGCCGGGGTGTGGACGGAGCTCGTCAGGGCCGGCTACGACCACTACCGGGACGGCCTCAACACACCGGCCTTCCTCGACATGCTTCCGGAGGTAGACGGTCTCGCGGGCCTCGACGTTGGGTGTGGCGAGGGACACAACACCCGGCTCCTCGCAGGGCGTGGCGCACGCATGACCGGGATCGACATATCCGAAAACTTCGTCCGTCACGCGAGGGAGGCTGAAGAGACGCACCCTCTCGGCATCCACTACGAGCTCGCAAGTGTCCTGGAACTCCCGTTCGAGGACGCGAGCTTCAACTTTGTTACGGCCTTTATGAGCCTCATGGATATTCCGGAGACGGGACGCGTGCTGGCGGAGGTCCTCCGGGTCTTGCGGCCGGGCGGCTTTTTGCAGTTCTCCATATCCCACCCCTGCTTCGAGACGCCGCACCGCAAGACCCTTCGCGACGGAACGGGTCGTGCGTACGCGCGCGAGGTGGGTGACTACTTCCGCAGGCTGAACGGCGACGTCGAAGAGTGGATCTTCAGTTCCGCACCACCGGAGGTCCGCGCAGACACCCGTCCCTTTCGAGTCCCCCACTTCACACGGACCCTTAGCGATTGGCTGAACCTGCTGGTCGAGACCGGGTTC
>Ga0126313_10001634_pt1 | contig 11990 bp, 10 predicted proteins | sample Plot105A_FD_89954 | JGI IMG/M metagenome (GOLD analysis project Ga0126313, IMG submission 89954) | Serpentine soil microbial communities from UC McLaughlin Reserve, CA, USA - Plot105A | ecosystem: Environmental > Terrestrial > Soil > Grasslands | place: USA: UC McLaughlin Reserve, Lake County...
CGCGACGACACCCTGGCCGGCGGCGGCGCAGATGCTGATCACGCCGCGGCCTTTGCCGTCTTCGTTCAGTTGCTTGGCGAGGCTGGCGACGATCCGCCCGCCGGTCGCGGCGAACGGGTGGGCAGCCGCCAGCGAGCCGCCGTTGACGTTGAGCTTCTTGCGATCGATCGAACCGAGCGGTTTGTCCCGGCCGAGCTTCTCGGAGCAGAAGCCCTTGTCCTCCCAGGCCTTCAGCGTGCAGAGAACCTGCGCCGCGAAGGCCTCGTGGATCTCGTAATAGTCGAAGTCCTGCAGTTTCAGGCCGGCGCGGTCGAGCATCCGGGGCATCGCGTAGGCCGGCGCCATCAGCAGGCCTTCGCGCTTGTGGACGTGGTCGACGGCGGCGGTCTGCGCCTCGCTGATGTAGGCGAGGATCGGCAGGCCGCGTTCTTTCGCCCACTCCTCGGAGGCGAGCAGCACGGTGGAGGCGCCGTCGGAGAGCGGCGTCGAGTTGGCCGCGGTCATCGTCCCCTCGGGCCCGCCGAAGACCGGCTTCAGCTTCGCCAGCTTCTCCAGGCTGGAGTCGGGGCGCAGGTTCTGGTCACGGTCGAGCCCGATGTAGGGAGTCATCAGGTCGTCGAGGAAGCCGCGCTCGTAGGCGGCGGCGAGGTTCTCGTGGCTCTTGACCGCGAGCTCGTCCTGCTCCTTACGGCCGACCTCCCATTCGGTCGCCATGATCGCGCAGTGCTCGCCCATCGAGAGACCGGTTCGCGGCTCCTCGTTGCGGGGGATGGCCGGGACGATGTGGCCCGGCCGGACCTTGGTCAGCTGCTTGAGTTTGCCGACGGTCGAGCGCTCGCGGTTGGCCTCGAGCAGCGTCTCGCGCAGTCCCTCGTTGAGGGCGATCGGCGCGTCGGAGGTGGTGTCGGCACCGCAGGCGATGCCCGAGTCGACCTGCCCGAGGGCGATCTTGTTGGCGACGAGGATCGTCGTCTCCAGGCCGGTCCCGCAGGCCTGCTGGACGTCGTAGGCCGGGGTCTCGGCGGCGAGGCGGGTGCTGAGCACGCTCTCGCGGGTCAGGTCGCGGTCGCGCGAGTGCTTGAGGACAGCGCCGCCGGCGACCTCGCCGAGCGTCTCGCCCTGCAGGCCGTAGCGGTCGATCAGGCCGTCGAGCGCCGCGGTCAGCATGTCCTGGTTGCTGGCGTGCGAGTAGACGCTGTTGGAGCGCGCGAAGGGAATTCGGTTGCCGCCGACGATGGCGACCTTGCGAGTTCTTGCGTTCATTTCGGGGAGGGTCCTCCTTGGGATGAGTTGGAAGTGGGGGTGGGGGTCGAGCGCTCGCGCAGTCCCGGCTCGACGGTGGAGATGAGGAGCTCGGCGGCGTCCTCGGCGCTGATCGCCTGGGTCCTCAGCCACCAGCGCGCCAGCGCCTCGGAGGCGCCGAGCAGGGCGGCGGAGAGGGCCTCGACTTCGACCTTGGCGGCGTCGCGGCCACGCTCGGGGATCTGCGCCAGCAGCGAGGCGGAGACGAGGTCGAGGATCTGGCCGCGGTATGCGGCGACCCGGTCGAAGACCTCGCCGGCCTGGGGGAGGGTCTCGTCGAAAAGCACCGCCCAGGCCGAGCGGTCCGAGTCGAGGAAGGCGAAGAAGGCGCGGACGCCGGCCCCGAGCGCGTCGCCGGGGTTGGCGGTCTCGTCGACGGTCGCGGCGATCGTCGCGATCAGCGCGTCCCCCGCCCGTTCCATGCAGGCGATGTAGAGCCGCTCCTTGTTGCCGAAGTAGTTGTAGAGCAGCGGCTTGGTGACGCCGACCGCCGCCGCGATCTCGTCCATCGTCACCGCCGCGTAGCCGCGCTCGGCGAACAGCCCGTGCGCCGCCTCCAGCGTCTGCTCCATGCGGTCGTCCCGTGAGAGCCGAGTGCGAACCGATGCATCCATCAGTGTAGAGGTTACTGCAATATAAATTTATACCGTCGTAACGTGACCGATCACACAGGATGAGCCGCCGGGCAGTGGCTGGCAACCAGATGGAGCTACCCATCGGCCGCATGATCGTGGCGACCTTGCCAGTGGTCCTCTGCCCGGCGGCAAATCGTGAGGAGGACGGGGGACTCGAACCCCATCCGAAGAGCGACTCCGGACTCGCGATTATCAGTCGTTCGCGGCACCTCGCCGCTTCGTCCTCCAGCCCAATAAGGCCCGAGCGGCAAGAGTTCTCCCCCTAGTGCGACCAGATCGCGCAGTTCAGTACGCTTGGTGGACGATTATCAGTCGTTCCGGGGGTAGCTCCCCCGCACGAAAAAGACCCGCCTCGGCGGGTCTTCGTGATTCAGGGGGCTGGAGCTCGAGTTAGGAGAGCTCGGTGCCGTCGTAGAGCTTCTTGACGTGCACGGTGCCCGGGGGACTGGCTTCGATGCAGAGCTTGCAGAGGACGCACTCGTCGCAGTTCTCGTCGACGATTTCGACCGTGCCGCCGGCGTCCTTGTAGATGTCGACGGGGCAGACTTCCTCGAGCTTGGCGGCGAGGGCGGCGTCGTTGCGGATCGAGTCCTCGACCTCGACGTCGATGAAGACCTTGTTCATGGTCTCAGCCATCAGGCGGTCGCTCCGATCTTTTCCTTGACGACGTCCGGGATCTCGTCGATGCGCTCGACGACGCGGATGCCGGCGGCTTCGAGGCGGGAGATCTTCTCCGTCGCGGTGTCCTCTACCCCCTCGACAATAGTTCCTGCGTGGCCGAAGGACATGCCCTTCATCTCGTCGTCATCCATGAATTTGCCGGCCATGAAGGCGACGATCGGCAGGCGCGAGTTGTTGTCCTTGACCCATTCGGCCAGCTGGGCCTCCATGCGGCCGCCGGGCTCGGTGTAGATGACGATCGCCTCGGTCTGCTGGTCGGCCTCGAAGTAGGGCATCAGCTCGGCGTAGGTGGAGCCGATGATCGCGTCGCCGCCGATCGAGACGGCGGTGGAGACGCCGAGGCCGGCGGCGGTCAGCGAGGAGGAGATCTCGGTGGTCATCCCGCCGGAGCGGCTCATCACGCCGACGCGGCCGGGCTGATAGGCCTTCGCCGCGTCTTTGGCCGGGCCGCCGATGCCGCCCATCTTGCAGACCTCGGGGACGATCAGGCCGAGGCAGTTGGGGCCGATGATGCGCGCCCCGCGCATGTCGGCCAGCTCGACCATCTCGGCCACGTCGCCGCGCGGGATCCGCTCGGTGACGATCACGATCAGCTTGACGCCGTTCTCGATCGCCTCGAGGACGGCGTCCTTGGTGAAGGCGGGGGGGACGGTGACGACCGAGCCGTCGATCGGACCGCCGTGGTGCTCGACCGCCTGGGCGACGGTGTCGAAGACCGGGACACCGTGGACCTCGCGGCCCTTGCGGCCGGGGGTGACGCCGCCGACGATCTTCGAGCCGTAGTCGAGGCACTCGCGGGTCAGGTTGACCGCCTCGCGGCCGGTGATCCCCTGGACGATGAAAGTGGTGTCCCTGTCGAGCAAGATCGACATCAGGCGGGCGCTCCCTGGATCTTCGAGACGGCGCGTCCGGCGGCCTCCCACATCGAGACCGAGCGGTCGCAGTACTCGACGCCGTACTTGTCGAGGATCTTGAAGCCCTCCTCCTCCCAGGCACCCGGGATGCGGAAGATCGCGATCGTCTCGCCGGGGTCCTTGCCGAGCTCCAGGCAGGCCTTGATCACGCCGCGGGCGACGATGTCGACGCGGGTGTTGGAGACGATCGACATCATCACCGCGATCTTCTCGACGCCGTCCTTTTCCAGCACCTCCTTGGCCAGGCCGCAGGCCTTGGCAACCGACGGGTTGCCGCCGATCTCCGAGTAGTTGGCCGGCTGGCCGCCCTGGTTGCGGACCGCGTCGGTCAGCGTCAGCGAGCCGCCGCCAGCGCCGATCACGAGGCCGAGGTTGCCGGTGAAGCCGTGGTCCTTGCCCTGGATCACGCCGCGGTGGTCGGCGGCGTCGATCGCGCTGACGTTGCGCTCGAAGTCGGAGGGCTCGTAGGTCTCGCGGGTGTCGTCCTCGGCGATCTCGAGCTCCTTGCGCAGCAGTTTCTTTTGTCGGCCGACCGCCTCGGCCTCCATCTCCATGTGGGCGTCGAGGGCGACGAACTTGCCGTCGGTCAGCTCGGCCAGCGGGTTGATCTCAGCCAGGGTCATGTCGTTCTCGAGGAAGAGGCGGGCGAGGCGGGCGAGGACCGGGGTGGCGCGGTTCAGCTGCGAGCCGGTGACGCCGGTCGCGGCGACGACCTGCTTGGCCTCGAAGTCGGAGACGGGGAGGAGGTTGGAGACGTGGCCTCTACCGACGTGATCCGGATGCTTCTCGGCGACCTCCTCGATGTCGATCCCGCCCATGTCGCTGAACAGCATCAGCGGCTTCTTCGCGGTCCCGTCCCAGACGACGCTCGCGTAGTACTCCTGCTTGACCTCGGCTTTGGGGTCGACGAGGACGCCGCGCGGCATGTGGCCGTTGATTACCAGCTTCAGGATCGCCTCGGCATGCTCGGCCGCCTCCTCGGGCGTGTCGGCGAACTTGACGCCGCCGGCCTTCATCCGGCCGCCGCTCAGCACCTGGGACTTGATCACGACCGGGCCGCCGATTTCCTCGGCAACCCTGCGCGCCTCCTCGGCGCTCGTGCAGAAGCCGTACTTGGTGACGGGAATCCCCGCCAACTCAACGATCTTCCTGGCCTCGAACTCGTAAAAGCGCATCAGCGGCGCGGAACCCTATCCAACCTCGCCGCCCCACCACCGCGAGACCGCAAAAACCCTTCTCGAGGGAGGGTTTTTGCGGTCTCGCGAAACCAGCTCGCCCCCGGCAATGTCGACCGCCCCTGCTTAACTCCAGCCGGTGTTTCCCGCCCCCGCCGGGTCGAATTCCCCATTCGGCCCCCGTTTTTTGGCCACCTTTGCCCTGCTCGCGGCGCTTGTGGGGCTCTGCGGATGTGGCACCGTGGTCGACCAGGTGAAGCTCGAGGACACCGTCCAGGCGAGCCTCGAAGACTCGATTCATGAAAAGATCAAGGCCGTCGATTGCCCCTCGGATCAGTCTGTCGACCCGGGCGCGACCTTCATGTGCGACGTGATTTTTTCCGATGACAGGCGGGAAGTAGCGATCTTGAAGATCAGGAACAAGGATGCCGACATCACCATGGTCGGCCTCGAACCCGAGAATTAGAGAGAGGCGAATGAGCGACCTGACGACTGCACCGGACGAGCTGACCACCCACGGGAAACTCCTCAGCTGGGTGGACGAAATCGCCTCGCTTACCGAACCGGACTCCGTCTACTGGTGCGACGGCTCCGCCGAGGAGTACGACCGCCTCGCCCAGGTCCTGATCGACGCCGGCACCTTCGAGCGGCTCGACGAAGCCAAGCGCCCGAACTCCTACCTCGCCCTCTCCGACCCCGGTGACGTCGCCCGCGTCGAAGACCGGACCTTCATCTGCTCCGAGCAGGAGGAGGACGCCGGTCCGACCAACAACTGGCGTGCCCCGGCGGAGATGCGCGCCACCCTCAACGACCTCTTCGAGGGCTCGATGAAGGGCCGCACGATGTACGTCGTCCCCTTCTCGATGGGCCCGCTCGGCTCCGAGATCTCCGAAATCGGGATCCAGTTGACCGACTCGGCCTACGTCGCGACCAACATGCGGATCATGACCCGAATGGGCAAGGCCGCCCTCGAAGTCCTCGGCTCCGACGGCGACTTCGTCCCCTGCGTCCACTCGGTCGGGATGCCGCTGACCGAGGGCGTCGAAGACGTCTCCTGGCCCTGCAACGAGGCCAACAAGTACATCGTCCACTACCCCGACAGCCGCGAAATCTGGTCTTACGGCTCGGGCTACGGCGGCAACGCCCTGCTCGGCAAGAAGTGCTTCGCGCTGCGGATCGCCTCGGCGATGGCCCGCGACGAGGGCTGGCTCGCCGAGCACATGCTGATCCTCAAACTCACCTCCCCCGAGGGCAAGGTCAAGTACATCACCGGCGCCTTCCCCTCGGCCTGCGGCAAGACCAACCTGGCGATGCTGGTCCCGACCCTGCCCGACTGGAAGGTCGAGACCGTCGGCGACGACATCGCCTGGATGAAGTTCGGCGACGACGGCCGCCTCTACGCGGTCAACCCCGAGGCCGGCTTCTTCGGCGTGGCTCCGAATACCAGCCACAAGACGAACCCCAACGCGATGGACACGATCGAGCGGAACACGATCTTCACCAACTGCGCCAGGACCGACGACGGCGACATCTGGTGGGAGGGGATGACCGGCGAGCCGCCGGCCCACGCGATCGACTGGCACGGCAACGACTGGACGCCCGATTCCGAGGCTCCCGCCGCGCACCCGAACGCGCGCTTCACCACCCCTGCCTCGCAATGCCCCTCGATCGCGCCCGAGTGGGAGGACCCGGCCGGCGTCCCGATCGACGCCTTCCTCTTCGGCGGCCGCCGCGCCACCGTGGTGCCGCTGGTCCAGGAAGCCTACGACTGGGAGCACGCGGTCTTCATGGGAGCGACGATGTCCTCGGAGACGACCGCTGCCGCCGCCGGCGCCGTCGGCCAGCTCCGCTTCGACCCGATGGCGATGCTGCCCTTCTGCGGCTACAACATGGCCGACTACTTCGCCCACTGGCTGAAGGTCGGCCAGCGCGAGGGGGCGCAGCTGCCGCGCGTCTTCTACGTCAACTGGTTCCGCAAAGACGCCGACGGCAAGTTCCTCTGGCCCGGATTCGGCGAGAACAGCCGCGTCCTGGAGTGGGTCTTCCGCCGCTGCGAAGGCGAAGCCGAGGCGGTCGAGACCCCCGTCGGGCTGCTCCCCGCCGAAGGCGAGATCGACACCGAGGGGCTCGAGATCTCCGAGGAGGCGATGAAGGAGCTGCTCAGCGTCGACCTCGACCTGGTCAAGGAGCAGCTGCCGCAGGTCAAAGCGCACCTGGCCGAGTTCGGCGACAAGCTGCCGGCCGCGGTCAGCGCCCAGCTCGAGGCGCTCGAACGGCGCCTCGGCTGAAGGCCGCCCGCTTTTGACGGTCCGGGGCGCAGCCGCGCGTCCCGGCCGTCCCCGTGCAGGGCTATGGCATCCGCGGGCGAATGCCGACCGTAAGCTTTGATGGTGCAGGCCCGGCTCGAATCCCCACCAGTAATCGCGCTGCTCGCCGCGGTGGGGCTGTTCCTCTGCTCGCTCGCCAACGCGCTCTCGCGCGCCACGCTGTCCCCGAGCCCGCTGATCTACTGGCTCGGCCTGCTGGTCATCGCCCTGCCGATCTTCTTCCGGCTCAGCTCCCCCAAACCGAGTTCCCGCGAGCGCCTCGGGCTGGTCCTCCTCCTCGGCCTCGCCCTCTACTGCGTCAAAGTCGTCCACGACGGCATCTACTTCACCTTCTCCGACGAGTACGTCCACGCCTTCAACGTCCACCAGATCGAGAGGTACGACCACCTCTACCACTTCAACCCGGCGATCGCGACCTCTCCCTATTACCCCGGGCTGGAGGGGGCCACCTCGGCCCTGACGATGCTGACCGGGACCTCGATCTACGTCTCCGGGACGATCCTGATCGGGGCCGCCCGCCTCGTCTTCATGACGGCGCTGTTCTTCCTCTTCGCCCGCCTCAGCGGCTCGGCCCGCGGCGCCGGGATCGGGGTCGCCGTCTACACCGGCACGACCAACTTCCTCTTCTGGGGGGCGCAGTTCTCCTACGAGTCGCTCTCGCTGCCGCTGGTCGTCGTCGTCCTGATGGCCTTCGTCGAACGCGAGGAGGCGCCGGCCAAGGCCCGCGGCGCCTGGACGGTGCCGATCGTGCTCGCCATCCTCGCGATCACGATCACCCACCACCTCAGCTCCTACGCGCTGGCGGTGATCCTCGTCGCCCTCGCGGTCCTCTACAGAGTGATGAAGGTCGAGAAGCCGAACCCCTGGCCGTTCGCGGCGCTCGCGGTCGGCGCCGCCCTCGCCTGGCTGCTGATCGCCGCCCGCTCGACCACCGGCTACCTGTTCCCGGTGCTGGAGGAGGCGGTGAAGGCGATCTGGAAGACCGCCTCGGGCGAATCGGCGCCGCGGACCCTCTTCCACCAGGCCTCCTCGGCGTCTGAAACCGTCGCTTCGACGCCGCTGCCAGCGCGCGCCCTGGCGCTGATCGCGGTCGCGGTCCTCGCCGCCGGCGCCTTCTTCGGCCTGCGCCAGATCTGGCGGGGGCGCGAGGACCGACAGCCGATGGTCGTGATCTTCTGCCTCGGGGCGATCGCCTTCTTCGCGGCGCTGACCCTGCGCTTCGCCCCCGCGGCCTGGGAGACCGGCAACCGCGCCGGCGGCTATTTCTTCATCGGCCTCGCCTTCGTCTGCATCTACGCCGCCGCCGACCTGCTGCGCCGGGGACCGCGCCTGATCCGCCGCCGGCTCCTGCTCAGCGGCGCGCTCGGGGTCGTCCTCGTCGGCGGCGCGATCTCCGGCTGGCCCTGGGACATCCAGCTGGCGCGGCCGCTGCAGGCGACCGCCGACGGCGCGAAGATCGAGTCCGAACCGCTGGCGCTGGCCGAATTCGCTCGCGATCACCTCGACGGCAGCCGCTTCGCGGCCCCCGAATCCGACGCACGGGTCCTGCTCGAGCCCGGCGGCCAGGTCGCCTACGGCGGCCAGGGACCGGACATCGAAGACATCGTCGACGAAGAGTTCCTGGCGGAGTGGCAGCTGCCGCTGCTGAAGGACTACCACCTGCCCTTCGTGGTCGCCGACCGGCGCCTGATCTCCGAGGACACCCTGCGCGGCGAGTTCTTCGCGGTCAGGGACCAGTACGGGACGGACCTGCGCGGATCCGGGGTGACCCACAAGTTCGCCCGCATACCCGCCGGCCGGGTCTGGCACAGTGGCCGCATCGTCCTCTTCAACCTCGAGGACCGGCCGTGAGGGGGCATCGCGACCTGACCCGCGCCTGCGTCGCCGCGATCCTCTGTGCGCTGGTCGCCGCGCTGGTGCCGTTCGACCTCATCCGCCTGCTGGCGGCGCTGCCGCTGACGCTGTTCCTGCCCGGCTACGCGGTGGTCGCCTGCGCCTTCGGCTCCCAGGAGCTGGCGCCGGCGCAGCGAGCGCTGCTGAGCGTCGCCACCAGCCTGACGATCCTCGTCCTCGGCGCCCTGGTGCTGAACATCTTCCCCTTCGGGCTGACGACCGCGAGCTGGGCGGTGCTGCTGCCGCTGGTCGTGATCGCCGCCTGCCGCGGCGCGGCGCTGCGGCGCGAGCGCCCGGACCGCGCCGCCCGCGGCAACCGCGGCATCTCCCTGCCGCGACCCGCCACCGGCAGCCTCGTGATCGGCGTGGTTGCCCTGGCGATCGCGGTCGCCGCCGTCGCCCTCGCCCAGAAGCCGCTGCCCGCGGACGACGCCGTCGGCTTCACCGCTCTCTGGATGCTGCCGACCGACTCGGGCGAAGACGCGGTCGCCGTCGGCGTCGTCAGCAACCAGCATCACCCCACCTCATACAGGCTCGTGGTGAGCCTCGGAGACAGCCAGTCGCAGACCTACCGGGTCAAGCTCGACCCGGGGGAGGAGCGCACCTACGAAGTCGACGTTCCTCCCGAGCCCGACGGCAGGACCCACGTGGTCGCTTCGCTGTATCGCAAGCAGCGGCCCGATGACCCCTACCGTCGCGTGACCAGCTGGCTCCCGAGGCAAGAGACCCTCCCTTGAGCACGAACCCGCTCGCGGTCGACATAGTCATCACCAACCACGACTACGCCCAGTTCGTCGCGGCGGCGATCGAGAGCGCTTGCGCGCAGACCCATCCCGATGTTCACGTCGTGGTCGTCGACGACGGCTCGGTTGACGACTCGCGACAGGTGCTGCGCCGCTTCGAGGACCGGGTCGAGGTGGTGCTGAAGGAGCAGGGCGGGCAGGCCTCGGCCCTGAACGCGGGCCTCGAACGCTGCCGCGGCGAGGTGCTGCTCGTCCTCGACGCCGACGACGTGCTGCGGCCGCAGGCGGCCGAGCGGGTCGCCGCCGCCTTCGCCGCCGAGCCCGGGCTCTCCAAGGTCCAGTTCCCGATGGAGATCGTCGACGCCGCCGGCGTGCCGACCGGGGAGGTCAAGCCCGGCGGCCATCTGCGGGCGCCGGTTGGCGACCAGCGCCGGGCCGAGCTCGCCTCACCCTTCGACCTGCCCTGGCTGCCGGGAGGTGGGACCGGCTTTCGCACCGAGGCGGTGCGGCGGATCCTGCCGATCCCCGCCGCCGACTACCCGCGCAGCGGCGCCGACTGGTACCTGGTGCACCTGACGGCCCTGCTCGGCGAGGCGGCGCTGCTGGACGAGGTCTGCGCCTCCTACCGGGTCCACGGCGGCAATGCTTACGAGCTGGAGCGCAGCGAGATCGACCTCGACCACGTGCGCGAGGCGATCCTCTTCGCCGGCGCGACGACCCGCTCGCTGGAAGCCCTCGCCGATGAGCTCGGCCTCGAGCGCCCGGCGCGGATCCTCTCCTATGCCGATCTCGCCAACCGGCTGGTCTCGCTGAAGCTCGAGCCGCGGCGCCACCCCATCTCCGGCGACCGCCTGCCCGGCCTCCTCGCCGACGCGCTGCGGGCGACCCGGCGGCGCGAGGACGTCTCGGTCGCGATGAAGGTGCTGCTCGTCGCCTGGTTCGGGTTCGAGGCGATCGCCCCGCGCCGCCTGGCGCGGCCGCTGGCCGAGCTGTTTCTCTTTCCCGCCAGGCGCAGCGGGGTCAACCGCGTCTTGGGAAGATGGCAGCGCTGATGCCGATGCGGATCCTGATCGCCACCGACCACTACCCGCCGTTCATCGGCGGGGCCCATCGTCAGGCGCGACTGATCGCCGCCGGGATGGCCGAGCGCGGTCACGACGTCGCCGTCGCCACCACCTGGCACGGCGGCCTGCCGCCGCTCGACTGGGAAGACAACGTCACGGTCCACCGCCTGCGCCAGATGCGGACCGCCTTCCGTTCGCTGATCCGAGACGAGGTGCAGCGACACCAGCCGCCGTTCCCGGACCCGGTCACGATCGCCGGGCTGCGCCGGCTGATCTCCGGCTTCGAACCCGACGTGATCCACGCCTACGGCTGGCTCGGCTTCTCGGTCGCGGTGGCGCTGGGGCGGCGCCGGATCCCGATGCTGGTCTCGGCTCGCGACTACGGCTACTTCTGCGCCAACCGGACCCTGCTGCACAAGGGCGAGCCCTGCAGCGGTCCCGCCCCGCTGAAGTGCGCCAGCTGCGCCAGCGACTATTACAGCGGCGTCCCGAAGGGGTTGGCGGCGACCGCCGGCGTCTACCTCTGCCGGCCGCTGCTGGCGCGGAAGATGTCCGGGCTGCACAGCGTCAGCACCTTCGTCCACGACGTCACCACCCGCTACCTGTTCGGCCAGGACGGTCCGCCGGCGGACCTGGTCCAGGTGACGATCCCGAGCTTCCAGGACGTCGCCCCCGACGAGGCGGTCGACAGCGCCGATCCCGAGCTCGCCCCCTACCTGGAGCGCCTGCCCACCGCGCCGTTCATCCTCTACGTCGGCGCCTTTCGCCGGGTGAAGGGGCTGGAAACCCTCTTCGACGCCTACACCCGATTGGAGTCGCCGCCGCCGCTGGTCCTGATGGGCACGTTCGAGCGGGATTCTCCGCAGCCGTTCCCGCCCGACGCGGTGGTCCTCACCGACGTGCCGCACAAGGCGGTGATGGCCGCCTGGGACCGGGCGATGTTCGGGGTGATGCCCTCGCTCTGGCCGGAGCCGTTCGGCGCCACCGTGGCCGAGGCGATGAACCGCGGCAAGCCGGTGATCGGCACCACCCTCGGCGGGCACGTCGACATGATCGGCGACGACGCCGGCCTGCTGGTGCCGCAGGGCGACGTCGGCGCGCTGGAGGGGGCGATGCGGGACCTGATCGAGAACGGCGAGCGGCGCGAGCGGTTCGGGCGGGCGGCGAGCGAGCGGGCGCGGTCCTTCGCCGCGGGCGCGGTGATCCCCCGCTTCGAGCAGGCCTACCGGGAAGTGCTCGCGGCCGGATGAAGGTCC
>Ga0126313_10001637_pt1 | contig 11971 bp, 11 predicted proteins | sample Plot105A_FD_89954 | JGI IMG/M metagenome (GOLD analysis project Ga0126313, IMG submission 89954) | Serpentine soil microbial communities from UC McLaughlin Reserve, CA, USA - Plot105A | ecosystem: Environmental > Terrestrial > Soil > Grasslands | place: USA: UC McLaughlin Reserve, Lake County...
CACGACGAGCCGGTCGGCGTGAGAGGCGGCCTCGGGATCGTGGGTCACCATCACCACGGTCTGGCCGAACTCATCCACCGCCTGCCGCAGGAGCTGGAGGACGTCCTCGCTCGCCTTCGTGTCGAGGTTGCCGGTCGGCTCGTCCGCGAATACGACGGCCGGCCTAGACACGAGCGCCCGCGCCACGGCCACCCGCTGCTGCTGCCCGCCGGACAGCTCCGCCGGGCGATGCGTGAGCCGATCCTCGAGCTCGACGGTTCGTAACAGCCGCCTGAGCCACTCCCGGTCTGGCTGCCTGCCGGCGATCGACAGCGGTAGCAAGATGTTCTCCTCGGCGGTCAGGACCGGGATCAGGTTGAAGAACTGGAACACGAAGCCCAGCCTGTCCCGTCGCAGGCGGGTTAGCTCGACGTCGTCGAGCGTGGTGAGCTCGACTCCGTCCAGCCTGACCGAGCCGGACGTCGGCCGGTCCAGTCCGGCGAGGATGTGCATGAGGGTCGACTTGCCGGAGCCGGAGGGGCCCATGATCGCATTGAAGCGGCTGTTCTCGAACCCCACCGTGATGCCGGCGAGGGCGTCGACCGCGGCCGCTCCCTCGCCGTAGCGGCGGTGCAGGTCGGTGGCGGTGACGATCGGATCCACCGCTCGCACTCTGGCATGATCGAGTCGGTTGGAGTCCGGCGCAGGAGATCTGCGCGCGCGCAGCCGCGCTGACTGGGCGCTCGGCGACTACGCCGTGCTCGCCGAGCGGATCGCCGATGCCGGCGAGCTGCTGGTCGAACGCCTAGACGTAGAGCCGGAATGGACGTCCTCGACGTGGCCACCGGAACGGGCAACGCCGCCCTGCCGGCGGTCAGGCGCGGCGCTCGTGTCACCGGCCTGGATCTGGTGCCGGAGCTGCTCGACGTGGCGCGGGAGCGGGTAGCCGACCTCGGCTTCGAGGTCGACTGGGTCGAGGGCGACGCCGAGGAGCTGCCGTTCGAAGGCGCCAGCTTCGACCGCGTGCTGTCCACGTTCGGGCACATGTTCGCCCCCCGCCACGAGCGCGCCGCCGCGGAGCTGGTCCGAGTCTGCCGGCCGGGCGGCGCGATCGGTTTCTGCTGCTGGACCTCGGACGGGGTCGGCGGAAGGCTCTTCTCCACACTCGGCTCCTACATGCCGCCCCTGCCTCCGTTCGCGTCCCCCCCGAGCCGCTGGGGCTCGGAGGACCACATCCGCAAGCTCCTCGCCGACAACGTCTCCTCGCTTGAGTTCGAGCGGCATGCGATCACGTTCCAGGATGACTCGCCCGAAACCTGGGTGACGCTGATGGAGGAGAGCGCCGGCCCGCTCATATCCGTCAGGACGGACCTCGGGAACGAGTGGTCCGCCCTGCGCGCGGACCTCCTGAGAGTCTTCGAGGAGGCGAACGCGGCCGACGACGGGAGCCTCCGCTTCGATCAGGAGTACCAGCTCACCATCGCCCGGCTCTAGCATCCCGCTGGCGATGGATCCGGTCGCGGCACCGCCGCAAGAGCTGCCCGTCGAGCTACGGGAGCCGCCGCCTCCGCGCCACGGCGGCCTCCTGACGCTGCTTCGGTTCATGCGCCGCAGGCACATGCTGACGCCCAAGTACGCGCGGCTTCTCCTGCGGTTGGGGGTGACGAAGCTGCGCTTCAGACGCCGACTGGTGCTCGACGGGCTGGCCTTCATCGGGCCGCGCTGCGTGCTCCAGATCGGCAAGAGTGGGTCCATCGAGCTTGGGAGATGGTCCTGGCTCGGTCATGGCTGCAAGCTGCGCTGCCACGAGGGCGTGATCTCCATAGGGGCCAAGACCGTGCTCGGACAGGAGTGCACGATCTCCGCCTACCAGCACGTGTCGCTCGGACGCGAGTGCGTGATCGCCGACCGCGTGATGCTGATCGACTTCGACCACGGCGTCGTGGAGGTAGAGCGGCCCATCCGCTTGCAGGGGATCTACAAGCGCGACGTGCGGGTGGGCAACAACGTCTGGATCGGCTACGGAGCCTGCATCCTCCGGGGCGTCACGGTCGGCGACAATGCAGTGATCGGCACGAACGCGGTGGTGACCCGCGAGGTTCCTGAGAACGCGGTTGTGGCCGGCGTTCCGGCTCGAGTGATCCGGATGCGCGCTGAACCAAAGACCCTGCGGTGGGGTTAGGCTAGGTCATCTGTCGCATTGCATGGGCGACGCATGCGGCGTAGGTTCTAGGCGCCCCCCCGCCCGCTGGAGGTAGGTCGCTGAATGGGTAAGTCGCGCAACCTAGCCGGACGCGCCGGTCGCTGGAGCGCCGAGCACCGCAAGAAGGCCATCTTCGGGTGGCTGGCCTTCGTCATCGCTGCCTTCGCGATCGGGGGCGCGATCGGCACCCAGACGCTGAAGCCTTCGCAGTACGGCGTCGGCGAGTCGGGGCGGGCCGACAAGATCGTGGACGACGCCTTCCCGGACCGCGCCGCCGAGCAGGTGCTCGTCCAATCGCAGACCCTTGGCACCGGCGAGCCCGGCTTCAAGGCCGTCGTCAACCGGGTGGCCGCGGAACTGAGGCGCACGAAGTACGTGCGCGACGTCAAGAACCCCTACGCCCCGGGCAACGAGGGGCAGCGCTCCGCCGACGGCGAGTCGGTCCTCGTCGACTTCAACATCCCCGGCGACGCAGATCAGGTCAAGGACCGGGTGGACGAGCCGGAGAAGACCGTGGCCTCCCTGCAGAAGTCGCATCCCGGCTTCCGGATCGAGGAGTTCGGCGACGCCAGCGCCGACAAGGCGATAAGCAAGAAGTTCGAGGACGACTTCCGCAAGGCCGAAGTAACGTCGCTGCCGCTCACGTTGGGCATCCTGTTCTTCGCGTTCGGCGCCCTCGTGGCGGCCGGCGTCCCGCTGCTGCTGGCGATCACCGCCGTCTTGGCGGCGCTCGGCCTCCTCGGGCCGATCAGCCAAATATGGCCTGTCGACGAGTCGATCACCTCGGTCGTGCTGCTGATCGGCCTGGCCGTCGGCGTCGACTATTCGATGTTCTACCTGCGGCGGGAGCGAGAGGAACGCGCCGCCGGCAGGACCGAGGAGGCCTCGTTGCAGGCGGCGGCGGCCACCTCCGGGCGAGCCGTGATCGTCTCCGGGGTCACGGTGATAATCGCGATGGCCGGCATGTACGTGGCCGGCGCCTCGACTTTCGTCTCATTCGCGACCGGCTGCATCCTGGTGGTGGCCATCGCGGTGATCGGCTCGCTGACGGTGCTGCCCGCGGTGCTGTCGAAGCTGGGGGACCGGATCAACAAGGGAAGCATCCGCTTCCTACACCCCGAGAGGCGCACGGGCGAATCGCGGCTCTTCGACGCGGTCCTCGAGCCGGTCCTCAGGCACCCGCTGATCTCGCTGGTGCTGGCGGGCGGTCTCCTCGCGCTGCTGGCCGTACCAGTCCTGAACATCCACACCGCCACCTCGAGCGTCGATGACCTGCCCCGTGACCTCAAGGTGATGCAGACCTACGACCGCATCCAGGAGGCCTTCCCGGGCGGGCCGCTGCCGGCGACCGTCGTGGTCAAGGCGCCCGACGTAAGAGCCCCCCGGGTAGCGAGGCAGATCCAGGAGCTCAAGGCCGAGGGCGAGACGATCGGCACGCCGGTGACGATCGACGTGAGCCCCGACAGGACCGTGGCGGAAGTCGACATCCCCCTGCCCGGCAACGGCGCCGACAAGGAGTCCTTCGACGGCCTGGCCCGACTCCGCGACGTGATCTTGCCGCGAACCGTGGAGCGCGTGCCCGGAGTGACCGCCGACGTGACCGGGCAGGCCGCGGGGTCGAAGGACTTCAACGACCTCATGAAGCAGCGAATTCCGTTCGTGTTCGCGTTCGTGTTCGGCCTGGCGTTCCTGCTGCTGATGGTGGCGTTCCGCTCGATCGTGATCCCGATCAAGGCGATCCTCCTGAACCTCCTGTCGGTTGGCGCGGCCCTAGGCGTGGTCACCTGGGGCTTCCAGGACGGCCACCTCGAGAGCCTCCTGGGATTCAGGTCCAACGGGGCGGTCACCGCCTGGCTGCCGCTCTTCCTGTTCGTCGTCCTGTTCGGGCTCTCGATGGACTACCACGTGTTCATCCTCACCCGGGTCCGCGAGTCGTTCGACCGCGGCATGAAGACACGGGACGCCGTGGCCCAGGGGATCAAGACCACGGCCTCCGTGGTGACAGCGGCAGCGATCGTGATGGTCGGCGTCTTCTCGATCTTCGCCACCCTGTCGTCGATCGAGTTCAAGGAGTTCGGAGTCGGCCTCTCCGTGGCCGTGCTGCTCGACGCGACGCTCGTTCGCGGCGTGCTGCTCCCCTCGACGATGAGGCTGCTGGGCGACTGGAACTGGTACCTGCCGAAGTGGCTAGAGTGGCTGCCGCGCGTGGCTCCCGAGGAGCCCGAACCGGAGCCGCCGCCCGAGCGGGAGCCGGAAGCGGAGCCGGCGCGGCTCTAACCAGCGGCCCGGCCGCCCCCTCACGCGGCTGCCTCGCCCCCGGCGCTGCCCCTCCGCGCTGCTCCGGCCCCCGGGCGCCCCTCACGCGGCTGGCGCCGCGCCGGCGGTTAGTTCACTCCCGGATAGCGCCAGAGGACCCCCCGCTCCTAGCGGCCGCTGCGCGCCCGCGCGGCCCGCCCCCGCGGCCCGCCCGATCGTGCATCGAACATCCATGACGAACTGGCTCTGTACTACGACAACGAAGTGGCGTCAGGAGGACGACCCTGTGCCTGGGAGGCACATTCGTTGTCGTATCGCTCACCCTCTTCCGAGTGGATGTCGCGGGTGCGGCACGGCGCAGTCCGGATCCGCGATGTCGCGCGTCCGGATCCGGTACGGCGCGCGTCCGGATCCGGGACGGCGCGGGTCGCGATCCGGGACCCGTATCGCGACTGCTAATCCTCTGCGACTTCTTCGCAATGAGGGCGGGTTGGCAGGCCGGGCGGCGTAGCTTGGCGGCCGTGGGCAGGCATCCGACCAACGTCGGCTCGTTCTAGCGCCAGGGCGGCCCTCGTTGGGCAGATCCCTATTACCGCGAGTGGGCCGTGGTCGTCGGAGACCGCATCCGGAGGCTCCGCAACGAGCGTCGCTGGTCGATCGCGGAGCTCGCGCACCGGTTGCGCAAACCGGAGGGCGGCCACTACAGCGGCGGCTACTTCTCGCGGCTGGAGCGCGGCTGGGGGACCGCTCCCCTCTACGTGTACATCGTGATCGCCGAGCAGCTGGAAGTCGAGCCGGGCATCCTGCTCGGCCCGGACGAGGTGCAGCGGGAGATCACGCCCGCGGGGGGCGTGCTACTTCGCTACCTGAGCGCGTCGGGATCGACCCCGTGGACGCGATCGCGCGGCTGGCGCAGAGCGGGACCGACCCGCGTACGAGCTCCCGGTAGCCCGGCGTCGCCAGCAGCCGATCGGAGTGCCGCCGATCGAGGTCCATCCGACCCTCAGGCTATCTCCACCATATGGACGAGCGCGAGATCCTCAGCGTCGGCCGCCTCGTGGCCTTCACCGACGGCGTCTTCGCCATCGCCATCACACTGCTGGTGCTCAACTTCGACGAGCCGAGCGGACCGGACTCCGAGCTGGCGCACCAGCTGACGGATCAGTGGCCGGCCCTGCTCGCCTACTTCCTCAGCTTCGCGGTGATCGGACGCTTCTGGGTGTTCACCACCGGGTCTTCGCGATCGTACGGCGCCTGGACTTCGCGCTGCTCGGGTTCAACCTGGTCTATCTCGCCTTCGTCGTGCTGATCCCATTCACGACCGAGGTGCTGGGCGACTACAGCGACACCACCGAGGCGGTCGTGCTCTACGCGGCGGCGATCGGCGGCGTGGCCACCTTCAACTGGCTGATGATCCGGCACGCCCTGACGCGCGACCACATCCAGCCCGACCGCCGGTTCAGCGCCGCTCCGTTTGCCGGCACCGCCGCCCTGGTGAACCCGGGCGTCTTCCTCGCGTCGATACCGGTGGGCTTCGTCAGCCCGCTGGCGGCGGAGCTCATGTGGACGGCGCTCGCGATCGCCTGGCCGCTGCGCCGGCGGCGAGCGCTCGCCGGGGTTCAGCGCACCCCCAGGCAAGATGCCTCCCGATAGACGCCCGCCACCTGGCGCGCAACGTCGGCCCAGTCGAAGCTGAGCACGTGCTCAGACGCCTCCGCGACGAGGCGGTCGCAGAGCGACTCGTCGGTGAGCAACCGTTCGGCCATTTGCCCGAGCGACTCGGGGTCGCGTGAGCGAAAGCGCAGGCCCACGTCACCGCTGGGCACCACCTCGCGCAGCCCCCCCGTGTCGGCTACGAGGCACGGGCAGCCCGACGCCATCGCCTCCAGGGCCACCAGCCCGAAGGGCTCGTAGATCGACGGCACCACCGTGAGGTCGGCGATCCGGTAGAGCGAGTGGAGCACGTCGTCGCCGATCCAGCCGAGGAAGGTGCCGTGCTCATGGAGGCCAAGCTCCCCGGCTTGCTCGATCAGCTCCGACTCCGCGGTGCCCGAGCCCGCCACGATGAAGCGCACGTCACCCAGCCGCCGGATCAGCCCGGGCAGCGCCTTCAGCGCGAGGTGGAACCCCTTCTCGTAGACGAGCCGTCCTACCAGCAGCACGAGACGCTCGGCGGGGCGGGCGAAGCGGGAACGGAGCGCGTCCATGTCGTCCACCGGGACGAGCTCGGAGGGGTCGATCCCGTTCGGGATCACCGAGATGCGTTCCTCCTCGAGCCCGTAGATGTCGGCCACGTGCTCGCGCATGTACGCCGAGCACGTGATCACGCGCTCCGCCCGGTTTGCCATCCAGTTCTCCACACCGTGGATGTACGACTGGGGGTGCTTGTCCACCCAGCCCTGGTGGCGGCCGAACTCGGTTGCGTGGATCGTGACCACGAGCGAGCACCGGAAGCGCTTGGCCAGGTGGTCGCCGGCGCTCGCCACGAGCCAGTCGTGGCCATGGACGACGTCGAAGCTGTGGCGGTCGCCGACCTCCACCCCGGCGGCGAGCATGTCGGCGTTCATGTGCTCGATCCAGGCCACGAACTCGCTCAGGTCGTTGGGGCGCTCGGGCTCCCGCACGCGGTGGATGACGACCCCGTCGAGCTCCTCCTCCGCCGGAGACTCCTCCAGGCCGCGCGCGAGCACGTGTACCTCCGCGTCCTGCATCGCCAGGTTCTCGGCGAGCTTGCGCACGTGACGGGCGAGGCCCCCCTCGATCAGCGGCGGGTACTCCCAGCTGAGTATCAGGGCGCGCATAGCGAGGCGAGGTCGAGCTGCGGGGCCAGGTTGCGTACGGCGGGCTCCGGAGCTTCGGCGGAGTCTTTCAGAGCGGCCAGCGCGGCGTCGTGGGCCCGGGCGTGGCCGCGGACCCGCTTCAGCGGGTAGTCGCCGGCCAGGTTGCGGGTGACCTGAAAGGCCCAATCGCTCGCCTGAAGCGCCAGCAGCTCGCGCGCGGCCCGTTCGAGCGCTTCGCCGGCCCGACCGGCCTCGGCGACGGTCCGCAGCTCCGCCCGGCGCGCAGTGAAGGCGATCTCGGCCACCTGGGGCGAGTCCCAGGTCGAGAGGTCCTTGCCCGTCCCCCACGTCGATGCGCGCAGCTCTCGTTGGACGGGCTCTGCTCGCTCGAGCCCCTCGGAGACCGTCACGAGATCGAGCCCTGCGGCCCGCGCCTCCTCGAGCACGGCCGCGAGCCAGGACTGCCCCTCGTACCACCAGTGGCCGAGCAGCTCCGTGTCGAGCGCGCAGCACAGGAGGCCGCCGTCGCGCAATCGCCCCCGCACGCGCGCGACGAAGTCGCGCGCGTGCTCCCGAGCGAGCACACGGGCTTCGGAGTGCCGGTAGGGTCCGCCGCCGTTGTTCCACGGCCTCAGGTCGTGCGCCGTGCGCCGGTGGTAGTCGCGGTAGACCGGGTGCGAGGGATAGCCCTGGCGGTCGTTCCAGACCAACTCCATCGACTGCCAGTCGATCGGGACCGCCACCGGGCCGGCCTCGGTCGACACCGGCTCGAGCTGCTCGGGGGCGCCGAGCCCGTGGGCCGTCGTCTGGTCGACGCAGAAGGTCCGTACACCGTGCTCGTGGAGGTCGCGCTCCAGGCCCGGCTCGTAGGCGCACTCGGGCAGCCACAGCCCTCCGCCGAAGTCGCCGAAGCGCGAGTCGTGCGAGGCAACGCCGGTGCCGAGCTGAAGGCGCAGGCCGGCGTCTGTGGCGAGCAGCGGCAGGAGCGCGTGAGTTGCGGCCGACGTCCAGAGCTCCACGCGTTCCAGCCGTCCGAAGGAGCCGATCAGGTCCCGCGCGCGCTGATCGGGGGCGTAGTCCCCGGCCGCCCGCCGCACCTCCGCCGCCAGCTCGCGCTCCCCGGCGCGCTCGAGCCCGGCGGCGTCCTCGTCATGGATCGGCGCACGGACATCTCGCAGGAACGCGAGGTAGCGATCGCCGGCCTCGCCTCGCATGGCTTCGAACTGGTCGCACAGAACGGGGGTCAGCCCGATGGTCAGGGGCTGGCCGTCGATCACCTCCAGAATAGGCAGGTAAACCGAGGCCACGGCCTCCCACAACCACTCCTCGCCGAAGGGCCACGTCCCGAAGCCCTCGACGTACGGCATGTGGGAGTGGAGCAGCAGCGCCAGCGCGCCGGGCCGACCCCTCATGCCAGGACCGGCGACCGGGCCGCCGGCAGCCGCTTCGGCAGCAATAGGCAGCCGGCGACGACGAAGGCGCCGATGAGGGCGATATAGGCGAGCGCGATGCCGAGCATGAGGGCAAAGCCGAGCACCGCCCAGCCGATGGTCGACCGGGGCTGCGTGGGCCGCGGGCCGAAGTGCCAGGGCCGGGGCCGCAGCTTGAAGGACGCGAACAGGATCGCCACACCGGTGAGGAAGGAGGCCGGCCGGCGCGGCCGGGCGGGCTCCGGGAGCTCCGGGTAGCGCAGCGTCATCGGAGGATCGCGACCAGGTCGAGCGCCCGCTCGAGCGGCCCCGGGCGCAGCACGAAGTCGCGAGCCGTTATGGACGGCGTGAACCAGCCGTAGAAGGAATCGGTGAGGCCGAGCTTGCGGGGGAGCTGGTCCCAGCCGGCGCGCAGGGCGGCGTCGTGGGCGCGCAGCCTTCGCGCGTGGAACACGCCGAGCAGCTCAACGCGCTCATAGATCCCCTGGCAAAGCGCTCGGAACTCCTCGGGGCGGTACTCCCGGAGGTGCCACGGGTTCTCGGAGCGCTCGGCTCCCGGTGGAGCGAGCGTGAGGACGTTCGGGGTCGAGACGTAGGCGACCGGGGCCATCGCGCGGAAGTGCTCGAGTGCCGCACGCGGCTCCTCGAGGTGCTCGATCGTCTGCAGGAAGACGACCGCGTCGCAGGGCTCCTCGTGGCGCTCCACCAGGTCCTGGACGAAGCGGACCCCCGGGCGCGAGTACTTGAGCCGGGCATGCTCGTGCGCCTCCGGGTTGGCGTCCACCCCGGTCACGCGACGGGCGCGGCGGGCGAGCACGTCGACGCCGTAGCCCTCGCCGCACGCCATGTCGATCACGTCGAGCCCGGCGCAGCGCTCGGCTACCCACTCGTAGACGGCCAGATGGCGACGGAACCAGTAGTTCTCGGCGGGGACGTCGGGCAGGGTCCGCTCGCCGGTGAGGGAGAGCGGCGGCACGCCCTCCGGCTGGCCCTGTTGGACGTACTCCTGCATCGGCGGCGGCAGTCTAGGCTTCCCCGACATGCGCGCGGAAGCGATCCGCGAGGCCAACGTTCGCTATCACGACCTCGCGGCCGCCCACTACGACACGAAGTGGGGGATCTCCTACGGCGAGGTTGGCCGGGCCCAGGTGGTCGGCAAGCTCCGCAAGGCGCTCGGATCCGACGAGCGCTACGGCCGCGCGCTCGAGATCGGGGCGGGCACCGGCTACTTCACCCTCAACCTGGTCCTGGCCGGTGTGGTCGAGCGGGCGGTGGCCACCGACATCTCGCCCGGAATGCTCCAGGAACTCTCCAGCTCGGCCGATCGGCTCGGCGTCGAGGTCAAGACGGTGCGCTGCGAGGCCACCGAGCTGCCGTTCCCGGACGACTCATTCGACCTCGTGTTCGGCCACGCGGTGCTCCACCACCTACCGGAGCCGGACCGGGCCCTCCAGGAGTTCCGCCGGGTGCTCAGGCCCGGGGGCGGGATCGCCTTCTGCGGCGAGCCGTCCCTCTATGGCGACCGGCTGGCCGAGTTGCCCAAGCGCGGCGCGCGGATCGTGGCGCCATTGTGGCGCGCGTTGATGCGCGCCGCGCCGCGCATGGGCGCCGGCCCGGCGCCGGAGAGCGAGGAGGACGAGCTGGAGCGGATGATCGACGTCCACGCCTTCACGCCGGCCGGGTTGCAGGCGCACGCGCACGCCGCGGGGTTCGAGGCGGTCCGCGTTCGGGGCGAGGAGCTCGCAGCCAGCCTGTTCGGCTGGGCCAATCGCTCGCTGGAGGCCACCGTGGAGCCGGACCAGGTGCCTTGGGCCTGGCGCCAGTATGCGCATCGCGGCTACCTCGCCCTCCAGGCGATCGACCGCGTGCTGCTCGAGCCGCGCCTGCCGGCCGCGATCTTCTACAACCTCCTCGTCTCCGCTCGCGTCCCCTCAGCCCAATAGCAGAGCCAGGCCGGGGGCCGCGGCCAGCCCCACGAGCAGTCCGTCGAGCGGGCGTAGCGCCAGCCGGGGGGGAGGCGGCCGCTCGCCCGGCCGGAAGCGGGCGGACTCGTGCGCGACCCAGTCGAGCACGGCATCCAGAACGGGCAGCGGCCGGCGGCGCACGCGGGCGAGCCTGGCGGCGAGTGAGCGTCCCGCGGCCAGCAGCCTCCGCTCGGATCCGATCTGGTCGAGTGTGCGCACGGCCTCGGCCAGCGCGGGCACTCGATGGAGGCGGCCCAGCGCGCGGCGGAACACCTCCCGGAGCCCCACCGCGCCGGCGGCGGCGCGCAGCCAGGTGGCCGTAAGGACCAGAAGCGCGGCCCGCAGCGCCCGGCGCAGGGCAAGATCCGCCCCGATCCCCCCCGCCAGGCCGAAGACGAGCGCGCCGCCGGCGAGGAGGCCGGTCAGGACGAGCCCGGTCGGCAGCACGGAGAGGTCCGGCCGCGAGACCGCCCAGGCCAGCGCCAGCCAGGCCGCGGCGGCGCCGAGCAGCGGCCAGTCGGTGCTGGTGAGAAGCAGCGCGAACGCCAAGAGAGCCGCCAGCGCCACCGCGCGCGGGTCGAAGCGACCGTCTCCGCGAGCGGCGTCCTCGGCCTCGGTGCGGGCGTCGGCCTGCTTCTCCGATTCCTGCCAGCGGCGCAGGCCGCGCCGGTAGACGCCCACCTGCACGGCGCTGGCGAAGGCGGCCCACGCCAGCAGCCCGGCGCCGGTGATCGCCAGGGCCCCGGCCGAGCCGAGCTCGAGCCCCAGCCGGCCGGCGAGCGCGTCGTAGGTGCCGGCGTACGCGTCGAGGCCGCCGGCGACGACCCAGATGAAGAAGGCGGTGATCGCCGCGTTGTGCAGCAGCCGGATCAGCCCGCAGGCGAGCGCCTGGGCGGCGGCGGGCACCGCCCGGGCCTCGAGCCTGCCCAGCAGCGGAGCGGTCAAGGCCTGGGTGAACGGCACGCTGACCCGTGCCGGACCGATGAGCGCGACGCTCTCCAGCATCGCGGCGATGCTCGCTCCGTAGCCCTCGCGAGCTCCCCTGCGCTGGGCGACCCGCGCGAGCGCCACGCCGCCCGCGAGCGCGACCCAGAAGCCGCCCGTGGGCGCCGCCCGGGAGGCGAGGAAGGAGGCCGTGGCTACGTGGGCAGGACCGGCTGGCCGGGGCATCGCCGCGACGGTAGCGGGCGGGCGGGGGGCTGCCGGCCATACGGCTGTACGTCGGCGGCCAATCGCGCGGCGGCGCGGTCTCTAGCCTTCGGCGGGATGGGCGTGTTCGTTGAGCGCTTCCCGCTATTCCCGCTCGGCCTCGTGCTCCTGCCTGCCGAGGTGGTGCCGCTCCACATCTTCGAGGAGCGC
>Ga0126313_10001638_pt1 | contig 11971 bp, 10 predicted proteins | sample Plot105A_FD_89954 | JGI IMG/M metagenome (GOLD analysis project Ga0126313, IMG submission 89954) | Serpentine soil microbial communities from UC McLaughlin Reserve, CA, USA - Plot105A | ecosystem: Environmental > Terrestrial > Soil > Grasslands | place: USA: UC McLaughlin Reserve, Lake County...
AGCGGCACCACGAAGTCGGCTAGGCAAGATCACGTCGACCTCGAAGACGGTAGGGCGGCATCGCTTCCTTCCGGTAAAGTCTATTTCTATCCGTCACGGAGGAACTGAGCCATGACAGTCACCACCTTGCCTCCCCACAGTCGGACCGTCGATGTGGAAGATGACCGCCCTAGCTGGCGGGTCAAGCGCCGTCGTACCCGACAGCTACGGCTTCAGGACGAAACTAGTGCACGGCTCGCCGAGCTCGATCACATGAGCGAAATCCTCAACCAAGCCGCTGACCTGATCGGCGGCGGTTGGCTGCAGCACAGCTGGTTCGCCTATCTCGACGACCACGGACGGACCAGAACTGTGACCGCCCACAATGTCGACAGGCTGGCTGGTCGTCCGGTGGTCGGGGCTTGCCTGGTCGGTGCGATCGTTCAGGCCGGTGGAGGCCTGTCCAACGTACGGAGCCAGGCTGTCCAGCGTGCTGTTGACCTCACCTGGCACACGCTGCATGAGATCCAACTACGAGAGAACCATTGGACGTCTGCTCCTGAGATTCGTATGGACCGCGTCCGAGACCTCACCCGCTGGAACGACCACCCGACCCGGACGGCACCGCATGCCGAGGCATTGCTTCGTCGTACCGCGACCGCAGCCACGGCCGAAGCGGCCCGGCTGTCCCAACGTTCCGATCTCAACGTCTGAGGATCCGCCCCTGCGGAGCGAGGGTCCTCCCACATATCAGCTCACTTCGTCTGAAGAGGCACGCGATAGACCACATCGCCTTCGTTGGTGCTCAACCAGATCGAACCGAAGGCCACGTGGACGTCGCCGCATTCGTCGGGGGTGGCGTCGGTGATCACCCGGCTGACCCGGTGGGTCGTCGCGTCGACCTCGGTCATCAACGGCTGACTGCCGCTAACGAGGACGCGATCGCCTTCCACTGCCACGGAGCAAGGTACGCCCTCAATGGGGATACGCGCGGCCTCCTTGAGTCCTTCCTTCTCCAGTGCGACGAACTCCGTGCGAGCGACAACCCACACTGCCGTGCGCGAGGCCTCGACTGCACGTGCGTCCCCCACATTGGACTGCCAGAGCACGCGTCGGCCCGCGAGGTCGACCGCAACGACCGCGCCCGCGGCTCGGGAGACCACATACGCGCGCTCGTCTACGACGGTGAGGTCGGTGCCAGGCACTCCCAGATCGATGGGCGGATCGGGAGTGCTCCGTCAGGTTCACTCCAACGAGTCCGGCATCGGTGATCACCCAGACTCGGCCGGCTGCGCTGTCGATATGGCCCTGATCGGGTCGCTTACCGACCGCGATGCGCTCCACCTTGCCCGACTTGGGATTCACCCGCATCAGATCGTCTGTTGTGCCGGATGGGTTCGGATCGCAACTCCACACCGCACCGCCACCGGCCCCAATTCCCTGGCATAGCCCGGTGGTGCCTAATCCGAGTCTCCGTACCTCGGCCGACTTGTCCGGATCGATCACCGCCACGGAGCCGCTTCCGGTCTTCACGAACACATTGCGTCCGTCATGAGCCATCCAGTCGGGGGCACCGCTGACCGGCATCTTCGCCGCGTCCAGCTGGGCGAGAGTCACCTCTTCCGGCGGCGCACCGGCAGGCGTCACTGACGCTGCTGGCTCGCTCGCGGCGTCCGGGCCGGCACTGCTGGGACTACCACCGCATCCGGACAGCACCGCCACCATCGCGAACGAGGTCAAGGCTCGCAGCCGCCACGGTTTGGCACTCACCAGCAGCAGTCTTCGGCAGATCCCTGTGGGTTTTGCCTCACGCGTAGATCACGGCTCGCTAGGTCCAGAGCTGCGGACTGCACGCGGCGCCGCCGCCGTCTCCGACCCCTCGGCTTTCCGCTGCGACCTGGCAAGAAGAGCGATCGCTGTCGCAAAACAGACCAGGCCGATTGGTCCGATCGGCGGCCCATGCATTAATACGATGGCGGATAGCCCCAAGAGCAGCGAGACCGCGAGCGGTGCCCCAACACGGTGATAAGCGACAGCCGCGGCGAGTGCCGCCACCCCCACACGCCACTGCTCCGAGGAAGAGCAGCACGTCGCCGGTGAGGAAGTTGTCCCAGAGCAACTAAGCCGCGTCTACGGCGGCTCCACGTTCGGCCGGTGATTCAGCGTTTGCATATTGCACGAGCACCCCGACGGCGATGCCCAAGATCGCCTCGCCGGCACCGTAGAACAAGACGAACGGCCCTACCGCGATCCGGCTGATCTTGGCTGCCGTCCCAGGCAAGTCACGCACCAGCAGGTAGAGTGCGGCGCCCATCAGGCCTATGAAGATCAGCGTCAGACAGGGGACGACCAGCCACTGTGTCACCTCGTCCTGCAGGCTCCCGTGAATGTGATCAGGGTCAGGGGCCGGATGAAATATCAACACGGCGGCCCACACCAGCGGCACCCCGATGAAGAAGGGGAGCAGACGTCGGTTGAGTTGTGGAACAGGCATCATCGCTCCTTAGGCATTCGTCGGGTTCTCCACGGTGCATACGGGCGCTGAGTGTCAGGCGCTTCTCGGATTGGTTGGATCCGCACCAGTGAAGACCGGTGGGCTTGCGTTCCGGCCACCAACCACTGAACAGTGCGGGCACATTGCTTGCCCGGCGGCGGTCCGATCGCCGGCTGGAACAACGCCGCGCCAGGCACGTTCGGCCCACGATCACCCCGAAACGTTGCGACGCGCCGGCATGGCAAGCCCCCAAAGGTGACTGTCGCTGCTGGCGGGATCCTACCGTCGAACGACCCCCTCAAGTCGAAACCCGGGGGGTCCCTCCGCCCGAAGCGGGACTCATCCCACCCGTTTCATGAACCCGGCGGCCTCAGTCTTGAAATTCACGCAAAGTTTTGGGAACACTCGGCGCCCTGACATAGTTGAGCCTAGTACGCTCAAGTAATAAGTTGAGTGACACAGACTCAAGGACAACCCAAGACTTCCAGCTGGAGGAAACACATCATGGCTCGTGCAGTCGGCATCGACCTCGGAACGACCAACTCAGTCGTCGCCGTATTAGAAGGTGGCGAACCCACCGTCATCCCCAACGCCGAGGGCTCCCGGACCACCCCGTCGGTGGTCGCATTCGCGAAGGGTGGCGAGGTTCTGGTTGGCGAGGTCGCCAAGCGCCAGGCCGTCACCAACGTCGAGCGCACCATTCGTTCCGTCAAGCGCCACATGGGCACGGACTGGAAGGTGAGGATTGACGACAAGGACTACCGCCCCCAGCAGATCAGCGCCTTCGTTCTGCAGAAGTTGAAGAGGGACGCAGAGGCCTACCTGGGTGAGCAGGTGACCCATGCTGTGGTCACCGTTCCCGCGTACTTCTCCGACGCGCAGCGCCAGGCCACCAAGGAGGCCGGTGAGATCGCTGGCCTCGTGGTGGACCGGATTATCAACTAGCCAACGGCCGCTGCGCTTGCGTACGGTCTGGACAAGACCGATCAGGATCAGACAATCTTGGTCTTCGACCTCGGTGGTGGCACCTTCGACGTTTCTCTGCTGGAGATCGGCGACGGCGTTTTCGAGGTTAAGGCCACCAATGGCGACAACCGGCTCGGTGGTGACGACTGGGATGCCAGGATCGTCGACTGGCTGGTCAAGCAGTTCAAGAACAAGAACGGCACCGACCTGGCACAGGACAAGATCGCGCGTCAGCGGCTCCAGGAGGCTGCCGAGAAGGCCAAGATCGAGCTCTCCTCTGCGAGCGAGACGCAGATCAACCTGCCGTACATCACCCTTGGTCAGGCCGGTCCGCTGCACCTGGAGGAGAAGCTGACCCGTTCGGAGTTCCAGCGACTCACCTCTGATCTTCTCGATCGTTGCCGGGCGCCGTTCCATGCGGTCATTAAGGACGCCAAGATCAGCGTTGGTGCGATCAATCATGTGATCTTGGTCGGTGGCTCGACACGGATGCCTGCGGTTGTTGAGCTGGTCAAGGAGTTGACCGGTGGCAAGGAACCGCACAAGGGCGTCAATCCCGACGAGGTCGTCGCTCTGGGCGCCAGCTTGCAGGCCGGTGTGCTGAAGGGCGAGGTCAAGGACGTGCTGCTGCTCGACATCACGCCGCTGAGCCTGGGCATCGAGACCAAGGGTGGCGTGTTCACCAAGATCATCGAGCGGAATACCACGATCCCCACGAAGCGCTCCGAGGTCTTCACCACCGCCGATGACAACCAGCCGTCGGTGATGATCCAGGTCTACCAAGGTGAGCGTGACTTCGCGAAGGACAACAAGCCACTCGGTAACTTCGAACTGACCGGATTGCCGCCGGCGCCGCGCGGGGTGCCCCAGATCGAGGTCGCCTTCGACATCGACGCCAACGGCATCGTGCACGTCCATGCCAAGGACCTGGCAACTGGCAAGCAGCAGTCGATGCAGATCACCGGCGGCTCCGCGCTCGGCAAGGAAGACATCGACAAGATGATCAAGGAGGCCGAGGCGCACGCCGAGGAAGACCGCAAGCGGCGCGAGGCCGTCGAGCTTCGCAATGAGGCCGATAACCTGATCTTCCGTACCGAGAAGCTGCTCAGCGAGAACGCCGACAAGATCACCGACGACGTCAGGCAGCCGGTCGAGGAGGCAATGGCCGAGCTCAAGACCGCTCTGGAGGGCGAGGACAACGACCAGGTCAAGGCCGCGGTCGACAAGTTGAACACCACCAGCGCCCAGCTTGGTCAGGCCATGTACGCAGCTGCGCAAGCCGCTCAGCAGGCTCCGTCCGAGGCCGGCGAGCCAGGTGAGCACGCCGAGTCCAACGGCGAGAGCAGCACTGGTGAGGAAGATGTCGTCGATGCCGAGATCGTGGACGACGACCAGACCTCGAGTGAGGCCCGGTGACCGTACCCGAACAAGAGCCTCGGCAGGACGCCGAGGCTGAGTTTGAACAGCGCGGCCCAACCGTACGGGACCGGCGCCGCATCGATCCGGAAACCTACGAGGTACGGGAGCCGCAGGCAACTGCGGCTCCTACTACAACCGGCCCAGTAGAGGCCGCAAGTTCAGTTACGGAGGCTGAAGCACAAATGATCGAGCTCGAGGCCGCTCTGGCGGAACGGACCTCTGATCTGCAACGGCTTCAGGCCGAATACGTGAACTACAAGCGCCGCGTCGACCGCGATCGTGATCTTGCTCGGAAGGTGACGATCGAGGGTGTGCTGAAGGACTTCCTTTCAGTGCTGGACGATGTGCGTTCGGCTCGCGAGCACGAGGAGCTGAACGGCGGCTTCAAGGCTGTTGCCGAAGAGATCGAGCGGGTCACCTCCAAGTACGGTCTGGAAACCTTCGGGGAGGCGGGCGAACCCTTCAATCCGCATATCCACGAGGCGCTGCTGCATGGGCACGCGGAAGGCATTGACGGCCCGACGTGTGTGGAGATCCTGCAGCCCGGATATCGAATCGGGGATCGCATTCTGCGGCCAGCCCGGGTCGCGGTCGCTGAGCCCGAGCCCAACGCTCCAGCTCCGGTCGCGGATCCGGTGGAGGTGGAGACGGCCGAGCCGATGAGTCCCGAGGCTGCCGAAGAGTCTTCGTCGGGCAGTGGCGATGAGTCGGTCGAGGCGGCAGGTGAGTCGGGGAAAGATGAATCGGCTACCACCGATCAGGCGTGATCGTCTCAGGAACATCCACCCAGCATCGGTAGTTGATCATCGCGAAGGGAGGTGTCAGTGAGTACCAAGGACTGGATCGAGAAGGACTACTACAAGGTCCTGGGTGTCTCCAAGGACGCCACCCCTGAGGACATCAAGAAGGCCTACCGCAAGCTGGCTCGAGACAACCACCCTGACCAGAATCCCGGCAACACTGCTGCGGAACAACGCTTCAAGGAGATCTCCGAAGCCAACGACGTGCTGTCGAATACGGCCAAGCGCAAGGAGTACGACGAAGCCCGCCGGCTGTTTGGAAGCGGCGGTTTTCGCTTCCCGCGCAGTGGCGGGGCTCGGACGAGTGGTCCGTCTGTCGATGACCTCTTCCGTAATGCCGGAGGCGGCCTGGGCGACATCTTCGGCGGCCTGTTCAACGGCGCTCCCACCACACAGACGACCCGGGTCTCCACCGCCCGCGGACCCCGTCGCGGCAGCGATGTCGAGGGCGAGGTCACGGTTGATTTCGTTCAGGCGATCGAGGGTGTCACGGTCGGGATGCAGATGGTCTCGGACACGGCGTGTGACGCCTGTCGCGGCACCGGCGCTCGGGCAGGCACGATCCCGCGGGTCTGCCCTACCTGCGAGGGCAGTGGCATGCAGACCTCGACATCGGGCGGTGTCTTTGCCGTGACTGAGCCGTGCCGGGAGTGCCGCGGACGCGGGATGGTCGTCGATGACCCATGCCCGGTGTGCCTGGGCTCCGGCCGGGGCAAGTCCACCAAGACCATGCAGGTTCGGATTCCGGCGGGTGTCACCGACGGCCAGCGGATAAGGCTCAAGGGCCGCGGTGGGGCTGGAGAGAACGGTGGTGCCGCTGGCGACTTGTACGTCATCGTGCACGTACGCCCGCACCCGATCTTCGGGCGCAAGGGCGACAATCTCACCCTTACCGCACCGGTCACCTTCCAGGAGGCCGCTCTCGGTGCCGAGATCGAGGTTCCGACGCTGGGTGGCCAACCGGTCAAGCTGCGGCTGTCGCCCGGGACGCCGAATGGACGCACCCTGCGGATACGCGGCAAGGGTGTCCGCAAGCGCGACGGCACGAAAGGCGACCTGCTGGTCACCGTCGAAGTGCTGGTGCCGCAGGCGCTCAATGATCAGGCCAAGCAAGCACTGAACTCCTACGCCGAGGCGGTTGGCACGGTGAATCCGCGGGCGAAGCTCTTCGCGGCTGGATGAGGTGCAACGTGCCTGCATCAGAGCTGCCGCAGCGAATCGATCATGACGCGCCGGTTTTCGTCATCTCCGTGGCTGCCCACCTCGCTGGAATGCATCCGCAGACGTTACGGACCTACGACCGGATGGGCTTGGTCTCGCCACGGCGTACGGCCAAACGAGGCCGGCGCTACTCAGCGCGCGACATCGCGCGGCTCCGGCTGATCCAGCGGCTCTCGCAAGACGAGGGCATCAATCTGGAGGGCATCCGCCGTATCTTGCACATGCAGGATGAGATCGACGACCTGCGAGTCCGGATGCAGGAACTGAGTCAGCTGCTCACTGCCATGCGCGCTGCCCCACCCGCATCACGCTTGTTCACCGCCGATCCGCTCGGTGGGGTACATCTGGGAGGCGCCCGAGTCAGGCCGACGCCACGGGCGCTGCCGGGCCCGCGCAACTAGATTCTCGATCCGGGCCGGACTCAGTCCACTGGAATCTGCAGCGCCGCCCGCACTGTGGGCGCAGGCAACGGAACTCTCATTTCAGTTGGGGAGGTAGGACGATGGTCGACAGCACCGTCCGCGCGATGACCTGGAACATCTGGTGGAGGTTCGGACCACGGTGGCGGGACCGGCAGCCAGGCATCGAAGCGACGATCACCCGTTTCAGCCCGGACGTCGTTGCCCTGCAGGAAGTCTGGAGCAGTGAGGAGATGACCCAGGCCGATGAGCTGGCGAAATCTTTGGACATGTACGCCGTGTTCGCATCACCGTCGTATCCGCCCGCGCCAACAGGCACCGATGTGCCCGACTTTGCCGGAGTTGACCTCGGCATTGCGGTATTGAGCCGCTGGCCAATCCTCGATGAGGACACGGCGGTGATGCCGGCCCGGCACCGCAGCTGGGATCCTGTGTCGCTCGCGGTCCGTGTCGACCACCCGACCGGTCCGCTGCCGATCGTCGCGACGTGCTTGGACTACGGGGTGCCATACACCGATGACCGCATCGCCCAGGCAAGGTTTGTAGCGGCGCTCGCAACGGCCCCCCCGCTTCGACGGTCCGTGCCCAGTTTTGCTGATGGGCGACATGAACGCAGCCGTCAACTCGCCAGTGTTGCGATCAGTGGGGGATGTCTTGGCCGACGCGTGGACGGCCGGCAATGGTGCCACAGACGCAGTCACCCTTCCCTCCAGCCATCCCTCGGCGCCGCTCGAGGCCGGACCGGAAATGGTGGACCAGCGTATCGACCACATTTTCTTCCGTCCCGGGCGCGAGGATCAGCGCGTGCTCGTCGAGGGCGTATATCTCGCCGGCGACCCAGTCGAGGGCGTATATCCCTCCGACCACCGAGCAGTTGTCGCGGATCTACGGTGGCGTGGCTGACCCGCCATTCGCTGACCTTGCGCACCTGACCGGTTTCCGTCGTAGCCGGAATAGAAGGAATGCACTAAAAGTTGAGTCTGGTGCGCTCAAGTTTGTACGACAGGGACTAAACTGTCGCACAGTTGAGTGATGCGTACTCAAGTTTGATCCCAGAGGAGACATGGATACCAGCAAGCTGACCACCAAGAGTCGTGATGCAGTCTCGGCCGCGTTGCGCACTGCCCTGACCGAGGGCAACCCGTACGCCGAGCCGTCGCATCTGCTACACGCGCTGCTGCAAATGCCGGGTAACACTGTTGCGCCTTTGATCGCCGCGACAGGCGCCGACCCGACTGTCGTTGCGGCAGCGGCGCAGGGCGCGATTGCCAAGCTGCCCTCGGCGAAGGGGACCTCGGTCAGCCAGCCGAATCTTTCCGGGTCTTTTGCCCGGGTGTTGGCAGACGCCGAGGTCCGGGCCGAGCAGCTGGGCGACGCGTACGTGGCCACTGAGCACCTGCTGATCTCGTTGGCGACAGTCGACTCGGACGCCAAGAAGGTGCTGGCTGCATTGAACATCAAGCCGAACGTGCTGACGCGAGCCTTCAACCAGGCTCGCGGTAGTAAGCGGGTGACCAGCCCCGAGGCTGAGGCAACCTCCTCGGCCCTCGATCAATACAGCGTCGACCTCACCGCAATGGCCCGCGACGGCAAACTCGACCCGGTGATCGGGCGGGATGCTGAGATCCGTCGCGTGATCCAGGTGCTCGCCCGGCGTACCAAGAACAACCCTGTGCTGATCGGGGAGCCCGGCGTTGGCAAGACCGCAGTTGTCGAGGGTTTGGCGCATCGACTGGTCGCCGGCGACGTACCGGACTCCCTCAAGAGCCGCCGTTTGCTGGCACTCGACCTGCCGTCGATGGTGGCCGGGGCCAAATTCCGCGGAGAGTTCGAGGAGCGTCTCAAGGCTGTGCTCACCGAGATCCGCGACGCAGCGGGCCAGGTGATCACCTTCATCGACGAGCTGCACACCGTCGTCGGCGCCGGCGCCGCCGGGGACTCCTCCATGGACGCGGGCAACATGCTGAAGCCGATGCTGGCGCGTGGTGAGCTGCGGATGATCGGCGCCACCACCTTGGACGAATATCGCGAGCGAATCGAGAAGGACCCGGCCTTTGAGCGGCGCTTCCAGCAGGTCTTCGTCGATGAGCCGAGTGTCGAGGACACGATCGCGATCTTGCGCGGCCTGCGCGAACGGTACGAGGCGCATCACAAGGTGGCGATCACAGATGCTGCCCTGGTCGCGGCCGCCACGTTGTCGAACCGCTACATCACCTCTCGGCAGCTGCCCGACAAGGCGATCGACCTGGTCGACGAGGCAGCTTCCCGGTTGCGGATGGAGATCGACTCCTCGCCGGTGGAGATCGACGAGTTGCGCCGCACCGTGGAGCGGATGCAGATGCAGAAGTTTGCACTGGAGAAGGAGTCCGACCCAGGTAGTGTCGAGCGGCTGAACCGGTTGACCGAGGACTTGGCCAATGCCCAGGAGCACTTGCGATCCCTTGAACTGCGCTGGGAAGCGGAGAAAGAGGGTCTCAACCGAGTCGGGGAGCTGAAGAAGCAGATTGACGAACTCCGCGTGGCTTCCGAGCGGGCTCTACGGGAAGGAGACCTGGTCAAGGCCAGCGAGATCAACTACGGCGAGATTCCTGCTCTGGAGAAGGAAATGGAGGAGGCCGCCAAGGTTGAAGGTCAGTTGCCGTCGATGGTCTCGGAGGAGGTCGGCCCGAACGACGTTGCCGAGGTCGTGTCCAACTGGACCGGCATACCGGTCGGCCGGCTGCTGCAGGGCGAGACCGAAAAGCTGATGTCGATGGAATCGCGGATCGGGGAGCGGTTGGTCGGTCAGTTGAAGGCCGTCCGCGCCGTGTCGGATGCGGTACGCCGCTCGCGCGCCGGCATTTCCGATCCGAACCGGCCCACCGGCTCCTTCTTGTTCCTCGGTCCGACCGGCGTCGGCAAGACCGAGCTGGCCAAGGCACTTGCGGAGTTCCTCTTCGATGACGAGCGTGCCATGATCAGGATCGACATGAGCGAATACTCCGAGAAGCACTCGGTGGCTCGGCTGGTCGGTGCACCGCCCGGCTACATCGGCTACGAGGAGGGCGGCCAGCTCACTGAGGCTGTCCGTCGCCGCCCGTACTCCGTGGTGCTCTTGGACGAGGTGGAGAAGGCCCATACCGAGGTCTTCGACATCTTGTTGCAGGTTCTCGATGACGGCCGACTGACCGATGGCCAGGGTCGTACGGTTGACTTCCGCAACACCTTGTTGATCTTGACCTCCAACCTGGGCTCGCAATACCTGGCGGATCAGACGCTGGATGCTGAGACCAAGCGGAATGCCGTGATGGGCGTAGTGCGTGGGGCATTCAAGCCGGAATTCCTGAACCGGCTCGATGAGGTCGTACTTTTCGACGCCCTCGGCACCGAGGAGCTCGCCAAGATCGTCGAGATCAATTTGGCGCGGCTCAACAAGCGGCTCGCCGATCGTCGCATCACCGTGGAGGCCACTCCGGCGGCCAAGGAATGGCTGGCGCTCACCGGCTTCGATCCAGTCTTTGGCGCTCGCCCGCTACGGCGTCTGATCCAGACCACGATCGAAGATCAACTTGCGCAGCGTGTGCTCGCCGGCGAGGTACGCGAAGGCGACACTGTCACCTTCGACGCGGACGAGAGCCGCGATGGGCTGATCATCCTGCAGTCACAGCCCGCCATCGCCTGAGTGATGATCGGCTGAGCACCGACAGAGTCCGGAGCTCACCACCAGCCCTGCTTGTGCGCCCACCGCAGCAAGACCACCGATATCGTCAACATGATCAACAGCAGGATGGTGAGAGGTATCCAGCGGGTGGACTCGTTGACGATGACGTTCATCCCGATGACCGAAGAAAGGGAGGTGATCGGGAGGGTGACTGCCGCAATGACGGCGAGGCGCTCGGCGGCGATGGTCATCTTGGTGTCGGTACGCGCCCGGTAGAACTCGGTGACACCCATCAGAAAGACGAGCTGGGAATCACTGATGTGGGCGACGGTCTCGTACTGGTCGAGCACATCCTTCATCAGTTCCAGGCCTTCTGGCGGTGCGAAGGCGGTCAGTTTGATCGCCCGCCGGTAGATCTCACTGCCCTGAGAGGCCATGGTCTTGATGGTCAGCAGCTCATGTCGAGCCGCGAACAGCTCGCTGAGGAACTCCTGCGGATCTTTCTCATCCTCCTCAGCCATAACCCGCTGCTCCATGAGGCCGACCTCACGCGCGATTTCAGCGACCATTTCTGATTCCCGCCGTGCAATTGCGGAGACGATCGCGTAGGTGAGTCCGAACGGGGACGTCGGACGTAGCCGGCCGGCGTCGAGCCGCGTCCCTACCCCCTTCGTCTCGCGCAGCGCGGCGGCAAGGGGGACCTTTGGGCTGATCGGGCCATGGACCGTGATCAAGAAGTTCTCCCCGACGAATTGGTCCAGTTCGAGGTAGTGCACGTGGCCGCGCGCGCCGATCTCGGGCGCGTGCACGACGATGAAGACATGGTCCGGGTACACATGGACTCGCGGAACATGGTTGCGGTTCCGACTTTCGCTGATCGCCATCGGATGAAACTTGAACTCGTTGGTGAGCAGCGTCTCGGCGTCATCGTCCCACTCCGGAATGTCCAGCCACAGGAATCCGTCGCTGCGTTGCCGCAGGTCGGACAGATCGGCAAGGTCGTGGTTGCTCACGCCCTTGGGTTCAATCCAGC
>Ga0126313_10001639_pt1 | contig 11970 bp, 10 predicted proteins | sample Plot105A_FD_89954 | JGI IMG/M metagenome (GOLD analysis project Ga0126313, IMG submission 89954) | Serpentine soil microbial communities from UC McLaughlin Reserve, CA, USA - Plot105A | ecosystem: Environmental > Terrestrial > Soil > Grasslands | place: USA: UC McLaughlin Reserve, Lake County...
ATCGAGGAGATGTACTACCAGTCGAAGGCCGAGATCGACGACCACATCCGTTCAGCGGGGGAGCAGGCGGTCTTCGAGGCCAACTGCGGGGATTTTCATCCCGAGCTGGTCAAGATCCTGGGCCGCCTGCACTACCGGACGAGTTACGGCCAGAACGTCCTCAAGCACACGCTCGAGGTCGTTCATCTCACCGGGATCATGGCGATGGAGCTCGAGGCGAGCGGCCGCACCGCGAAGCGCGCCGCCATGCTGCACGACCTGGGCAAGGCGCTCACGCACGAGGTCGAGGGGTCGCACGCGCAGATCTCCGCCGACTACGCGGGCCGCTACGGCGAGGCCGAGGCCGTCGTGCACGCGATCGCCGCGCACCACTACGAGGTGCAGCCTCAGACCGTCGAAGCGGTACTGCTCATCGCCGCGGATGCGATCTCGGGCTCCCGACCCGGTGCGCGCGGCGACACGCTCGAGAACTACATCAAGCGGCTCGAGGCGCTCGAAGAGATCGCGGCGCGCAAGAACGGCGTCGAGAAGGTCTACGCACTCCAGGCCGGCCGCGAGATCCGCGTGATCGTCAAGCCCGGCGAGATCGACGACGACGAGGCCGTGCTCCTCTCACACCAGATCGCCCGGGACATCGAGCAGGAGCTCGAATATCCCGGACAGATCAAGGTCACAGTGATCCGCGAATCGCGGGCGACCGAGCTCGCGAAGTAGCTCATTCCTCTTCGCCGAACTTCAGGCGCACGACGGACGGCTCGTGGTCTGAGGCTTGGATCGCATCGGCGAACTCCGAGTTCAGGTGGACGACGTCGTACGCGGGCCGGTAGGGCAGCTCCAGCAGCCGGTCGCTGAGCAGGATCTGGTCGAGCACCTGCGAGTTGCCCTCGAATACGTACGAGTAGCGCTCATCGGGCGGCAGCGTCTTGACGAGCGATGTCAGGACACCGCCTTCGAGGATACTCGTGGTCTCCGAGAACTCGAAGTCGTTGATGTCACCGAGCACGACGATCTTCGCCTTGTCGTCTCGGGCGAGGATCGCGTCGACGAAGCGGTTCACGACCTGCGCCTGTCCGTGCCGCGCGATCTCGCTGAAACGCGTCGGGGGCTGAGCCGGCCCGAACAGGGGCCGGTCGTCGCCCTTCGAGCTGAAGTGGTTGACGATCGCGAACACCGTCTTCCCCCGCACGTCGAACTCGGCGGCGAGCGACTTTCGCGTGTCGACGAAGGCAGCGCTCTGAGTCCCGATCCGGCCGGGGCTGGCCGAGAGCTGCGGCTTGTACTTCTTACCAACCACTGTCGTCTCGGTCGTCGGCGAGCCGCCCGGGCGGTCGACGAAGCTGACGCCGCGGTCGGTTCGGAAGAGGAAGCCCACACGGATGTTGCCGCCGGGCGCCCCGCCGTCCTGGTCGTCGACGGGATCGATCTGGCGGTACTGGTAGAGCGGCCCGCCGGCCGCCTGGACGGCGGCGATCAGCCGCGCCCAGGCGACGCTTGCGTCAACGACCGTGCTCGCTGTTCCGCCGGCAACGCCGTCGTTGTCCTGCACCTCCTCGATCCCAAGGATGTCGGGCGCCTGGAGGTTGTCGACGAGCAGGTTCGCCAGGTGATCGTACTTCGACTGCGGGTCGGTCCCGGCGAGGTTCTCGACGTTGAATGTGCCGAAGGAAACCTGGTTCGCGTCGGGAGCATCAGTCGTCTCGCGGACGAGGCCGCCCGAGACGAACGCGGGTGTCGTCGTCGCCTGGATCTTGTAGTTGGAGAAGCTGTAGTCGAGCGGGCCGACGACACTCGACGTCAGCTCGTCGCCGACGTTCATGTCCGGCATCGCCTTCGGCGGCCGCGGCGGAGGCGCCAGATCGCGCAGGATCTCGTCGTCGACGGTGATCCGCTCCGGGTTCGGGTCGACATAGCCGCCGAGCAGGATCCCGCCGCGCGGCGTCCGTAGGCCCGTCGACCACACACCGCTGTCGGGAAGCAACGTGATCTCGCCGAAGCTGCGGGTCGGGCCCACCACCGACCCGTCGTTGACCTGGAGGAGCATGCCCTCGAGGCTCTCGTAGAAGTCGATTGCGTCGCCAGCCGGATCGAAGATGCCGCCGGCCTCGACGTTGCCGGCGCCGTCGTCGTCGATCACCTCGGTCGCCGGCAGGCGTCCGCCGAGCCCGAGCACCGTTGGCGCGGGAAGCTCATTTCCGGTCGAGAGCGTCGTCACGTTCGCGTTCGAGGCATTGATCTGCGTGATCGTCAGGTTGTCCGGATCAGCCCCTGGGCGGAACTCGCTGACGGTCCCGACCACCCGAACATGACTGCCGATCGCCGCCGTCGGAGTGGCATTCGTGAACACGAAGACGCCCTCCGAGGTCGCGGCGCTTGCGTCCGGCGTCGGATTCTGGATCCAGACCCCACGGCCGCCGGCCGTGCGCCGCGCGGTCACGATCCCCTCGACCTTGACCGCCTGATCGGCGTACGGGGAGAGGTGCGCTGCGCCCTGTACCTGGCCGATCTGCGTCACCGGCAGGATCGTCGTGAAGCTGAACGTGTGGCTCGCGGCCATCTGGTCGGGCGGATCGTCAAGGTCGAGGTCGGTGACCTTCGCTGCGTCCACGGCCACAGTGCAGCTCTCGCCCTCGCTGAAGTCGATGTCGGGGTCGAGCGTGTAGCTCTGCGGTCCACCGCTCTGCGTGGCCGTGTGCACCCCGCTGGTCGAGCAGGAGATCGTGTACCAGCCCGCGGCCGCAGCGACAGGCTCGGAGAAGTTGACCGTGACGTCCGCGCCGAAAGCGACTTCGAGCGCACCGTTGGCAGGCGATGTCGAGGTGACGAGCGGTGCTGCATCGCCGCCCGACACGTGCAAGCCGAGCCCGTCGAAGGTGTTCGTGGCAAAGCCGTCCCACTCGGCCGCCGGGTCGAATGGATCCAGTCCGTTGGTGTCGCCGCCGGCGATCCCGCTCTTGCGCCGGAGCGTGTTGTCAGCGGTGCTCGCGAGGCCGGTGCCCCACTCGGTGCCGGGGTCGAGCCCGATCTGGCCGATCACGTCAACGAACGCTGCCCCCTTGCGCAGGGCAACGGCGTCGTCGCCGTTGAAGATCCCCGCCGACGTGAATTGGTCGGCCTGTGCGCGGATCACAGGATCGGCGTCGTTGTGCGCGAGCACGAAGACGTCGCCTGGCGCAATCGTCCCAGTCAGAGTGATCGTCAACGTTGGGGTCGGGTTGCCGTTGAAGTGCATCGACACCGCATATCCGCCTGCGGTCAGGTCCACGGGCGCACCCGTGCCGTTGAAGAGCTCGAGCGCCTTGTTCTGGCTCGTCCCCTCGACGTACTCGGAGAAGAAGAGATCGGCGCTGACTGCTTCAGCCGGCGCCAGACGCGCTCCACCGAGCGCGAGCAGTGACAACGCGGACACGACGACAACGAAAAGCGGACGAACGGAGAGCATGCGACCTCCAGCTGCAGAAGGACCCCGGACTTCGCGGACAAGCCTACAACGGACAGGTCAAAGCTAAAGCGGAGGAAACGGCCCCGATACAGTTTCCGGAGAGCGATGCAGCGCTACCACGTCACCACCTTCGGCTGTCAGATGAACGCGCACGATTCCGAGCGCATCAAGGGCATGCTCGAGGAGCTCGGCCTGGGGGAGACGCAGGCGCAGGAAGAGGCCGACGTCCTCGTCTTCAACACCTGCACGATCCGCGAGAAGCCGGACCAGCGCTTCGCCGCGCACCTCGCGCAGGCGAGGGCGCTGAAGGCGCGCGACCCCGACAAGGTGATCGCGGTCGGCGGCTGCTACGCCGAGGCGCAGCGCGAGCATCTGTTCTCGCTCTACCCCTTCGTCGACGTCGCCTTCGGGCCGGGGTCGATCCCGCACCTGGGCGAGTGGCTGGGCGCGGGAGGCATCGGCGTTCCGCGAGGTCGATTCGGGCTCGAGCAGCGCGCCTTCGCCGGACAGCTGCCGATGCACCGGGAGCGACGCTTCCAGGCCTGGGTGCAGGTCTCGATGGGCTGCAACTCCAAGTGCGCGTACTGCATCGTCCCTTCTGTCCGCGGGCGGGAACAGAGTCGCCGCCCCGGTGACGTGGTCGCCGAAGTGACCCTGCTCGCGCAGGAAGGAGTGCGCGAGATCACGCTGCTCGGCCAGAACGTCAACTCGTACGGCCGCGACTTGCTCCCCGACGTCCGCACCGACTTCGGCGAGCTCCTCCGCGCCTGCGACGCCGTCGAGGGGATCGAGCGCATTCGCTTCACCAGCCCCCATCCGAAGGACTTCCGAGCGCCGGTGATCGCGGCGATGGCCGAGTGCCGGTCGGTGTGCGAACACGCACATCTGCCGCTCCAGTCGGGCTCGAGCCGGATCCTGAAGGCGATGCGCCGCACCTACAGCCGCGAGCGCTTCGTCCGGCTGGCGAATGAGCTGCGCGGCGCGATCCCGGACCTCGCCCTCTCGACCGACCTGATCGTCGGCTTCCCGGGAGAGACCGAGGACGATTTCCGGCAGACGCTGGAGGCGGTCGAGGAGGTCGGATTCGACAGCGCGTTCACGTTCGTCTTCTCTCCCCGGCAGGGAACGGAGGCGGCGACGATGCCCGGCCAGGTGCCGGAGGAGGTCAAGCGCGACCGGATCGAGGGGCTGATCGACGTCGTTCAACGCGTCGCGCACGAGCGAAACGCGGGACGCGTCGGTCGGGTCGAAGAGGTGCTCGTCGAAGGCCCGAGCCGAACCGACCCGAGCCTGCTTCGCGGCCGCACCCGTCGCAACACGACTGTCAACTTCGCGGGGACCGCGGCGCCGGGCGAGCTCGTCGAGGTCTCGATCGAAGCCGCGACGTCGACCACCCTACGCGGCACTGAGCTGGCTGCTGTTGCCGCCTAGGTCGCGCGACCTTGCCTGGGACGGGCTCCTCAACGCCCGCGACCTGGGCGGACACCCGACCGAGGACGACGGCGAGACGCGCTTCGGTCAGATCGTCCGCGCCGACAGTGTTCGTCGGCTGACCGACGCGGGGTGGCAGGCGCTCGTGGACTACGGCATTCGGACGATCGTCGATCTTCGCTCGGACGAAGAGCTCGAGGCCGACCCGCCGGCCGAGCTCCCGGTCGAGGCCGTGCACGTTCCGTTCCTGGAGGAGCGCGAGGACGTCTGGAAGCTGGTCGAAGCGGCAAGTATCCGCGCCGCTGACCACACCGAGGCGACGCGCGAGGTCTACCTGATCTTCCTCGAGCACTTTCGGCCGAACGTCGCGGCGGCCGTGCGCGCTGTTGTCGAGGCGCCCGAGGGAGGTGTCGTCGTCCACTGCATGGGCGGCAAGGACCGCACGGGGCTTACCACAGCCTTCCTGCTTCGGCTGGCTGGCGTCGGTATCGAGGACATCGCCGCCGACTACGCGATCAGCGAAGAGCGATTGCGCTCCCGCCACGAGCGCTGGTTCGCCGAGGCCGCCGACGAGGCCGAGCTTGAGCGGCTCCATCGGATCGCAGCGACACCGGCGGCGTCGATGGTCGGCGTGCTCGAGGAGCTCGAGCGCCGGTACGGCAGCATCGAGGGTTTTTTGCGCTCCGGCGGCGCGCCCGCTGACATCCGCGAGCGCGTCCGCGCGCGGCTCCGTTGACCGGCCCTCGGGTCATCGCGATCTTCGGCCCGACCGCGTCGGGTAAGAGCCCCGTCACCGAGGCGCTGGCAGAGCGGATCCCCGCGCGGCTCGTGTCCGCCGATGCGATGCAGGTCTACCGCGGCGTCCCGATCCTCACGAACCAGTCCGAGTACCCGACCGAGCTGGTCGGGATCTGGGGACTCGAGCACGAGGCGTCGGTCGGGGAGTACGCCGAGCTCGCGCACGCGGCGATCGACCGTGCACTCGCGGAGGGCCTGACGCCGATGGTCGTCGGCGGCACAGGCCTCTATCTCCGGGCGGCGCTGGTCGATCTCGGCCTTCCGCCCGCGCCCTCGCCCGAAGAGCGAGCGCGCTGGGAGCGTGCCTACGACCAGCTGGGTCCCGCAGCGGCGCACGAGGCGCTCGCCGAGCGGGATCCCGATGCGGCGTCGCGAATCCATCCCAATGACCGTCGGAGGGTCGTCCGGGCGCTGGAGCTGGCCCAGGCCGGCGCCTCGCTCGCGCCGAGCGAGGACCGGCTGTGGAGCGACGACGTGCGCCACCCGACCCTCCTCGTCGCTCTCGACGTGCCGATGGAGGTGCTCGACCGCCGGATCGAGGAACGTGCGAGGACGATGTTGGAGCGTGGGGCGGAGGCTGAGGCGCGCCGTGCCCTGGCCGGCCCGATCTCCTCGACCGCGCGGACGATCTACGGTCTCGACGAGCTCGCCGAGCTGCCGCCAGACGAGGCGCTCGGAGCCCTCGTTCGCCGTACCCGTCGCTATGCGGCCTACCAGCGCAAGTGGATGCGGCGGATTCCGGGCCTTGTTAGCCTGCCCGCCGATCGCCCTCCGGGTGAGGTGGCGGATGCGATTCTCGAAATGGCACGGCCTCGGCAACGATTACCTGCTGGTCGAGCGAGCCGACCTGGACGAGCCGCTGACGCCTGAGCACGTTCGCCGGCTCTGCGACTACCACTTCGGCGTCGGCTCCGACGGCGTGCTGGAGGTCGTCTCCGCCGACAGCGCCCGGGCGGAGGTGGTGATCTGGAACCCCGACGGCTCGACCGCCGAGCTCTCCGGGAACGGCACGCGCATCGCCGCCCGCTGGCTGGCGCGGCGGAGTGGGGCGGAGACGGTGAGGATCTCGGTCGGCGCGCGTGAGGTTGTCGCGCGTATGCGCGCCGGCCTCCAGGTCGAGATGGAGATGGGCCGAGTGGAGGTCGGCGATCCCGAGACGCTCGACGTCGGCGGCGAGCTCGTGGAGCTGACTCCGGCCTCGGTCGGGAACCCGCACGCGGTCGTGCAGCGGGAGCCCGATCGCGAGACGCTCCTACGTCTCGGCCCGTTGATCGAGAACCACGAGCGGTTTCCAGAGCGGACGAACGTCCAGCTCGTGCGTGTCGACGGCCCGAGCGAGCTGAGTGTCGGCGTGTGGGAGCGCGGAGCGGGGGAGACCCTCTCCTCGGGGACGAGCGCCGTCGCCTGCGCCGCGGTCGCCGTCGCCCGCGGGTGGTGCACGAGCCCCGTAACCGTGCACCTGGCGGGCGGCGACCTCGTCGTCGACCTCGACGACGATTGGAACGCTCGGCTGACCGGCCCCGCGCAGGAGATCTTCAGCGGCGAGACGGCGGAGGAGTTCCTGTGAGATTCGCCCGCCGGCTCGACCAGGTGCCTCCCTACCTGTTCGCCGAACTGGAGCGCAAGATCTCCGCGAAGCAACAGGAAGGCATCGACGTGATCAGCCTCGGGATCGGCGACCCCGACTTGCCGACCCCTGAGGCCGTCGTCGAGGCGGCCGCCGCAGCGCTGCGCGACCCGAGCACGCACCAGTACCCGAGCAACCGCGGCAGCGTGGAGTTTCGCGAGGCAGCCACCGATTTCTACCGCGAGCGCTTCGGCGTCGAGCTCGATCCGGCCTCGGAGGTGATGCCGGTGCTGGGCGGCAAGGAGGCCGTCGGGCACATCGCTATTGCCTGCCTCGACCCAGGCGATCTCTGCCTCAGCCCCGAGCCCGGCTATCCGCCGTACACGTCCGGTCCGGTCTTCTCCGGCGCCGAGGTGCACTACCTGCCCCTGACCGAGGAGAACCACTTCTTCCCGGAGCTCGGAGTGATCCCGGACGCGGTCGCCCGCCGCGCCAACCTCCTGTACCTCGACTACCCGAACAACCCGACCGGCGCGATCGTCCCCGAGGGCGCCTTCGAGCGAGCCGTCGTCTTCGCCCGACAGCACAACGTGATTGTCGTCCACGACAACGCCTACTCGGAGATCACCTTCGACGGCTACGTTGCGCCCAGCTTCCTGGAGACGCCGGGAGCCAAAGAGGTCGGCGTCGAGATCTTCTCGCTCTCGAAGGGCTGGAACATGACCGGCTGGCGCTGCGGGCTCGTCGCCGGGAATGCCGAGCTCGTGGAGCGCTATCGGCAGCTGAAGACGAATCTGGACTCGGGCCTGTTCGAGGCGCTCCAGCGCGCGGCCGCGGTCGCGCTGACCGACGCGCGGGACTTCCCGCGGCAGATGTCGGAGGTCTATCAGCGACGGCGCGACCTGCTGGTCGAGGCGCTCGCGCAGATCGGTCTCGACGTCGAGCCCCCGAAAGCGACGCCGTACTTCTGGGTGCGTGTGCCGAAGAGACACACGTCGGCGTCGTTCGCGTCGCTCGTGCTCGACCAGGCGAACGTCGTCGTCTCGCCCGGGCCCGGCTACGGCCCCAGCGGCGAGGGATTCGTCCGGCTGTCGCTGACCGTCCCCGACGAGCGGCTCGAGGAGGCCGTGCGACGAATCGAGAGCTCGTTGCGCGCGTCCATAATTCAGGCGTGACTGCCAGACAGCCGGACCCCGCGCCGGGCGCGCAACCGGAGCGGGGCTTCATCATCGCAGTGCTGCCCCAGGCGACTGATCCGGACCGCGAGCTCGCCGAGGTCGAAGAGTTGGCCCGGACCGCGGGCGTGGAGCCGATCGGCCGTCTCGTCCAGCACCGGTCACAACCCGACCGCCGCTCGTACGTCGGCAAGGGCAAACTCGAGGAGTTGAAGCACTCGTTTCGGGACGCCGGAGCCGAGTCGCTGATCGTCGACGGCGAGATCACGCCGGCACAGCAGCGCCTGCTCGAGGACGCGCTGCAGGCGCGTGTCGTCGACCGCACGCAGCTGATTCTCGACATCTTCGCCCAGCACGCCTTCAGTGCCGAAGGGAAGCTCCAGGTCGAGCTCGCCCAGCTCCAATACAACCTCCCGCGCATGCGCGGCATGTGGCAGCACCTCGAGCGGCTCGGCGGTGGGCTCGGAACAAGAGGGCCGGGGGAATCGCAGCTCGAGACCGATCGCCGGCTGGCGCGCCGCCGGGTCACGATCCTTCGCCGCCGACTCCAAGGCCTCCGCCGTCAGCGCGACACCCGCCGCCGCGAGCGGATGCGGTCGGAGACGCCGACCGTCGCTCTCGCCGGGTACACGAACGTCGGCAAGTCGACGCTGCTCAACGCGCTGACGGACGCGCATGTCTCCGTGCACGACCGCCTGTTCGAGACGCTCGACCCGACGACGCGGGCATTCGAGCACGAGGGTCGACGCTATCTCGTCACGGACACAGTCGGGTTCATCCGGCGGCTGCCGCACGACCTGGTCGAGGGGTTCGCCGCCACGCTGGAAGAGACGCTCTCCGCCCAGCTCGCGCTCCACGTCCTCGACGCTTCGGCTCCGGACGAGGAGCTCGACCGCATGATCGCCGCCGTCGAGGAGGTGCTGGCGGAGATCGGTGCCGGGGAACTGCCTGCCGAGCTGGTGCTGAACAAGATCGACGACGTCCATCCGCTCGCCCGCCGGAGGCTAGCGAACCGCTTCCCGGGCGCCGTGCAGATCTCCGCTCTGACCGGCGAGGGTTTGCCGGAGCTGCGTGGGCGGATCGCGGAGCGGTTCTCGGAGCGCTTCGAGCTCGTCCGCTTGCTTGTTCCCCACGGTGAGGGAGCGAAGCTCGCGGAGCTCTACTCGCTGGGCACGCCGATCGACGAGCGTGAGGACACGGAGGAGGGCGTGTTCATCCGGGCGCGGCTTCCCCGCCGCGACCTGTCGCGCTTCGCGCCGTATCTGATCGCAGAGACCGAGGCGCCGACTGGGCGGCGCCGGCCAGAAGAGGAGGTGCCGGCTTCGCCGGCGCCTCCGGCCACCGCGACGGAGCCCCATAGGGCGTCGCGGTGATCGAGCTCCCGGTCCGCCGCCTCCGGGAGGACGCGAGCCTGCCGGTTCAGGCCTACGCCGGCGACGCAGGGCTGGATCTCGCCGCCTGCGACCGCCACGAGGTCGGACCGGGCGAGCGCGCGGTCATCCCCACCGGCCTGGCGCTCGAGATTCCAGAGGGCTACGGAGGGTTCGTCCTTCCGCGGTCGGGCCTCGCGGCACAGCATGGAATCACGCTCTTGAACGCACCGGGGTTGATCGACGCCGGGTACCGGGGCGAGGTGCAGGTCGTGTTCCACAACACCGACCGGGAGCAGACGTTCGTAGTCGAGCCGGGGATGCGGATCGCGCAGCTCGTCGTCCTGCCGGTGCCGGAGGTCGCGCTCGTCGAGCGAGAGGAGCTGGCCTCGACCGACCGTGGCGGACGTGGCTTCGGCTCCTCGCGCGTGTAAAGGCCATGGGCGTCGAGCCGCGAATCCGCGTGTCGGCGATCCTCCGCCGCGAGGGCCGCATCCTGCTCTGCAGTCACGAGAAAGGGGGCAAGCAGTACTGGCTGCTCCCGGGAGGCGGCGTCAATTCGGGTGAGAGCCTCGTCGACGCCCTGCACCGCGAGCTGCTCGAGGAGGTCGGGATCCGCGACGAGCTTCCGGTCGAAGGGCCGGTCGCAATCGTCGACTCGATCGCGCCGCAGCGCAGCTTCGCCGCCAAGCACGTCGTTCACATCATCTTCGCAGGCGACCTCGGCGAGCGGTCGCTGGAAACGGTCAGCTCCCAGGACGCGGCGGTGCGCGGCCATCGGTTGTTCGCGGTCAGCGAGCTGGATGAGATCGTCCTACACCCGCCCATCCAGCGCTTCCTGACGCGCTGGCGACCCGGCGACCCGGTCGTCTATCTCGGCCCTCTCTGGGTGCCGTAGCAAAGACACGCTTCCGGCACGATTTCGTGAGTCCTGCGGGCGAGCCGGGCAAATATGCTCGTCGCGGGGAGGAGGCTGGGAGCACCTAGGCGTACCTGCCTCCTCGGGACCTGGCTCGCGAAGCGGAGACCGCATGCGCCTCGGCTTCGAGCGCATCGGCGAGCGGATCAAGCTGCGCCACTTCGCCGCCCGTTCGATGCGCCAAGGCCTCCGCGAGCAGCCAGTCGGCCAGCCACGGGTTGCGAGGCAAGAGGGGTCCGTGGAGGTAAGTCCCGATCGCCCGCCCGGCGCGACAACCCTCGAAGCCGCTCTCGCCGTCATTGCCGAATCCGGCGACGACCCGGCCGAGCGGCTCCGCTCCGTCCTCCAGGATCGTGCGGCCGGCGTGGTTCTCGAACCCGGCCAGCGTCCGGCGCCGCCCGGGCACGAGCTCACACTCGAGAAGCACGTCACCGATCATCCGCCGCTCACCGGCCACTGTATGGAGCGGGAGGAGGCCAATCCCTGGCAACTCTGCGCCGCTTCGCTCCCGGTAGAAGCGTCCGAGCAGCTGGTAGCCGCCGCAGACAGCGAGCATTGCGGCGCCGTCCTCCACCGCCTCGACGAGACCCTCTTTGCCGGCCAGGTCGCGCGCGACGAGCGCCTGCTCGCGATCCTGGCCGCCGCCGATGTAATAGAGGTCGTGCGCACCGGGCTCGACCGGATCGTTCATCCCGATCGCGGCGACCTCCAGCTCGTGCCCGCGCCAGGCCGCCCGCCGGGCGAGCACGGCGATGTTGCCGCGATCGGCGTAGATGTTCAGATAGCTCGGATACAGGTGGCCGACGCGGATCTTCATCGCCCAACTTCCTGACGGACGGCGTGTCGACCGGTCGTTTCAGACGCCCGCGCGGGCAAAGGAGGCGGGCACGCTGGCAAAGGCAGCATGCCCTCGAGACGGCATCGCAAGCGATGCCTTAGCCGCACGGGCTGGAAGAGACACCGCAAGCGGCGTCTCATGCCGCCTGTTCCCAGTAAGGGCGGGCGAACCCGCGTTCGGTGACGATGCGCCGCAGGCCGAGCATGGCCGTGTAGGTCGGAATCACGAACAATTCGCCTCCGCTGGGCGTCTGCTCGAGGCCGCGGTCCAGCGCCCGCGCGAGGTCCGGTTCCACTTCGATCGCGCCCTCGTCGAACCCGGCGTACTTGTAGCGGAGGGCGAGCTCGGCGGCACGTTGACCGGTCACCACGACGCGCTCGAGCCGCTCGAGCAGGGGCTCGAAGTCGACGTCCCAGATCCACGAAACGTCGCG
>Ga0126313_10001640_pt1 | contig 11966 bp, 10 predicted proteins | sample Plot105A_FD_89954 | JGI IMG/M metagenome (GOLD analysis project Ga0126313, IMG submission 89954) | Serpentine soil microbial communities from UC McLaughlin Reserve, CA, USA - Plot105A | ecosystem: Environmental > Terrestrial > Soil > Grasslands | place: USA: UC McLaughlin Reserve, Lake County...
CACCGCCGCGACGATGCCGGCGACCGTCACGACCTCGCCGTCGCGTCGACGCTCAAGCTCGGCGAGCGTGCAGTCGGTCTTGCGGCGAAGCTGATCACGAACGGCCGACAGCGGATGCTCCGAGACATAGAGGCCGAGCGTCTCCTTCTCGAGCCTGAGCAGCACGTCTTTCTCGAATTCCTCGCCGCCGACCGTGGGGTGCGACGGCTTGTCGTCGGCTCCGCCGAAAAGCGAGTCCTGCCCCATGAGCCTGTCCGCGTGCGTGCGCTGCCCGTAGGAGAGCGCCGCCTCGAGCGCGTTCAGCATCCCGAGCCGGGTCGCACCCGTCGAATCGAGCGCGCCGCACTTGACCAGGGACTCGAGCGCGCGCTTGTTCGCCACAGTCGGATCGACGCGCTCGGTGAAGTCCCAGAGTGACGCAAACAGCCCGCCCTCCGCTCGCGCCGCGACGATCATGCGCGCTGCAGTGTCGCCAACGTTCTTGACCGCGTTGAGCCCGAAGCGGATCTTGCCGCCGACGACGGCGAAGTCGCACTCGGACTCGTTCACGTCCGGCGGCAGCACCTCGATGCCCATGTCGTGGCACGCGTTGACGTACAGCGGCACGCGGTCTTTCGTGTTCATGACGGACGAGATCAGCGCCGCCATGTACTCGCACGGATGGTTCGCGCGCAGCCACGCGGTTCGATACGCGATCAGCGCGTAGCACGCGGCGTGTGCCTTGTTGAACGCGTAGTCCTGCGACTGCTCCATGTCCTTCCAGAGCTGCTGCCCGACCGCCGGTGTCACGCCGTTCACGGCGCAACCTTCGAGGAACTTGTCCTTCAGCGAGGCCATCAGCTCGTGGATCTTCTTGCCGATCGCCTTCCGCAGCGTCTCGGCTTCCGCGGGCGAGAAGCCCGCGATGTCCTTGGCGACACGCATCGATTGCTCCTGGAACACCGCTATTCCGTACGTGTCCGAAAGGATCGGCTTGAGCCGGTCGTCGATGTACGAGACCTGCTCGTGCCCGTTCTTCCGCCGCGCGTAGACCGGGATGTACGCCATCGGCCCCGGGCGATAGAGGGCAACGAGCGCGATCAGGTCCTCGAACTCGGTCGGCTTCACCTGGCGGAGGGCGTCACGCATCCCGGACGACTCGAACTGGAACACGCCCATCGAGTCGGCCCGCGCGAGCATCTCGTACGTCTTGCGGTCGTCGAGCGGGATCGAATCGACGGTGAGCGCGCCGCCCACGAGCTCGACCGCCTTGTCGATCACGTCCAGGTTGCGGAGGCCGAGGAAGTCGATCTTCAGCAGCCCGATGTCGACGGCGTCCCACATCCCGAACTGCGTCACGACCTCGGAGCCGGGCCCCTTCTGCTGCAGCGGCACGACGTCGATCAGCGGCTCGGCGCCGATCACCACGCCGGCCGCGTGGATCGAGTCCTGGCGCACGAGGCCCTCGAGCGGCCTCGCGAGGTCGACGATCTCGCGCGCCAGCGGGTCGGCGTCGTACTCCTGCTTCAGCGGCTGGTTCGGCTTCAGGCACGCGTCGAGCGTCTGTCCCGGCCCTTCCGGGATCAGCTTCGCGATCTTGTCGACGGCGCCGTACGGAACCTCGAGCACGCGGCCGGCGTCGCGGACGGCGGCCCGCGCCGCCATCGTCCCGAACGTGATGATCTGCGCAACGCGGTCGCGCCCGTACCGTTCGGCGACGTAATTGATGACGCGGTCGCGGCCGGCGACGGAGAAGTCGATGTCCATGTCCGGCAGGTCCTTGCGCGCTGGGTTGAGGAAGCGCTCGAACAGCAGCCCGTAGCGGATCGGGTCGACGTCCGTGATGTACAGGCAATACGCGGCGAGCGAGCCGGCAGCTGACCCGCGACCGGGGCCGACGCTGATCCCGTTCTGCCGGGCAAAGTGGATGAAGTCCCAGACGATCAGGAAGTAATCGGCGAAGCCCATCTCGCGGATCGTCTTGAGCTCGAACCGCAGCCGCTCCGTCAGCTCCGGCGTGACCTTCTCGTAACGCTTCGCCAGGCCCTTCTCGCACAGCTCGACCAGGTAGTCGAAGGCGTCGCGGCCCTCGGGCACCGGGTACTTCGGAAGCAGGATGCGCCCCAGCTCGAGCTCGACGTTGCACCGCTCCGCGATCTCGAGCGTCTGCCGCAGCGCGTCCTCGTGCTCGGGGAAGTCGCCGGCCATCTCCTGCGGCGACTTGAAGTAGAAGTGGTCGCTGTCGAACCGCCAGTGGTTCGGGTTCTTCAACGAGTCGCCCGACTGAATGCAGAGGAGCGCCTCGTGCGCGCGCGCGTCCTCGGCGCGGAGGTAGTGGACGTCGCCGGTGACGACGAGCGGCAGGCCTGCCTCGCCTGCGAGCCCCGCGAGCTGTGGGTTGATCCGCCGCTGCGTCTCGAGGTGCGCGTTCTGGATCTCGACATACGCGTTGTCCCGGCCGAAGATCTGCGCGAGCCGGTCGACGTCTGCGGCCGCGTCCCTCGGCCGGTCCTCCTCGAGCGCCTTGCAGACGCGCCCGGACAGGCACCCGGAGAGCGCGATCAGGCCGCCGGCGTGCGTCTCGAGCAGCTCCCAGTCGACCCGCGGCTTGTAGTAGTAGCCCTCGAGGTAGCCGAGCGACGAAAGCCTGATCAGGTTCCCGAAACCGGCGTTGTCCGCCGCCAGCAGCGTCAGGTGGTTGTACCCCTTCCGCTGCGCGCGCCGGTCGTCCGCGACGTAGACCTCGCAGCCGACGATCGGCTTGACGCCGTGCTTCCGCGCCGCCTTGAACAGCTGAACCGTGCCGGCCATCGACCCGTGATCGGTGAGCGCGACCGCCGGCATCTCGAACTCCGCCGCCCGGGCCGCGAGCTCCGGGATCCGGCAGGCGCCGTCGAGGATCGAGTACTCGGAGTGGACGTGGAGGTGGACGAACGACGCGTTGTTCTTTGGCACAGCCGGGTTCTTTGGCACAGCCGCGGGCACAGCCGGGACAGTCTAGGCAGCGCATCGGCGAGCATCCGCCGCGCCGCCTAGGATATCGGCAGATGTCGAAACAGATATCCAAGGCGGGCAAGACCTCAATGGTCATCGATCGCAGCAAGGCGGCCCAGGCGAAGAAGATCCTCGGAACGCGGACGCTCGCCGGGACGGTCGACCAGGCACTCGACGAAGTGATCCGGCTGGCGAAGCGCCGCCGCCTGATCGAGCGCGTCCGGCGCGAAGGCGGGATCGGGCCGCCGCCGGAGAAGCTCCGCGCGCTGCGCGAGCCGCGCGATGGCCCGGTATCTCGCTGACACGAGCGCCTGGCACTGGAGCGGCCGCGTCGCCAACCGCTGGAGCGTGCTCCTCGAGGCCGACGAGCTCGCCGTCTGCACCCCCGTCGCGCTGGAGCTCCTGTACTCCGCCCGCAGCCCGTCGGACTACCGCGACCTCGCGGCCGCCCTCGACGGGCTGACGTGGGTTTTGTGGGACGAGGCAGTCGACACAACGGCGCGGCGGACGCAGGCAGCACTCGCGGAACGGAACCAGCATCGAGCCGCGACGCCGGTCGACGTTCTCGTAGCGGCGGTCGCCGCGACACATGGCCTCGTGCTCTTGCACTACGACCGCCGTGTCGACGTGGTCGCGCGCGCGACGGGGCAGCCGGCGGAATGGCTCGCCCGCCGCGGCTCGATGAGGTAGCGAGGAGGCCGCGACGCTCGCACCGTCGTGTCGTCACCCTCTCCGTCATTTCTCGTTTGACAACCGGAACTCGCGGAAACGATCCCACGGCCACCACCGGAAGGAGGGACATGCCTGACCAGGACAAGGTCAAAGGCAAGGCGAAGGAGTGGCAAGGCAAGGCGACCGACGACAAGTCGCGTGAGTCCGAGGGGAAGGCCCAGAATGCGCGGGGCGGCGTCAAGGATTCGGCACGGGGCGCCAAGGATGCGGCAGGGGATGCCGCAGGGGCCGCGAAGGACAAGGTCGAATCGATCCGGCGCGACTAAGGCGGCCCTTGCGCTGCGTTCACCTACTCGGCCCGTTCCGCGGCCGCGACCGAAGGAGAGACCGTGTCGTTCTTGTGGATCATCCTGATCGTCGTCCTCGTTCTCATCCTCCTCGGCTTCTTTAGCCGGGGCCGGTTCTGAGATAGACGGCTGACGGCGCCTGAGCCGCAGCAGGCGCCGTCTGCGCCCCCGTCGGCCCACGCACCGCGCTCGAGCTGACGCCGCGCCACGTTCTCGGTCGCGTCGCAGGCGATCGAAACGCCGAACGGTAGATCCTCCTGGAGGACGAATCGAGCTTTACGCTCGACGTCGGCTGAGCGCGGCCGAACGCGTTCCCGTTCCCGAAGCGAGGAGGCTCCACGTGCCCAAGCAGGCAATCTCGACCCCCTCCGCCCCGGTCCCCGGCGGCGCGTACTCGCAGGCAATCGCGACCGGCAAGCTCGTTTTCCTCGCGGGGCAGGGGCCGTTCACGGCGAACGGGGAGAAGGTCGACGGCGACTTCGTCGATCAGGCGAAGCAGACGTTTGCGAATCTCGCCGCAGTCGCCGAGGCGGCCGGAGGGTCGCTCGCCGACGTCGTGCGCGTCGGCGTCTACCTCACCGACATGTCGAACTTCACCATGATGAACGAGGTGTACCGGTCGTTCTTCCCCGACCCGCTCCCGGCGCGGACGACGATCCAGTGCGGCCTGCACGGGTTCGAGATCGAAGCGGACGCGATCCTATCGCTCGACCGCTAGCGCTCAGCTGCCACGCCGCCGACCTCCGGGTGGCGCAGGTGCCATTCCGTCGCGACCTGATACGCGTGCCCGACGCGGAACAGGTCGGGCTCGCCGAACGGCCGGCCGTAGAGCTGGAGCCCGATCGGCAGCCCCTCGTCGCTGAAGCCGCAGGGGACGCTGAGGGCCGGTACACCGGTGACGTTGGCGAGGAAGCAGTGGTGCAGGAAGCCCGACAGCGCCGTCTCGCCGCTGCCGGTGAGGTCGACCGATAGCAGCTCGAGCGGCACCGTCGGCATCGGAATCGTGGGCGCCGCGAGCACGTCGAGGCGGTGGCCGTCGAACGCGCGGCGGAGGCCGTCGCGAACGACCGCGCGGGCCTTCTGCGCGCGCACGTACGCGGTTGCGGGAACGAGCTCGCCGAGCTCGAGCATGACGCGGGTCGCCTGGACGTAGCGGTCTCCGCGCTCGCGGAGGAAACGGCGATGCCACTCGCTCGTGTCCGCGACCAAGACCGTGATCCCGGCCGGAGCCGCGTACTCGATGTACTCGATCCGCGGCACGTCGACGACCTCTGCGCCGAGCGCGCCGAGCTCGTCGATCGCCGCTTCCACGGCCGCCCGCACGTCGGGCCGAACGCCGTCGTAGAAGAAGTAGTCGCGTTCGACCCCCACACGGATGCCCTCCAGCCGCTCCGACAGGTGCGCGCGGTAGTCCGGCACGGGCTCGTCGATCGCGGTCGCGTCACCGCGGTCACGGCCGGCAACAACCCCGAGCACGAGCGCGCAATCCTCGACCGTCCGCGTCAGCGGTCCGACGCTGTCGAGCGTCGCGCTCATCGGAAAGACGCCGCGCCGGCTCACCCGGCCCGCGGTCGTCTTCAGGCCGACGATCCCGTTGACGGAGGCCGGCACGCGAATCGAGCCGCCCGTATCCGTGCCGATCGCGCCGAACGCAGAGCCGACGGCGACGCCGACTCCGGAGCCCGCGCTCGAGCCGCCGGGATAGCACCGGCGATCCCATGAGTTCCGCGTCGGCGGAACGTCCTGGCCGTAAGCGAACTCATGCGTGACCGTCTTTCCGACGAGGACCGCGCCGGCCTCCCGGAGGCGCTCGACCACGACCGCGTCGGAATCCGGGACGAACCCCTCCAGCACCTTCGAGCCTGCGGAGGTCGGGAAGCCGCGCGTGTAGAGGAGGTCCTTCACCGCCACGGGAATCCCATGGAGGGGGCTGCGTCGGGAGCCGTGCTGCAGCTCACGATCCGCCCGCTCCGCCTCGTCGCGGGCCGTCTCGTCCATCAGCCCGGCGTACGCGTGCACCTCGGGCTCGGTCTCGCGCAGCCGCTCGAGCACCGCGTCGAGGAGCTCGTTTGCCGTGACGTCGCCGCGCCCGAGCCGCTCGCCGGCCTCCGCGATCGTCAGCCAGTGGAGCTCGCTCATCGCCAGCGGGGATCGAATGACACGATCGGCTCCACCTCGTCGACGTCGAGCTCCTCCAGCGCCGCGATCGCCTGCAACTGGTTCGCGAACGCCCCGGCGAGCGACGGAAGGTCGGCCTCGGGGATCTTGATGCCTGCGACGCGTGCGACAGCGCCGATCGTCTCCTTGTCTGCCGGCACGGTCATCCGATGCCGATCCGGATCAACGAGCTCTGAGGCTCCGTCAGCAGCCGGTGCCCGTCCTCGGTCACCACGGCGAGATCTTCTGTGTGGTAGCACTCCTGGCGCCGGTCGATCCGCGCCATCGGCTCCACGTTGAGGACCATCCCGACCTCGAGCGGCGTGTCGTTGCGCGGCTCGAGGAGCGGGAACTCGTGCAGCCCGATGCCGAGGCCGTGGCCGACGTGCGGCATCCAGAAGTCGAGCCCCTGCCGGCCGAATTCGGCCTTCACGGCCTCGAAGACCTCGCGCGCGGGACGCCCGGGCTCGATGACCGCGAACCCCGCGTCCTGCGTCGCCCGCACGGCCGCGAGCATCTCCTCCTGCTCGGACACGGCCTCGCCGACGACTCCGGTTCGCGCCAGGTCGGAGTTGATCACCGAGTCGAACCGCGCTCCAAGGTCGATCCGCCAGATCGATCCCGACTCGAACGGCGCGTCGACCGCCTCGGCGTGCGCCTGCAGGGCGCGCTCGCCGGTAGCGAAGACGAGAAACTCCGGCACGCCGCCGGCGATCGCAAGCCGCTTGTAGACCTCGCCGCAGAACTCGATCTCGGTCATGTCCGCCCGCGCGTCCGCAGCGGCGCCGAGCACCGCGTCCAGCGTCGCCTGCGCGCCACGCTGGAGCGCCGCAATCTCGTCTGCGTCCTTGACCGACTGCGCGACCTCGACGTCATCGTCGATCGCGACGAGCTCCACCTGAGGCAGAGCACTGCGGATCGCGTCGGCGGACGCCACGGGGAGCCGTCGCAGCTCGACGCCGATGCGCCCTTCGCCGACGCCGAGGTCGCGGATCAGGTCCGCGAGCGACGCCGCGGGATCGTCCGCGAACTCCGTGTACTCGCGGATGTCGTCGATGTCGGACTGGCTCCGCACCATCGAGGTCTCGATGCTGCAGAGCAACAGCGTCCCGAGGCCGCCCCGCCGCTCGATCAGGAACTCGAGCCGGTCGGGCACGGACACCTGGGTCATGATGTGTGTAGCAGCGAAGTAGCTGACGCCCTGGTACGAGCAGATCACGGCGGCATCGAGATCGTGCGCCTCGATGATCGCGTCCAGTCGCGCCCGGCGTTCGCTCGTGCTCCTCGGCCCTTCCGTCACCGTCGCCATCCGGTCCTCCTTTCGCTCGCGGGGGTGCGGGGCCGGGCGTGCGGCGCGCCCGACCCCGCGGGGGAGAGCTACGAAAGCCCTTCGATGTTCCCGAACTTCTGCAGGACGCCCGTGTCCTTGAGGTACTCGGCCTCGGGTGCCAGCGCGGGCAGCTGCTTCACGTCGTTGCCCTTGTAGTACTTGTCGACCGTGCCCTTCTCGAGCATCACCTGCGGCGCCGGCGTGAGCTCCGGCGGCGTCTTCCCCTGCGCGATCGCGGCCGCCTCGGCGAGGATGTACTGCGGCCAGTCCTCGAGGAACAGCGCGCCCTCGCAGAGCCACTGCGGATTCGTCCGCAGCTGGAGCAAGCCCTCGGGCGTCGCTCCAAGGCCGCACGTGAGCGTGTTCTTGTCCCGGCCCGCCTCCTTCAGCGCGCGGAAGGCGCCGAGCGAGAGGTCGCTGTCGGATCCGTAGAGCAGGATGTTGTTCCCCTTCGGGATTGTCTGGACGACGTTCTTCGCCGCCGAGTACGCATCCTCGATGCTGCTCTTGCCGTCGATCTGCAGACCGTTGTAGTCGCCGATCACCGTCGTCTGCGGCGTGATGTCCTCGGGCTTGACCTTCTTGAAGCCGGGGAGCATCTCCGCCGCCTTGATGTAGAAGTAGCGCGGGCCGTCGTTCACCTCGGTCCCGTTGGCGGCCGCGATGACCATGAACACCGTCGTGTTCTTGCCGTTCCAGCCGCGCTTCTTGGCTTCCGGCACGACGACCGCGGCTGCGTCCTCCCCCATCTTGCGGTTCGAGAGGTTGAACCAGTGGCAGCCCGGGATCTGCTGGTTGACCGCCAGGCAGGGGATGCCGGCCTTGTCGATCTTCTTGCCGATCGCCGGGGCCGCACTGACGATCGCGTTCCAGTCGATGATCACATCAGGCTTCTGCTGGATCATCAGGTCGGCGTTTCGGAGAGCGGTCGCGGGATCGAGGTTGTTGTCGAACCGCGTCGCCTTCATCCCGAGCTTCTTCGCGTCCTTGACCAGGTTGTCGCCGACGACCTTGAAGATGCCGATCGCGTCCGACGCGCTCGCGTACGCGATGTCGAGGTCCTTCGCCTGCTTCTGCGTCTCTTGCCCACCGGCCGGCTCGGCCGACTCGTCCGAGTCGCCGCCGCATCCGGCCAGTGCAACTACGACCACCGCTGCCGCGGCGAGCCGTCCAAGTCCTCGCTGCATAGCCCTCAACCTCCGTGTCCGGGGGAACGTGTGCCTCCCTCGCGCAGACCGACTCATCCCTCTCGCGCTTCCCTTGCCCGGCCGGTGAGGCCCGCCAGCCGGGACATCGCCTGGGACGCCCGCCTCCCGAAGAGGACGCGGAGCTGGCCGAACGTGACCGCGAGCAGGAGCAGCACGCCCGTCGCGATCTCCTGGTAGAAGGTCGGCACCTGCATCAGCGCGAGCCCGTTCGCGATCGTGCCGATGATCAGGACGCCGATTAGGGTGCCGGGGATGCCGCCCGCGCCGCCGGTGAGCGAGGCGCCTCCGAGGATGACCGCCGTGATCGACTCGAGCGCTGCGTCGCGGCCGACGGCGGGCGCGCCCGCGAGCAGCTGGTTGACGATCATGAACCCTGCGAAGCTCGCGAGCGCCGCGCTCACCGCGTAGACGGTGATTGTCAGCGCGTCGACGCGCATGCCCGCGAGCCGGCTCGCCTCGCGGTTGCCGCCGAGGGCGTACAGCATCCGTCCGAAGACGGTGAACCGGAGCACCGCGAACGCGACGATACTCATGCCGATCAGCGTCCAGACGTACAGCGGCATGCCGAGAAACTCCTCGCCAAGCGGCGCAGCGTCGAGGTTCTCGAGCGGGATCGTGATGCCGTCCGAGACCGTGAACGCCAGGCCAGCAGTGATCGAGAGCATCGCCAGCGTCGTCACGAGCGGGTTGATCCCGACCTTTGTGATGATGAAGCCGTTGAGGATCCCGACGAAGACGCCGAGCAGCACAGTGGCGGCAAGCGCTTCGCCGATCCCCCACCCGTTGTTGATCGCGCTCGTGTAGACGACGCCGCCGAGCGGGACCATTCCGCTCACCGAGAGGTCGAAGCCGCCGGAGATCAGGACGAGCGCCTGCCCGAGCGAGACGACGCCGATCACGGAGACGTTCGAGAGGATGCTGACCGCGTTCGTCGACGTGAAGAAGTGCGGCGCGGCGAACGCGAAATACACGACGATGACGAGGTAGAAGCCTCCGATGCCGAGCAAGTGAGGCGCCTGCGCCAGGACGGCGCGCCCCGACCGGGCGCCCCCGCTCGCGGTCCGCGATGTGAGCCGTTGCTTGCGGCTGAGCGTCGGCACCTGCTCTGTCATGTGGCTACGCCGCCTCCTTCGTCGCCAGGCTGAGCGCGTTCGCCTGCGTCCTCGCAGGCCCGGTCAGCTCGCCGGCGATCGCGCCGTCGCGCATCACGAGCAGGCGGTCGCTGACGAGGACCGCCTCTTCGACGTCGGAGGTGACCCAGAGGATGGCCGCGCCGCCGTCGGCCTCGGCGCGGAGGTAGCGATGGATCTCGAAGCGGGCGCCGACGTCCACGCCTCGTGTCGGCTCGTTCAGGACGAGGACGCGGGGCTTCGAGAGCAGCCGGCTCCCGAGCAGCACTTTCTGCTGGTTGCCGCCGCTGAGCGCCTCGACCGGCTGCGAGACGCTGCGGACGCGCATCTGCAGCCGGCCGCGCCATTCCTCCGCGACCGAACGCTCGCGTCGGCGGCTCACCCACCCGAGCCGCGACACCGAGCGGAGCACCTGAAGCGTCAGGTTCGCGCGGACGGGCAGGGCCATCACGAGGCCGTCTCGCTTCCGCTCGGGCGGCACGTAGCCGATGCCGTACGCACGCGAGTCGCGCGTGTTGCGGAAGATCCGTACCGGCCTGCCGGTCAGCTCGAGCTCGCCGTCGAAGTCCGGGATGCGGCCGGCAAGTCCTTCCGCGACGAGATCCGCCCCGCACCCGCGCGGGCCGAACAGGCCGAGGATCTCCCGCTCGTGCAGCGTCAGGTCGAAGTTCGCGATCGTGGGAAGCCCGGGCCGCGACCACCCGCGCAAGCGCATCGCGACTCTGTCGCCGCTGCGCGCGGCACGCGCGTCGTCGTACTCGGAGGCCGCGGCGCCCAGCATGTGAGCGATCACGACGGCCGGCGTCGCCTCCGAAGCCGGCAGATCCGCGACCACGTTGCCGTTCCTGAAGACGACGATTCGGTCGGCGAGGTCGAACACCTCGTCGAGCCGGTGCGAGATGAAGATGACGCCGACGCCCTCCTTCGCCAGGCCCTTGAGGACGCGGAAGAGGTTCTGGCTCTCGTCGCTCGTGAGCGAGGCCGTCGGCTCGTCCAGCACGATCACGCTCACCTCGCGCGCGAGCGCCTTCACGATCTCGACGAGCTGGCGCTCGGCGAGCCGGAGATCGACGATCTGCGCGTCCACGTCGAGGTCGATGCCAAAGCGTTCCGTCAGCTCGCGCGCCTCCGCAGTGATCCTCCGGCGCGTCGTGACCCCCAGCCGGTGCGGCCATCGGCCGACGACGAGGTTCTCCGCCACCGTCAGGTTCGGCAGGTACGCGAGCTCCTGCGGGATGTACGAGATGCCGTGCAGCAGCGCCTCGCGCGGGGAGTGCAGCTCGATCGTCTTGCCGCGAACGCGGAGCTCACCCTCGTCCGGCGTGATCGCGCCGCTGAGGATCTTCGCGAACGTCGACTTGCCGGCTCCGTTCTCGCCGACGACCGCGACGAGCTCGCCCGCTGCGAGCGAGAACCCGATGGCGTTCAGGGCGACCTGCGCGCCGTAGCGCTTCGTTAGCCGCTGCGCGAGGAGCAACGACTGTGCACCCGGTGCGCGGGGAGTTGACCCCATGCCGCGGTAGCATAGACTGATGGTTGGACCAACGCCACTATGGACCGGACGCCGACTCAGCCGTTGTTCACGCCGATCGAGGCGCCGCGCATCTTCAAGGAGGTCCTCGGTCAACTGGAGGAGGCGATCGTGGCGGGGCGGCTCGTCGCCGGCGATCGCCTGCCGTCGGAGCGCGAGCTAGCGCAGCAGTTCGCCGTCTCCCGAACCTCCGTGCGCGAGGCGCTACGCGTCCTCGAGGCGCTCGGTGTCGTTCGCGTTCGTCCCGGCCCCGAGCACGGCGCGACCCTCGTCGACGGCGGCGGAAACGCTGTTCGGGACGTCCTCCAGTTTCAGCTCGCGCTGCGCCACATCAGCATCGCAAGCCTGGTCGAGTTCCGCCTCGTGATCGAATCGTGGGCCGCGAGCGCGGCCGCGGTCCGGAGCGCCGGGGACTTCGCGGAGCTCGAGCGCCTGGCCGAGGAGATGAACGCGCCGAGCCTCGAGCCGGAGCCGTGGCAGATCCTCGACGTGAGCTTCCACGTCGAGATCGCCCGCCTGAGCGGCAACGAGCTGCTTGCGCTCGTCCTCGAAGCGCTTCGAAGTTCGACGCAGCGGGTTATGAACGAGGCGATCGCCGCCGCCGGCGACTGGGATGCC
>Ga0126313_10001641_pt1 | contig 11965 bp, 16 predicted proteins | sample Plot105A_FD_89954 | JGI IMG/M metagenome (GOLD analysis project Ga0126313, IMG submission 89954) | Serpentine soil microbial communities from UC McLaughlin Reserve, CA, USA - Plot105A | ecosystem: Environmental > Terrestrial > Soil > Grasslands | place: USA: UC McLaughlin Reserve, Lake County...
ACGTCGTGGCGGATGACAACGACGGCGAGCGCGAGCAGCACCGCCAGCAGCAGCGGCTGGTCCCAGCTCGACGGGGGCGCCAGCAGCGCGTAGGCCGGGATCAGCGCCAGCGCAGCGGCCGCGTGCACGGCCAATCCGGCACGTTCGCGCGCAATCAGACCGTGGCGTGTCGCAGCCTGCACTCCGGGACTCATATCAGTTGTTGTCTCGGCGCGCACGGATCTTTGCTTGATCGTGCTGCGCTCGCGCGGACTAGCAGCGGAAGCCGCTCATGGATCTCCCTTGACGCCCGGCCGACCGTGCCGGTGGTTCATCCGACCAACGGCACCGTACTCCAGCGGGGTCCAGTTGCGAAATCCGGTTCGCGCCCGATTCTCCTAAGAGCGAGGAAATCGCCCTCTTCTGGCGACGGCGGCGGTGCGACGGGCGACTTTTGACCTGGGAGCGATGAGTTTCGGCGGCAGGGTCGGTCCTTAACGCCGACCCCACCCTGACGATCGCAACGAGGAGCATCGAAAGTGACCGCCGGAGACCGCCAACTCACCGCCGCCGACGACCGCCGCCGCTGGCTCGCGCTGGTCGTGCTGTGCGTCGGGATGCTGATGATCGTGCTCGACGTCACCGTCGTGAACGTCGCGCTGCCGTCGATCCAGAGCGACCTGGGCTTCTCCCAGTCGAGCCTCGCCTGGGTCGTGAATGCCTACCTGATCAGCTTCGGCGGCCTGCTGCTGCTCGCCGGCCGGCTCGGCGACCTGCTCGGGCGCAGGCGCATCTTCATGATCGGATTGGGCGTCTTCACCGTCGCCTCGCTGCTCTGCGGGCTGGCGCAGAGCCAGGGGATGCTGATCGCCGCGCGCTTCGCCCAGGGCGTCGGCGGGGCGATGACGTCGGCCGTGATCCTCGGGATGATCGTGACCATGTTTCCGGAGCCGAAGGACCAGGCGAAGGCGATCGGCATCTATGGCTTCGTCGCCTCCGCGGGCGGCTCGATCGGCCTGCTCGCGGGCGGCGTCCTGACCGACGCGATCAACTGGCACTGGATCTTCTTCATCAACCTGCCGATCGCGATCGGCACGGCCCTGTTCGCCGCGCGGCTCATCGACCGCGACGCGGGCATCGGGATCGGCCGCGGCGCCGACGTGCTGGGCGCGACGCTCGTGACCGGCGCGCTGATGCTCGGCGTCTACACGATCGTGAAGGCGAGCGAGTACGGCTGGGGCTCGCTCCACACGGTCGGCCTCGGCGCCCTCGCGCTGGCGCTGCTGGGCGCGTTCGTGGCCCGCCAGGCGACCGCATCGAACGCGCTGATGCCGCTGCGCGTCTTCCGCTCGAGCAACGTCTCGGGCGCGAACCTGGTCCAGGTCGTGGTCGTCGCCGGCATGTTCGGCATGTTCTTCATGGGCACGCTCTACATGGAGCGCGTGCTCGGCTATGGCCCGCTCGAGATAGGGCTCGCCTTCCTCCCCGCGACCGTGCTCATGGGCATCTTCTCGGCGGTCGTCTCGGCGCGGCTGAACTCGCGCTTCGGCGCCCGCACGACGCTCGTACCCGCACTCGCGGCGGTGCTCGGGTCGCTGATCCTGTTCGCGCTGGCACCGGTCGACGGCAGCTACGCGACCGACGTGCTTCCCGCTGCGATCCTGATCGGCGTCGGAGCCGGCCTCGCGTTCCCGTCGCTGATGACGCTGGCGATGTCGGGCGCGACGCCGTCTGACGCGGGCCTCGCCTCGGGCCTGATCAACACGACGGCGCAGGTCGGCGGAGCGCTCGGCCTCGCGGTGCTGGCGACGCTGGCGTCGTCGCGCACCGAGGACCTGCTCGGGTCCGGCCACTCCACGGCCGCGGCGCTCACGAGCGGCTATCACCTCGCGTTCGTCGTCGGCGCCGGCCTCATCGCTGCCGGGATCGCGATCGCGCTGGCGGTGCTGCGCCCTGAGGGCATCGCCGCCGCGGAGGCGCAGCGCCGGCAGCGCCGCGCCGCCAAGCCCGCGTACGCGGACTGCTGAAACGCCGGCCGGCTGCTCCGGCGGGCTCGACGCTGCTCGCCGGAGGGCCGGCATGCACAATCGTTTCCGGTACATCGTCGGCCGCGACTCCCCGGGGCGAGGCGCGGGACGACACGGTCATCGAGCGCGAGCGGCGCTCCTGCATGGTCGTGCTGGCGGGCGATCCGGACCAGGCTGTTCCGTCCTCGCGCGCCGACGTGGCCCGCTCGCGGGAGCGCGTCAACGCTGCAAGGGACGCCGATTCCGAGCGGCTTGCAGCGTTGACGGCGACATGCGCCGTCAACGCCGCACGCCCGCGCAGATTTGCGGGTCGTGCAGCGTTGACCGCGCGGATATCGCCGGTCACTCCCGCTCGGAGGCCCGCCTACCTGCGCTGACGGCCGTGTACGCCGTGAACGCGGTCGCTCGCCGGATCTGCGCATCCGACCGGCGTTGACCAGCCCGTTCCGGACCCTCCCTCGATGGGCGCCGTTGGCGTGGACGCCCCCGCGGCAACGAGAAGACCACGCTCGCGGCGAAGCTCGGCGTCCACCACCTCTGCTCGACGCCCGCGGCGATGGTCACGATCGGCGCCCTGCTCGACGCCCGCGGCGATGGTCACGATCGGCGCCGCGAGCCGCGACCAGGCGCGGATTTGCTTCGAGCGGATGCGCGGCTTCGCCGAGCACCCGGCGCCCGAGGACGTCCTTGTCGCTCGTCACCTCGAGCTGCGCCACGAGGACGGCGACGGGCTCCTGCGCGTCGTCCCGAGCGACGGTCCGCGCGTGCACGGGCTCTCCAGCACGCTCTACATCGGCGACGAGGTCTGGGCGTGGCCGGCGAACGGCGAGCTGCTCGAGGCGATGCAGACCGGCCTCATCAGGCGCCGCGACTCCAAGCTGCTGCTGATCTCGACCGCGGCGGCGCGGCTCGACTCGCCGCTAGGACGGCTCCGCGCCCGCGCGCTCGCGCAGCCCTCCGCGAAGCGCACCGGGTCGGTCGTCGAGCCCCGCGGCGGTCTGCACTGGCTCGAGTGGAGCGTGCTCGACGACGTCGACCTGGACGACCTGGACGCCGTCAAGCGGGCGAACCCGGCGCCGTGGATCGACGTCGCGGACCTGCGCCGCCAGCGCGCCGCCGTACGGAAGACAGCGTACGCGCACTTCCACGCCTGCCGGTAGGGAGTCGGCGAGGGCTCGTGGCTTCCGCCGGGCGCCTGGCAGGCATGCGTCGGCGAGCCCGAGTTCACGACGGCGAGGACGTCTGGATCGGCGTCGACGTCGGCGGCGAACGCTCGGCAACCGCCGTCGTGTGGGTCAACGAAGGCTGCACGTCGGCGCCGCGATCTATCACGGCGACCCGGGCGTGCTCGAGGCCGTCGACCACCGTCCGCGCCCTCGCCGGCCGGTTCAACGTGCTGGTCTATGACCCGTGGCGGTTCGGGCAGGCGGCGCAGGAGCTCGAGCGCGAAGGGCTGCTCGTCGGTGCGTTCCCCCAGCACGATGCGAGAATGCTCCCGGCGTCGGCGCGCTTGCACGCGGCGATCGTTGAGCGCAAGCTCACCCTTCCCCCGACCGCGGCTAGCGCGCCACGCCTCCGACGCCGTCGCACGCCACTCTCGGCGCGGCTGGCGGATCGAAAGCCGAACCCGCGCGCCAACATCGACGCGATCATCGCGCTCGCGATGGCCGTCGAGCGCGCCGAACGGAAGCCCGCGCCGGTCGAGCTGCTCGGATGGCTCTGAAGCCCCGCCTGGACTGCGGGACGGTCACGACGGGCTCGAGGTGCCGGCGGTGTCGTCGAGCGAGCCCGTACGAACAGCCGCCAGTGGCGGGAGCTCTCCCGATTCGTCGTCGCGCGTGACGGCGCATGCCGCGAATGCGGCTCCACGCGCTATCTCAGCGCGCATCACGTCATTCCACGCCGCGAAGGCGGCGCAGATCATCCCGCGAACCTCATCGAGCTCTGCGCAAGCCGCGACGCCCGGTTGGAAGCATGCGGAACGGTAGGTATGGCCGCGGCCGCGATCGGTAACAATTCGGCGCGTGGACGAGAACGATCCGCAGCTATCTCCGGACAAGCGGGATGGGCTCGCTAATGAGCGCGACCGCAAGGCCAACCGTCGCGATCACCGCGCTGGCGTCCGAGACCGGGTTGCGGGACGCGATGAGCCGGGCGAGCATGGCGATGACCGACGGAACGCCGCGCGGGATCGCTTAGCCGCGCTCCAAGTTCGTGAGGCCTCCGCGCGTGACCGCGAGTAGAAGCCGAACTGGTCCCGCTCGGAAGAGCGCGCGAGCGAACGCGCCGGATCTAGTCCGCTCGTGTCTGACGTCTGGGTCCGACCTTCGCGCGTAACGTGATCCATGAGCCTTCTCACGGCTAGCGTGCTGGCCATCGCGTCGCGACGAGTGCAGGGTTCGCTCCGAAGGCCGAGCATTCCTCCGTGCGCGAATACGTTTCTGCGCTCGACGTGCTTGTGGTAAGCCTTTCATTCCGCGGCGAGGCTCGCAAATGTCGTCGCCGGCTAAGTCGGTCCAGAGCATTCTCGAACCCCTCGACATGAACGTGCGATCCGGGAGAAGCTCCCAGAGCGTCTCCTCTGATCGGGGCAGGTGAATCTGGAATAGAACGTAGAATGCCAGCTAGACCCTGGTCTCCAACGCGAACTGCGCCATCACGACCGAAAGCCCGAATGCCCTTCCTCGAGATGCTCCTCGGCCAAAGCGAGCATCGCGTAGTCGACGCTCTCCCGGTTTCCCGTCGAGCCGTTCGCGGGCTCGCTTATCGTCGTTCGTCCCCTCGGCGGGTGCATGTTCGGTGCATGCGAGCCGCTCCGCAATTCGGGGCTTTAGATGGTGGGAGCAGCTTCGACTCGCGGGAATGGCCTGCAAATCGAGCCCTCGGGTAGTCATGCTCCCCTGAGCTTCCCCCGACCCGGCGGCGGCTCCGTTTCGCGCTTCCCCCGAAGGCCCCTCACCGTGCCGTCCGTGTAGGCGCGCCGGATGCGCCGGATCGCCTCCGTGCGGTCGGGGTGCCCGTAGAGCTCCAGGACGAGCGCGCCGCCGTCGGAGTGGCGCAGCTGCTCGGCGATCACCCACGGCTCGAGCGCCAGAACGTTGAGCATGTAGCTGGCGCCGAAGTGCCGCAGCTCGTAGAAGTCGAGCCGGTCGTCGGGGTCCGCCGCCAGGCGCTCGCGCAGGTGGTGCGTGTCGGGCAGCGTCGCGGTGAACGCATCGCGCACGGGCGCCCACACGCGATGCAGGCTCTCCTGCCGGAACTGCCGGCGGCGCTTGCTCCGGAAGATCAGGTCGTCGCCCAGGCGCCGCGGCTTGTCGAGCACAGCCCGCTGCGCCGGCTCTGGCACGTAGATCATGCCGCTGCTGTTGTGCTTAGGGACGGTCTCGCGGCCGAGCGTGGAGTTGAACTGCCGCCGCAGGTCGTACGTGTCACCGTCGAGGAGGCTGTAGCGCGCGGCGAACGTCTCGCCCGGCCGCATGCACGTGTAGGCCGCCCACAGGATCAGCGCGGCGACCTCGGGCCCGAACCGCTCGCCGCCCATGCGGCGCGCGAGCTGCGCCAGTGCGTCGAGCTCGTCGCGCGTCAGCACCACGATGTCCTCGCGTCCCCTGCTGCGGTCCAGGCCGAGCTTCGCGAACGGGTTGATATCGCAGAGCCCGTCCTCCAGGGCGTCGTTGAACATCGCACGCAGCGCCGGCACGGTCCCTGCATGCGCGTTCGCCCACGTGCGCGCCTCGGAGCGCCCAATCGAACGTAGCGGCCGCCCAGCGTGCACAGCGCCGAAGCCCTTCACGCGCTCCCGGTTGTGCTCGACCGTGCTGTCCGCCCTGAGCCGGCCCTTCTTTCCGCGCCGGTAGTCGTCCGGCCAGCGCGTCGCGAAGCTGTCGCACGTCTCCTCGCCCTGCCCGGGCCGCCGCGCATCGCGGGCATTCAGCGCCGCGCGTTCGAGCGCCTCCGCCCAGCGCCGCAGCGTGCGCTCGCTCGCGCCCGCCGGCAGCGGCTCCATCCCGTGATCGCGCGGCCGGACATGTTGCTTCGTCTGCGTCGTCGGGTCGTAGACCTCAACGACCGGACGCCCGTTGCGCCACTTGATGCTCACGCCACCCTCCCCTCGCCGGCGTGCCACGCCTCGCACTCAGACAACCGGTAGCGCCGCAGTCCCTCGAACAGACGCGACGGCATCCCGAGCGTGCGCCACCGCCGAATCGTCCGCTCGCTCGCGTTGAAGTGCCGCGCGATCGTTCGCTCATCCACCCACGGCTCCCAGGCCGCGCCGTTGCCGTCACGGCGCGCCGGGAACGCGATCACCCGCCCCTGTTCGCCGGCTCCCGCCGCTCGCGCCACCGTTCCCGCGGCCTCGTCCGTCGTGACCTTCCCGCTCACCTCGTACCTCCCGTCTCGACCTCCATCGCCAGCGCGTCGCGCGCCAGTCGCCGATGCTCACGCGCCCGCGCGGCCGCCGACGCGGCCAGGAACGCATCCGCAGCTGTGAGATGGCCCAGCCCGACGTACCGGAAGCTTGCAACCCGCTCGACTGCGTCCACGAGCGCGCGCTGCGCCGCGTCACGGGAGCGGGCGAGGATCTGTTCGTGGACGTGGAGCTCGCGCGCTTCGCGCAGCGCCTTGAACGTCGTGGAGTAGCGGCGGCTTTTCGTCAGGCAGTGGCCGCGGTAGCCGAGCGCGTGCGCGCATGAGCCGAAGCGACGGTCGGCGAGCGCCTGGTCGCGGGCGAGCGCGAACGCCGCGCGCATGTAGCCGCGGACGTGCTCTCTGACGGGCAGCGCGTCGAGCTCGTGCTCGGTCACGCGGTGCAGGACGCCGCCGGCCTGTTCGGTGCTCTTGGTGGCGTACTTGGCGAGGTAGCCCGCGACCTCGCGGCGCTCGTGCGCGTTAAGGTGGCGCACGTCCAGTTCGTCGCCCCAGCGGATGGCGCCGACGCCGAGTTCGTCGGGCAGCGGCGCTCGGACCTCGCCGGCGGTCGCGCGGATCGCGTCTTCGAGCAGCTCGACGTCGAAGCGCGCCGGCGGCGGGTGCAGCTCGTGCGCGCGGTAGGCGGGCATCGCGCCGTCGAGCCGGATGACGGCGTGCAGGTGCACGAGCCCGCGGCGCTGGTACTCGGCGACCTTGACGTAGGAGACGCGCACGAGTTCGCGCAGCCGCTTATGCGTCACGCCGGTCAGTCGCGCGAGGATGCGCGGCAGGTAGATCGTCGTGCGGCGCCACAGCTCAGACAACGCGTTGTTCCAGATCACGGCGCCGGCGTGATCGAAGCAGTGCGGGCACAGCGGCTCGCCCAGGCACGGATCGTCCTCGGCGTGCACGCGGGCGCAGGACAGGCGCGCGCCGTGCTCGCAGACGGGCGCATCGCGGCGCGGTCGGCAGCGCTGCGGCCGGCCGTCGGGCGCGAGCGGGCGCGTGTGCACGACGCCGAAGCTCGGCGCCGTCAGCGTGATGAACACGGCCGGGTGCTCGGCGACCGATTCGGGGACGCCCTTGCCGCCGCGCAGGCCGGCGGCGATCAGCTGGTAGGCGTCGCCGCGGTAGCGCTCGGCACACGGCGCGCAGACGGCCTCGCGCCGGTTGCCGCACGCCTTGCGCAGGATCCCGTCCGGTTCTGTGTCGGTCGACCACACGCGCCGGCGCCCGCCCGCGTCGCAGGTCTCGATCCGGCCGCGCAGCCGCACCGGCCGGGCGCAGTACCCGGAGGAGCGCAGCTGCGCCTCAAAGCGCGGATAGTCCGGCCGCGCAGCGCGCGCGACGAGCGCGCCGGCGAGCTCGGGCGCGAGCGCGGTCACGCGGCCTCGCGGTCGTCGAGCTGGGCGCGGACGCGCGCGATCTCTGCCTCGAGCGCGTCGACGCGCTCGCGCCACCCGGCGGTCGTGCGCGGCGGCCCGTGCTGGCTCGCGTGCTCGCTCCGATGCGCCGGCGAGCAGAATCGCTGCCGCCCGTTGCTCGGCGCAAACGGCTCGCCGCACAGCCGACACTCGCGGACGGCGGGGCGGCCGTCCCGGTGCTCACGTTGGTGCGCCGGCGTGCAGTAGCGCTGGCGCCCGTTGGTCGGCACGAACAGCTCGCCACAGAGTCGACAGGCGCGCGACTCGAACGTCGGGCGCCGGCGCAGCAGCGCCGCCACGGTCGCACGCGATAGACCGAGCCGCTCGGCAATCTCTCCCTTCGCGACGCCCCGCCCACTCAGCGCCAACACCCGCGCCCGCTGCTCCACCGTCGGTCTCACGCCGCCCGACCTTCCAGCCGCTCGCGCAGCTGCCCGAGCTCTGCCTCCAGGGCGCGCGCGCGTTCGCGGTAGGCCTCGATCGCCGTCGGCGGCCCGAGGACGCGCCGGTGCTTTGCCCGGTGTTGTGGCGTGCAGAAGCGCTGGCGGCCGCTGGCGGCGATGAACCGCTCGCCGCACAGCGCGCACTCGCGCAGCTCGTACCAGTCGCCGCGGCCGCGCAGCCACGTCGCCACGGTGCCCCTCGGCACGCCGAGCCGCTCTGCGACCTGGCGGACCGACAGTCCGTTCGCGCGCAGCGCGAGCGCGTTCGCCCGCGCACGCTCCCGCGCCGTCATCGTTTCTCCCTGTCGTCGCCATTCTCGGTCGCGAGCCAGGCGTCGGCGCGCAGCGCGCTGGCGCGCCCGGCGAGCGCCGCGATCTGCTCGTCGCGCAGGTGGAAGCCGCGCATGCGGACGGGCAGGCCGTCCTCGGCGAGCAGGTAGCCGACGCCGCGCTGCCCCGGCGCGATACACGCGGCGCTGTACCCGGCCGAGGCCCAGCCCTGGCCGAGGATTGTGTCGGATGACTGCGGCGTGTTGCAGCGCAGCGCGAGCCGGAAGCCGAACAGGTCGCGCAGCGCGCTCGGCACGACGTCGGCGGCGGGCTTCTGCGTCGCCGCGCAGACGATCACTCCGGCCGCGCGGCCGCGCGCTACGAGATCGCGCAGCAGCTCTGCGAACTCGCGCTGCTTCTTGCGGTCCTCGGCGGTCAGGTAGAAGGCGAGCTCGTCGCAGGCGAGCAGGTGCAGCGCGAGCCCGTCGCCGGGCGTGATCTTGCGTGCGCCCCTAGCGAGCAGCTCGCGATAGCGCGCCTCCATCTCCGAGCGCAGCGACCTGAGCAGGTCGATCGCGTCGTCGACGTCGGGGCCGGCGAGCCGCCGCGCGCACGGCGCCCAGGCAGACAGCTCGACGAGCTTGCCGTCGAGCAGCCACAGCCGCGCCGAAGCGTCGAGCGCGGCGGTCGCGACCAGCAGCGACAGCGCGACCGACTTGCCCGCGCCCGGCTCGCCGCCCAACAGCACGTTGCGCTCCACCAGCCCGAGCGAGACGGCCTCGCCGAGCTCGTCGACGCCGACCGGCACCGGCTCCCACAGCGACAGCCGCTCCGCGCCGGCGCACGGCCACGCGACCGTCCCGGCGGCCAACGGGTCGCGGCGCACCAGCGTCACGGTCCCGCGCGAGGCGTCGGCCGGGTCGCGCTCCACGCGCAGCTCGCGTAGCCCGATCGACGCCGCCAGCTGCTCGCGCCGCGCCTCCAGCTCGGCCACCGAGCAGCCCGACGACACGCGCACCGGCGCGGACTCGCCCGCCGGCACGGTCCGCAGACGTCCGAGCAGCAGGGGCGCCAGGCCGGCGTCGATCCATGCGCGCCGGAAGCGTCGCCGCACGTGCCGCGCGCGCAGCCACCGCGACAGCGCACCGGACGCGCCGGGCGACGCCAGCACACCGGCGACCGCCCACGCCACGACCGCGCCGGCGGCGAGCTCGCCGAGCGGCCGCGCGAGCAGCCGCCACGCGATCGCTGGCAGCGCGAGCAGCGCCAGCTCGACGCGCCAGCGCCACAGCGCCCCCGCGGCGCCCGCCGCCAGCACCGGCAGACCCTGCCCGTCCCTGCCCGCGCCCTGCACCCCGCTCACTCCCCCGCCGGCGCCTGCCCGCTGCTCGCCACCCGCCGCCCGCGCGTCGAGCGCTTCGCACGCGGGCGCTCGCGCAGCCGTCCCAGCTCGCGCCGCTGCGTCGCATCGAGCATCCCGACGCCGTCCAGGCCCTCGAGCGCCCTCAGCACGGCGGCCAGCTCGGCGGCAGCGTCGTCGCGCCGGCGGCGCGCGTCACGCGCCCGGTCGAGCAGGTCGTCGATCGCCATCATGACCGCGCCACCACCGCCACCGGCGCGTCGGCCGACCCACGCCGCTCGGGCAGCTCCTCGGCCTCGGCGGCCGTCGCGAGCAGCGCCGCCGCCAGCCGCCGCATTGCCGCCGGCGCACCCGACACGCCGACCTCGCCGCCGTCGCCCAGCTCAAGCCACGCGATCCGCTTCCCCGACGCGCTCACGAACGGCTGCGGGCAAAGCTCGGTGTCCGCGTCGACGAAGACGCTGACGCGCGCCGGCCCCATCACGCCGCCGCCTTCTCACCCGCCCGCGCCGAACGCGCCGCCGCCGACCCGATCGCGACGCAGCGAAACGCCATCCCCGAGCGGTCGCCCATCTCCCACGGCTGCGCCGTCAGACCCTCGACCGCGACCATCTCGCCCTGGCCGACCTTCGGATCGCCGGGCACCGCGACGCGGATGATCTCCGCCTCGCCGTCACCGAGCGCGACCAGCTGCACCCGCCACAGCACCTCGCCGTTGACGTCCGTCCTGGGCGCCCACGCCTCCCTGGGCTTGCCCTCCTCGTACTGCCGCAACGGCTCCGCCGGCGCCACCACCAGGAACTTCAGCCGGCTCGCATCGATCGGAAGACGCACACGCGCTCCTTCCCTTCGAGGGTGGCGACAGACCCTATTCTGTCGGTCTGCCGGTCTGTATGCACAATCACGATAGGACATGATCGGTCGATCTGTCAAGGTTCTGTATGCAGACATGCACTAAACTCTGTGCATGGCCACTGGCTTCACCGACGCCCGTCCGCTCCAGGTCCGCGTCGCCGACGACATCCGCGCACGGATCGAGACCGGCGAGTACGCGCCCGGCCAGCAGCTCCCGACGCTCGACCAGCTCGCCGAGCAGTACCGCTGTTCGCTCGCCGCCGTGCGCAAGGCCGTCGACCTGCTCAAGCAGCAGGGCCTCGTCGTCACCGTCCAGGGCCGCGGCACGTTCGTACGCGAGCGACCCACGGCCCGCCGCCACGGCATCGAGCGTTACGCGCGCAGCCGCTGGGCCAGCGGCAAGGCGATCCTCGTCGCCGAGGCCGAGCAGCAGGACCGCAGGGCCGACCAGATCATCCGCGAACTCGCCGAGGTCCCGGCGCCCGAGCCGGTCGCCGAGCGCCTCGGCATCGAACCCGGCACGCCCGTATGGGTGCGCCGCCGCACGACGCTCATCGACGGGCGTCCCAACCAGCTCGCCGACAGCTACTACCAGCTCGACCTGGTCCGCGACACCGCCATCACGCAGGAAGACACCGGCCCCGGCGGCGGCTTCGCGCGCCTCGAAGAACACGGCATCCACCTCGGCCGCATCCGCGAAGACCTCTCCGCCCGGATGCCCACCGGGCCCGAGACCGTCGCGCTCGAGCTGCCGCCCGGGACGCCCGTGATCGAGCTCGCACGCACCACCTGCGACACCGACGGGCGCCCCGTCGAAGTCATGCTCGCCGTCATCGCCGGCGACATGGCCACCTTCTCCTACGACTTCCCGATCCCCGACTAGGACAGGGCAACCCGTGCAGATCCTCTACGCCACCGAGCCCACGCCCGGGCACGCCAACGAGGACTTCGTCATCACCGGGCCGACCTGGGCAATCGTGCTCGACGGCGCCAGCGCACGACCTGGCACCGACACCGGCCGCATCCACGACGTGCCCTGGTTCGTCTAACATCTCGGCACCGAACTCGCCCGCCGGCTCACGAACGCTTCCGCGGCCCAGCTCGACGACGCACTCGCCGAAGCGATCACGGCGACGCGGCAGCTCCACGAGCACACGTGCGATCTCAGCAATCCCGAAAGCCCATCCGCCACCGTCG
>Ga0126313_10001642_pt1 | contig 11962 bp, 14 predicted proteins | sample Plot105A_FD_89954 | JGI IMG/M metagenome (GOLD analysis project Ga0126313, IMG submission 89954) | Serpentine soil microbial communities from UC McLaughlin Reserve, CA, USA - Plot105A | ecosystem: Environmental > Terrestrial > Soil > Grasslands | place: USA: UC McLaughlin Reserve, Lake County...
AGCCAGGACCAGCCGGAGCCGAACTGGTTGACGCCGGTCTCCTTCACCTTCGCCTTGAAGTCGTCGAAGGAGCCCAACGCGGCGTCGATCGCCTCGCGCAGCGCGCCGTCGGGCTCGCCGCCGCCGTCCGGGCTCATCGACTCCCAGAACAGCGTGTGGTTGTAGTGGCCGCCGCCGTTGTTGCGGACCGCTCCCCGCTTGTCGTCGGGCACCTGGCTCAGGTCGGCGAGGACCTCCTCGATCGCCTTGCCCTCGAGCGGGGTGCCGGCGAGCGCCGCATTCGCCTTGTCCACGTACGCCTGGTGGTGCTTGTCGTGGTGGAAGCGCATGGTGTCCGCATCAATGTGCGGCTCGAGCGCCTCGTAGGCGTAGGGGAGCGGTGGGACTTCGTAGGCCATGCCTGGTCTCCTGGGATCGGGTTCCTGGGTTCTATCACTAGGCTCTGCGCCGCATGACCAGACTCTCCGGCTACCTCATCCCGACCGAGAAGCAGGCACCCGCCGACGCCGAGGCCCTCTCGCACAAGCTGCTCGTCCGCGCGGGCATGATCCGGCAGGTCGGGAGCGGCCTGTGGACGTGGATGCCGGCCGGCTGGAGGGTGCACCGGAAGGTGGAGCAGATCATCCGCGAGGAGATGGACGCGATCGGCAGCGGCGAGCTGCTGATGCCGGTGCTCCAGCCCGCCGAGCTGTGGCAGCGCAGCGGCCGCTACCCGATCACCGAGCTGATGAAGCTCAAGGACCGCAAGGGCGCCGACATGGTGCTGGCGATGACGCACGAGGAGTGCGTGACGTTCCACGTCTCGCAGCTCGTGCGCTCGTACCGCGACCTGCCGCGGTTCCTTTACCACTTCCAGACCAAGGAGCGCGACGAGCCGCGCCCGCGCGCCGGCGTCCTGCGCACGCGCGAGTTCATCATGAAGGACGCCTACACGTTCGACCGCGACCGCGCGGCCCTGGACGAGAGCTATGAGAAGCACGCGCGCGCGTACGACCGCATCTTCGACCGCGTGGGGCTCGAGTGGTACAGCGTCGAGTCGGACGTGGGGATGATGGGCGGCTTCGGCGCGCACGAGTACATGGCGCCGTGCGCGGCGGGCGAGAACGACGTCGCGCTGGCGCCCGGCTACGCCGCGAACGTCGAGGTGGCCAGCGCGCAGGCCCAGCCCGTCGAGCTGCCCGCCGGCCTCGACACGCCCGAACTGGTGGCGACGCCCGGGATGATCACGGTCGCCGCGGTGGCGGGCGAGTTCGGCGTGCCCGCCGGCGCGCTGCTCAAGGCGTACCCGATCGTCACGGACGGCGAGCTGAAGCTCGTCATGCTGCGCGGCGACCACCGCGTGAACGACATCAAGCTCCAGAACGCGCTCGGGGCGGAGTTCCGGCCGGCGCAGGCCCAGGAGTTCGAGGACCGGATCGGCCCTGCCGGCTACATCGGGCCCGTCGGCGTCGACGTGCCGATCCTGCTCGACCAGGGCGCCGCACCGGGGGGCTATGTCACGGGCTCGAACCGGCCCGACTCCCACCTGCGCGGCGTCGAGCCTGGCCGCGACTTCCCGTTCGAGCGGGTCGACATCCGCAACGTCGAGCCCGGCGACACGGTCAACGGCCAGGCGATACGGATCGAGCCCGCGATCGAGGTCGGCAACATCTTCAAGCTCGGCACGCGTTTCTCGGAGCCGCTGGGCGCGACCTACCTCGACGAGTCGGGCGCCGAGCAGCTGATCTGGATGGGCTCCTACGGCATCGGCCCGGCGCGGATCGCCGCCGCCGCGGTCGAGCAGTTCGCGGACGAGCACGGCATCAGCTGGCCGCGCTCGATCGCCCCGTTCGACGTCGAGCTCGTCGGACTCGGCAGGGAGGGGACCGAGGAGCGGGCGCTCGCCGAGCGGCTCTACGACGAGCTGCGCGCGACGGGCCTGGACGTGGTCTACGACGACCGCGACATCGGACCCGGCGGCAAGTTCGCCGACGCGGAGCTGCTCGGCGTGCCGCTGCGGCTCACGGTCGGCAGGCGCACGCTCGAGGCCGGGGAGGTCGAGGCGCAGCTGCGGCGCGGGCGCGTGCAGGCCAGCGTCCCGCTCGACGACGCCGCGGCCGCCGCGGCGGACCTGTGGCGCAGCCTCCCGTAGAGCGCCGGCGGCTCACGTTCCGCCGCCTGTCGGGGCTCGACCGCTCCGGCCCGCCCCCGCCCGAGACGCAGCGCGGCGCGCCGTTGCGCCCGTGGACGATCCCGAACGCGATCGGCTACGTCCGGCTCGCGCTGATCCCGCTCTTCCTCGTGCTCGCGCTGGGATCCGACGACGGCACGGACGCGCTCCCGGTCGTGATCTTCGCCGTGGTGGGGTGGAGCGACTACCTCGACGGGATCGCCGCGCGCGTGACCGGGCAGTACTCGCGGCTCGGCGCGCTGCTCGACCCGCTCGTCGACCGCCTGCTCGTGCTCGCCGGCGTGATCGTCTGCTGGCACTTCGAGCTGCTCCCGCGCTGGGGGCTCGCCCTGCTGGCCGCGCGCGAGCTGTTCGTGATGATCCTCGTGCGGGTCGGGCTGCGCCACGGCGTCGACCTGAAGGTGAACTGGCTCGGCCGGGCGGGCGTGTGGCCGGTGATGGGCGCGCTGTTCTTCGCCATGGCGAGCGTCGAATGGCTCGCCGAGGCATGCCTCTACGTCGGTCTGGTCCTCGTGCTCGTGTCCGCGGCGCAGTACGTGCGCGACGGCCTGCGGCAATATCGTGTCAGACCCTCAATGTGAGCTTGAGCATCGCTATGCTTGCGGCTCCGTGACCCAGGAGAGGACCGCGACGACATGATGGACACCTTCCCGGACCTTGGCTCGCTCTCCGACCAGGAGCTCAAGGACCTGATCCAGCAGCTCACGGACGAGGAGCAGGAGGTGTCCTACCGCCGGCGCATCCTCCACGGCAAGATCGACATCCTCCGCGCGGAGCTGGTCAACCGGCTGCGCAAGAAGCACGAGGGTGGCGAGGACGTGATCTCAGGCGCCGACGTGCAGCGCCTCACGGACATCCTCGCCGGTAGGGCATCTGGCGGCGACGAGTCCTAGCGCCTCATGGCGCGCCACTGCCCAGAGTGCGGGTTCGTCGTCGGCGAGGGGGCGAACTACTGCCCCAAGTGCGGCGCGTACGTCGGCACCGAGCAGGAGGCGAAGTCCGAGGACGTCACGACGGCCACGTATGTGATCGACGAGGCGACCGGTGAGCTCCGCCCGGTCGACGTCGGCGACGTCGCGGCCGAGGCCGGCGCGCTCGTCATCCGCTCGGGCGGCGGCCGCGTCGGGCAGTCGTTCCCGATGCACGGCGAGCGCATGACGATCGGGCGCTCGCCCGAGGCCGACGTGTTCCTCGACGACGTCACGGTCTCCCGCGACCACGCCGTGCTCGTCCGCCGGTCGGGCGCATGGTTCCTCGACGACTCCGGCTCGCTCAACGGGACCTACGTGAACCGCCGGCGGATCGAGTCGCACAAGCTCGAGGAGGGCGACGAGTTGCAGATCGGCAAGTACAAGCTGACCTACCTCGCGCGGTGATCGAGCCCGTGGCCGAGCGCGACGCCGACCCGGCCGTGCCCGACGCGGTCGATCCCGTGCCGGAGGCGCCCGCCGGGCCCCCGCAGGGCGGCAAGTCGCTGACGATCGGGGCCGTCTGCAAGGCGCTCTCGCAGGAGTTCCCCGACATCTCGATCTCCAAGATCCGCTACCTGGAGGACCAGAAGCTGCTCGCGCCGCGGCGCACGCCGGGCGGCTACCGGCTCTACTCCGGCAACGACGTGGCGCGACTGCGCACGATCCTGCGGCTGCAGCGCGACGAGTTCCTGCCGCTGCGGGTGATCCGCCAGGAGCTCGCCGCCGGGCGCACCGAGCCCGAGGTCGCCCAGGCCGCGCCGCCCGACGGCGTCGCCCCGGCGCCGGACGCCCGCCAGCCGGGCGCGATGCTGCGGCGGCTGACGTTCTCGATCGCCCAGCGCGGCGCGATGTACTCGCTCGAGGACGTCGTCGAAGACACCGGCGCCGACGTGCGGCTGATCGCCGAGCTCGAGGATTTCGGCATCATCACGGGCGACGCGCGCGGGGGGACCAAGTACTACGACGAGACCGAGCGGGAGATCGTGCGCGCGGTCTCCGAGCTGTCCCGGTACGGCGTGGCCGGCCGCAACCTGCGCGTGTTCAAGACGTCCGCCGAGCGGGAGTCCGCGCTGCTGCAGCAGATCCTCGCTCCCGCCCTGCGCTCCCGCAACCCGGAGCGGCGCAAGGAGGCCGTCGAGGCGCTCGAGAACCTCGCCGCGGTCGCGTCGCATCTCAAGCACCTCCTGCTCGTGCGGGATCTGCGGCGGATCGCGCGGTGAGCCCGGCGGCCGACCTGCGGTCGCTGATCCGCGACATCCCGGACTTCCCCAAGCCGGGGATCGTGTTCAAGGACATCACCCCGCTGCTGCTCGACCCGCATGCGGTCGACACGGCGGTCGAGGGGATCGCGGAGTGGGCCGGCCCGCGCGGCGTCGACTTCGTCGTCGCCGCGGAGGCGCGCGGGTTCATCCTCGGCGCGGCGATCGCGCGCGAGCTGGGGGCCGGGTTCGTGCCTGCGCGCAAGCCGGGCAAGCTGCCCGCCGAGGTCGTCACGGCGGAGTACATCCTCGAGTACGGGATCGACGCGCTCGAGATGCACGCCGACGCGATCGCCCACGGCGCCCGGGTGCTGATCCACGACGACCTCCTCGCCACCGGCGGCACGGCGCGGGCGCTCGCCGAGCTGGTCGAGCGGCTCGGGGCGACGGTGGTCGGCTGCGCGTTCCTGGTCGAGCTGGCGTTCCTCGACGGGCGCCGGCGGCTCGACGGCTTCGACGTGCACGCGTTGGTCACGTACGAGGAGTGACCCAATGCGGGTCGCCCGCTCGCGCACGCTGACCGCGCCGCTCGAGGACGTCTGGCGGGTCGTCGCGGACCCGTACGCGCTGCCGCGCTGGTGGCCGCTGGTGCGGCGGGTGGAGGGCGTGAGCGACGCGGGCTGGACGATGGTGCTCGGTCGCGCGGGGGGCCGCGGCGTGCGGGCCGACCAGCGGCTGGAGGCGTCCGAGCCGCCTGCCCTCCGGCGCTGGGCGCTCGCCGTACCCGGGTCGGCGTTCGAGCGCGTACTGCGCGCGTCCGCAGTCGAGGCGCGGCTGGCGCCGGCCGGCGACGGCGGGACGGAGGTGACGCTGGAGCTGCGCCAGTCGCCGCGGGGGATGGCTCGGTTCGGCGGCTTCATGCTCCGGCGCGCGGGGCGGCGGCAACTCGACGAGGCACTCGACGGCATGGCGAACCTCCTAGAGGTGCCTGGCCCTTCTCGTAGGGTGGTCGAGGGTTGAGGCGCGAGCAGAAGTTCTGGGGCTGGGGTGAGCCGGGCGCCGGGCCCGAGCTGCCCGATCACGCGCCGGCGCTGCTGCGCGAGCGGCTCGGCGTGTCCGGCGCCGTGGTGGCCGAGCCGGTCGGGCTCGCCGACGTCCGGCTGCCGCCGTCCGCGGCGACGGCGGAGCTGAGGAGCGGGCTCGAGCGCGCCGTCGGCGCCGACCACGTGCGCGACGACCACGACGCGCGGGTGCTGCGGGCGGCCGGCAAGTCCTACCTCGACCTGCTCGCGCTGCGCGCGGGGGAGTGCGCCGCCGCGCCGGACCTCGTCGTGGCGCCCGGCGACCACGCGGAGGTCCAGGCGGTGCTGCACGCGTGCGCCGAGGGCGGCGCGGCGGTGATCCCGTTCGGCGGCGGCACGAGCGTGGTCGGCGGCGTCGCGCCCGAGCGCGGCCGCTGGGACGTCGCGGTGTCGCTCGACCTCGGGCGGCTCGACGCGGTCCTCGGCGTCGACGTGCGCTCGCGCACCGCCCGGGGCCAGGCCGGCCTGCGGCTGCCCGAGCTCGACCACGCGCTCGCGCCGCACGGGCTGCGGCTCGGGCACGCGCCGCAGAGCTACGAGTGGGCGACCGTCGGCGGCTGCGCGGCGACCCGCTCGGCCGGGCAGGCCTCGACGGGATTCGGGCGGTTCGACGAGCTGGTGGTCGCGCTGCGCTGCGCGACGCCCGCCGGCGAGCTCGCGACGCTGGGCGCCCCGGCCAGCGCGGCCGGACCGGACCTGTGCGAGCTCATGCTCGGGTCCGAGGGCACGCTGGGCGCGATCACCGAGCTGACGCTGCGCGTCCGGCCGGTCCCGGCCGAGCAGCGCTACGAGGCGTGGCTGTTCCCCTCGTTCGAGGCCGGCTGCGAGGCGCTGCGGGCCCTCGTGCAGGCCGAGCTGGCGCCCGACGTGGCGCGGCTGTCGGACGAGGAGGAGACGCGCACGACGCTGGTGCTCGCGGGGGAGGGCGGCGCCGTGCGGCGCGCGGGCGGCGCCGCGCTGCGAGCGCTCGGCTACCGGCCGGGCGCGCTCCTGATCGCGGGCTGGGAGGGCGAGCCGGATGACGTCGGCCGGCGGCGGGGCGCCGCCGCGAGGCGGCTGCGAGGCGGCGGCGTCGTGCCGCTGGGGCGCGGGGCCGGGGAATCATGGCGCGCCGCACGGTTCACCGGGCCGCACCTGCGCGACGCGCTGCTCGATCGCGGCGTGCTCGCGGAGACGCTCGAGACGGCGACGGGCTGGTCCGGGCTCCCCGCGCTCCACCGCGCGGTCCGGGATGCGGTCGCCGGCGCGCTCGCGGCCACGCCGCCCGTCGTCGGCTGCCACGTCTCCCACCTCTATCCCGACGGCGCGTCGCTCTACTTCACCGTCCTCGCCCGCCAGGACGCGGACGATCCCGCCGGCCAGTGGCGCGCCGCCAAGCGGGCCGCCGGCGACGCCGTCACCGCCGCCGGGGCGACGATCACGCACCATCACGGTGTCGGCCGGGACCACCGCACATGGCTCGAGGCCGAGCACGGGCGGCTCGGCCTCGAGGTGCTCCGGGCGCTCAAGCAGCGCTGCGACCCGGCCGGGATCATGAACCCCGGCAAGCTGCTTCCGTAGCATCGCCGGGATGGAGCTGCAGGCGGCGCTCAACGGCGATCGCGATCACCCGGCGCTGCCGCGCACGCCGGACGAGCTCGCGAGCGAGGCACGCGCCGCCGTCGACGCGGGCGCCACCACGCTGCACCTGCACCCCTACGACGGCGACGGCCGCCAGACGCTCGCCGCCGACCCGTGCGCAGAGGCGCTCCGTGCCGTCCGCGCCGCCTGCCCGGGGATCCCGGTGTCGCTGAGCACGTCGGCGGCGATCGAGCCGGACCCGGAGCGCCGGCGCGCGCTCGTCGCCGGCTGGACGGAGCTGCCCGACCTCGTCACCGCGAACCAGGGCGAGGAGCGGATCGTGCCGTTGTGCGAGCTCCTGCTCGCGCGCGGCGTCGGGATCGAGGCGGGCCTGCTGGCGCTCGCCGACGCGCACGCGTTCCTGGCCTCGGGCCTCGCGCCGCGGTGCGTCCGGGTGCTGCTCGAGCCCCTCGACGCCGAGCCGGACGACGCGGTCGCGCACGCCGCGGCCATGGAGCAGGCGCTCGCGGAGGGCGGGGTCGCGCTCGAGCAGGTCCACCACGGCGACGGGATCGCGTCCTGGGCGGTGAACCGGCGCGGCGCGGAGCGCGGTCACGGCATCCGGACCGGGCTGGAGGACACGCCGGTGCTGCCCGACGGCCGGATCGCGTCCGGGAACGGCGAGCTCGTGGCGGCCGCCGCCGCGCTGCTCGACGAGCTGCGCTGAGCCTCGCGTGCGCTGTCGATTCCCGCCCGCGCCGCGTGTCGTTGCTGTAGGAGCCGCGCGATGCGGCTCGACACGACGAGCGACGGAGGTGGCCTGATGGCCCAATACGCGGTGCTGATCTTCGAGCGCGTGCCGCCCGGAGAGCTGCCGCCCGAGGTGATGCAGCGACACATGGACCTGCCCGAGCGGGTCGCGGAGCAGGGCGGGCGCATCGTCGCCGGCCTGGGACTCGAGCCGTCCGGCACGGCGACCGCCATCCGCAGCGGCGGCGACCGCATCACCGACGGACCGTTCATCGAGACCAAGGAGGAGCTCGCCGGCGTCTACGTGCTCGAGGCGCGCGATCTCGACCACGCGCTCGCCCTCGCGAGGATGACGCCGATCGTCGAGGGCGGCGTCGAGGTGCGTCCGCTGATCGACTTCCAGGTCCTGGAGGACGGTTGACCGCCGTCGACCAGGCCGTCGCCGACGCGCATCGGCGCGAGTGGGCCTACGTGCTCGCCGCGACGGTGCGCGTCACGCGCGACCTCGAAGGCGCGGAGGAGGCGGTGCAGGACGCCTACGTCCAGGCCCTCTCGAGCTGGCGGCAGGACGGCGTGCCGGCGCGGCCGGGCGCATGGCTGACGACGGTCGCGCGCCGCAACGCGCTGAACGTCCTCCGTCGCCGCCGCACGCTAGCGACCAAGCTTCCGCTGCTGGTCGAGCGCGAGGACGCCGAGCCGCCGCCCGAGCCGGACGCCGACGCCGTGACGATCCCCGACGACCGGTTGCGGCTCGTGTTCATCTGCTGCCATCCGGCGCTCTCGTCCGAGGCGCAGGTCGCGCTGACGCTGCGGCTCGTGTGCGGCGTCGCGACGGCCGACATCGCCCGGGCGTTCCTCGTCGCGGAGCCGACGATGGCCGCCCGCCTGACGCGGGCGAGGAAGAAGATCGCCGCGGCGCGCATCCCGTACGCGGTGCCGAGCGCGGAGGAGCTGCCCGCGCGCGTCGACGTCGCGCTGACCGTCATCCACCTGCTCTATGCCGCCGGGCACACAGCCCACTCGGGCGCCGACCTGGTGCGCGACGAGCTGACGGAGCGCGCGCTCGACCTCGTGCGCATGCTGCGGCTGCTGCTTCCCGGAGACGGCGAGGCGGCCGGGCTGCTCGCGCTGCTGCTCTGCCACGAGGCGCGACGCACGACGCGCACCGACGGCGACGGCCGGCTGCTGCGGCTCGCCGAGCAGGACCGCTCGGCGTGGGACCAGGCGCTGATCGCCGAGGCCGATCGGCTGCTCGTCGCGACGCTGCGCGCCCGGCCGCCCGGGCGCTTCACGTTGCAGGCCGCGATCGCGGCGCTGCACGCCCAGGCGCCGAGCTACGAGGCGACCGACTGGCCGCAGATCCTCACGCTCTACGACGAGCTGCTGCGGATCTGGCCGTCGCCCGTCGTGGCGCTCAACCGCGCGGTCGCGCTCGCCATGGTCGACGGGCCCGAGCCGGCGCTCGCGGAGGTCGAGGCGCTGGAGCGCGACGGCCGCCTCGCCGGCTACCGCTACCTGCCGTCGACCAAGGCCGACCTGCTGCACCGGCTCGGGCGCGACGCCGAGGCGGTCACCGCCTACCGGGCCGCGCTCGCGCTGACCGGAAACGCGGCCGAGCAGGAGTTCCTCGAGCAGCGCCTGTCGGCGCTGTAGCTCACCGGCCGGCGGGCAGCTTGCCCGAGAGCACGACCTTCGTCGGCCGCTTCGCGTCCTCCGTGCTCTCCTCCGACACGACGACGTTGGCGTACGTCGCGTAGAGCCGCGGGAACGCGGCGAGGTCCTTCTCGCTCGGACCCTGGATGCCGAGCTTGCCGTCGTCGCCGACCGGGTTGGTGAAGCCGAGCCGGCGCGCCTTGCTGCCCGGGCCGGTCAGCCACACCGCGTAGGACGTGTTCTGCGTGCTCGGCGGCAGGTCCTCCGCCTGGAGCGCGAACAGCAGCTGGTCGTCGCCCTGGAGGTACACGGTCATCGTGCCCTTGGGCTTGCCGCCGGCGGTCGGGCGGAGCTTGATCTCGTCGGCGACGCGCGCCTGCGCGGTGGCCGTCGCGGTCGCGGTCGCCGTCGGGCCGGCGGTCGAGGCGGGCTCCTCGTCGTCGCCTCCCCGCAGGACGAGGAAGAGGACGACGGCGACGACCGCGACGACGGCGGCGATGAGGAGCAGGCCGCCGAGCTTCGACGACGCGGGCGGGGACGATCCGTCGCCGTCGCCGGCGGCCTCGCGGACGGGGCGAGGACGAGGGCCGGGCGGCGGCGCGACGGCGGACGCGGGCGCGGCCGCGGGCGTGGCCGGCGGCTCGTCGCCCGCCCCGGCGCGCCTCGACGATCGCCCGCGGCGCGCCGGCGCCTCGCCCGGGATGTCCGGCAGCGGCGCCTTCGCGACGTCGGCCAGGCGCTCGGCCACGTCGGTCGCCCAGGCGCGGGCCGGCGGGGACTCGGCGAGCAGGCCACGGGTCGCGTCGGCGTCGGCGTCCGGCTGCTGCCCGAGCAGGTAGTCCGCCAGCGGCGCGGTGACCTCGCCCGGCAGGCCGTTCGCCGGGGCGAGCGCGGCGAGGCCCGCCTGCGCCCGGGCGCGGACGGCGTCGACGGGGATGCCCAGCAGGTCGGCGATCTCGTCGTAGGAGCGCCCCTGCTGCAGGACCAGCGCGACGACGGCGCGCTGGTCCGGGGCGAGCGGCTCGAGCGGGCTCATGCGACGGCGCATTAAAGTGGCTCAACGTGAACGACACGCTAAAGCTGCCCTGGCGCGCCCTGCAGGGCTTCGACGGCCTCTACGGCCTGGAGATCCTCGCGATCTCCGACGAGGAGGTCACCGCCCGGGTTCCGGTGCGCGACGAGCTCAAGCAGGCGGCGGGTCTCGTCCACGGCGGCGTGTTCGCGTCGATCGCCGAGTCGATCGCCTCGATGGCGACCTGGTACGCGGTCCAGGGAGACGGCCGCAGCGCCCAGGGACTCTCCAACCAGACGAGCTTCCTGCGCCCGATCCTCGACGGCACGATCCACGCCGTCGCGCGCCGCCGCCACCGCGGTCGCACGACATGGGTCTGGGAGGTCGAGATCTCCGACGACGCGGAGCGGCTCTGCGCGCTCGTCCGCATGACGATCGCCGTGCGCGACGCCGCCCCCTGATTGGCCCGCTGCGGGCGACCAGGATTGGCCCTCGCGCCGGGTCCAATCCATCCGTAGCGTGCCGCGGATGGCACCGACTGAGACGATCACCAAGCCGCGCGTCGACACCGAGCACGCCGCACGCAGCGCGTACCGCGCGATGTGCAACTTCGACACCGCGACGGCCGCCCTCCCGCTGGACCCGCTGCTGCGCGAGCTGATCCGCGTCCGCGCCTCGATGCTCAACGGCTGCGCGTACTGCGTCGACATGCACACCAAGGACGCGCGCGCCAAGGGGGAGACCGAGCAGCGGCTGTTCGCGGTCTCGACGTGGCACGAAGCGCCGTTCTTCTCGCCCGCCGAGCGCGCCGCGCTCGCGCTCACCGACGCGCTCACGCTGCTCGCCGGCAATCCGCTGCCGGACGCCGTCGTCGCCGAGGCCGAGCGGGAGCTCGGCGCCGAGGGCGTCGCCGCGGCGACCTGGATCATCGTGACGATCAACGCGTGGAACCGCGTCGCGATCGCGTCGCATCTGCAGGCCGGCGACTACGAGCCGGACGCATGAGCGCCGCCGCGCTCCGCGGACATGGAGGCCGGGGGTTGGCGGGCGACTAACCGCCGCGGTAGGCGTTCGTGATCGGCATGCGCCGGTCGCGGCCGAACGCCCGCGGAGTGATCTTGATCCCGGGCGGCGCCTGGCGGCGCTTGTACTCAGCCCGGTCGACCAGCGCGAACACGCGCTCGACGGCGTCGTCCGGCAGCCCGGCGAGCGCGAGCTGGTCGCGGCCCGCGTCCTCTTCGATGTACGCCTCGAGGATCGCGTCGAGCGTGTCGTAGTCGGGGAGCGAGTCGACGTCCTTCTGATCGGGGCGCAGCTCGGCGCTCGGCGGCCGCTCGACGATCGAGCGCGGGACGGGATGCGCGTCGTCGCGCCCGTTCCGGAAGTCGACGAGCCGGTAGACGAGCGTCTTGGGCACGTCCTTGATCACGGCGAACCCGCCGGCGGAGTCGCCGTAGAGCGTCGAGTACCCGACGGAGTTCTCCGACTTGTTGCCGGTCGTGAGCACGAGCCAGCCGAACTTGTTCGACAGCGCCATCAGCAGGTTGCCGCGGATCCGCGCCTGC
>Ga0126313_10001643_pt1 | contig 11961 bp, 12 predicted proteins | sample Plot105A_FD_89954 | JGI IMG/M metagenome (GOLD analysis project Ga0126313, IMG submission 89954) | Serpentine soil microbial communities from UC McLaughlin Reserve, CA, USA - Plot105A | ecosystem: Environmental > Terrestrial > Soil > Grasslands | place: USA: UC McLaughlin Reserve, Lake County...
AGCCACTACAAGCTAGAGTTTTCCTCTGGCGAGAAATCCATTAGTTGCGCGATTTGTCAGAAGAATTGGTATTTCAACAAAGATTTTAGTACTACTAACCGAAAAAAAGAAATTTATTTGGCAGATAAGGAAGACTAGAGATGAGTCACTGCCTCAGAGGAAGACTGAGGAACCTAGACGAAAGTTAGATATCAAACCAAAGGTAAGTAACAGCGTTTTTTAGATGTAACTTTAGTGGAGTCGCATGAAATAGGACTGGAAAAAGTAATTATTGAAGCCTACTGTTCTGGTTGCAAAGTTTTAGTTAGATATAGAATAGGGGGCGGCCATTGTCCTATTGTTACTTCCTTGCCTATTGCATTCACTGTAAAAGTCTCTGCCCGTAACATTGATAACAAATCTGCTACAATCATTAAAATGTTACATCGACTACTTTGGCATTGGCAACGACACAATTGTCCGTTACCACATGCCCTCTATTATCGTATATGAATCCTGAACCTAGTGCTGTACTGTTTTCCTTCTGAGAGGGGTTTAAAATGTTTACGGGGAAATGGATGTGGTTACTTGTACTAGAGTTCTCATTTTTGAATGTCTCATTGAGGGAGAGATTCGCATTAGCATTGAGGCTGGGTCTAGTCTGTTCCAATCCTTGTACGTTTACGAGGTCAATTGGACTGAAAATTAGTATGACAGTGAGTAGATAAGACTTAACGTTAGAACTGCATCAGAACTATACATTTTGACAATTCTGTAGTTAGTTAAGGGAATAGGACTTTGTAGTGTTTTCCATTTGAGGTCAAGTTAAGGTGATTAAAGAACAAGGCTTAGTAGATTTGAACTCCTTTTGTTTGCCGATGCCCCAATTACGATAAAAAGCCAGACTCTTGATGGCATAATTAGATTAGTAGTCTTTAAATTATAGGTGGCCGATAGAAGACACACATGTCATCATCTACAGGTACACAATATCGATGTGAAAAATGTAGCGGTAATACTGTATTTAACTCACTGGCAGAACTGGAAGAGCATAATCGAAAAAAACATGAATCATAAAAGAATTTGAACCCACTATTCAGAAATCATCTTGCTGCAAAACAGATGCCGCATATTTTAGTCAATAAAGATCAGGCATCCCTCACGCCCCAGGACTTGTGCTTTGTTCAGATTTCGGTTTACCAAGATTTGAATAAGAATCTATGTCTGAACAAGTCCGTCCTCTACTATTTCTCGATCTTCTACTTCTGAGGAGTTTATTCTTTTCCTGTTATTGGTTACCAGCCTATCATCGGGTTCTTCAAGTCCATAGTCTGCGGTAATTCTAAAGTTAATAGTTCCTATTTTAGGAATGCTATCCTGTTCAGGGGAGGCCTCATCGTATGCTCGATTTCTCTTACGGATGATAAAAGGAACCTGATACCCGAGGAGATTTGCAATTAGTACGGCCTTGGCATGGAGGAGATATCTTAACCGCATTGCCGTGCTGATACTTAACATTACAGCTGATAGCAATAGTCCAAAGGCTCTGGTCTGAACCACAGATTTCATCTTTATAATATTAGATATGATTAGATCTATTCTGGTCATATTTAACATATTTGTGGGTCTTGTGAATTTACTCACTTTCTTAAATGTGGATAAGATGTAATAATTAGTCAATTCCACGTTCCAAGCGACAGTAACTGCTAGTTCTAATACAGATTTCTTGATCGCAATAATAATTAAACCCCTTAATAAATAGCCAAAAATGAAAATGATAGAGTTCCACGTATTTGTTCGTAAATGTGAAATATTAAAAGTTAAAGACTTATCGAGGGACCATAAGACCATTTTAAATTCTCATAAATCCCCATCATTAGGGGCTTAATCCTTATTAGTTAAATTCCTGTGACCGTTTTGTGTATTTGGATAAAGACAGCTCAAATGTACTGCTCTCTGGAGGAACCTGGTTATAAGGTTGTGACTAACAATCTTCTTTAAACCATTATTCGGATGATGAGTATCCGATGCAATAAAACTCGGCATCTTTTTGTCGGTTTAATGAGAGCATCATATAGACCCTTAATAGAGGAGGTCAAAGACATAAAGATTATCTTTTTATTATATCTTTTTCCTTTCCTCTCCTTATTATTAAAAAAAGGTTCTTTGTGGTTTGAGTATGGTAGTATGGCTATTGTGAAATTATCCCAAGAGCCCACTTCTACCCTCTTAACTGCATGCGTTACCTGCCCATGATACGGCCCGAATCAAAGGGAAGAATGAATGGCATAGTTTTTTGATCTTCTTTTGGAGCCTGCACTATAGACTCTAGTAGATTGCCAGAAACCTTTTCATTTAATCCTGTCAATGGTTGTTGATCTTCTAATGGTTGTTGATCTTCTAATGGTTGTTGATCTTCTAATGGTTGTTGATCTTCTAATGGTTGTTGATCTTCTAATGGTTGTTGATCTTCCAACGCAATTATATCTCCCATTGGGTCAGAATATAGTTGAGCTTGTGCAATGTTGACGCTACCCCCAGGATAAGCTGCAGCGGCGATGGTGGCTATTAGCAAAACAATTGAAAAGATACAGACTGTCTTGTTCTTCATGGTTGATTCTAAAATCATTTTTAATGATATAAGAAATGTTCAAGACAGTATCTGTTCGGATATCGGTATCAAACTATACTTTCAAATACACCAGAAATTTCATACTCACATTGTATCCTGTATTAGTAATCGTAAATTATTATGATTGAAAGAAAATGAGGTATTACAATTTTTGCGTAGAGCTTCATATCTATACAAAGCCTCTATATCAATAGGAATAGTAGATATACATTGCTATTAAATATGAATAGCAGCTGCGTACCGAGAAAACATAATACTAGGAGTAAAGGAATTGCAGATGGGATTAGTAAGAGATAAAACCATAAGTCCTCTTCATTAGATTATCACAGCCAGATATACTACGGCCTTTTAATTATGTGACTCACGCTTATGCGAAATATCGAACTAGTATGTAATATAAACAAGAAGGAAATTTGATCGACTTGTGAAAGAGGTAATCGCTGATATCAAGGTATAGTTAGGCGAGAGTAACCAAATTGACATTGCCTGTAAGTATCTGCCATGGGAAGTAGGGTCTTCATAACATTAATGGATAAATCGTAAATATCTGCTCAACCATCATCCAAAAATTTTGCCGTTATTACGTTGGAATAAGAATTCGAAGTCAATCAACATGTGGTAACAAGTTGACAGAAGATGGAACAGTTTATTTTTCCACACAACAAGCTATAGTGTCACTATATCACATTTAAAATAATGTTCAAGATCTATTTAACCGTCTAGTGACTATTGCAAACCTAATCAATTTGTAAGTGCTATTCTTGTCGTTAGTAATAACCTGCGTATCTGTTAGACCACATCTTTTGCATTTGAACTTTATCGTCTTTTCGTTCTTCTCGAATTGGTCCATCTCTGCGCCACAACAAGGACACCTCATGTGGAGTCAGTCCTGATTGTCCGAATTTAAGAATATCATTGATACGGGATTACATGCTGTTTATCATAGAAAGCATCTGGTTTTTAGAGTTCTAGTCTTCATTCAGATAATACAGTATAGTCTACATTCATGGATTATCAGGAGCCATTTCATTCATCTTTTGCAGGTGTTTGAGCAGCTCTTTTAGAACTATAATTTTTCTGTTAGGCTCATTTGCAAACTGAACAACTGCATCTAAAAATGCGGAAATGGGAGTAATTTCCTGTTCTCCAACAACCTCTATACCCTTGTTGGTTATAATATAGTTCTTCGGGTTCAGACTCTTTTGTATGCCACTCAGCAAGTAATTCTGATTCGATGACATAGATGAACTAGACAGAAGATACTGTTCTTTAATTTTCTCCATAATCTCTGAAATCCTTTGGTTTATGGCTTCTATCATCATATCAAGCTCATTAATCTGTTGAAGAATGTACTTCATATCTGCCGCCATATAGTCGAATATGCATCAATCAGCATAATAACAATCTTTCCAGTTTTCATAATACTGATTGTATGCATTAAGTTTTCCCGGAAATGCTTGAAAAGTCAGGTTCTTGTTCTTTAGTCCTCACCAAATGACTACCAGCCGAGAAATTTGGGAAAATCCGTTCAATAACAGCTTCTTCTTGCTTGTATCCGTTATTTACTATACATATTCTATCCATTCTTTCGGGTTTGATACTAGGGCCAGCATCTAGGAAAGCAGTGTTAAAAATTTTCCTGTCGTGGTCTAGAACAAATATTAATGTTAATGAATCAGACATAATTGATTAGATATTGACTAGACTTGTGGCTTAAAAAAAGTTACGAGAACTTGTCATTTTTTGTCTGTCTCAGCCGCAGCTGATTCAAAGGCCCTGAAAGATTCCATTTCATATTTCAAGGCATCTGAATATAATTTTGTTGATAGCATGCTTTCTGTTGAATTACTTGATACCAAATTGTTTCTGAAAAGGATGTTACTCTGTAGTTCTGACTCAAGACTCTTAAGATATAGTTCTGTCACATTCTCAAATTTTGTAGGTGTATGCAAGTTTTTTGCCATAGTAATGAGTTCTTGAAACTTCGGCAAATACGAATCTGTAATTGATACCATTGTGTTATTACCGTATTCTCCCCTCTTCCACTTCTGCATTTGTATATCATAATCATGGGTTACTAAGATTGCTTTGTTGGTGAGATCCTGAAAAGACGTAGCGAACATCTGGTCTTCCTTGTTGTAAATGTCTTGAGCATAAATGTTGCCACATGAATAGCAATTAAACATAAAAGAGAATAAGATTACTGCAATCAAGTTCTTAGCCATCACTATTTTTTTCATATCGCAGTCAATGGGACGATTTAGATATAAAATGTTATTCAATAGAAGGCAGCCATAAATTTGAACATGGCAACTGCAATGTGATAACAGTAGTAACAAAATCCAGTCAGGATTACTTTCCCCATATACCTTCGAATAAGAGGCCTAAGCTTTTAGCATTTTCGAGTTTACCTAAATCAAGAACACCTAAACTTTCCCTTAGAATTCACTTAATGAACCTACGTCTACTAAGAGTAGATGCTTAACCAGTCATTGTTAAAACATCTGATAGAGAGCCTATGTCGAAATAAGCCCATGCATAGGTCGAAATTGGATCAGTAAGTCGTCGTTAGTTATTATATTATATGTTAGCTTTGTCACCTAGATATATCAATTTTTAAATAACAATTCCTCAAGATACAGATAACATATTGTCGTCTCCTGCTAAATCAAAAGGAGGTTTGTCCAAAATAATGGTCGCTATAGACGGTTCAGAACCATCAATGGACGCTGTCGATTACGCGCTCAGCATGGCAACTAAGCAAGGGGGATGCGAGCTTATAGTAATGACAGTAGTCCGCATGCCTGTATCCTCATACGGCTTAATGACTCCTGAAAGTGAAGTAAGGCATGGTAAAGATAGAGAAGAGATTATAGCGGCAAGGCAGTTGCTCGATAAGGTTCGAGAACAGGCTGCAAACCACGGTATTGTCTTTAAGACAGAAGTTGTTGATACCCAATTGTCGGTTGAGGCAGCAATAATAGAGTATGCTGAAGAGCAACAGGTGGATCTGATAGTAATTGGCACAAAGGGCAAATCTGGACTCAAAAAGCTGTTGCTTGGAAGTGTTGCGTCTGCAGTAGTTACTTATGCAGGCTGCCCCGTGTTGGTTGTTAAGTAACCAAATGGTCGTGTTATGTCCTAAAGTAAGTTCACAGGTTTATTTTGCACGGAAGTTTACTCTCCCTTATGATTTAGTCTATCCTATAATTCGCGTTGGTGCTAACAGGGCATCATACCATATCAACAGCCCCTATTTACCAGCCCAAAAGCTCTTAACTATGTCTTGAAAGGCTTCAGCTGGAAACAGTCATAGACCTCGGCAGGGTGTACCCACATCGAGATTTAGCAATCACTACCATCTCCTATCTTTTTTCTTCCGCCAAGTGAGGTATTTTTTATCTATTTAAGGGTAAAATATAATAAACTAAATTATTTTTAGTCCCAATTCTTATGTAACAAAACAAATGTCAACCAACAGTATCCAATTGAGTAGGTCATCTAAGCAAAAGGTAATGGAGTTAGTATACTCAATTATAAAGACTCGAAGTGGAAAAGTCACTGCCAAAGACATTGAGAAAGATTTGGGAAGCAAATATGAGGCCCATTATGCCATATTACACCTTACCAAACAGGGCAAAATCAGACGAGTAAAAGGTTTTGGGCTAAACAAAATCGAATTTTATTATCAAACCATACAATAACTAACTTATTATAATAGAAGGATGACAAAGACTTTGAATCAGAGGCTCCAAACATTAACCACCATCATTACATGCTTGTTCGTATAAATGCTTACTGTAATCTTATTACTTTCTTCATTGGTTCAGATTCTTTATAAACCTGGGCTTGGAACTTATATAGCTTTGATTCCGGTAAGGCCAAAACATTAGGTGTGGTTCCTGCTTTGTAACATATGTTTAAAAGATATTGGTCAATGTTCCAACCCCACTCCTTAGCGACCTGAGGAAGCAACAGGCCCGACCCATTCTTCCATTTTAATATCAGACCATCTCTGCCAATCTTTATGTGGTTATAATACTCAGCTGGATGTGTTACCTGAATCAGCTGTGGGGGAGTAAGAAGGCTCACCTCGAAAATTGTCTTAGGTAGCTCTGTTTTTACAAGAGGTGGAAACCGGGGGTCACTAGTAGCAGCTGCTGTTGCTGCTTCAACCACGGACTGAGATAGTTCCTTCTCAGGAAGAGGGAATCCAATACAACCTCGCAAACTCTCTTCCCCCTTGTTATCTAAATGACTTAGAGTAACGAACACGCCCATCCTTTCTAAAGGTGCAACTCTGTTGTCTACAGAAAGCACAACTGCCTTTCCGAGAAATGTTTCTACAGCCTCTCTTGCCATTCTTACCAGCTTTTCTCCGTCAGAATTACTTATCATACGAAATGTGAAGAATATCACTTCTATTATTTCAAGTCATCTCTGATGATACAGCATCACAATCTGTGCTACCTATAATCTTCCTCCAATTGAAATACTTAGTCCATACCATACAGGAAACCATGCTGATTGTTCACGGATCGCATTTGTTCGTGTTCGGCTGGTCTAACATACAGCAAATATTTAATTCATGGTACGCTGGTAGAGTTACTTGAGTCTGGAAACAGTGCAACTCAAGAAAATTTCAAGATGGTTGTCGCCTTAGAAACCTTTTAATTCTATAGCATGATTACCATTGTTTTATCGCGAGCATTGAAACAAGACGAACCGATTACCAAACAATAAAATGGTCATCTAATATCCAATTAGTTGGCAGATGGCTCGCACACGATAGAGAGGGGAAAAAAATCTAGGAGAATGAACAAATGGGACGATCCGAGGAGAAAATTACACGAACTGAAAAATTCAAGATAGCCGGTATAATAGGGGTAGCAATATTTGTTGTTTCAATGATAATTTGGTCTACATTTGAGACGCACATCCGACATTTAGTAGATGGGTTTTTTGAAAGCCTTCAAAATTTATTTTCTAGCATTTTAAATACACATAGCTTGGCATATTTGAACGATGTAACATTATCCCTAGTCATTAGATGGTGACGCTGGATACTGAGAGCAAGAAAATCAAGATTTTAGCTGAAAGAGGACCGACAGATGTCCAGTGTTAGTTTTTAAAACTTTTAGCACCAATGCCGAAAGCATGCACAAAGGGCATGTACCTAAACAGGAGTTAGTGTGCTCTACCAGACTCACTAGTGAGTCTGCCTGAACGAAGATCATATTTTAATATGCTAAAGTGCATGCTTACCTTCCGATGATCCAAGGCGTCAGAGTTGAAGAAAAACCTTGATCCACAGTCATCGCAAAACCAAACCATCTTGAGATCGTCTTCGTTCAAATCGCTATCTTCCAAAGAAGAAAAATAGTATTTAAGAACTATGTAAGGTCAGGACCTTTCTTTTTTTGAAAGTTAATTCCCTAAGAAAGGGTCTTCAGTTTTGAATATTAATAATATGATCATATTATTAGTTGACATTTATGGCACTGACGTAGATGCAAGACTCCTATAGTTTGTGGTCACCTTTTGTTAGCATTCAATTTCTAGTATATTCACATTGTTGTACGCTCTAATTCCTTCATGAATTCTTTAATGCACGCTAAAGCGTACGATACAAGTATACATAGCTTACAAAAATTCTCGAATGACATTAGGAAAAATTCTTGTCGCAAGTAGAACAGGATGCGATATTTTCAGAGGCAATACTAATAGGCGATATGGATAATCCAGCACACTTACTAAGTAAAAACTTATATGCATTTGCTATTGAATTTGTCATACTTGCTTGTTTCCGACTGTGATGATGGGAGCGCAGAAAATTTGGAATATGGAGAAAATATAGAAGAGGTAAGAGAAGACAACTTAGAGGCTGCGAAGAAACAGCATTTATCAAAGACCAGAAAAAAGAAGGTCTAGCTAATGGACAATGAATTTACCCATCATGATGTCTATTAGTCTTCAACAGATCGCTAATTTATATAATTAGTTGTTTAAAACGAGAGTCTATACGAGAATAAAGTTATACCAAAGCAAGAGGGGTATCAGTGTCTCAAACTAACTTCATGAGTTTTACACTCTATTACCGGACAGTTCTCACTTCATTTTCTCCCCAATACAGATATTGTCTTGCACACGGAGCAAATATTAGAAGTTGACATCCGTCCGCAAGTTGAGCACCTTTTAGAGTCAACGCGGTTTGGGAATGTTTTCAAATTGCTAGAAATTTTTAATATGGAATTGTAAAGATTGTATTTGATTCCTGGTCGTTCCCTTTCAAGTACGTTAATAAAGTCACGTATCTGTGTCCTAATGCCCTCGTTCATATAAGGACAATCTTCCGTCTGAAATGGGAGCCCCCGCATCAAGGCATAAAATACAATCTCTTGCTCATAAATTTCACAGAAAGGTTTTATCTTCCTTAAGGTATGAAGCTTGTTCGTAACAGATTGCGGATGACTCCAGCCTATCCTTTGTACGTCACCAGCTATCATGTTGATCATGAAAGTGTGTAATTGATCATCTAAATTATGAGCTGTTGCTACGACATTTGCGCCTACACTCTCTGCGGCTAGGTCAATAGCTCTTCTTCTAAATGTTCCACATATAGAACAGGAAGACATTTTGTCTGATGGTCTTTCCAAAATTACCTGATCCATATCACGTCCAAAAAGCTCCTTGTAACTTACAATTTTATTTTCGATCCTGAGATCCGCACAAAACTGATTCACGATCTCTAATGACTCATCACGATAATTCTTGATACCTTCATCTACTGTAACAGCAATGGGTGTACCACGATGGCCCATTTCAAAAATATTTTTTAGGACATATAATAAGGATAAACTATCTTTGCCACCGGAAACAGCCACTGCGACTCTGTCGTCATGTTGAAGCATTGAATACTTGCTTATAGTTTTTCGTGTTTTATCTTCTATAGAAAAAAGGAAGCATTTTTTGCATAAAGTCTCTCCCGAGTATGGTCTGCTATATACACTCGTTGTACTCTGGCACTTAACACAAGGTTTTTGTGACATAGACGTGACGCAGCTGAATTGAAAAGTAGACTATTATTAGTGTTTTTGCCATTTTACATGTTTTATACTATATAATGTTTCAAAATTCAAACCTTAAGCCTATGAATGTAGATTAAACATAATCACAAAACCTGCATTGTCCTCTGCATTCAGCGCGCAGCATTCGATATCAGGGCGTCTCTATATATAATTTAGAATTGCATGAAATGCTCAGTAGGTTTGATTTGCTCTTGAAGATACGTGCCAGGAATCTAGTTGAGATGATGAATATTGTAGTTAACAAAGATGGTTAGTTGGAATATGGGAAAATCCCTAAATTAGTAGAAGTAGAATTGATGATCGCCTTGAAGACTACAAAGGAAGAACATATTGTTGATTTGAGTCTTATGAAGAGATCTAAAGGTTATCTTCACCAATACCAATTTCGCATTTTTTGAAATTGAAGGTTTACCTATTTTGTTTTTCCTTCTTTGATGTCTGCCACCAATCAAGATAGTCGTCATGTAGCGCCTTCCGTCTATCTCTCAATTGCTCCCTTCTCTTATCTCGTAATTCGTCGAGTTTTTCTCTTGAAGCAAATAAACCGCAGCTCTTGCAAACTAAGTCTTTACTAACAGGATCAAACTTCAAGTCGCCACCGCATTCAGGACAGAAATTTACCAAGTAAGAATTCTGGAGAGCAGTCCTTATAAAAGGATTATGTAAGAGTAGGAATGCTTAGTCGACAACGTGCAGCTATATATTGAAGTCGATATCCCAACGATGTAACTTAGAATTGTTTTTGAAATAATTAAGTCATTTCAATTCCAAGCCGCTATTCTCGCTATCCTTACAACTTGAGAGTCGTAGGAATTTACCATCATTTGTAGTTTCTATACTTTTTCTCACACCAGTCAACTAAGGATTGTATATTGCTGAATGCTGCATCAGCCCCTATGTGCTCTCGCTTATCAGAAAGCTCAGGTGAGGTTAATAGTACCACGGAAAATTCTCCCCTAAGTTTTGTTTTCAGTGTGTTAGCGGCAAGCGAAAGAAAGCGCAGTGAGGTCTCCTGAGAAGAAAAAATGCATAGCACCATCAATCCTCTTTTATTATTCCAAACTTTCGTTATGTATCGTTGGAAATCTATATCGAAGAAAGGATCTATATGCCGCTCAACGTTTCCTATGTATGACGAATTCCACCCTAAAATTCGAAGCGAGAGCGCTCCAGTTTTAGCCAAAAAAATTTTATCCTCAGAACTGGCAACAAATAGAACATGTGCATCGGGTCTAGTGGTTTCTAACTGAGAATTAAATTTTATCAAGTCTATTATCTCGGATAGAATAGTCAACAGAGACTCCCGTTCAGTCTTTCCCAATCTGCCCCTAGCATAAAGTTCATTCATTGTATTGAATGTCGGGAGAACAACGTCACTTAAGATCCTAGCCTTATCCAGCGTCGAATTAAGCGCACTTATGATTACTCTATTTGATTTCTCATTATCGTTTTCGAAGATAGATGTTATGAAGTTTTGTTGAACTTCAAGATAATTTATAGGAAATTCCAGATTTATGATACCTGATTCTAGATACCATATATTCACTGGGCCAGCCTTCTTTTTTTTGACTAATCCGAGCGTTAGCAAGATATTTAGATATTTTGTAACCGTCATCCTGTTGAAGCCTGTCTTTTCAGCAATTTCAATACCGGACAATCCAGACCTATTATCCTGCAAGAGGCCTACTATTTTGTGCTTTACTTCATCAAGGGTATATCGGCGGTACATGAATATTCAACCAGACGCGGGTATAGTAAAGTGTTAGGAAGCACTTTATTCTATCGGCACAATTACCTTAGCATCTCTAAAAGGTTTGTCAAGTGCCTTGCTCACGGTAATGTTTGACATTACCGTTACTTCCAGTTAAAATTCGGGCTATGCTTAGCTAGGATAGAAATTAGGTGGAATTATTAGCAAGTGTAATCAGTTAGCCTATATTCCGCCCAGTCTTAGCCCAGATTATCGAAGATGCCAACTAATGGTGATAATCATATATTGCAACTAATTTATAAAAGTTTTAATGGCTAATGTAACAAATTATCTCAAGTAAGCTAGTAAACCCTGTAAAATCCTTATAATTCCTTTTACAATTAAAAAAGGCGGACTTATATAGATCGTCTACGAAAAATAAACAACCTCAATGGCCCAAATACCAGCATTAATACCAAAAGAAGTAGAGATCCAGAGACTAAAGAAGATTTACATAATGGTCATTATGTTAGGTTCAATAGCAGCATCAGTCGAGGTAGATAACTTCGTTG
>Ga0126313_10001645_pt1 | contig 11950 bp, 15 predicted proteins | sample Plot105A_FD_89954 | JGI IMG/M metagenome (GOLD analysis project Ga0126313, IMG submission 89954) | Serpentine soil microbial communities from UC McLaughlin Reserve, CA, USA - Plot105A | ecosystem: Environmental > Terrestrial > Soil > Grasslands | place: USA: UC McLaughlin Reserve, Lake County...
CTCCACGACCGCCATCACCTCCATAACCGGGCTGGTGCTGGTCGACTCGCTGCTCACGCTGAACTTCGCGGGATTCTGGGACGGGCTCCTGCACCTGATAATGCCCGCCCTGGCCCTCGGGACAATCCCCATGGCGGTAATTATGCGGATGACTCGGAGCAGCATGCTGGAGGTCATGAACGAGGACTATGTGAGGACGGCCCGGGCTAAAGGGGTCGTCCCGTGGCGGGTGGTCTCCAAGCACGCTCTGAGAAACGCCATGCTGCCGACGGTGACTGTGATCGGGTTGCAGGTGGGACTGCTCATGGGCGGGGCGATCATCACGGAGACGATCTTCTCGTGGCCCGGGATCGGACTGTACGCCTACCAGTCCGTAAGCAGCCGGGACTACGCTTCGATCCAGGGTGTGGTCCTCTACGGGGCCCTGCTCTTCGTGCTCGTGAACCTGCTGGTGGACATCCTCTACGCGGTGCTCGACCCGAGGGTGAGGTACTGATATGGCGGAGGCACAGGTTCAGCAGGACACGGTAACCTCCCCCGGCGTCCAGACTCGCAGCCGCTGGCAGGATTTCCGGCGAACCTTCTTCTCTAACCGGCTGGCGATCTTCGGGACGGCCGTTATGGGCGTCTTTATCCTGATGGCCGTCTTTGCGCCGCTCGTGGCACCCTACGACCCGCTGGATCAGAACCTCCCCCAGAAGTTCGACGGACCGAGCGCGGCGCATCCGTTCGGACAGGACGAGTTGGGCCGCGACATCCTCTCGCGCGTGATCTACGGCGCGAGGATCTCGCTGACCGCCGGCCTCGCCGCCGTCGCCATCGCGACGGGTGCAGGGACCCTCATCGGGGTGGTGGCCGGCTTCCTGGGCCGCTGGCCGGACTCCGTCCTCATGCGGCTGATGGACGTCATCCTCGCCTTCCCGAGCATCCTGCTCGCCATCGTCATCGTCTCCGTTCTCGGCCCGAGCCTGCCGAACGCAATGCTCGCGATCGGCATCGTGTTCGTGCCCCAGATAGCCCGCGTGGTACGCTCGGCAGTCATCTCGGTGCGGGAGCGGGACTACATCGAGGCCGAGCATGCACTCGGGGCGGGCAACGCCCAGATCGTCTTCTCGGGCATCCTCCCGAACAGCATGGCCCCGCTCATCGTGCAGGCTACCCTCACCCTGGCGACCGCCATCCTGGATGTGGCCGCCCTCTCCTTCCTGGGCCTCGGCGCCCGCGCCCCCTCCCCCGAGTGGGGCGCGATGCTCACCGACGCCTTCCGGAGCGGCTTCGGCGTCTTCGTGACTGGCCAGCACGCGATCATCTTCCCCGGCATAGCCATCGCCCTCTGCGTCCTCTCGGTGAACTTCATCGGAGATGGGCTCCGCGACGCCCTCGACCCGCGCCACAGAAGGTAGACGCGCAGCGCGCCGCGGGTTTGCGCTACCCGGCCTCGTACACGACGACTCGCCCGTCGGCGAACTCTGGGGCCGGCCGAAGAAGCTCGCTCAGGTTCTGCTCCACCCAGTCCGCGGCCTTCCTGTTGCTCTCTTGTGCGCCCTCCCGGTCCTCGAAGACGCTCACCGAGACGAACTCGTTTTCCCTCTCGCTGGGAATCAGGATGAAGTACGAGACGAACCCCTGCGTGTCCCTGACGAGGGGAACGAAGTCGTTCTGTACCCGCCGGACCACCTCGTCGATCGAGGGGGGGTCCGCCTGGTAGTAGCGTATCGCCGCGAACATATCCGATGCTCCTTCCCGTATACTTCTTGCTCTCAGCGGTTCTTACCCTTCGTGCCCGGCCATAATGCCACCCTAAGTGAGAAGCCTGGCCCAGGGACACTGCCGGACGATGATCAGTCATCCGCGTAGATCGCGTCGTCGCCGGAGACCTCCTCGAAGCCGGGGCGGTTCGGTAAACGAGCCAACGCCGAGGGGCCGATCATTGTGAACGATTGTTAACGGGTGGTGTTGTTTTGTTATACGCAGAAGGTATCATTAGCATCCGTGAGGTCGAAACGTTTCGGGTCGTGGACCCGCACGGAGAGGACGACGGCGTACTACAGGTCGAGGTCGAGGCGCCGGGTCGGCCGGGCGGCGCTGGCGGTCCTGGGGGTAGCTCTCGTCCTCCTCTCGGTCGGGATGGTGTTCGCCGACGTCCGGAGCGTCGGGGATCAGGCGGCGTCCCCGACGAACACCACCCTCAGGCTTACGGTTCCCAAGCTGAAGCGGGTCCACAACGTCCCCGTCTACAACGCCCCCGCCGCCGACGAGGCGATGCTCCACAACGGGGCCCTCCACGTCAAGGGCACGGGCTACCCGTGGCAGGAGGTGGCCAACGTCTACATAGCCGGACACCGCCTCGGCTTCCCGCGCACCAGGAGCTTCCTCGTTTTCTGGGACCTGAACCGGCTGAGGCCCGGGAACCGGGTGCTGCTCGAGGACGCCGAGGGCCGGAAGTACGTCTACAAGGTCATCGACCGGTTCGTCGTGGGTCCGAACGACGCCTCGGTCAAGAAGCCCATCGCGGGCAAGAACATAGTCAGCCTGCAGACGTGCACGCTGCCCAACTACTCGGAGCGCCTGGTCGTCCAGGCCGAGATTGTCTCGCGCTAGCCTCGGCTAGCCGAGGCTAGGCTTGCGGGCCCGCAGCGAGTACATGAGCGGGAGGCTGGGCGTGCCCTCCGGCAGCCGGTAGGTGTCAAAGCCGGACTTCTGTAGGAACGGCCACTGGGGGAACAGCGTGTAGTCGTGCTCGTGCAGCAACTCGAGGGTGAGGCCGGAGGAGACCACCGCGCTGAGGACGTCGCCCAGAGTGTGCAGCCATTCGTAGGTGCGGTTGTTGACCGTCTCGGCGCCGAGATCCGCGTAGGTGCCGGGCTCGTCCCACACCTCCGGTGCGTCCTGAAAGTAGTCGTAGGTCACGGTGAGGTCTTCGTCCCCGAACACCCGGGAGAACGGGTGGAACTCCGCGAGGTAGAGGAATCCGCCGGGCCTGAGGAGGTCGGCGACCACCCCCGCCCACCGCCCTATGTCGGGCAACCAGTTCAGGGCCCCGAGCCCTGTGTAGACGACGTCGAAGGTGCGGCCGTCTAGAGAGCCGACGGCGTCGTACACGTCGGACTCTACGAAGGTGGCGTCGAGGCCGAGCTCGGCGGCCAGCCTCCGGGCCGCTTCGGCGGCCGGGCCCGAGAAATCCAACCCCACCACCCGGGCGCCGCGGCGGGCCCAGGAGAGGGTGTCTATCCCGAAGTGGCACTGGAGATGCACCAGGTCCTTGCCCACCACGTCGCCGACCTCGGCGATCTCGAAAGGCCGCAGGCGTTCGTGGCCGGCCCTGAACCCCTCGACGTCGTAGAACTCACCGGCCACGTGGATCGGGACCCGCTCGTCCCAGTTCGCCCGGTTGGTCTCCAGCCACTCCTCGCGCCAGTCGCCCACGCTCTACTCCCTGTGGTGTTCGAACTTTCGTGGAATTCTATATCCACACGCGCTTTCGGGTTCCGCGCCCCGGCTCTCCCGAAACAAAGAAAAAGGGCCGGGGCCCGGCGAATCCCGGACCCCGGCCCTTCGAGCGTGCCGCCTCAGGCTAGAACCACCACCAGAGCCACTCGAATACGTGCCAGAACCCGCCCCCGAAGTTGTTGAGGACCACGTTGGACTGCGCGAACGTGACGTCCTGACCTTGGGAGACCGATGCCGAGGCAGCCGAATCGTCGACGGCGACGGCGTCGGCATCGCCGAACTGATCCTGGGTTACGTCGCCGACCGGCCCTACTACGTTCTGCCCGACCGCGTTGAACTTGGTGTCGTCGCCCTCGTCTATAGCCACGACCTGCGCGAACGTCGGGGAGGCCGCCGTCAGCATCATCGCCAGCATCACAGCCAACACCATCAGCTTCTTCATCATCTTCCTCCTACGCACGAAACTACCTGATCACCGCTATCGTCCGACCGTTCTTCCCCCCTCGATACGCTTCCTCCCTGGCTCTCGCCGCGTCTTCACATGAGGGAATGGTGACACAACACGAGGTGGCGCGTACCGAACCTCTACCGATAGTGGCTCTACACGAGCGTTGCGCCACATGCGGTGGTCGCTCCCCGAAACGAGGCGGCCGGAGCCAGCCAGGGATCTCGTTCAGGGACCTCGTCCCCTTCGACGGTGGGGCGCAGGCGGCCTTCGGGCATATCACCGAAGCGGTCCGGGACGTGTATTATTTCTCCCGGTCGAACACAGAATGGAGGATGGGATGGACCTGGAGAGTACGGCCTCCATGCGCCTGCCTGTCGGCTACCGGCTCGTGGCCGTCGCCTCGGACGCGTGGGTACTCCTCGCCCCCGGTGGGGTGAGGGTGGCGCGCTATCTCGGCAGCCTGGACCGCTGGCGGGTGGAGCTAGACGCCCGCGAACACCAAGAGCGGGACGGGTAGCGCCCGGAAGCATGCACCTGGCGGCGGACCACATACACCCGTACAGGAGCGCCGGCCGCCTGCCCGCGCGCTGCCGCGTGCGAGTCTACCTGCCCGACGACATGCGCGACTCGCCGGTGGTGCTCTGCTCGGAGCTTCCGAACAACCCCGGAGGGTCGGTGACGAACTCGGCGGAGGTCATCGCCGCGGAGGTGATCCGGGCGTACGAGCTGCCCGCCCCGGTAGTGTGGATCGAGCACTGGCCCAGGGAGAGCATGGGCGGCGGGGCGGAGACGTTCGAGCTCGTCGTCTTCTCGAGCTACGAGGTCGAGGAACGCACCCCCTACCTGGGGGAGAGGAGGCCGAGGATAGGCCCGCCCACCTGGAAGCGCCTGGACCGGACGGCCGTCGAGACGCTGGTGGGAGCGGAGGTGTAGGGCGTCACCAGGGGGACTACGTCTCTGAAGAGGAGATGGACAACCTACGCGAAGCCGCCCGACGCATCAGGGCGCCCCAGAACCTCATTTGGTCGAAAGGCATGGTTGGTAGGGGCAAGAAGAAAGGCCGGTGCTTTGACGCGCCGGCCCCTTCCGCCTTCTCTTGCTGAGACTCTTACCGGTCCTCGATCAGCCGAGCCTTCCGATGATCCCGCTCATCTCCCTACTGTCGTATGCCCGCAGCGCGGTGCTGCGGACGTTCCCTGCGGAGGCGAGCTCGGGCAAGAACGCCGAGAGGCTCTCGTCGTCGGGTGCTTCGAAGTTGCCAACCTGGTCGTGGGGACCGACCGTCCAGTAGATCTGCCCCAACCTCACCCCGTACTTGCTCTCCGCCAGTTCGGCGGCGCCAGCGACCCGCTCTACGATCTCCCGGATGGGCTAGATCCCGGAACTCTTCTGGCGAAGAAGATTGAGCCGGGGTCGTTCCAGTAGTACCCCGGCCTGGTTCGACCTTCCTGCTCTCCTAGGAGCCTCCGGTCATCACGTGGAAGCTCCAGTAGGCGTACTGGTCGCCGCCGCAGCCCTGCCGGTCTTGCCAGTGCCCCTCGGTTATGAGGTAGTAGTCCCTGTCCGGGCGGTTCACGTGGAAGACGGCGTCCCACGCCACCCTGCGCCCGTCTTCGACCACGGGCTTGAGGGAGGTCGCCAGCGGCCGCCCGTCGCCGGCCGGGTGCCCGTTCTGGTCCACCCTCTTGTAGGCCGTGACCTCGAAAGCATCGGGCCGTTGCTTCTTGAAGATCCGGACGCGCAGCTCGCTACCCACCGAGACGCGGTCCGCCTCGCGGAAGCCGACGGTATAGATGGCGCTCTCTTGCACGCACTCGTTGTCGCCTGCCGGGTGGGACCAGCTCGACTCCACCACCCTGCGGCCCGTCTGCAACTCTCGCGCACCCTTCTTCAAGACCGTCTTCGGAACAAGGTGGTCGTGTGCCTGGGCCGGCGGCGCCTGGACGCCCACCACGACGCCTGCCAGCGCCACCGCGATCGCCGCCAGAATGAGTGTCGCTCGTCGCATCGTGTGCTCCCTCTCGATGTGGGCGGAGTCGCTTCTATCCTCCGCCTCGACCTGCGAAAACCGCGGTAGCTTACCAGCGGGAAACCGGACGGCGTATCCCCCAAATTGCGTATTTTTGTACACAGGGCCCGAGCCAGCCCTGCGCGGCCCTGCACCAGGGGCCTCTCCAGGGCTTGCCCGTTCAGAGATTGAAACGTGTGTAACTTTCTTGTGATAAGATGTAGTCGCGGGTGGCGGGCTTAGGTCGGTTGGGCGGCACAGCTCCCCCTTCCACGAGTGGCTACTCTATCCTTCCCGCCTCCTTTACGGGGGCCGGACTTCTCCAGATTCACACCGGCCCCTTTGACTGCGTAGAGATCCGGCCCCGGTAGCTCGTGCATCTTCCTCTGATCCGGTTTTACTGCTACAAGTTCTCGATCTGCACGGGTTCGATCGGGTCGGCGGGATCGAAGCCGAAGACCCGCGAGTAGAAGTAGAGCTCGCCGTCGAGTGCACGCTTGATGTTCTCGGCGCGCCTGAAGCCGTGTTGCTCGCCCTCGAAAGCGACGTAGGCGACGGGGAGGCCTCTCTTTCGCAGGGCCTCGAACATCGTCTCGGCCTGGTCCGGAGGGACGACCTCGTCTTCCAACCCCTGGAAGAAGATCACCGGGCACGAGATCCGATCCGTGAAGTGGATCGGCGAGCGTTCGCGGTAGAGGTCCGCGCGCTCCGGGTAGGGTCCGATCAGCTGGTCCAGGTAGCGGGACTCGAACTTGTGCGTCTCCTTCGCCAGGGCCTCCGCGTCGCTGACGCCGAAGTGGCTCGCGCCGGCTGCGAACGCGTCCCGGAACGTGAGCGCGCACAGCGTCGTGTAGCCGCCCGCGCTGCCGCCAGAGATCATCATCCGGCCGCCGTCTACCAGGCCGCGCCCGGCCAGGTAGCGCGCGCCGCTCTCGCAATCGTCGACGTCGACGATGCCCCACTTCCCGTAGAGCCGCCGACGGTACTCCCGCCCGTAACCCGTGCTCCCGCCGTAGTTCACGTCGAGAACGGCGACGCCGCGGCTGGTCCAGTACTGGACGTACAGGCTCAGCTTCGTCGTCGTCATGGCCGTCGGCCCGCCGTGGCTCACGACGCGCAGCAGCGGTAGTTCGTCGTCCGGCGCGGCGTGGTCGCGGTTCTCGGGCGGGTAGAAGAAGGCGTGCGCCGTCAGGCCGTCCCCGGTCGGAAACTCGATGGGCTGGGGGGACGAGAGGTAGGCGACCTCGATCTCGAGCTCTCCGGAGCGGCGCAGGACCTCGTGTTCGCCCGTGGCCGGGTCCAGAAGCACGACTTCGGCCGGCGTCGCCGGCGAGCCGCCGAGAAAGACGACGCGGCCCGCGGCGGCCCGCACCTGCGTGATGACGGAATACGGCGTCTCGATCGCTTCGAGCTCGCCGGTCTCCACGTCGAGAGCGGCGAGGCGAAAGCTCCCGCCCTCGACGTAGGTGCAGACGACGCGTGAGGGCGACTCGAAGGCGTAGGTCGACATGCCGAAAACCCACTGCGGCAGGCCGAACTCGGCCTCTCTCTCGCAGAGCGGCTCGACGCGTCCTCCGCGCCTCCGGTAGAGGTTCCACCAGCCGCTGCGGTCCGAGACGAAGTAGAGCACCCCGTCCGGCGACCACTCCGGTTGAAAGACGGACTCGTCCGGACCGCCCGCGACCCTCTCGGACCGCGCGAGCGAGCCGTCTTCATCCAGCTCGCCGACCCGGAGCTCCGTGCCGTCCCAGGGCATGTTCGGATGGTTCCACGCGAGCCACGCGAGCCGTCCGCCGTCCGGGCTCAGGCGCGGCGACGAGTAGAAGTCGTTGCCGGAAGCCAGCACGCGCTCGGCGCCGTCTTCGAGACCAACGTCCACCAGGGTGTTGGTGGCCTCGCGCCCCGCTTCCGAGTGGTCCTCGCGCACGGCGATGATGCGGCGTCGAGGCGCGTCGACGATCATGTCCGCGTAACGCCGGTTACCTTCGGGTGTGAGGGGTTGCGGCGCGCTGCCGGGGGCCTGCTGGTGGAGCCGCTGGTCGGCGAAGTTCGCGAAGTACACGATGCCGTCGTGGGCGGCGAAGTCCCCGCCTCCGTACTCGTGCACGCGCGAGCGAGCGTTGAAGGGCTGCGGAATGACGTCCTCCGTACGCCCGTCGGGCGAGCGCCTCACGACGACGTTGCGCCCGCCCTCGCCGGGCCGCGTCTCGAGCCAGTACACTTCCTGCCCGTCGAGCGCCGTCTGATCCAGCTCGACTACGCTGCGTACGATCAGGTCCGAGGAGATCGGGGACCTCCACGAGCCGTACGGCGTTGCTTTGCGTCCGTCCATCCCGCTACCTCTACAATCTCTCCAGGGGTTCTGGTCTCAGTGGTGCCTCGCCACCACCTCGATCGAGTTCCAAGACTACAACACGCGCCGTTAGATTTCGTGCCCTGCTGGCCGGGCCCACCAGGATCGTTGTCCCTAGTCCTCCACCAGGTATTTGTTGAGCAACACCGGGCCCGGGCAGACCGGTGGTGAAGGCCTCGCGGGCGAGGTCGAGCATCGCCGGCGCCGAGCGCCACCCCTGACCTGACAACTTGGGTCAGGGGTGGCGCGATGACCTGCCGGTAATCCTCTCGCCCGGGACCGTTCAGTCTTGCTGGATCACGGACAGGATGTTGCCGGCGGGGTCTTTGAACCACGCGATGAGCGGGCCCCCGCCGCGGTAAATGCCCTTCTCGTCAGTGTCGGAGTCGTCATAGCGCTCGAAACGCACGCCGCGCTCGATCAGCTCATCAACCGCCTTCTCTATGTCCTCCACCGGGAAGTTGAGAATGGTGAACGTCGCCGGGGTGTGGTCCGGTTTGGGGTAGACCAGCGTGTCCCGGTCACCGGCGATGTGCAGCGTCAATATGCCATACTCCTCGGACACCCTCAGACCGAGCGTCTCGCTGTAGAACTTCTTGGCCTCCGGCACATCGTCCACCGAAAAGCCGCTGAACGCCTTGGTGTTCTCGAACACGACCGTCTCCTTTCGTGGTTGCCTCGTTCGGTTGGCGGGTCTCAGCCTGGGGCTTGCATGGGCGCCTCATTGGGGTCGTGGTCAGTTCCAGGCGCGGCCGACCGCATCCGCGGCCAGATCGCGCAGCATGTACGGCGGAGCACCCGGCTCGTAGCTGACCGATCGGCCGGTGTCGCGGTTGTTGTAGCGGATGATGAATCGGGAGCCGGCCGCGAGGCGCTCGCAGAACTCGTCCTCCCACGCGAGTAGCGAGGCGGCCTCTCTTTGGACAAGGAGGATCGTGGGATCGGCCGGATCGCCGAAGGACTCGACGCGGAGGTCCACCCCGTTGGCCCGGACGATCCTCTCTTTGGATTCCACAGGCCGAACCTCAGGACCCGGTGTGGGTGGCCGTTCTCTGTCGCTCCTGGTCATGATGATTGCTCCGTAGGTTTGCGTCACCGCGAGCCCGATCCACTCCCGCCAAGCGGTCCTGGTTGCATCGTCAGCACTCAAGTTCTCGATCTCCGATCGACTGGGAAACCCACCAAGCGATTCTCTAAGTCCTTACGACAGCCAGTTACTTTGCGACGCGGAATCTGAGATGCGTTACACCAGGGGCGTCTAGCACCCTCGTGCTTTCCAGTTCGATCGGCTCCGTAGCCAGATGGTCGAACAATCGGATACCGTTTCCGAGCAGGACGGGCGCCAGGTGGATTTGTATTTCGTCAAGGAATCCCGCGTTGATGCACTGCTGCGCGATGCTGGCGGCGCCTACACCGACGGTCTTGTCGCCTGCTACCGCTTTCGCTTGCTCTACGGCGCTTTCGACGCCGTCCGTGACGAACGTGAACGGCGATCCTTCGTAAACCCATTCTTGTGGGAGCGTATGGGTAACGACAAAGACCGGTACGTCCACGGGGTGCCTGCCACCCCACGCATTGGCTATGTCGAACGTCCTCCGTCCCGTCACCAACGCCCCTATCGTTTGCACCTCCTGAAAGACCTCGGCGCTGGCCGGCGAGACCTTGAACGTCATCGTACCGCTAGGCATCCTATATTCGGTGTCGCCGCTGAAGTACCACGCGAAGAGCCGCTCTCCACCGTCACCCAGAGGTGACTCAGGGCCATCGTTCGGCCCGGCAATGAATCCGTCCAGGGACATCGTGATATCGAGAATAACCTTGCCCATCTTACTCTCCTTCCTTTTCTGCTGGCCGGTAGGAGAGAACAACGACGCCTGAACTGAACGTCCTTGTTTCTACAAGTCTCAGGGTCGTATTGATCCCGTCTCTGAAGAGACGCTTCCCGCTCCCCAGGACGACGGGATAGACCATGAGCCGGTACTCATCGATGAGGTCGTGTTGCATCAGCGTGTGCACGAGCTCGCCACTGCCGTAGATCAAGATGTCATGACCGGGCTGCTGCTTGAGCCTGGACACTTCTTCCGCGACATCTCCCTCGATCAGCCTCGAATTGTTCCACTCGAGGGGCTCTTCCAGGGTCGTCGAGACGACGTACTTGGGGAGGCCATTCATCCTGTCGGCGAAACCCTCCTCATCGGTCGCGGACGGCCAGGCGGCTGCAAAACCTTCATAGGTCACCCGCCCCAGCAGAAGGGCGTCGCTTGCAAACAGTTCGTCAAACTTGAACTTCTGCTGTTCTTCGCTCGAGAATTGGAAGGTCCAACTCGGCTCTTCTATTACGCCGTCCAGCGACACGAACTCCGATACGACTACTTTTCTCATCGAGACCTCCTTCGTTGGATCCGGCATCTCGCCCGCCTCCGTATCAGCCATCTTCGCCACCGACTCTCCCCCGGTGCTTGTCTCCGCCGGCGAAGAACTCCTCCAACACGGGAGCGAGGGCCTCCGGGGCTACGTTGTGCTCCTGACCCTCCAGGGTGCGGTGCTGCGCGTCGGGGAGGGCGTCTGTGAGCGCCTGCGCCGTCTCGCGCACGAACGGGAAGCTCGCCCCACCGGCGATCACGAGCGTCGGCGCCGTGACAGAGGCCGCCCGCTCGACCGGCAACGAGTAGTCGCCCATGATGGTGGCATCGTAGGCGAGCGTGTGCGCCAGGGCCTCCTGGGACGCCCAGAACGGCTGGGTCCGCGCGTAGGCGACGAACTCGGGCGGAAGGCCCACCACCTTCGCCATGAAGTACTCGACCGCGTCGCCTCGCCGACCCACCGCGATCATCTCTTCGTAGCGTTCCACCTGGTCTGCCGGCGGTCGGCGACTTTCGTCGAGGAAGAACGGTGGCTCCCACAGCGCCAGCTTCGTGATGGCGAGCCCGCTCGCCGCCGCCTCGAGGACGAGGGCCGCACCGGAGGAGGTGCCGTACACGAACGCCGATCCACCGGCGGCGTCGATCACGGCGTCGATATCTTCGACCTCACGCTCGACCGCGTACGGCGCGGTGTCCCCGCTGTCGCCTCGACCCCGGCGGTCGTAGTTGAACACGGTGAAGTGCTCGGCCAGGAGCGCGGCCAGTGGCGCGTTCGCCATGCGATCGGTCGACCCGCCACACACCAGGATGACCGGTGGTCCGTCACCCGACCGGTCGAACGCGATGGTGGTGCCGTCGCTCGAAGTTACTCTGTTCATGGGATCTCCTTCCGATCGTGAGCGGAGCCCGCCGGCGCTCGCTAGAAGCGCCAGCGGGTCTGGCTGAACGTGCCCTTGCCGAACCCGAAGGCCGTCGTGGCAGCTAGCTCGTACACCAGGACCTCGATCTCACTCCCTTCCAGGTAGAAAGCGCCGTCGCGCACCGTGAAGCGAAAGAGCTGGTCGTACTTCGCGGCGTACCCATCGGCCAACCGCTGGAGCCTGGCCTCGTCGGTCACCCTCACCGCGTCGCCTTCGACCACGACGTCGAGACCTTCGAGGACGTTGCAACCGGTCGTGACCACGCAGTGCGTGTTCTGCGCCAGGTTCTTCGCCTTGCGTTCCGTCTGCCCCGTGGTGAAATACAGGGCGTCGTCCAGCCAGACGGATGCGATCGGCGTGACGTGCGGGCGTCCGTCCGGACGCACGGTCGACAGCCAGTACACCTCC
>Ga0126313_10001646_pt1 | contig 11948 bp, 10 predicted proteins | sample Plot105A_FD_89954 | JGI IMG/M metagenome (GOLD analysis project Ga0126313, IMG submission 89954) | Serpentine soil microbial communities from UC McLaughlin Reserve, CA, USA - Plot105A | ecosystem: Environmental > Terrestrial > Soil > Grasslands | place: USA: UC McLaughlin Reserve, Lake County...
AGAGCAGGTCGAGGACCGCGAGCGATAGGAAGCCGGCGCAGAGGATCCGATCGGCGGTGCGCTGCTCCAGGCGGCGCGGGAGCCGGAACCGGTGGGCGCCGGCGGGGGACGTCCGCTCCGTGCCTGTGCCCGCGATCGAGCTCTGCGTGCCCGTGCCGGCGGCGGCGGTCCGCCGGTTGCCCGTGCCCGCCGACGACCGCCGGGCGCTCATCCTGCGCCTCCCAGCGGGAGCCGCGCGCTGACCCGCCAGCCGCCGCCGGCCGCGGGGGCGGCGGCCAGCTCGCCGCCGTAGACGGCGACGCGCTCGCTCATGCCGAGCAGCCGGCGGCCGTACGGCGCGCCGTCGTCGGCGACGTCGACGCGCACGTCGGCATCTCCGAAGGCGATCCGCACCTCGGCGCGTCCGGCGCGGCCGGCGTGGCGCGCGGCGCCGAGCGCCTCCTGGACGAGCCGGTAGGCGGTCAGGTCGACGCCCGCCGGCAGCGCCCGGACGGTGCCGGAGACCGTCATCTGCACCGGCAGGCCGGCGGCCTGCGCGCGGCGCGCCAGCGCGTCGACGTGCGCGAGGCTCGGCTGCGGGGCGAGGGCGATCTCCTCGTCGCCCTTGCGCAGGACGCCGAGCAGCCGGCGCAGCTCCGAGAGCGCCTCGCGGCCGGTGTGCTCGACCGTCGCGAAGGCGTCGCGGGCGCGCGCCGGATCCCCTTCGGCAAGCCGCCGCGCGGCGCTTGCCTGGACTGTCATCGCCGACAACGCGTGGGCGACAACGTCGTGCAACTCGCCGGCGATCCGCGTGCGCTCCTCGAGCGCGGCGGCGTCCGCCTGCTCGCGCCGCTCGGCCTCCGCGCGGCTGGCCTTCTCGCGCAGCGCGCGGTGGAGCCGCGAGCGGTTGACGATCAGCTGGCCGAACAGCATCGGCGCGCCGATCGCGAACGTAATCGAGAAGATCCCGTCCGCGAGGCCGCTGCCGTCGTCGCGGATGGTCACGTCGGCGATCAACAGCGCCGAGCCGAGCGCGAAGGCGGTGAGCAGCCGCCAGCCCTCCAGGCGCGCGCCGGCGGTGTAGGTGACCAGCAGCACGGCGAAGAACGGGCCGGCCGTGTAGCCGCTCAGCTGCTTGCCGACGAGGTCGATCAGGATCAGGCTGCCGACCGACAGCGCTATCGCCGCGAACGGCGACCTGCGGCGCAGGTACACGCCGTCCGCCGTCAGCGTCACGATCCCGAGTCCGGCCAGCAGCCGCGTGCCCTCGACCGGGCTCCAGAGCACCACCTCCAGCCACCCCTCGACGCAGAACGCGAGCGCGATCAGCCCGTCGAGCGTGCGCGGCGGCAGCGCCGCCGCGTGTGCAGGCAGGGATCGGAGTGGCGCAGCGGCCATCGCACGAGCAATGGTGACGCGTGCTGCGCGCCCCATCGTCCTCCCGCTTGACGATCGCTGCGTCATCCGCAAGGAGGATGAAGGTTCATTCCAGCGCGCGCACACGATCGGCTGCGCGGCTGACGACAGGCGAGGCGCGGCCCGCGAACGTTCTCGGCCATGAGGACATGGACGACCCGCAAGCACGTGGACGCGGCCCCGGCTGCGGTGCTCGACGTGCTGACCGACACCGACGCGTGCCGGCAGTGGTCGCCGGTGCCGTTCGACCTCGACGGCGGCGCCGCGGCGCGGCTCGCGGCCGGCTCGCGCATGCGCGTGTCCGGCCAGCTCGTCGGCCGGCGCGTCGGCTTCGACGTCGATGTCCACGAGGCCGGCGACGGGCGCCTCGCGCTCACCGCGCACGGACCCGTCGCCTTCGACGTCGCCTACGAGGCCAAGGCGTCCGGCAAGGGGTCCGAGGTCTGCGCCTCGGTCTCGGTCCGATCCCGCGGCGGGCTCTTCGGCCGTCTGGCCGAGCAGGCCACCGCCGCCCTCCTCCAGGCCGGCGCCCTGGGCGTCGCCGTCGATCGCATCGCCCGCTCCGCGACCGCTTGAAACCAACGAAAGGAACCACCCCGATGACCGCTCTGACCATCGACTCCGCGCCGGCGACTTCCGCCGCCGTCGCCGCCCGCGCGCTGACGCGGCGCTACGGCGACGGCGAGTCCGCCGTCGACGCGCTGCGGGGCGTCTCGCTCGAGGTGCCCGCCGGCCAGTTCACGGCCGTGATGGGTCCGTCGGGCTCGGGCAAGTCGACGCTGATGCACCTGCTGGCCGGGCTCGACCGCCCGACGGCGGGCACGGTGCACGTGGGCGGCCAGGACATCTCCGTGATGTCCGACCGGCAGCTCACGAAGCTGCGCCGCCGTCACATCGGCTTCGTCTTCCAGTCGTTCAACCTGCTGCCGACGCTCACGGCCGAGGAGAACATCTGCCTCCCGCTGGCGATCGCCCGGGTCAAGCCGGCCGCCGCCGACCTCGACTCGCTGATCGAGCGCATCGGCCTGAGCGAGCGCCGCGACCACAGGCCGTCCGCGCTCTCCGGCGGGCAGCAGCAGCGCGTCGCGATCGCCCGCGCGCTGATCGCCCGCCCGACGGTGCTGTTCGCCGACGAGCCGACCGGCAACCTCGATTCCGCCGCCGGCGCCGACGTGCTCGCGCTCCTGCGCGACGCGGTCGCGATCGACGGCCAGACCACCGTCATGGTCACGCACGACCCGCGTGCCGCGGCGGCCGCCGACCGCGTGCTGTTCCTCGCGGACGGCCGCATCGTCGGCGACCTCGCCGAGCCGACCGAGGACCAGGTCATCGACGCGATGCACGAGGCGAGCACCCGATGATCAAGGTCGCATTCGGAAGCCTGGCCGCGCGCCGCCTGCGCACCGCGCTGACGGCGCTGGCCATCGTGCTCGGCGTCGCGATGGTGAGCGGCGCCTTCACGATCACCGACACCATGCGCGGCGCGGCCGATTCGCTGTCGACCGCCGCCTACGACGGGACCGACGCCGTCGTCGGGGCCCGTACCTCGTTCGACGTCGAGGCCGGCGACTGGACGGCCAAGCGCCCGACGATCGACGCGAGCCTCCTCGGCGACGTCCGCGCGGTGCCCGGGGTGCAGGTCGCCGCCGGCGACGTCACCGACGAGGCGAAGATCATCAAGCGCGACGGCAAGACGGCCGGCGACGGCCCGTACTTCGGCATCGGCTTCGACGCCAGGACGCCCGGGACCGAGCGGCTGAGCCCGTTCCGGCTCGAGAACGGCCGCTGGGCGGAGTCGCGCGGCGAGGTGGTGCTCGACGCCGCCACGGCCGAGAAGGAGTCGTACGGGATCGGCTCGATCGTCCCGATCTCGATCCGCGGCGAGAAGCACGACTTCGAGGTCGTCGGCACCACGCGCTTCGGCAGCGTGAAGTCGATCGGCACCGCGACGTCGGCCGTGTTCGACCTGCGCGCCGCGCAGGACCTGTTCGACCGCGGCGGCAACGTCGACGGGATCCTCGTTGCCGCTGCGGAGGACGTTCCACCGGCCCGGCTGCGCGCCGATCTCGCGGACGCGCTGCCGCAGGCGCAGGTTGTCACCGCCCAGAAGCAGGACCGCTTCACGCTCGACGGCCTGGAGCAGTTCATCTCGATCATCCGGATCGCGCTGCTGGTCTTCGGCGGCGTCGCGATCCTGGTCGGCGCGTTCACCATCTTCAACACGCTCTCGATCACCGTCGCGCAGCGCACGCGTGAGCTCGGGCTGCTGCGGATGGTCGGGGCGCACCGGCGTCAGGTGCTCGGCTCCGTCCTGGTCGAGGCGCTCGCGATCGGCGTGCTCGCGTCCGTGATCGGCCTCGCGGCCGGGTTCGGGCTGGCGAAGGCGCTCGACGCGCTGTTCGACTCGATGGGCCTGTCGCTGCCCGACGCCGGCACGGTGTTCGCCACGCGCACGATCGTCGTCGCGCTGCTGGTCGGGACGCTGGTCACGCTCGCCGCCGGGCTCCTCCCGGCCTGGCGCGCGACGCGCGTGGCGCCGGTCGAGGCCCTGCGCGCCGCGACGCCGGGCGCGGGCCGCGTGCGGCTGCCGTCGCGCATCGTGCGGGCGATGGCGTCGCTGCTCGGGCGCCCGGCGCAGGCGATCGGCGGCGCGGCCGGCGGGCTCGCCCGCCGCAACGCGATGCGCCAGCCGGGCCGCACGATGACGACCGCGACGGCGCTGATGATCGGCGTCGCGCTCGTCACGCTCGTCACCGTCGTCGCCGCGGGCCTCAAGGACACGACGCGCGGCTCGCTCGAGCGGCGCATCCAGGCCAGCCACGTGGTCACGGGATCGGACGGCTGGTCGCCGACCGAGCCGGCGGTCGAGCGGACGCTCGCGAAGGCCGGCCCCGTCACCGGCATCCGCCAGGACCGCGGCCTCGCATTCGGCGACAAGGAGACGATCAACGCGATCGACCCCGCCACCAGCGCCGGGCTGCTCGCCTTCGACTGGGTCGAGGGCGACGCGAGCGTGCAGGCGCAGCTCGGCGCGGACGGCGCGATCGTCGACGAGGGCTGGGCGAAGGAGCACGAGCTCGGTGTCGGCGACCGCTTCGTGCTGACGTCGGCCAACGGCACGAAGCTCGACCTGACCGTGCGCGGGATCGAGGGCTCGCCGCTGCTCGACGCGATGGCCCTCGGGCCCGTCACGATCGCCCGCTCGGCGTACGACAAGGCGTTCGAGAACGAGCGGAGCCTGCTCCTGCTCACCGACGTCGCGAACCCGGAGGCGGTGCTCAGCGAGCTTCCGGACGCGAAGCCGCTCACGAAGGCGGAGTACGTCGACGAGCAGGCGGCCGGCATCGACGAGCTGCTGGCGATCTTCTACGTGCTGCTCGCGCTGGCGGTGATCGTCTCGCTGTTCGGCATCGTCAACACGCTCGTGCTGGCGACGTTCGAGCGCACGCAGGAGCTGGGCACGCTGCGCGCGGTCGGGATGAGCCGCCGGCAGGTGCGCAGGATGGTCCGCCACGAGAGCGTGATCACGGCGCTGATCGGCGCCGTCACCGGCATGGCGCTCGGGCTCGCTCTCGCGGCCGCGGTCACGTCGGCGTTCTCCGAGGAGGGCCTGACGTTCGCGGTCCCGGCCGGCGCGCTGTTCGCGTTCGCGGTCGTCGCGGTCGTCGCGGGAGTGCTCGCCGCGGTGCTGCCCGCACGGCGGGCGGCCAAGACCAACGTGCTGGTCGCGTTGGCGTACGAGTGAGAGTAACTGCCGGCGCGCAGGCGGGCGGCTGCCTGCGCGCCGGCTTCACTGCTCGACACGGTCAACCGGACGCCGAGCACCCGCAACGATGTCCCGCCGGGTCCGTCAGAGCCCCGCGGCGCGCGGGATCACGTCGCCACCGCCGCCCCCCGCTCCAGCGGGATCCGCGCGACGACCTCGAAGCCGCCGCCCGGCTGCGGGCCGGCGCGCAGCTCGCCGCCGTGGATGCGGACGCGCTCGCCCATGCCGGCGAGCCCGTGGCCGGCGCCCTGCACCTCGGGCGCCCGGTCCGCGCCGCCGCCGCGGTCGGAGACGCGCAGCTCGAGCGACTCCTCGCCCCAGTCGACCGCGACCTCCGTCGGCGCGCAGCCGGCGTGCTTGATCGCGTTGGTGAGCGCCTCCTGCACGACGCGGTACGCCGCCAGCTCGGCGCCGGGCGCCAGCGCCCGCGGCTCGCCGCGCACCGCGAGCGCAACCTCGAGGCCCGCATGGCGCGCGCGCTCGACGAGCGCCGGCAGCGTTTCGAGCGAGGGCGATGCAGCGGAGTCGGGGACCGTCCCGAGCGCGCCGACGAGAAGCTGCATCTCGACCAGCGCATCGCGCCCGGCGCGGCCGATCCGCGCCGCGGCCTCCTCCGCGCGGCCGGGGTCGATCGGCAGGATCTGACGGGCGCCGGCGGCCTGGATGACCATGATGCTGATGCTGTGCGCGAGCACGTCGTGCATCTCGCGCGCGATCCGCCGGCGCTCGTCGGCGACCGCAGCGCGCGCCTCGGACTCGCGCTGCTCGGCGACCCGCGCGGCGCCCTCGTGCAGCTCGGCGGCCAGCCGCGTCCGGGTGCGCACGTTGCGGCCGACGAGCCAGCACAGCGACACGACCGCGGCGGGGAAGAGCGCGTTCTCCAGCCCGGCGTCGTCGATCGCGTCCGTGATCGCGATGGCGGCGAGGAGAACCGCGATCGTCGCGCGCGCCGCGCGCGGCTCGGCGTACGCGCCGCTGGAGTACGCGAGCACCAGCAGCGCGAAGAAGCTCGCGACGTGGTCCTGCATGTCGATCACGAGCGCCGCGTTCGCGGCGGCGAGCGCCGTCAGCGCGAGCGCCGCCTCCAGCGGTTTGGTGCGGCGGAAGTAGCAGAGCGCCCCCATCGCGGCGACGAGCAGGACCCCCAGCCAGCGCCGGCCGTCGATCGCGTTCGAGAGCAGTATCTCGGCGACGCTCGCGACGATCACCGCCGCGGCGATCGCGGCGTCGACCGCGCGCGGGGAGAGCGGTCCCCTCATCGCACGCCCTCCAGCGGCAGCCGTGCGCGCACCGCGCGACCGCCGCTCGCGAGCTGCTCGGCGAGCAGCTCGCCGCCGTAGAGCGCGACGCGCTCGCGGACGCCGAGCAGGCCGCGGCCCTCGCGGCGCGCGCTTGCGCCGGCGTCGGTCACGTCGAGCAGCAGCTCGCGCTCGCCATAGCGGAGGTGCACGCTCGCGCGCCGCTCCCCGCCGGCGTCGAGCGCCTCGTTGAGCGCCTCCTGCACGACGCGGTACGCGGTCAGGTCGATGCCCGCCGGCAGCTCCGGCGGCTCGCCCTCGACGCGCAGCTCGACCGGCAGCCCGGCTGCGCGCGCCCGCTCGACGAGGTCCGCGAGGTGGGTCAGCGACGGGAACGGCTCCAGGGCGGCGGTGTCATCGTCACGCCGCAGCACGCCGAGCAGCATCCGGATCTCGCCGAGCGCGTCGCGGCCGGTCGTCTCGATCGCCTCCAGCGCCGCGGCGGCGGTGGTGGGATCGCTGCGGGCGAGCCGCTCGGCGTCGCCGGACCGCTCGACCATCGAGGCGAGCGCCGTAGAGACCATTCCGTGCAGCTCGCCGGCGATCCGCCCGCGCTCCTGCGAGACCGCCGCGGCGCTGCGCGCCGCGCGGTCGGCCTCCAGCGCCGCGGTCTTCGCGCGCAGCGCGCGCCCGAGCTTTGCGCGGTCGCGGACGAGCCGCCCCAGCAGCACCGGGCCGCCGGCGATGATCGTGGCGAGGAACAAGAAGTCGTCGGCGCCGCCGGGCGGCTCGTCGAGCCGGATCGAGAGCGCGCCGGCTCCGAGCAGCAGTACCAGTCCGGCGACCAGCCGCCGGCCGTCGCTGTTGGCGCCGAGCCCGTAGGCGATGAGCAGCAGCGCGAAGAACGGCACGATCAGGCCGTCGACGAGGCTGTTGGGGAGCAGCTCGGTCCCGGGGAAGACGACCGCGGCGAGAGCGACGGCGACCAGCGGCGCGCGCCGATGCAGGCCCACCGCGACGGCCAGGGCGAGCATCAGTCCGCGCGCGAACAGCAGCTCCCCCGTACGCGAACAGCAGCTCGACCTGCATCTCGATCCCCGCCGCGAGCGCGAGCAGCAGGTCCGCACGATCGCGCGAGCGGATCCGGGACGGCGCGCCAGCGGGATGCCGGTCCATGGCTCCGCTGACGCTATCCGAGCGCGCGCCGCACGTGGTTACGCGATCGCCGGCGCCTCCGGCAGCGCGGCGAGGGCGGCCTCGAGCTCGGCCTCCGAGAACTCCGGGTCCTCGAGCCGCCCGGCCAGGAAGGCGTCGTACGCCGCCAGGTCGAAGTGGCCGTGGCCGCAGAGCCCGAACAGGATCGTCTTCGCCTCGCCGTCCGAGGCCTCCTCGATCACCGCGCGGATCGCGTGCGCCGGTTCCGGCGCCGGGATGATGCCCTCGCTGCGCGCGAACCGCACGGCCGCCTCGAACGTCTCGTTCTGGCGGTATGCGCGCGGCTCGATCCGGCCGGCGCGGACGAGCCCGCAGACCATCGGCGCGTCGCCGTGGTAGCGCAGCCCGCCTGCGTGCACGGGCGGCGGGACGAAGCCGTGGCCGAGCGTGTACATCGGCATCAGCGGCGTCATCCCGACGGTGTCGCCGTAGTCGTAGGAGTAGACCCCGCGCGTCAGCGTCGGGCAGGCGGCCGGCTCGGCCGCGACGATCCGCGCGTCCGCGCCGGCGCGCAGGAACGGGAAGACGAGCCCGGCGAAGTTGGAGCCGCCGCCGACGCAGCCGACGATCACGTCCGGCATCCCCGCGCCCGCCTGCTCGAGCTGCGCGATCGCCTCCTGCCCGATCACCGTCTGGTGCAGCAGCACGTGGTTCAGGACGGAGCCGAGCGAGTAGTTGCAGCCGGGGTCCGCGGCGGCGACCTCGACGGCCTCTGAGATCGCGATGCCGAGCGAGCCGGTCGGGTGCTCGGACTGGGAACGGCCGGCCTCGGTTAGCTCCGACGGCGACCGGTGCACGCTCGCTCCCCAGGCCTGCATCATCGAGCGGCGGTAGGGCTTCTGGTCGTAGCTCGAGCCGACCATGAAGACCTCGCACTCGAGCCCGAACAGCGTGCAGGCGAACGCGAGCGCGGAGCCCCACTGGCCGGCGCCCGTCTCCGTGGTCAGCTTCGCGATCCCGGCCTCAGCGTTCTCGTACGCCTGCGGGACCGCCGTGTTCGGCTTGTGCGAGCCGGCCGGCGAGACGCCCTCGTACTTGTAGTAGATGCGCGACCTCGTGCCGAGCTCGTGCTCAAGCCGGCGCGCGCGGTAGAGCGGCGTCGGGCGCCACAGCTTGTACGCGTCGCGGACCGCGTCCGGGATCGCGATCTCCGGCTCCTGCGAGACCTCCTGCGCGATCAGCCCCATCGGGAAGATCGGCGTCAGGTCGTCCGGTCCGGCGGGCTCGCCGGTGCGCGGGCTGAGCGGCGGCAGCGGCTCGCCGGGGAGGTCGGGCGCGATGTTCACCCAATGCGTCGGGATCGCGTCCTCTGGCAGCAGGAACTTCGTCGGCTCGCTCATGGCGCGATCCTACGCGCCGCCCGCCAATCCTGGTCCGTTGGATGCTCGCCGCCGACGCTAGACGCGGCCCGCCTATCCTGGCCGCCCCGGGATCCTTGTGCGCTCGCGGCCGCCACTTCGCGCGGCCCGCCTATCCTGGTCGGCCCCGGGATCCTTGTGCGCTCGCGGCCGCCGCTTTGCGCGGCCCGCCTATCCTGGTCGCCCCGGGATCCTTGTGCGCTCGCGGCCGCCGCTTCGCGCGGCCTCCTATCCTGGTCCCCCCGGATCCTTGTGCGCCAGGAATAGGGTGGTACGGCTAACCGTCCATGTCGTGCAAGGCTTATGTCTCTGATGAGCGTCTCCGAGCCCTACGACGACCGCCTGATGGCCGACCTCGCCGCTGCCGCCGACGGCACGCTGCCGCGCGCGCGCCAGGAGGAGGTCGAGGCGATGGCCGAGCAGGACGCCGGCATCGCGGCCGCGCTCGAGGAGCAGCGTCGCGCGATGACGCTGATCCGCGGCGCGGCGGCCGAGGTGCGCGCCCCGCTGGCGCTCCGCGAGCGGCTCGAGGCCGACCGCGTCCGGCTCGCCCGGCCGCGCGCCCGGCGGCGCTGGTTCTCGGTCGCGACGGCCGGCGCGCTCGCCGCCGCCGTGCTGCTCGCGATCGTGCTCGCCTCGCCCGGCGGCCCGACGCTCCAGCAGGCCGCCGCCTTCGGCGCGCTCCCGCCGGCAGGCCCGGCCCCCGCGGCCGAGGGCAAGCTGCTCGACGCCGAGCAGGACGGCGTCGCGTTCCCCGAGTGGGGCGTCAAGTTCGGCTGGAAGGCGACCGGCATCCGCGACGGCGAGGTCGACGGCCGCGACGCGACGACCGTCTACTACGAGAAGGAGGGCAAGACGCTCGCCTACACGATCGTGGGCGGCGACGCGCTCGACGCTCCCGACGACGCGCCGACGATCACGGCGGAGGGCACCGAGGTCGAGCTCTTCCGCGCCTCCGGCGGCCGCCCGGCCGCGACCTGGGAGCGCGAGGGGCACACGTGCATCCTCAGCGGCGCCGGCGTGCCGGACGCGAAGCTCGCCGAGCTCGCGGGCTGGAAGGGGATGGGCTCGGTCGAGTTCTAGGCGTTCCCCTGGGCGCTGGTGAACGTCAACTGCGGCATTGAGAAGCGGCCCGGACCGCCGGTCAACGCTGCACGCCCGCCGAATTCGACGGGGGTTTCAGCGTTGACGGCGATATGCGCCGTGAACGCCGCAAGCACCCGAAAAACGCGAGGGTGTGCAGCGTTGACGCGCTGGCCTCGCGACCCGGCGCCCCATCCGGTCCCGCTCCTTCAAAGCCGGCGTTGACGTAGACGCCGGCCCCGGCACTACCCCTCGTACTCCGCGATGACCCGCTTGCGCGCGCGGTAGAGCCGGCTCATCACGGTCCCCTCCGGCACCCCCAGCGCGCCGGACGCCTCCTTGTAGGACAGCCCCGCCACGTCGACCGCGACGAGCACGTCGCGGAACTCCTCCGGCAGCGCTGCAATCCCGGCCAGCAGCTCGCGCCGCTCCACCACCTCCGCGGGCCCGGCGGTGCCCTCGACCCGCTCGAAGTCCTCCGGGTCTACCGGGTCGGTCGCGCGCCGCGCCGCCTGGCGGCGCTCGTCGTAGAACAGGTTCCGCATCGTCCGGAGCAGGTAGCCGATGTCGTCGTCGTTGCGCAGCAGGCGCGGCTTCGCCAGCACCTTCGCGTAGGTGTCCTGCACGAGGTCGTCGGCGGCCAGGCGCGAGCCGGTCAGCGCGCACGCCGCGCGGTACAGGCGATCGATGTGATCGCCGAGCCGGGCAGGATCCAGCTGCCTTCCCACGCCCGGGAAGCTATCCGGGAGAACTCCGACCTCGTTGGTAGGCTTTAGCGCCGGAATGATCTTCACGACCAAGGCGGAGTACGGGGTCCGGCTGCTCGTCCAGCTCGGCGTGGAGGGCGGCCGCCAGCCGGTCTCGCTCAAGGCGATCGCGGAGGCGGAGTCGCTGCCGCTCGCCTACCTGGAGCGGATCGCGGCGCTGCTCAAGAAGGCCGCGCTCGTCGAGGCCACGCGCGGCGCGCACGGCGGCTACCAGCTGACCCGCCCCGCCGAGGAGATCACGATGGACGAGGTCGTCCTCGCGCTCGAGGGCCACATCGCCCCGATGGACTGCTTCTTCGACGACCGTGAAGGGCGCGTGCTGTGCTCGCACCACGACGACGAGCAGCTCTGCGCCACCAAGCTGCTGTGGACGCGCGTTCAGATGGGCGTCATCAAGTCGCTCCAGCGCACCACTCTCGCGGAGCTCGTGGACTTCACCGCGGGGAAGACACACCTACCTCCTGAAATGACTGGAGAACATGGCCGATCTCGCGATCAAGAACCTGCACGTCTCGGTGGGTGACAAGCAGATCCTCAAGGGCGTCGACCTGCACGTCCGCTCGGGGGAGTTCCATGCGCTGATGGGCCCGAACGGCTCGGGCAAGTCGACGCTGGCCAACGCGCTGATGGGCCACCCGAACTTCGACGTGACAGAGGGCCAGATCCTCCTCGACGGCAGGGACATCACCGAGGCGGAGCCCGACGAGCGCGCCCGCGCCGGCCTGTTCATGGCGTTCCAGTACCCGGTCGCGATCCCGGGCGTGACCGTCACGAAGTACCTGCGCATGGTCATCAACGCCCACCGCGAGGCCGCCGGCGAGGAGCCGATCTCGCTGAAGGACTTCCGCAAGGACGTCGAGGCGGCGATGGAGCTGACGCGGGTGCCGAGGGAGTTCTCGAACCGCTACCTCAACGAGGGCTTCTCGGGCGGCGAGAAGAAGCGCATGGAGATCCTCCAGCTCGCGCTGCTCGCGCCGAAGCTGGCGGTGCTCGACGAGACCGACTCGGGCCTGGACATCGACGCGCTCAACACGGTGGCCAAGGGCGTCAACGCGGTGTCGTCCGAGACCGGCATGGGCACGCTGATCATCACCCACTACCAGCGCATCCTGCACATCGTGATCCC
>Ga0126313_10001647_pt1 | contig 11946 bp, 11 predicted proteins | sample Plot105A_FD_89954 | JGI IMG/M metagenome (GOLD analysis project Ga0126313, IMG submission 89954) | Serpentine soil microbial communities from UC McLaughlin Reserve, CA, USA - Plot105A | ecosystem: Environmental > Terrestrial > Soil > Grasslands | place: USA: UC McLaughlin Reserve, Lake County...
GACGACGACGAAGGTGAGCCACGCGGCGCGTGCGTCGGCGTCCGGCTCCGCCTCGGCGGCCTCGAATGCGCCGAGCAGGCGACTGCGCACCACGAGCGCGCTCTCGAGCGATTTCACCTCCGCTGCGTGCTCGCGCCACTCGTCGTGGCCGAAGTACGAGTAGCGCGACCCGCCGGCCACGATCAACGTGTCGTACGGGAGCGTGGCCGGCGCGGGGACGTCGCCCACCGGCCGCAGGTGAACCTCGCCCGCGTCGAGGTCGAAGTCTGCGACCTCGGCCATCACGACGCGCACGTTCCGGTTGCGCTTGAAGATCGCGCGCAGCGGATACGCGATCTCGCCGGGCGACAGCGCTCCCGTCGCGACCTGGTACGTGAGCGGCTGGAAGAGATGGAAGTTCCGCCGGTCGATCAACGTGACCTCGACCGACGCGTGCCGCAACTTCAGCACCGCCTGCAAGCCGCCGAAACCGCCGCCGATCACGACCACGCGATGAGCCATCGCCGGAGGATCGCCCACGCCGCGCCCGAGCCGTCGGAGGTAACGTCCCGCCCCGTGGCCGACGGTGTCCTGACGCTCTATCAGGCGGAGTGGTGCCCGTTCTCTTCCGCAGTGCGCGAGGTTCTGACCGAGCTGGGTCTCGACTTCGTCGCACGCCAGGTCGAGCCGTGGCCGAGCGAGCGGCATCAGCTTCAGGACCTCGCGGGCACCGATGAGATCCCCGTGCTCGAGACGGAGGACGGCCGCTGCATCGTCGGCACGCGCAAGATCTTCGCCCACCTGCGCGAGCGCGACGCCTGGAGGTACGCGGCGTCACATCGCCGGCGCTTCGCCGACCACGTCGACGCCCGCTGCTCGGATACGCCCGGTCAGCTCGTGGAGTACTTCCGCGGCACCGCAGAACTGGAGGCGGCGGCGGGGTCGCCGGCCGACGCAGAGGTGATCGACAACCCCGATGCCTCGCGCTTCGAGCTTCGTCTCGGCGGGCGTCTGATCGGCATCGCCGCATACCGGCGGCGCAACGGACGCATCGCGCTCACGCACGTCGAGGTCGCGGAGGAGCACGAAGGCCGGGGCTTCGGCAGCGCCCTCGCCGCCGGCGCGTTGGACGAAGCAGCGCGGAACAGCCTGGAAGTCGTCCCGCTGTGCCCCTTCGTCGAGCGTTACATCGAGCAGCACCCCGAGTACGAGCGTCTCGTCGCGGCGTCGTACCGCGAGCGCTGACGTCGGCGGCTACCGCGCGAGCGTGACCTTCGACAGCCCGGGCGGGCGGTCGGGGTCGTGCCCCTTTGCGCGTGCGAGCGCTGCCGCGAAGAGCTGGCCTGGCACGACGGAGAGGAGCGGTGAGAGGAGCGGGAGCTTGGGCTCCGGCACCGGCAACACGTACTCGGCGCCTTCGACCGCTTCCGCCGCATCGCCGCTGGCGACGATCGTCGCGCCGAACTCGCGCACGCGCGCGACGGCCTCCTGCACCGCCGGCAGCGTCTCGTCGCGCGAGGCGATGGCCCACACCGGGAACAGCGGATCCAGCACCGCGACCGGCCCGTGGGCGAGGTCGGTGGCGGTCAGCGGCCACGCAGCCGTCTTGCACGTCTCGAGGAGCTTGAGCGCGATCTCCCGTGCTGTCGCGAACTCCGGCCCGCGCCCGATCACGAGCATGCGGCCGACGAACGCGAACGGCGCGGCGAGCTCGCGCGTTCGCGCCTCGAGTGCCGGGAGCGCGGTCTCGAGCTGACCGGCGACGGAGCGAATTCCGGCGGCGACGCGTGCGCCGCTGCCGCCGCAGTGTCCCGCGAGCAGCGCGAGCGCCGCGACCTGGTTCGAGTACGTCTTCGTCGCCGCGACCGCGCGCTCCTCGCCTGCGGCAAGCGGCAGGACCGCTTCCGCCTCGCGCGCGAGCACCGAGTCCACGTCGTTCGTGACGGCGACGGTGAAAGCACCGCCCCGCCGCGCCAGGCGGACGTATTCGACGACGTCGGGCGTGCGTCCCGACTGCGAGAGCGCCACGACCGTCGAGTTCGACATCTCGGGCTCGGCGCCGAAGTAGACGCTCAGCGCGATCGAGTCGCGAATTGCCGTCCAGCGCGCGAGCAGGCCGAACGCGTAGATGCCGTACGTCGCGGCATTGTCCGACGAGCCGTGCCCGACGAAGCGTACGAGGCGTCCGCGCTCGCGCGCGACGGCGGCGACGCGCGCGTATTCGGCGTCGTGCTCGAGCAATCGGAGCAAGGCGCGCGGCTGTTCGTGGATCTCGCCCAAGAAGAGCTCGCCGGGCACGTGCAGCGGCGTCGGCTCAGGCGACGACACGCGCCTCGCCTCCGAGCAGCACCGTCTCCACTTCGAGGTTGTCGTCCAGCACGACGAGATCCGCTGGACGGCCGACGTCGAGGCTGCCGATGTCGTGTCGGCCCAAGATTCGTGCAGGCACCGTCGACGCCGCAGCGAGTGCGAGCTCGAGCGGCACGTCGAGCGCGTGCAGGTTGCGAACTGCGTCGATCATCGTCAGCACGCTGCCCGCGAGGATGCCGTCCGGCCCGCGCACGGCCCCGTCGTCGATGCTGAGCTCGACGCTCCCGAGGCTGTACGACTCGTCGCCGCCGCTCGCCGGCGCGACCGCGTCGGTGACGAGTGCAATGCGTCCGGCTGCCGCGCTCCAGACGAGCGACGTCGTCTCGGGCGCGAGGTGGATGCCGTCGACGATGATCTGCACGATCACGTCGTCCCGCGTCAGCGCTGCGCCGACGATGCCGGGGTCGCGGTGCATGAACGGGCGCATCGCGTTGAAGAGATGCGTCACCGTTCGGGCGCCGCGGTCGAACGCGAGCTCCGCCTGTTCCACCGATGCATCGGTGTGACCGCAAGAGACGACGACGCCTCGCGCGACGAGGATGTCGATCAGGTCGAGCGCGCCCGGCAGCTCGGGGGCGAGCGTCATGATCCGCACGGGCCCGGCCGCGAGCAGCCGCTCGAGCAGATCCTCGTCGGGGTCGCGGCGGCCGACGGGCGGGTGCGTGCCCAGGCGCCAGGCCGACAGGAACGGGCCCTCGAGGTGGACGCCGAGGACACGCGCGCCGGTGTCGTCGCCGTTGGCCGGAATCTCTGCGAGCGCGGCGACCAGCGTCTCCTCCGGCGCGGTGATCAGCGTCGGCATGAAAGCGGTGACGCCCGTCTCGAGCAGGGCCTCGCCCGCTCGCCGGTAACCATCGGCGTCCGCGTCGAGAAAGTCGACGCCGCCGAACCCGTTCACCTGCAGGTCGACGAAGCCCGGCACGGCGATCCCGCGTCCGGCGCCGCTCAGCCCATAAGCCGTCAGCAGCCCGTCGACGATCTCGACGCGACCCGGGACGAGGCTGCCGTCGACGAGCGCGGCCGCGACGTCGAGCTTCACCGGTCGAGCGCCTCTCGCACGTTGCCGCCCGCGGCCTCGAGTCGCGTTCGCGCGGACGCTGCGTCCACGTCGCCGAGCAGGCTCACGATCGCGACCCTCGCCTCGCCGTCTGCTGCGGCGAGCGCGGCGTCGATCGCATCGCTCGGCGCGCCAGTTGCCTCGCTGACGATGCGACGCACGCGCTCGCGCAGCTTGTCGTTCGATGCGACGACGCCGACCATCAACCCCGCATACGTCTTGCCGAGGCGGATCATCGCGACGGTCGAGATCGTGTTGAGGACGAGCTTCTGCGCAGTCCCCGCCTTCAGGCGTGTCGAGCCCGCAAGGATCTCCGGGCCGACGAGCACCATGATCTCGCGCTCGCAGACCGCGGCGAGCTGTGAATGGGGGACGCAGACGACGCATGCGGTGAACGCTCCCGCAGCGGCGGCCACTCGAGCTGCGCCGAGCGTGAAAGGAGTGCCGCCGCTCGCGCTCACTGCGACGACGGCATCCTTTGCGCCGACGTTCAGCTCCTGCAGCGCGTGCCGGCCTGCGGTCTCGTCGTCCTCGGCAGCCTCGCGTTCGCTCGACGATTGTGCGTCGGCGCCGGCGACGGCGGCCACGACCTGGTCGCAGCCGATGCCGAACGTCGCCTCGCACTCCGACGCGTCGAGCGCCGCGAGACTTCCGGACGTGCCTGCGCCCGCGTAGACGAGACGCCCGCCCGCGCGCAGTCGCGCGGCGACCGCGTCGACGACGTCCGCGACGGCCTGTCCGGCGGCTCCCACCGCGACCGGCACGAGCGCGTCCTCGCGGTTCATCAGCATCACGAGCTCGGTGGTCGAAAGCAGATCGAGCTCGGCACCGGTGACGTTGCGCGCCTCCGTGGCCGGTGTTGCTTCCATCGCGCGGAGTCTACGACGCCGTCGCGCGGTGGTCAATACCATTTCAGCGGCTTCGCCCCACGCGTGGTCTTGTTTTCGCTCGCTTTGGGCTATACCATCGCCGCGTGGCCGGTATCGGGTTGGTCCACGTCACGAAGCGATTCGCCGCCGACGTCGTCGCGGTCGACGACGTCTCGCTGGAGATCGACGACGGCGAATTCGTCGTCCTCGTCGGACCGTCCGGGTGCGGGAAGTCGACGCTGCTGCGCATGATCGCGGGGCTCGAGGAAGTCACCGAAGGCGCGATCGAGATCGGCGGCCGCGACGTCACCGACCTCGCGCCGAGGCATCGCGACATCGCGATGGTCTTCCAGTCCTACGCGCTCTACCCGCACATGAGCGTCCGCGCCAACCTCGGCTACGGCCTGAAGGTTCGCCGGACGCAGAAGGCCGAGATCCGGCGTCGCGTCGACGAGGTGGCCGAGTTGCTCGGGCTCGCCGAATTGCTCGAGCGCCGGCCTGCAGCACTCTCGGGCGGACAGCGCCAGCGCGTTGCGATGGGGCGCGCAATCGTGCGCGAGCCGCGCGCCTTCCTGATGGACGAGCCGCTCTCGAACCTCGACGCGAAGTTGCGCGTCGACATGCGCGCTTCGCTCGCGCAGCTGCACGAGCGGCTGGGAGTCACCACGGTGTACGTCACGCACGACCAGGTCGAGGCGATGACGCTCGGCCGCCGCGTCGCCGTCATGCGCGCGGGCAAGATCCTCCAGCTCGACACGCCGCAAAGCCTGTACCACCAGCCGCGGAACCTGTTCGTCGCCGCGTTCATCGGGTCGCCGACGATGAACCTCGTCGAGGCCGCAGTCGACGGAAACGCGCTCGCGTTCGGCCAGTTCCGCGTTCCGATGCCGGAGCGACAACCGGCGATCCGCACGAACAAGGTGGTGCTCGGCATCCGGCCCGAGTGCTTCGAGGACGCGACCTTTGCACAGGCCGGAAAGCCGACGCTCGACATCGAGCCGACCGTGGTCGAGGAGCTCGGGTCGGAGGTGCACGCGCTGTTCCCCGTGAAGGCGCCGCCGGTCACGGCGGAGCGGTTGGATGTGGCGCCAACAGAGGCTTCGCTGCTCCCGGAGGCGCATTCGCTGTTCACGGCGCGGCTCGACGCGCGCACGACCGCGCGCCCCGGCGCGCCGCTCAAGGTGGCGGTCGACCCCGAGCGCTTCCACTTCTTCGATCCGGAGACAGGCGCGAACCTCTCCGTGGCCGTTGCAGCGGACGCCGAGCCCACGCCGTTCCCGGAGCTGGCTGCGCGATGACGAAGCAGAGCCAAACGCGCGAGCAGGTGCTCGACCTGATCGAGCGGCTGACAGTCGGGGAGGCGATTCCGTCGGAACGGCAGCTGAGCGCCGACTTCGGAGTCTCGCGCCTGACCGTCCGCGCAGCACTCGACGAGCTCGTGCGGGAGGGTCACCTCGTTCGCCGGCGTGGCGCGGGCACGTTCGTCAGCGAGCCGAAGATCGCGCAGGAGCTGACGCTCACGTCCTTCACCGACGACATGCGCCAGCACGGCCTGCACGCCGCGAGCCGCACGCTCGAGTTCGACATCGTCACTGCGGGAGCGCGGCTCGGCCGCCTGCTCCACGTCTCGCCTTCGGAGCCGATCGTCGTTGCCAAGCGGTTGCGCCTCGCCGACCACGAGTCGATGGCGATCGAGGACCTCCACGTGCGCCAGGCGCTCGTGCCGGGCCTCGAAGGAGCAGAGCTCGAGAACGGCTCGTTCTACGAGCTGCTCGAGCGTCGCTACGGGATTACGATCGTCGGCGGCGCACAGACTGTCGAGCCCACGGTGACGAACGAGGAGGAGTCCGAGCTGCTGCGCGTGCCGTTGCACTCCCCGGCGTTCCTGTTCGAGCGCGTGACGCGCTCCGCGAAGGGCGACCTGGTCGAGTACGTGCGCTCGATCTACCGCGGCGACCGCTACCGGCTTGTCAGCGAGCTCGGCGCCGCGGGCGCGGCCGGCCGCGCCTTGACGATGCTCCAGCCGGCGACCGAAAGTGGTCTTGACAACTGGTACGCGAATGTGCCAGGCTCCGCGCGTGGCCAACTGGTCTAGTCCAATGTGGGTCGGCCGGAAGCCCCGCTTGGCCACGATCACCGGGGTGGAACGCGCCGTCCAAGACAGTTGGGGGCGACAATGAGAGGACGCACCATCTGGGTCGCGCTCGTCGTGGGCGCGCTCGCCGTTGCGGCAATGACGGCCGGAGCCGCATCGTCGGCGCCGACCGCCCGGAAAGCGAACAACATCACCGTCTGGCTCCAGGTCGACGCACAGTCTGGTTGGCCGGATGCGGTCGCGGCCGCGAACCAGCAGTTCAAGAACGAGCACCCCGGCTGGAACGTGACCGTGCAGTACCAGAGCTGGGGCGACCACCTGCAGAAGCTCGACGCGACACTCGCGGCGAACAACGCGCCGGACGTCATCGAGATGGGGAACACGGAGATGACGAAGTACATGGCCGCCGGAGCGTTTGCAGACCTCACCTCGAAGAAGGGCTCGTTCGCGAACTCGAGCTCGTGGCTCAAGGGCCTAGCTGCCTCTGGTCAGTTCAACGGCAAGGTCTACGGCGTGCCGTACTACGCAGGCTCGCGCGTCGTGACCTACCGCACCGATCTCTTCAAGAAGGCCGGCATCAAAAAGCTGCCGTCGAGCCTGGCGGAATACACCGCCGATGCGCGCAAGCTCGCGGCGAAGAACAAGGGCAAGAACTTCTCGCCGGTGTACATCGCCGGCACCGACTGGTACGTCGCGATGGGCTTCGTCTACGACTACGGCGGGCGGATCGCGACACAGAAGCGCGGCCAGTGGGTCGGCACGCTGAACAGCAAGGCCGCGATGGCGGGACTCGCCGCGTACAAGGCGTTCTTCCAGGCCGCGTCGAAGGCGAGCAAGACGACGATCGAGACGCGCCCGAACCCGTACGACGTCTACGCGCACGGTGGCGCGGCATCGATGATCGGCCCGAGCTGGTTCAGCTGCTGTGTCGGCGACAGCTACAAGGCGTCGACAGGGCAGTTCGTGATGCCCGGCCACGTCAAGGGAACGCCGATGCCCGGCTTCCTCGGCGGGTCGGATCTCGCCGTTCCGGTCACGAGCTCGAACAAGAACGAAGCCGCGGACTGGATCAAGGCGTTCACCGACACCGCGACCGAGAAGGTGTTCCAGGCGAAGGGCAACATCCCGAACGCGACGAACCTCCTCGGCTCGACGATCAACGAGCGCGCTGCGCAGCGCAGCTGGTTCGTTCCGACGGCGAAGCACTGGGTCGACGTCGAGAACGGCAACATCCTCCGCAACATGCTCTCCCAGATCCTGACGGGCAAGCTGTCGATCAAGCAGGCCGCCAGCTCCGCGAGCGACAACATCGCCTCGGTTCTGAACGGCTCGTAGCACCTTGCCGCAAGAGGTAGCGATCGCCGCCGAGACCACGCCCTCGTGGCCTCGGCGGCGTCGCGCTTCGGCGTGGCGCCGCGCGCTCGGCGCATCGGTTCCCTACTGGCTGATCCTCCCGGTCGTCGTGACGGTCGGGGTGGTGCTGGGGTACCCGATCTACCGCCTGGTTCGGCTGTCGTTCCAGCAGTACGGGCTGTTCGAGCTGATCCAGCACAAGGGGAAGGCAGCGGGCCTGTCCAACTACGGCTCGATCCTGCACGACCCGATCTTCTGGCACACGCTCGTGCGGACGGTGATCTTCACGGTCGTCAACGTCGGCCTGACGATCGCGGTCGGCACGCTCTTCGCGCTGCTCGCCGTACGCGTCTCCGGCGCCGTTCGGATCGTCCTCACGTCGTCGCTCGTGCTCGTCTGGTCGATGCCGGTCGTCGTCGCGGTGCAGGTGTGGTACTGGATGACGAACTTCGAGAACGGCATCCTCAACTACGTTCTCACGCAGTTCCAGCTCGGCGACTTCTCCCGCCACGACTGGTACGCGTCGACGTTCTCCGAGTTGAGCATCGTGACCGCGGTCGTCGTGTGGGGCGGCATCCCGTTCGTGGCGATCAGCGTGTACGCGGCGCTCGCGCAGGTGCCGAACGACCTGATCGAGGCCGCGGAGATCGACGGCGCACGGCCGTGGCGCGTGTTCCGCGACGTCACCTTCCCGATCCTCAAGCCCGTCCTGCTCATCCTGACGAGCCTGTCGATCATCTGGGACTTTGCGGTCTTCACGCAGCCGTTCCTGTTGATCGGGCAGGCGAAGCTGCACCCGGGCAACTACCTGATGGGCGTCTACCTCTTCGAGGAGGGCTACCTCAAGACCGACTTCGGCCGCGGGGCCGCGATCTCGCTCGTGATGTTGCTGATCGTCGCGGCGATGAGTGTGTTCTACGTGCGGCGCATGGTCAAGGTCGGAGACGTGCGATGAGGAGGAGCCGTCGCCGCTACGGCCAGTTGGGTTGGAACGCGCTCGGGCTGGCCGTCTCCGCCGTGATGGTGTTCCCGGTCTACTGGATGGTGTCGACGGCATTCAAGCCCGACTCCGGGATCATCGCGGAGACGCCGCAGTGGATCCCGCTGCACCCGACGCTCGACCACTTCCGGGCCGCGATGGCGCAGCCGTATTTCTGGGAGGACGTCAAGAACAGCGTCATCATCGTGCTCGTGACGGTCGCGATCGCGATGGTGCTTGCGTTTCTGGCGGCGGTCGCGCTGGCGAAGTACCGCTTCAGCGGGCTGAAGGTGTTCATCGTCCTGGTGATCGGGATCCAGATGCTCCCGCAGGCCGGGCTGATCATCCCGCTCTACGTCGTACTCGCCCGTTACCACCAGGTCAACGCGCTCAGCGGCGTGATCATCACCTATCTGACGTTCGTGCTGCCGTTCGCGGTGTGGACGCTGCGCGGCTTCATCCTCAGCATTCCGAAGGAGCTCGAGGAGGCGGCGCTCGTCGACGGCAATAGCCGCGTCGGTGCGTTCACGCGGATCCTCTTGCCGCTCATCGCGCCGGGACTCGTCGCCACGTCGGTGTTCGCGTTCATCACGTGCTGGAACGAGTACATCTTCGCGCGCGTCCTCCTCAACGACCAGTCGAAGCAGACGGTGACCGTATGGCTGTCGTACTTCCTCGGTTCGAGCAAGCACACCGATTGGGGCGCGCTGATGGCGGGATCGACGCTGATCGCGATCCCCGTCGTCGTCTTCTTCCTGATCGTGCAGCGGAAGATCTCGTTCGGCCTGACAGCGGGCGCAGTCAAGGCGTGACGCGCTTCGAGTGGCGCGGCGTCATGCTCGACGTCGCGCGGCACTTCTTCGGCGTCGAGGACGTCAAGCGCTTCGTCGACGTCATCGCGCGCCTCGGCTTCAACCGGCTGCACCTCCATCTCACCGACGACCAGGGCTGGCGGATCGAGATTCGCTCGTGGCCGCTGCTCACGGAGGTCGGGGGCTCGAGCGCCGTCGGCGGTGGGCCAGGCGGCTTCTTCACGCAGCGCGACTACGTCGAGATCGTCGAGCACGCGGCCGGCCGCGATGTCGTCGTCATTCCGGAGATCGACATGCCGGGCCACGTGAACGCAGCCGTGGTCGCCTATCCCGAGCTGTCGCTGCCGGGGCTCGCCACGGTTCCGTACACCGGCACCGACGTCGGCTTCAGCTGCCTCGACGTGACCAAGCCGCACGTGCTCGAGTTCGTCGGCGAGGTCTTGCGCGAGGTCGCCGAGCTGACGCCCGGCCCGTACCTGCACATCGGCGGCGACGAGGTCTTCAAGATCCCGCACGAGCACTACGTCTCGTTCGTCGAGCATCTCTGCGCGAGGGCGCGCGCACACGGGAAGCAGCCGGTGGGGTGGGAGGAGATCGCGCAGGCGCGGCTCGAGCCGGGCACGATCGTCCAGCACTGGAAGAACCCGGAGCACGTGCGCGAAGCAGTGCGTCAAGGTGCGCGCGTGATCATGTCGCCGGCGACGCGGACGTACTTCGACCTCAAGTACGACGCGGCGACGGAGCTCGGAACGCAGTGGGCAGGTCACGTGTCGGTGCGCGACGCGTACGAGTGGGATCCGGCCACGCACGTAGAGGGCGTCGCAGAGGCGGACGTGCTCGGCGTCGAGGCGTGCCTGTGGTCCGAGACGATGCGGGCGCTCGCCGACGTCGAGTTCATGGCATTCCCGCGCCTGCTCGCGCTCGCGGAGGTCGCGTCCACGCAGCCGCACGAGCGCAGCTGGGGCGAGTTCCGCTCGCGCGCGCCGGAGCTAGCGCGGCGGCTGGACGAGCTCCGAGTCGCGTACTTCCGCTCGCCCGAGCTCGGCTGGGGCTAAAGAGGCTCGGCCGGGCGCACGTCCTCCATCATGTCGCTGTCGAGCGACGCGACGCTGACATTCACCGTTCGTCCGACCGCGGCCTGCAACCGCTCCCGAAGGTCTTCGGCCTCGTCGCGGAGGCGGTAGATGCGCGCCGATTCGAGGAACATCACGTCCGCGTGCTCGATGTCCGGCGCCGTCGATCCTGCGCGTCTTCTCGGGGCTGTCGAGAACTCGCGCGTCTCTCCGGCACGCGCCGGTCCTGCGCCTCGCGCAGCCGGCCCAGGAGCGCCTCCTTCCCTCTAGCAGTCGTCGTCCAAGCGCACGTCGATCGAGACCTTCGTCACGCGGACGTCGCGGATCTTGTCCGTGGAGATGTCCAGGCACCGCAGCAGGTCGCGTGCGGGCTTCGTGCAGTCGCGGTGTCCCCCGGGCGACGGCGCCGCCTTCAGCGCCGGATCGAGTCGGTAGGTCATGCCGCCGATGACCATCCCGTCGGCGCGCAACGTCACCCCGATGTCACGCTGCCGTGCCGCTTCGATCTCTTCGATCGTGAAGCCGCGGCCGGGGACGAGCTCGATCGTGATCTGCCGCTTCTCGCCCGGCTCGAGCAGGAACTTGCCGGACTCGACCCCGCGGAACCGGATGCGCCAGCCGGTCGCCCGGAGCAACTCGGGCAGATCCACGTCGAGTTGCATCGTCGCGCGGCGGTTGAACGGGTTCCCGGCGAAGAACACTGCAGCGTCGAGCCCGGCGAGGAGGCTCTCGGGACCCGTACCGGGGACGAGCTGCACGTTCCGCTGCCCGATGTTGTTGTCGTTCGGAACGAGGCGCCATTCGGCGATCGTCTCGCCCGGCGCGAAGTTGTCGACGTTGCTCGGATCGCCCGAGACCGACGCGATCATCAGCACGCAGTCGTGCCCGAACGCGTTCACGTTCGGAACCCACTCGAACGGGCCGAGCGTCACCTCGCCCGCACTGTTCGCCGGCACCGACGCGGCGACGTGCCCCGCCGCGGGCGACATCGCCGTGAAGTCGCTCGGCCACGTGAGACCCGCCCCCGGAAGGCTGTGGTAGCCCTTGACCGTGACGTTTGCCGCGACCGACGTCCCGCGGTTCTTGATCTTCACGTACGCGTAGTTCGTCTGGCCCTCGATCGCCGGCTGGTGCCCCGTCATCCCGTCCGCAGCGTTCCGGTTCCAGATCGACGTGTTCTGCCAGTGCACCGGCTGGAACGGGTATTCGCCGCCGCGCCCGTCGTCGATGTAGACGTCGACGCTCGGCGGTGCGCCCGAGAACAGCCCCTGCTTCTCGAACGACCAGCGGATGACCTTGTTATAGGCGCCGCCCGCGATGCCCTCGGACGTCCAGTCGAGGAGATCCGTTGCTATCAGC
>Ga0126313_10001648_pt1 | contig 11945 bp, 13 predicted proteins | sample Plot105A_FD_89954 | JGI IMG/M metagenome (GOLD analysis project Ga0126313, IMG submission 89954) | Serpentine soil microbial communities from UC McLaughlin Reserve, CA, USA - Plot105A | ecosystem: Environmental > Terrestrial > Soil > Grasslands | place: USA: UC McLaughlin Reserve, Lake County...
AGGCCCCCATCCAGCGCCTCGCCGACAGGATCAGCGCGGTGTTCGTGCCCGCGGTGATGGTGGTGGCCGCCGTGACGTTCCTGGTCTGGGTCTTGTTCGGGCCAGAACCGGCCTTCACGTTCGCGCTTTTGAATACGGTGGCGGTACTGATCATCGCCTGCCCGTGCGCGATGGGGCTGGCGACGCCTACCTCGATCATGGTCGGCACCGGCAAGGGCGCCGAGTCTGGCATCCTGATCAAGGGCGGGGAGGCGCTCGAAGGAGCCCATAAGCTCGACGCGGTGGTACTGGACAAGACCGGCACCCTTACCAGGGGCGAGCCCGAACTGACCGATTTGGTGCCCACGAACGGTAGTTCTGAGGTGGAGCTCCTTAGAATCGCGGCATCGGCGGAGTCAGGCAGTGAGCACCCCCTGGGCGAGGCCATAGTCCGCGGCGCCAAAGATCGCCGTCTCCCGCTGCCCCAGGCCGACGCGTTCGAGGCCATCTCGGGTGGCGGGATACGTGCTCGCGTCGAGGGCCGGGACGTGCTGGTCGGCAGCGCCCGCCTTCTCTCCGAGTCGGACGTCCGCGGCGACAAACTCTTGGCTAGGAGCCTAGAACTGGCGCGCGCGGGCAGGACCCCAATCTTCGTCGCCGTGGACGGTGAGGCCGCGGGCCTCGTTGGGGTTGCGGATGTGGTGCGCGACGAGTCTAGGGAGGCCGTAGATATGCTGCACTCCCTGGGGCTCGAGGTTGCCATGCTTACCGGCGACAACCGCCGCACCGCCGAGGCGATCGCGCGGGAGCTCGGCGTGGACCGCGTCGTGGCGGAGGTCAGGCCCGAGCACAAGGCCGCCGAGGTCGAGAGGATGCAGGCCGAGGGAAAGAGGGTCGGCATGGTCGGTGACGGCATCAACGACGCCCCCGCGCTCGCGCGGGCCGATGTGGGGATAGCGATAGGCACGGGAGCCGACGTCGCCATGGAGGCGGCGGATCTGACGCTGATCTCCGGCGACGTGCGCGGGGTAGCGCGGGCGATAGATCTCTCTAAGGCCACGGTGAGGAACATCAAGCAGAACCTGTTCTGGGCCTTCGCCTACAACGTAGTGCTCATCCCGGTAGCAGCGGGAATACTCTACCCGCTCTTCTCCGACGGAAGTGTGCCGGAGGCCCTGAGGCCTTTGCTAGGCGAGTACGGCTTCCTCAACCCGGTTCTGGCCGCCGCAGCGATGGCGCTATCCAGCGTGACGGTGGTGAGCAACGCCCTGAGGCTGCGCAGGGTCGAGGTATAGGGAAAGGAGAACGTGGTGGACGCGACGAGAGGCGACGAGGCGGCGGTCCCCGAAGGGGAGGCAGCCCACGGTTACATAAAGGCCAAGGACAAGCAGCTGCTCGAGAACCGGCTCAAGCGGATCGAGGGTCAGGTGCGGGGGGTGCGGCGGATGGTGAATGAGGAGGCGTACTGCGTCGACGTCCTCACCCAGATCGCGAGCGCCGTCTCGGCGCTGGAGAAGGTCGGCACCATCCTGCTCAAGGATCATGTCGAGCACTGCGTCAGGGAGTCCATAGAGAAGGGCGAGGGAGCCGACGCAAAGATAGATGAGCTAACCGCCGCCGTCGAGCGGTTCTTGAGGGTTTAGTAGGTCTTCGCCACGGTGAGGAGAGAGCAAGGATGATAGAGAAGACGTTAGACGTAGAAGGAATGAGCTGCGCTCACTGCAAGGCCGCCGTCGAGGGCGAGCTGAGAGCGCTGCCCGGGATAGAGAAGGCCGATGCCGACATCGCCAGGGGAACCGTCGAGGTCCGCTACGACGAAAGCAAAGTGGGTACCGAGGATCTAGAGAAAGCCATCGAAGAAGCCGGCTACACGGTAGCCGCCTGAGCGAGGCGGCATGATCTCACGTTCTGGCAGAGAGAAGATCCTCCCGCTCCTACTCGTAGGTGCGCTCTTCCTCTGCCACGGGGTGTTCGGCCCCTTGCACCTGGTCTGCTCATCCCCCGAGTGCGTCGATGGGGCGGGGCACCCATCTGGGCACCACTCCGCAGCCGGGACGATGGGCCACGCGCACGAGCCCCCGGCGGGCCACCCGGCGGGCCACGCGACAGGCACGGATTATTTCGCCGTAGTGGCGGGTCTCCTCGGCCTGCTCGTGGGCCTGCTGAGCACAAGCACGTGGACGAAAACGCGGCTCGTATCGCGCAGAGCCGCAAGCTCGCTTTGGGCGCCCGCCGTATACCGTCCCGCACGAGCGCCCACGACTCGCGTCCTCCAGGTGTTCAGGCTCTGAGCGAATACTCGCTCCGGAGAGGCCGGGGCAGGGTAGATCTGAGCCGAACACCACAGGAGAACAGGGGGTCGTGTTGAAGACGCTTCTTAGGAAGGCGTGGCCGCTCGCGCTGGTGCTGGCGGCGAGTTTCATCTTGAGCGCTTGCGGGGGCGCAGGCGGGGGACAGCAAGATAGCGGGTCAGGCGGTCACGGCGAGCACGGCATGGCCGAGAATGGCGGAATGGACCACGATCAGATGGGCCACGGCTCGATAAGTATGGGCTCAGGCGGGATGGCCAAACAGATGGTCATGCAGAACGGCGAGTACTCGGACAGGCGGTTCATCGACGCGATGGTTCCCCACCACCAGGGAGCCATAGCCATGGCCCAAGTAGCACTCAAGAACGCCGAGCACGAGGAGATAAAGAAGCTCTCCAGGAACATCGTCTCTACCCAGCAGGCAGAGATAGAGGAGCTCAAGTCCATCAAGGAGGAGGAATTCGGCACGTCCGAGGTACCCATGGAGATGAACTCCAAGCAGATGCGGGGCATGGGCATGATGATGGACCCACAGGCCCTCGCCGACGAGAACCCCTTCGACCAGGCGTTCATCGACGCCATGATCCCTCATCACCGCTCGGCCATAGAGATGGCGAAGGTGGCCAACCGGGAGAGCGAGAACCTGCGCATAAAGGAGCTCGCAGGGAACATCGTGAGCGCCCAGAAGGGTGAGATCGAGCAGATGAGGAGCTGGCGGGAGCAGTGGTACCAAGAAGGCTAGGATCCAGGAAGAGGCGGTGAGCAGCAGATCGTACTCGAGGAATTGGCACTGCGCCACCGCCTGTGCCAAAGGGACCGGCGGACTCAACAGAGGCTCGAGAAGCATCAGGCCGGTTCCTCGTGCCTCCCACGGGAGCATGCCTACGCTCGCCGTTCTCTGAGAATGGGGTGCAAGCGAAGAGGTCGAAGCGTTCGAGAGGAGTAGTCGCGATGACCAGTATTGATCCCGAAGCCACGACACAGACCGATCCCCAAGATCCCTCCTCGCGCCAAGGCGCCTTCAAGCTCGGGGGCGTGCACTGCCGAGGCTGCGCCGACGCCGTAGAGCGAGCCCTGCGAGCCCAGCCGCACGTCGGTTACGTGCGACTGGACTGGAAGAACGACCTCGTACACGTCGGCTACGATCCAACGAGGATCGGCCCGGAAGACATCGAGGGGGCGATCACACGGACGGGCTGCGACTGCAAGCCGACCGATGTCGGGGAGAGGCACCACCACGAGGCCATGGCGCCTCCGGAACGAAGAATGCAACACCTCGAACACGGCGTGGACGCACAGCCCATCTCGATGGGGACCAAACACGACCGCATGCAGTACGAGGCCCCCGCCACCCAGGCCGACCACAGCGACCATATGGGCGACCACATGGGCCACGACATGTCCGATCCCGGGATGGCAGCAGCGATGGAGCGCGACATGCGCAACAGGTTCTTCGTCGCCTTGTTACTCACTATCCCGACGGTACTCTACTCGCCGCTGGGTATGAACCTGCTGGGCTTACGGCTACCCACCTTCGGGCTGGGTGAGAACGTGATCATGCTGCTTCTCTCCACCCCTGTCGTGTTCTATTCGGGATGGATATTCATCTCCGGTTCCTACTACTCGCTGCGGAGCCGCACCCTCAACATGAGCGTGCTCATTGCCACAGGAGTACTCGCCGCCTACCTCTTCAGCGTCCTGATCACCTTCTTAGGTGGCGAGACGTTCTATGAGGCCGCCGCGATGCTCGTCACCTTCGTCCTCTTCGGCCACTGGATGGAGATGCGCTCCAGGCGCGGTACCAACGACGCCCTTAGGGCGCTCTTCGATCTCGTGCCGCCGCAGGCGACCGTTATCAGGGACGGCAAAGAGGTGGAGATACCCAGCAGCGAGGTGCGTCTCGATGACACCGTCGTGCTTAGGCCCGGCGACAAGGTGCCCGTGGACGGCGAGGTCATAGTGGGCGAGACGAGCATAGACGAGGCGCTGGTCACGGGGGAGAGCGTTCCCCTCACCAAGCGCCCCGGAGATGCGGTGATCGCCGGCTCGATCAACCGCAGCGGCAGCGTCCGCTTTCGGGCCACCGCAGTCGGTGCGGACACCACTCTCGCCCAGATCGTGGATCTCGTCCAGCAGGCGCAGAACTCCAAGGCCCCCGGCCAAAGGCTTGCCGACCGCGCCGCTGAGTACCTGGTGATCCTGGCCGTCGGCTCCGGCATCGTCACCTTCCTCGCCTGGTACTTCCTGGGTGACGTTGCCGCCATCACGGCGATGACTTTCGCGATCTCGGCGGTGGTGATCGCCTGCCCCGATGCTCTGGGCCTGGCGACCCCGACCGCCGTGGCGGTAGGCACGGGCATTGGGGCGAGGCACAACATCCTCATCAAGGACGCCGCGACACTCGAGAACGTCTCGCGCATAGATGCCATCGTGCTCGACAAGACGGGTACTCTGACGGAGGGCGAGCCCTCCCTCACCGACGTATCTACCATCAACGGCTGGAGCGAGGATGATCTTCTGGGCCTCGTCGCCCCGGCGGAAACGGGCTCCGAGCACCCGCTCGCAGAAGCGATAGTTGCCGGTGCCCGCGAGAGGGGTATCCAGGCCAGCGACACCGTGAGCTTCGAGGCCAAAGCCGGCCGCGGCGTCCGTGCCGAGGTGGATGGACACGTCGTGCTGGTGGGCAACCTCAAGCTCATGGACGATAACGGGGTTGACGTCCACGGGCTAGAAGAGAAGGCCACCGCACTCGCCGAGGCGGGCAAGACTCCGATGTTCGCTGCGGTTGACGGAGGGCCCTCCGGGATCATTGCCGTGGCGGACAGGATCAAACCGAGCGCCAGGGACACCTTGGAGCGCTTCAAAGAGCTGGGCATCGAGGCCGTCATGATCACGGGCGACAACAGGAGGACCGCAGAAGCCGTAGGGCGTGAACTCGGCATCGACCGCGTCTTCGCCGAGGTGCTCCCGGCAGACAAGGCAAGGTACGTCCAACAACTTCAGCAAGAGGACAAGCGCGTGGCGATGGTCGGAGATGGGGTCAACGACGCCCCGGCGCTCGCGCAAGCCGACATCGGCATAGCCATCGGCGCGGGCACCGACGTGGCCATCGAGACGGCTAAGGTCGTCCTGATGAAGAGCGATCCCTTCGACATCACCCGCGCGGTGGTGCTCTCGAAGGCGACCGTGAGGAAGATGAAGCAGAACCTGGTGTGGGCCTCGATCTACAACGTCCTCGCCATCCCCGTCGCGGCCGGGGTGCTCTTTCCAGCCTACGGCATCATGCTAAGGCCCGAGTTCGCTGCCCTGTTGATGTCCGTCTCCTCCATCATCGTGGCCGTCAACGCGGTGCTCCTCAAGGGGGTCGAGGGCGAGCTGGACGAACCGAGGTCGGGCGGAAGGCCTCCGGAGCCGTCGCCAGCCACGTGAGCGCGGCGCCCTCCGGCTGGAATGAAACCCGACGGCTTTGGGAGCCGCGTCGGCCGGCGTCATCGCGAAGCCCTTCACGACGCGTCCCGCTCATGCCAACCTTATCTGGAACGCGCTTAGCCGGCTTCGGCTACCGCGCTAGCTTGTCCACTTCCGACACGTCGCCTCCGATCGGCATCAATCACCGGCGCGTACCAGCTCTATTCGCTGGGTGAGGTTGAACCTCCATGGCCAGCGCCACGGCGTCGCGCTAACCACGCGAAGCGGAGCGCCATGCGTGCGCTCGATCGGATCAGGCATATCGCCGTGGAACGGCACAAAGCCAGGCCGGAAGTCCCACACGAGCGCCCTGGCGCCGGGTCGCAACACGCGTTCGATCTCGGCCAGAGCCGCCGTCGGGTTGGCCCAGTGGTGCATCGACAACGTACTGACGACCAGGTCGAACGACCCGTCGGGGAACGGCATCGAGGCCACGTCGCCCACCAGGAACGACGGCAGGCGCTCGGGCGGCAGGCGCCCGAAGCCTTCGCTCGTCCGGCCGGCGTTGACCCGAGCGCGCTCGATCATGACCGGATCGAGGTCGAGACCGGTCGTATCGAGGCCGTGCTGGCGGGCCAGCCGGATCGACAGGTGACCCGGTCCGCAGCCCACCTCGAGAACGCGTGCGCCGTCCGGGGCCATAGCCGAGGCTGTAGCCTCGGCTGTCGCCGCGGCGTCGGCGGCAATGGGCCCGAAGAGCGACCCCAAAAAGAGCCGGCTCATCTCATCGTAGGCTGCGGCATCGCCGATGAGGATGCCGCCAGGCACCTTTCGCGCCGTTGCGGCACCGCGGCCGTGTCGCACGACGGCGACGACCGCCGCGGACGCAGTTACCGCTCCGAGCAGCATCGCCAGCGTTCGAGCTCGACCCATCACAACTCCTCCGGTAGGGGCTTTCATTCGTAGCAGAGGCAGTTTACGATACACTATGTATTGATGTCAAACATGTTGTCTCAGTACCGCCATCATGTATACTGTAACGGTGCCGAGACTGTGGAACGAGACGATAGAGGCGCACCGAGCGGCTGTGCGCGACGCGATTCTGAACACCACGGGAGCGCTAGTGACCGAGCACGGGCTGCTGTCGGTTACGATGTCGCGGGTTGCCGAAAAGGCAGGCATCGGGCGTGCGACGCTCTACAAGTATTTCCCGGACGTCGAGGCTATCCTGCTCGCCTGGCACGAACGTCACGTCGGCTACCACCTCGAACACCTCGCCGAAATCCGGGACCAGTCTGGCGACCCTCGTAAGCGCCTCGAAACCGTGCTCGAGGCCTACGCACTCATCGAATACAAGCGCCACGCCAGCGAACTCTCGGCGCTCCTGCATCGGGGTGAGCACACCGACCGAGCGCAGCAGCACCTCACGGACATCATCCGAGACCTGCTGAGGGAGGCCGCGGATACGGGCCACATCCGGGATGACATCTCTCCCGAGGAGCTTGCTGCCTACTGCCTCTACGCCCTCGCAGCAGCCAGCAGCCTGTCGTCCGAGGCCGCGGTCCGCCGACTTGTAACGGTCACCCTGGCCGGGTTGCGTCCCCCGCGCTGACAGGACTCCCGGACGCCTTATCGGAAGCGCTCCTTCGATTGGTGAAAGCTGATCAGGCAAACGGGCAATCTTGCTCATGAAGTCACAAACTTTGCATGGAATACTCAGTGCGGACACGAAAAAGGGAGGCGCTATACAGGCCATGAGCGACAGTCTGAAAGTACTCCTCGGGATCCTGATCGGGGCGATCATCGTCCTGCTGTTCGTTTCGACCCTCGGCGGAGGCGGCATGATGGGCGGCATGGGCTCGATGATGGGTGGTTCCATGATGGGAGGCGGCCTCTTGGGCCTGCTGTTCGCGCTGCTGTTCTGGGTGGCGATCATAGTCCTTCTCATCGGGTTGGTTGTCTGGATCTTTAACCTGATCCAGCAGCGCCGTTAGCCCCCGGGAATCGACTCCCCGCCACCACAGAAGGTACGGCCTGTGTCGAATGGTACCGATATCCTGATCACCGGCGGCTACGGCACCGTAGGACGCCGCGTGGCGGCGGATCTCGCGCTCGACTACCCGGATCGGGTCGTCGTGGCGGGCCGGAACGCCGAGAAGGCCGCGCATCTCGCGGTCGAGCTTGGGCACGGCGTGCGCGGCCGCAGGGTCGACGTTGATGACCCCGATTCGGTGGAGGCCGCCTTGGGCGGCGTTGGAGTGGTGATGAGCTGCATCGACCAGCCCGAGCCGCACCTGTTACGTGCGGCGATCGGGCGCTGGCCTACACGGACATCGCGCCCCACCTCATGACCCGTCACCCCACCGAAGCCATGCACGCCGAGGCGGCGGGAAGGGGTGCGCGGGTCGTGCTAGGGACGGGACTCGCGCCCGGCATCTCTAGCCTGCTCGCCCGCCTGGGGGCGGACCGGGTCGGCAACGTCGAGAGCGTAAAGGTGGGCGTGATGCTCTCCGTGGGCGACACCTACGGGCCCGCGTCGCGTGCATACCTTCTGGAGGAGATCGCCTCGCGCTACGCGGTTTGCATCGAGGGCCGAGAGGTGACCGCGCGTCCCTTCGGCGGGTACGCCCGCATCGACTTCCCGCCTCCTCTTGGGAGGCGGACGGCCTACCTTTTCCCCTTCTCCGACCAGGTCTTCTTCCCCCAAACCCTCGGTGCTCGTACGGCGCTCTCTCGCCTGGCGCTCGAGCCGTCCTGGCTCGGAGCACTGTTGGCGATGCTCGTCAGGCTAAGGGTGACGGCGATGCTCGGACGTCGGTCTGGCGCCGAGGAACGGGTCCTTCGCCTCAACGCGTGGCTCAGGCGCCGGTACGCGGGGCGCGACTGGTACGGAGTTGCCGTGGAGGTTGAGGGAGGACGTGGCCGGGTTCGGGCTTCTCTGGTGGGCCGTGGTCAGGCCACCGCGACGGCGATAGGCGCGGCAGCGGTGGTGCGCGCGCTCGCAGAAGGAGAGGTTGAGGAAGCGGGGATCTGGCTGGCGGAGGAGGTAGTGGCGCCGCAATCGTTCTTCGGACACCTGGCTGCCCGTGGCCTCGTGCCGACGGTCGAGGAAACACTCGAAGGCTCGCACACCGCTCGCCACGGCAAGGGTGGGAGCTTCTCGGTCGGCCCATGATCGTGTATCAGGGAAGCCAGCGCCACCACTGATCTCAACACAGACAATCAGCAATCGATAAACGAAGGTCTGCTAAACGGCAATAGGAGAAGTTCGCGTAAGGAGCTGTCGCACCATTCCCGAAGGATTGTACGAGGTCAGATGATTCCTCGTCCTCGGGACGACGGACACGGCTCGGGGACCGCCCGCGAAGGCGGCCCCGACCTCGGGGTTCTCAGGGTTGCTTTTGGGTCAGGAGATTCTGCCGAGGAGTCCGCGCGAGCGGTGGAGAGGTCAGAGGGCGTGTAGCCCCCGTCAGCGGTGAATGCTACCCCAGCATGATGGTTCGCCGCTCGGTGTCTACCTCGGCGCTCTCCACGGGGATGAGAACGCTCCTCTGCCTTACGAAGCCGATCCGGACTCGGACGTACTCCGGCCCGCCGTCCCCATTCACGAACAACTTGTCCGCGCGACCGACCCTCTGGCCCAGGGGGTCCAGGACCTCGTATCCCCGACAGTCGTCCGGACCCTTGAGATGGTCGCCGAGATCCGCGCTGGTCTCCCTCACATAATCCAAGCTCGTCCTCCTTTCGTTCCGCCGCCCCGTACGGAGGGCGCAAGTGGTGGTCGACCTCTAACGGTCCAGGCGCCGGGTGCCGGGCCTCTCTGCCGCAGCCACGGCGCCGTCGCGCCCCTGACCAAGCCGACGACGAACCGGGCCAGAAGCGCCGCTAGAACCAGTATCAGCACGGCCGCAATCACGTTCGGGATGTAGGCTATGAATTGGGAGAGAACCGCCGATACCTGGCTAATGCCAAGGGCGTCGGTGGCCATCACGATGACGAAGACGAACCAGAATACCAGCTTGCCCAGGATGTTCGCGGGTGTCTGGTTGGTCTGGGCTCGGTCGAAGAACCCCTCGACCCCACTCGTTCCATCCAGCCGTCGAATCCTATGCCCTTGAGGACTCGTCCGACTACCGCCTGCAAGACCTTGGCGATCACGTAGCCGACGATCAGTATGACTACCGCGCCTACCAGCTGTGGTAAGAACGCAAAGAACGCGCTTAGTCCTTCGGTTAGCGACTGCAATATGGCCTCCACTTGCGTATCCTCTCTTGTGGTTTTCGCCCGAGCTTCTCTTCCGCCTTAAGGCCGGTCGCGGCCGGTTTTCGTGCCCCACGCGCCGCCGATGGCACCGCCCAGGAACGGGACGAGCAAAGCCAGGACGCCGGAGACGCTCAGGATGGTTCCGAGGTTCTGGGGCTTCGTGATGCCTTTTGCAGCGTTCTGCATCGGTCCTGGCAGCGTCACGCCGGTGAGCTGGTCTATAAAGCTCGCGCCAAGGACGGCCCCGATGATGGCCAAAACGAGCGTCACGAGCAGTGCGAGCAAGGGCACCAGGAGCCCGTGCTTGATCCCGGAGCGGCTCGCCATCCTGCCAGCCACGTACCCGCCGATAAGGAAGGCCAAGAGAAGGGTGATCAGGACCCCTACGAGGCCCGCTATCCCGCCGCTCGTCGCGCCCTGCTGGCCGATCCCCACAATGCCGAGGATGCCGCCGACAATCGCGCCCACGATGCCGCTAAGGATGAGGCTGGCTCCCAGGGCTGCGAGCCACCCGAGGATCACACTGACCCAACTCGTGCCCAGCTCGGACTCCCTGCGCTTGCGTTCTTGCTCGCGCTCGGCCTCCCGCTCCTCCCGCACTTCTCCCACCCTGCGGGTAGCTGACTCGGTCCTGGCGCGGTCGTCCACGTCAGCGCCGGGCGCCCCCCTATTACCGCGTTCTCTGTCGGTCATCTCTTTGCTTCTTTCCGGATACCGGGACGTCTGACCTCGCTGGGGACGCTCCCTCATCACGAGAAGGGCGGTTCCGGTCGTCCGTCCGGAGGCCCGCCCTTCTATTCCTCGGGTCTTTCGCGAGATCGCGGTAGAGTCCTAGATACCGCGGCGCTGGGTATCGTCCTCGATTTCCACTTCCTCGCGCCTGACGTCCTCCTCCACCGTCTCGGTGTCTTCCACGACGTCCTTGCTGATGCGCACCTCTTCCTTGACCACGGCGCGCTTGTCGACCACAACCTCTTCCTCTGTGACGGGCACCACGACCTCGTCCTCGCCGATCTCGGCCTCGGTAGCCTCGCCGGAGAGGGGCACCCTCTCTACGGACACCTCCTCGCGGCGGGTCGGGACCTCTATCTGCTCGCGGTCGGTCCGGACGCGCTTTCTGACCCTCAGGGCGCCTGCCTCACGCTCGCGAGTGCCCGCGCGGAGCTCCTCCTCGGAGCGCTGCACCCTGAGCTCATCCTCGTCTTCGAGGTCCTCGCGGCCTTCGCCGGCCACACCCTCGACGGCGGGGGAGTGCTCGTGGAACTCCCCACCTTCGCGGTCGCCCATCGTCATTCCTGGACCTGCGTGGCCGTTCGTGGTCGTGTCTCCGTAGTAATCGCTGTAGGCGCCGCGAGCTTCGGCCGATGACTCGAGTCCATAGTAAGAGTGGACCTCGTCTTCGAACTCGGGCGTGATCTCCCTGTCGTCGTCGAAGGCGGGACCGTCCTTGGCCGTCTCTTTGTATACGGAGACCTCCAGACGCCTGTCCTCGTCATCGGTCCCGGTCACCAGCCCGATAGGCAGGAGGGTGCTCCTGGTGCCGAGAAAGCCCATCTTTACCCCGATGTACTCTGGCGAATCGGTTTCGTCGACGAAGAGGTCGTCTACCTTGCCGATCCGCTCGCCGTCGGGGTCGTATACGTTGTAGCCTGCATAGCGGTCCTCGACCGCCGTATACCCGTCGCTGCGCGGTTCGCGATCCATCGCATAACCTCCTTGGTTAGGTCTTTGCACGTCGCGTGCCGCTTTCTGGAAGGCGGCACAACGCGGCTTATTGCCGCAAGTAGCGTCCCGCAAACCTTTTCTTGCAGGTCCTGTGTCGTGGCGCACAAGGGTGTCCACAACACATACGTTTTTTGTGTTCCAGGACACGACCGGCGCCCGTGGTGGAGCAAAGTCGCGCCAAGCTGCCACGCTTCCCGTCCGGGCTCGAGCCAGGACCGGTGGGACTCGGCACCACGCGCCCGAACCTTCGTTCTAAAGCGG
>Ga0126313_10001650_pt1 | contig 11935 bp, 11 predicted proteins | sample Plot105A_FD_89954 | JGI IMG/M metagenome (GOLD analysis project Ga0126313, IMG submission 89954) | Serpentine soil microbial communities from UC McLaughlin Reserve, CA, USA - Plot105A | ecosystem: Environmental > Terrestrial > Soil > Grasslands | place: USA: UC McLaughlin Reserve, Lake County...
AGGTTGCCTCGTAGGCGGACAGGTCGTGGAGGCGGAAGTCCGCCGAGACGTCCACAACGGCCATTCCCGCCTCGAGCAGGCGGGCGACGACCGGGGCGGCGGCGCCGTGGGGGTAGGCCACGAGCGCGGCATCGGCCTCCGGGGGACTGTCGGCATCGAGCTCGGTCAGCTCCACCGGAACGCGGTACCGGGGATACAGCCGATCCAGCCGTTCGCCCGCGTCACCTCGCGCCGTCGCCGCGGCCAGCTCCAGGCGCGGGTGGTGGTGAACGAGGTGGGCCGCGAGCGCGCCGGCGAATCCCGACGCGCCCGCGACGATGACCCGGGCGTCAGCCACGAAGCGACCCTCCGATCTGCGCGAGCGCGGACTCGATCGCCGCCCGTCGCTCGGCGACTTCGGAATCGGTCAGGGTGCGGTCGGGCGCCCGGAACTCCAGGCGCAGGGCCAAGCTCTTCTTGCCGGCTCCGATCTGCTCTCCGCGGTAGAGGTCGAACACGTTCGCGCTCCGAAGGAGCTCTCCCCCGCCCTCCATCACTGCGGCGCGCACCTCCGCGGCGGGCACCTCCTCGTCGACCACGATCGCCAGGTCCTGGTAGACGGCCGGATAGGTGGTGACGTCCTCGTATGTCTCGCGGCCGAACGGCGAGGCCGCGACAAGCTCCGCCAGTCCGATCTCGAAGGCGGTGGCCCCGTCCAGGTCCCACCCGCGGCACACGAGCGGGTGCACCTCCCCGATCCAGCCGGCATCCAGGCCGCCGATCGCGACCTTCGCGGAGCGCCCGGGGTGGAGGAACGGCTGCGACTCCGGCTCGAGCTCCACGCCGGTGTCGAAGTGGCCGGCGAGCGCCTCGAGTACGCCCTTCATCGCGAAGAAGTCGGCCTCGCGCGCCTCCGCGCCCCAGCTCGGCGGCGTGAGCGGCCCGGCGGCGAGCGCACCGATCCGCTGTGGCTCGAACGCCGGCGCGGGCCGCTCGCCCGCGAACTCCCCGCCGAGGACGCCCCCGGCCGGCGAGCTGCCCCGCGAGAGATATGCCCGGCCGGTCTCCGCGAGCGCCACGCGATCGGCGCCGCGCGCCAGGTTGTACCGGGCGGCGTCGAGCAGCGAGCCCAGCAGCGTCGTCCGCAGCTCGGAGTGGTCCAGAGACAGGGGGTTCGACACCCGGATCGGCGCGGACCGCACATCGCTCTCGCCCAAGCGCAGACGGTGCGGCATCTCCGGATCCGTGAGGCTCAGGCTCACGATCCCGTCGAAGCCCAGGTCCCGCATCACGTCCTCGGCGCGGCGGCGCAGCGCCTGCTCGCGAGTCAGCTGACCGCCCTCGGGCGCCTGCGGAAGCGTCGACGGCAGGTGCTCGTCATACCCGTGGATGCGGCCGACCTCCTCGATCAGGTCTGCCTCCCGGCTGACGTCGTAGTAGCGGTGGGCGGGAACCTCGGCCACGATGTCCTCGCCCTCGCCCTCGGTATCGAAGCCCAGCCGCTCGAGGTAGGTCACAGCGTCATCCGTCTCGATCAGCATCCCGAGGAGCGCCTCGGCCCGCCCCGCGCGCAGCCGGGGGCGCCGCGGCGCCGGCGGATCGGCCGCGACGTCGATCGTCCCGGGCACGAGCCGGGCGCCGCACACCTCGACCATGAGGCGCGAGGCGATCCGTTGCGCTCGGATCGCGAGCTCGGGGTGGAGCTGCTTCTCGAAGCGATTCGACGCCTCGGATCGCAGCCCCAGCTGGCGCGACGTGCGCAGGATGTTGACGCCGTTCCAGGTCGCGACCTCGAGCAGCACGCGCGTCGTTGCGTCCGAGACCTCCGAGTGCTCGCCCCCCATGATCCCGGCGATTCCGGAGGCGCCGTCGCGGTCGCACACGAGCACGGTCTCCGAGTCGAAGGTCCGCTCGACGCCGTCGAGCGTCGTCATCCGCTCGCCGTCGCGCGCGGTGCGGACGATGAGCCCACCGTCGGGCACCCGATCGAGGTCGAACGCGTGAAGCGGCTGCGCCGTCATCAGCATCACGTAGTTGGTGATGTCGACGACGTTGTTGATCGGCCGCTGCCCGGCGGCGAGCAGGCGCGCCTTGAGCCATAGCGGGGACGGTCCGATGGTGACATCCGTGAAGACGCGGGCCGTGAAGCGCGGGCAGAGCTCCGGCGCCTCGACGGTCACCGAGGCGTAATCGCTCGCCTCGCCGTCGCCGCTCGCCTCGGCGTCCTCCTCCCACGGAGCCTCGCTCAGCGGCGCCCCGGTGAACGCGTGAACCTCGCGGGCGACGCCGTAGACGCCGAGGCAGTCCACCCGGTTGGAGTTGACCTCGAGCTCCAGCACGGGCTCGGCGACCGGAAGGACCTCGGCGAGCGGCGTTCCCGGGTCGGCGTCGCCGTCCAGGACCACGATCCCGGCGGCGTCGTCGCCGAGCTCGAGCTCCGCCTCCGAGAGGATCATCCCGTCGGAGACGACGCCCCGGAGCTTCGCCTGGCCGAGCTTCTGCCCGCCCGGCATCGTGGCGCCGGGCAGCGCGACCGGCACGATCTGGCCGGCGGCGACGTTCGGCGCGCCGCAGACGATCGTGCGCTCGCCGTCACCCGCCTCGACCCGACACACGCTGAGGCGATCGGCGTTCGGATGCTGCTCGACCGACAGCACACGGCCAACTACGAAGCCATCCGTCGAGGGTGGCCCGACATGGCTGATCCGCTCAACCTCCGCGAACCGCGTGGCGAGCCGCTCGGCGAGCTCCTCGACCGACAGCCCCGGATCGCAGTACTCGGTGAGCCAGCTATGGGGGACCTTCATCGAAACTGCTCCAGGACGCGGACGTCGTTCTCGAAGAACTTGCGCAGGTCGGGGACGCCGTGCTTCAGCATCGCGATGCGCTCTATCCCCATGCCGAAGGCGAAGCCCTGAACCCGATCGGGGTCGTAGCCGTTGGCCTTGACGAACCCGAAGACGTTCGGGTCCACCATCCCGGAGCCCAGGATCTCGATCCAGCCCGTGCCCTTGCAGATGGAGTCCCGCGATCCGTCGGGTAGCTCGCCGGTGCCGCCGCAGCGGAAGCAGGAGACGTCGACCTCCACGCTGGGCTCGGTAAACGGAAAGAAGCCCGGGCGGAAGCGAGTGCGCCGTGCCGGCCCGAAGATCGCGCGCGCGAACTCATTCAGGGTGCCCTTGAGATCCGCCAGCGTGATCGTCTCCGAGACGGCTAGCCCCTCGACCTGGTGGAAGATCGGGCTGTGCGTGGCGTCGAAGGGATCTGAGCGGTAGCAGCGCCCCGGCACGACGATGAAGAGCGGCGGCTCGTGCGCCTCCATGGACCGGACCTGCATCGGCGACGTGTGGGTCCGCAGCACCACGTCCTCGAAACCGGGCGGTAGCGAGTCGCCAGCCACCTCCTCGCCAGGGAGGGTTGGCGCCGGCTCGAGGCGCAGCTCGGGGTCGAGCGTCGCCGGATCGACGTAGAACGTGTCCTGCGCCATCCGTGCCGCATGCCCGGGGGGGTGATTGAGCGCCGTGAAGTTGTAGTAGTCGAGCTCGACCTCGGGCCCCTCCATCACCCGGTAGCCGAGACCGCAGAAGACGTCCTCGATTTCGCGCAGGGTGCGGATCAGCAGGTTGCGCGAGCCCACCGTCACGGCCGGCGAGCCGGGCAGCGTGACGTCGATGGCGTCGGTGGCCAGGCCGCGCTCGAGCTCGCCGGCCTCGAGCTCGGTCCGTCGCTGTTCGAGCAGAGCCTCGAGCGCCTGCCGCACCGCGTTTGCCGCCTGCCCCACGGGGCCGCGCTGTTCCGCCGGGAGCTCGCCGATCCCGCGGAGGATCTGCGTCAGCTCGGCCTTTCGGCCCAGGAAGCGGACCCGGAGCTCCTCGAGCTCTTCGGCACCGGGGGCCGACCCAATCGCGGCCTCGGCCTGGGCACGCAGCTCGTCAATTTTCGCCTGGACGTCAGAGTCCATCCGGAAACTCCGGGCGCGGTCCGGTGCCGCCAGGCGTACGCGGGGGGTTTTCGGAGGGACTCTTAGCCACGGCGGGCCATCCTATTCGCGACGTCATACAGGGCCATTGCGGCTGCAGCCGCCACGTTGAGCGACTCGGGTCCGTCAGGGCGCATCGGGATTCGCGCGTTCGTGTCGACCTCCCGGCCGGCGGGAAGCCCCTCCCGCTCACCGCCGAGGCAGAGCACGACCGGCGGCTCCAGCCGGACCTCACGCAGGTCCACCCCCGCATGAACGTCCAGCCCCAACCTGAAGCCGTCGAGCGAATCCAGCTCGGCCCGCGACGGCGGACGCGCGAACACCGATCCCATGCTCGCCCGTACCGCCTTCGGCGAGTAGGGATCGGCGCATCCCGGCCCCAGCACGACCGGGCCATCGCTCAGCGCGTGGGCCGTGCGAATGATCGTGCCGACGTTGCCGGGATCACCGACGGCGTGCAGGTACGCCTGAATGTCTCCTCCAGGCTCCGCCCAGTGCTCTCGGTACACGCCGATGATCCGAGTGCCCGAACCGAGCTCGCTCACGCCGTCGAGGAGCGCCGGCTCGACGTCACGTCCGGCGACCAGCACGAACTCCGCCTCGACGCCCGCGGCCTCGGCGGCTCCGACCAGATCCTCGCCCTCGGCCACGAACAGGCCCTCGCGCTCGCGGTGCTTTCGCGCCTGGAGCCTTCGGATGAGCTTGAGCTTTTCGTTGTGGGGGCTGGTGATCATGGAACGAAAAAGGGCGGCCCGCATCTCGCAAGCCGCCCGGGAAGTAGTCGATGGAGCCGTCCCGCCTAAGCTGCGGTGGCCTCCCGGGCTAGCTCGGCAAATCGGCGGAACGCCTCAGGATCATGCACCGCGACGTCGGCGAGCATCTTGCGGTTGACCTCGACGCCGGCCTCGTTGAGGCCGTGGATGAGCTGCGAGTAGCTCATGCCCTCGCGCCGCGCCGCCGCGTTGATGCGGATGATCCAAAGGCGCCGGAAGTCGCGCTTTCTGTTGCGCCGGTCGCGGTAGGCGTACTGGCCGGACCGCATGACCTGCTCGTGGGCGAGCCTGTAGCTCGAGTGCTTGCGCCCCCAATAGCCCTTGGCCTCCTTGAGGACCTTCTTCTTGCGCCGCTTGCGGGCGACGGCGTTGGTCGCGCGGGCCATGGACTACTCGCCCTTCCCAGCCAGCAGCGTGCGGACGCGCTTCTTGTCCTGGGGCTTGACCTGCGTCGGCATCGACATGCGCCGCTTCCGCTTGGGCGACTTCTTCTCCAGGATGTGGCTGGAGTACGCGCGGCGGCCGCGGAGCTTGCCGGATCCGGTCTTGCGGAAGCGCTTCTTCGCGCCCGAATGTGTCTTCATCTTCGGCACGGGAACGGCCTATTGAAGCAGACGTCCGGGTGCCGCAGGCTAGGCGGCCGAGCGCTCGGCGTTGCCCTCGCTCGCCTTGGTGCGAGCGGGCGCCAGCAGCATGCTCATGTTGCGGCCCTCCTGCAGGGGCTCCTGCTCGATGACCGCGAGGTCCTCGATGTCCTCGTACAGCCGGCGGAGCAGCGTGCGACCGCGCTCGGGGTGGGCCTGCTCGCGGCCGCGGAACATGATCGTGACCTTGACCTTGTCCTGGTTGCGAAGGAAGCGCTCGACGTGACCCTTCTTGGTCTCGTAGTCGTGGGTCGCGATCTTCGGGCGCAGCTTGATCTCACGGACGTTGATCTGCTGCTGGTGCTTTCGGGCCGCTTTTGCCTTCTGCTCCTGCTCGTACCGGTACTTGGAGTAGTCGAGCAGGCGGGCGACGGGCGGTCGCGCGTCGGGCGCGACCTCGACGAGGTCGAGGTCCTTCTCGGTGGCCTGCTGCAGCGCCTGGTCGGTGGGAATGATCCCCACCTGGTTTCCCTCCTCGTCGATGAGCCTGACCTCGGGCACGCGGATCCGCTCGTTGATCCGCGTCGGGTCACGCTCGGGAGGCGACCGGTCGAAGCGCGGGTTCGCCACTAGAACTGGATGAGCAGGCGCGTCAAGCTAGCGGTGGCGAGACGGGATCGGGAGAACGAGACGTAACAGCAGAGGGCACGGGCGCTCAGCGGCGGCGCGTGGTGTGGGTGCCCTTCATCGCGGGCCAGTATAGACGCCTATCGCTCCGAGACCTCGCGATTCACGCGCGCGGCGAAGTCGGCTACCGGTTCCGCACCTAGATCGCCCTCGGTGTGCGAGCGGACCGAGACGGCGCCATCGGATTCCTCGCGGTCGCCTACGACCAGCATGTACGGCGCCTTCGAAACCTCGGCGTCACGAATCTTCTTGCCCACCGACTCGGAGCGATCGTCGACCCGGCAGCGGACGTCCCCTTCCCGGAGCCGGCCGGCGACCTCGGCGGCGTAGGAGTTGTGGCGGTCGGCGACCGGAAGGATCGCGGCCTGAACCGGCGCGAGCCAGGTTGGGAACCGGCCCGCGTAATGCTCGATGAGGATCCCCACGAAGCGCTCGAGTGAGCCGAGCAGCGCGCGGTGAATCATCACCGGCCGGTGCTCGGCGTTGTCCTCGCCCTGATAGGTGAGGTCGAATCGGTCGGGCATCTGGAAGTCGATCTGGCAGGTACCGCACTGCCACGAGCGCTCGAGGGCGTCGGTGATGTGGAAGTCGATCTTGGGCCCGTAGAACGTCCCCTCCCCCGGGCTCACCTCGTAGTCGCGGCCCTGGCGCTCGAGCGCCTCGCGCAGAGCCGCCTCGGCGCGCTCCCATTGCTCGTCGGTGCCGATGGACTTGTCGGGTCGCGTGGAGAGCTCGACCCGCACGTCGTCGAACCCGAACCGCGAGTACAGCCGGTCGATCGCCGAGCAGATCGCGTCGACCTCGTCGGGGATCTGGTCGAGCGTGCAGTAGACGTGCGCGTCGTCCTGCGTGAACGCGCGAACGCGGAGCAGGCCGTGGAGCACGCCCTCGCGCTCGTTTCGCGAGACGAGCCCGAACTCGGCGAGCCGCATGGGCAGGTCCCGATAGGAGCGGCGATCCGACGCGTACACGAGGCAGGCGCCCGGGCAGTTCATGGGCTTCAGCGCGAAGCGCCTGTCCTCCACGTCGGTGAAGAACATGTTCTCCGCGTAGTTGTCCCAGTGCCCCGAGCGATGCCACAGCTCCTCGTCCAGGATCTGCGGCGTCTTGATCTCCTCGTAGCCGCCAGCGACGAGGTGCTTGCGGACCTCGCGCGCAACCAGGTCCAACAGCACGGTCCCCTGCGGGAGCCAGAAGGGCATGCCGGGCGCCTCGGGAAGCAGGGTGAACAGGTCGAGTTGGGGGCCGAGGCGGCGGTGGTCCCGCGCCCGCGCCTGCTCCAGGCGCTCGAGATGCTCCTCGAGCTCCTTGTGCGAGAAGAAAGCGGTGCCGTAGATGCGGGTGAGCATCTGCCGGTTCTCGTCGCCGCGCCAGTAGGCACCGGCGACCGAGCTCAGCTTGAAGGCCTTGATGCGTCCGGTCGATGGCCCATGAGGCCCGCGGCAAAGGTCCACGAACGGCCCGTTGCGGTAGAGCGAGACGGTCTCGGTGCCCTCATCGCGGATCAGGTCCTCGATCAGCTCGACCTTGTAGGGCTGGTCCTCGGACTTGAAGCGCTCGATCGCCTCTGAGACCTCGAGCTCGTTGCGCTCGAACGGCTCGTCGGCCTCGACGTGGGCCGCCATGCGCTCCTCAATCTTCTCCAGATCGGACTCGGATGGACGAAAGTCATCCGGGAACTCGAAGTCGTAGTAGAAGCCGTCGGCGATCGGCGGTCCGATCGACACCTTCGTCCCGGGCCACAGGTCGATGACCGCCGTGGCCAGGACGTGCGCCGCGTCGTGGCGGAGCACCTCGAGCGCATCCGGGCGCCCCGGCGTGACGATCTCGACGCTCTCACCGTCCTCGAGCGGGGCGCCGAGGTCACGGATCTCACCATTCACTCGCACGGCCAGAGCGTCCTTCGCCAGCCGCGGGCCGATCGCGGCGGCAGCGTCAGCACCGGTCGCCCCATCGGAGAGCTCGAGCGGCGACCCGTCGGGCAGCTTTACGGTGATCGAAGCCATGCGCGGGCCATGCTACCCGCGCCCAAATCCCCAGCGATGGATGGATTCCCGCACCATAGGTGCGGTTTTTCGACCATCGCCGGCGGAGTGGGCTAATCGCCCGCGGGGTTCGCGCGGCCGCCGGTGGCGATCAGGGGGCACGGGCCGTCCTCCGTGGGCGCCGGGTGGCGCGCCCAGAGCACGTAGGGGGGCGCCCGGCGCTCCAGTTCTAAGCCCGCGAAGGGCGGGGTCTCCTGACTGCCCGTAACCACGTGCGCGATCCCGGGCGGCACGGGCCCTCCCTCATTGCCCTCCGCCTGAACGCACACCCGCCCCCCGCGAAGCTCCCAGACCACGTAGTCGCGTCCGTGTTCGTCATCGAGCAACTGCTCGGAGGCGAGGACCAGCGTCGATCCCTGCCGAAGCTCCGGGCGCAGCCCGGTCAGCGCCGGCGAATAGCTCGCGGGGCCAACTGGCCCGTTTACGAGCGCCAATACGGTGCATGTTGCCGCCGCGGCGCAGAACGCGGCGGCGAGCAACGTGCCAATCGCCGACTGCCAGCGCAGGAAGACCCCGCTCGCCCCGGTGCGGGTTCGGCCGACCGCCCCCCGGACCGTTCCCAGCTCGACGATCTGCTGCGGCGAGACCAAAGCGCGGACCGCTATCAGCATCGCGAGCGGCGAGGCGATAACCGTCGCCTTCGCCGCCTGGTACGGAGTCCCGGCGAAATGCGCATACGCATAGAGCGCCACCGCCACCGTGAGCGCGGACGGAACCGCCCACTCGCGCCTCCGAAGCCACCACGCGAGCCCGTAGGCGAGCGCGGCCAGGCCGAGCAACTCCCCGACGTAATAGCCGACCGCGGGCATCTCGCCGTCGCCCGGGTCGAGGCGAAAATCGCCGGACGGCCAAATGCCAAGCGCCTCGAGCGGCGAGATCGGGTTGAAGAGGTTCCCGAGACCGGCGCCGGGTGGATTGAAGGTCTCGAAGCTCGCGAAGTCCGCCATGCGGCCGACCTCCGGCGCGGCTGCGACCGCAAGGAGCGCCACCGCCGCGGCGGCAGGGGGCGCAGCGGCGCTCACCATCGCAGCAACGGACCGTCCCGAAAGCCGCCGAGCGGCCACGAGCTCAGCGATCGCCCACAGCCCGGCCGCTCCCGCAAGCCACAACAGGCCCGGGAAGCTGTAGGCGTAGACGCTCCCGATCGCGAGAACCGCGAGTGGCGTCGCGCCGAGCCACCTCCGGGCCCCGGAACCCGCGAGCGATCCGCGCGCCAGCTGGTGCAGGGCGATCGCGAAGACAAGGACGAAGAGCGCCTGCGTCGTCTCCTTGAACGCGCCCTGGATCAGGTACGAGGCGACCAGGTACGGCAGTCCGACCAGCAGCGCACCCAGCGCGCGCCGCCACGGGGCGAGCCTTCGCAAGAGTTCGAGGGGCGCAGCGACCGCGCTCACGGCGATCGCGAGCGTTAAGCCGTCGAATGCCTGGACGAGGCCGGCCCCGGTCGCCTTGGACGCCGCCACGGCGACCGCGTGCGGACCGAGGGGGTAGCCCTGTGCCACAAGCCTCGACGACTCGCCGTGCGCCAGCCGGTCCGCGACGAACAGATGCTGGGACATGTCGGGGTTGAGCCCGGTGCCGAGGATCCCGAATCGACGCTCGACGATGAACGGAAGCGACGCGAGCACCAGCGCCGCTACCAGGGCCGGCGCCCCACCCAGCAGCGCGGGGCCGGCGCCTGGAACCCGTCCCCAAATGACGGCGAGCGCCGCGACGACCAGAAGGCCGATCGCGATCGCCGCCCCGGCCCCGTCGCCCGGCAGCCGCACGGTCGCCCACCCGACGGCGGTAATGCCGGCAAGACCGACCGCGGGAGCGAGCCACGACCAGCTCCGCCGCCCGCAGATGCAAAAAACCGCCTGCCCGACGCAGCCCGCGGCAAGCAGGATGGCCGTGAAGGAGCCGTAGGTCGCGAGCATTGGCCGGCGAGCATAGAACCAGCACCAGAGGCGGTTTCGATGTTGCACGGCGCGGGTACCGGAGGCCAGTTACTTGGCACTCCCACCGAACGGCGGACATAATGTCGCTGCGATGAGCTCTGGATCCGGCCCTCCGAAGCAGAAGGGATCAGAGCCGGAGTTCCGGATGGTCCTCCCGAGCCGCGCCGAGAACGTCGCCGTCGTGCGGCAGGCGCTCGCGGGGGCGATCGAGGTTCTGGGGCTGAATGAGTCCCGCCTCCTCGATATCAACACCGCGGTCAGCGAGGCGTGCAACAACGTGGTCGTACACGCGTATGAGGGCGGCGAGGGGCCGCTCGAGATCTACCTCTGCGTGCAGGACTCCGAGCTCGAGGTGGTTGTCGAGGATGATGGCGTCGGCATCCGCCCACGCGCCCCCGAGCCGGGCCTGGAGGTCCAGGGCCTGGGGCTGTCTCTCATCCAGACTCTGAGTGACCGGGTCGAGTTCCTTGGCGGGATCAGCCAGGGGACCGAGGTCAGGATGGCGTTCTCGCTCAACGGCGAGAGCGAGTCATGGGCCCGAGAGAAGGCGGCGGCGACCGAAGTGCGCGAACCTCCCGGCGAGCTCGTCATCGGCGTCACCGCGGGGCCGCTCGCGGCGCCGGTACTAGGCCGCGTGATCGCGATGCTGGCCGCGCGGGCCGACTTCTCGCTCGAGGGCATCTCCGAAGCCCAGCTCGTAACGGACTCGCTGGCGGCCAACGTGCCGCGGGTCATCGTCGGCAGCAAGATCCAGCTCGGCATCGACATGCCGCCCGACGAGCTAGTGGTTCGCGTCGGACCGCTCCAGGAGGGCGGAGCCCACAAGATCATGGACGCGACACCGCTCGCGGAGCTTCCGCCCGTCCTCGAGCGGCTCACCAAGGAGCACAGGGTCGAGGGCTCGCCAGATGGCGAGATCCTTTCCCTCACAATCGTGAACCCCCACTGAGGGGTCTACGGGCTCGTCAGACCGAATCGGGGTCGTCGACGAGGTCGAGGCGCTGGTCGAGCTGCGTGACGCTGAACACCCGCTCGACAGCCGCCGGCCCGCGTACGACGACGAAGCGCCTGCCGGCGGAGCGCGCGCGCTCATCTGCGGCGATCACCGCCCGCAGTCCGGTGGAGTCGATGAACTCCACCCGCCGCAGGTCGAGGACGAGGGTGCCCGGCGTATCGCCCTCCACCTCGGCAAGGCCCTCCTCGAATCGCGGCGTGCTCGCGATGTCCAGCTCGCCGACCAGGGCCAGCCTGGTCTGGTCGCCGTGGCGCTCGGTGATGACCTCAAGGGGGGACATTGAAAGACGCGGCACAATACAACGGCGCGCGGCTCAGTCTTCGGCCAGCACTGCCTCGATCGCGGAGTCGAGCGACTCGAAGACGGGAATCGTCTTGTCGATCGCCGTCAGCTCTAAGAGCTTTCTCACCTCACCGCCCACTGAGACCACCGCAACGTTCGACTCCCCGTTCTGCGCCGGCTTCGCCCCATGTAGGAGCGTTGCAAGCCCGGTCGAGTCGACGAAATCGCAGCGCGACAGGTCGATGATGAGCGGACGGTCGCGGTCGCGCGCAGCCTCGCTCAGGATCTCTCGGACCTTCGGGCTGGTCGCGATATCGAGCTCGCCGGCGATCGTGATCACCCACGCGCCCCGTACGACATCCTCCTTGGCGTCGAAAGGCTTTTGATTCATTCGATCCTCATCCCCCATCCTCGGGAGGTGCCGTTGGTGTCGTCTGGGTGCGCCCTGCCACCTCGTCACGAGAATCGAGTGCCGGAACTGAGCCTGACGCAAGCCCAGTGTGATCCTAACCGCAATCGAGGTCCGGCCGCTCAATCGAGGCGAAGAAGCGAAGCACGGAGACTATGGGCGCTACTGGGCTCCAGGGAGGCCGAAGGCCGACCGGTGTGAGAGCCTGTGAACCGAAGCACGGAGACTATGGGCGCTGCGAC
>Ga0126313_10001651_pt1 | contig 11934 bp, 8 predicted proteins | sample Plot105A_FD_89954 | JGI IMG/M metagenome (GOLD analysis project Ga0126313, IMG submission 89954) | Serpentine soil microbial communities from UC McLaughlin Reserve, CA, USA - Plot105A | ecosystem: Environmental > Terrestrial > Soil > Grasslands | place: USA: UC McLaughlin Reserve, Lake County...
CCACGCCGACCTGGTGCGGGCGCTGCGGCGCCACCGGCCCGGCCCCGGGCTCGAGGTCGGCCGGCGCCGGCTGCTCGCCGACCTTCGCCGGCAGCTGGAGTCCGGCGCCGGGCCGTCCACCGCCGAGCCGTTCGGCTCGGCGGTGAACGGGACCCAGTTCGACGCGGCCACCCGCACCTTCGGGTACGCGGCCACGGCCCGCCTGTACCGGCGCCTCACCGGCGACCGCGCCTACGACGCCTTCGGGACCGCCCAGCGCAACTGGGCCCTTGGCGCCAACGCCTGGGGCACCACCTTCGTGATCGGCGAGGGCACCGTCTTCCCCCACTGCCCCCAGCATCAGGTGGCCAACCTGGCCGGGAGCCTCACCGGCGGCCGCCGGGTGCTGGTCGGGGCGGTGGTCAACGGCCCCAACGGAGCGGAGAACTTCGAGGACATCGGCATCCCCGACGGGGCCCGGGCCTGCCCGGTCGACGGCCGCAACCGCTTCGCCGCGTTCGACCGCCCCGACGCGCGCTTCCTCGACGACGTCCGCGCCTGGCCCAGCGTCGAGCCGGCGATCGACTTCACCTCCACCGGCATGCTCGCCTTCGCCCTGGCCGCCGGCCACTGACCATCGCCGCGGTTGCGGCCGGCCTGGACCCGCCTTGAACCCGGTGCGGCGGAGGTGTAGTCTTCGAACCCATGTTCGAAGGGGAGCCCGGTGGGGAGGGTGAACCTGTGGTGGCCAGGTCGTTGCTCGGGGCGCTGATCGCCCTCCTACTGCTGCTCGCCGTCGCCTCGCCGGCCCAGGCCGACGTCGCCGCGGCCGCCTCCGGCGCCTGGTCCGACCCCGGGACCTGGGGTGGGAGCGTCCCCGGTCCCCAGGACGAGGTGACCATCGCCGGCGGGCGGACGATCACCGTGGACCGCGACGCCCGGGCCCGGAGCGTGCACGTCGCCGACGGCGGCACGCTCGCCTTCGCCGAGGACCGCTCGGCCACCCTGGAGCTGCACGGCAACCTGGTGGTCGAGGGCACCCTGGAGATGGTGGCGCCCGACCCAAAGGTCCACCAGACGGTCCGCTTCGTCGGCATCGACGAGGGCGCGGTCCGGGGCGGCGGCCACGAGGTGCTCGACTCCGACGTCGGCCTCTGGGCCCACCACCACGGCCGGCTCGACATCCGCGGAGCGGCCAAGACCAGCTGGACCCGCACCACCGGGGCCAGGGTGGGCGACCGCCGGCTCACCCTGGAGGCGCCGCCCGTCGGCTGGCAGGCCGGCGACGAGCTGGTGGTGGTGCCCTCCCTGCCCCCGACCAGCGACAACTTCTCCGAGGCGTTCGACCAGGCCAGGCTGCGGTCGGTGTCGGGCGCCCAGGTGACCCTGGACGGGCCGCTCACCTACGACCACCCCAGCGCCGGCGGGTTCCACCCCGAGGTCCTCAACCTGACCCGCAACGTGCGCATCGGCGGCACCCCCGACGGCCACGCCCATCTGATGAGCATGGCCGCCCACAAGCAGACCATCGACTACGCCGAGCTCCGCTACGTCGGCGTGCCCGGCAAGCAGGGCCGCTACGGCATCCACTTCCACGAGGTCGGCGACGGCAGCCGGGGCTCCCAGGTGGTCGGCACGGTCGTCCGCGACGCCGGCAACCACGCCTTCGTCGCCCACGCCAGCAACGGCGTCCAGTTCCGCCAGACCATCAGCTACAACACCGAAGGCGACGCCTACTGGTGGGACCCGGGTCCGGACTCGAACGACGTCCTCTACGACTGGGCGGTGGCCGCCAGGGTGACGGCGCCCGAGGACGCCGATGCGGCGACGCGGTTCCGGCTGACGGGCTTCCGGCTGATGCAGGGACACGGCGATGGGGTCAGGAACTCCGTCGCGGTGGGGGTGCAGGGCGAGGTCTCCTCGGCGGGCTTCCACTGGCCCGAGGAGGTCAACAGCCGCGGGGACTGGACGTTCGAGGGGAATGTCAGCCACAACAACCTGCTCAACGGCGCGTTCGTGTGGCAGAACGACTCGCTGCACCACGACATCGTGAACTCGGTCTTCTACCAGAACGGTGAGTACGGCTTCGACCACGGGGCCTACCTGAACACCTACCACTTCAGCGGCGTCACCCTCTACGGCAACGGCCAGGCCGGCCTCAACCTGCGCGCCGGCTCGCGCGCCGGCTCGCCCGCCGGCCGCGGACTCCGCTTCGACGACCTGCTGTTCGACGGCGCCGGCGTCTCCGAGCACGGCGTCGTGGCCGACGACCACACCCTGCCGCCGGAGAGCGGCGCGACCATCTTCCGCCGCACCGAGCTGCGCGGCTCGACCGGCACCGAGGTCAGCATGGGCTCGACCGAGGTGCCCTACGCGATCGACTTCACCGACTCCAACGTCGGCACCTACGACGTGTCGGGCGGCGGCAACCGCCTCGCGGTCAACGGCGACCGGCGCTCCGGGTCGGGCCGGGTCGCGGCCGCGGTCGAGCTCGACCAGCCTGGCGCCCCGCCGCTGGCCCCCGTCCCCGCCCCGGGCGGCCAGCCGGCCACCCCGGCCGGCGGGCACAGCCACGGGGCGGCGGCCGCCGGGCCGTCCGGGTCGCCCACGACCACCACCCATCAGCACGGCGTCTCGGCGGTGGACGCCGCCCAACCGGAGCCCGAGGGCCACCACCACGGCGAGGGGCTCTTCGGCCTGACGATCCCGCTGCTGGACGAGCCCCTTGACGCCAAGCACGCCATCGGGTTCGCCGTGCTGGCCGTGCTGATCCCGCTGCTGTGCTACGCCAGCGTCCGCGTCGACCGCCGCTACCAGCGCCGCATGCAGCAGCTGCGCGCCGAGCGGGCCAGCCGCCTCGCGCAGCCGCCGCCGCCGCCCCCGCCGGGGCCCCCCTCCACCTACGGCGACGGCGTGGACGAGTGGTGGCGTCAGTCGGCGTCGCGCTGGAGGTCGGACACCCCCTCCTGGCCGTAGTAGCGCAGCGACGAGTAGCCGTAGTCGGCCAGCAGCCCGACCAGATGGTCGGCGCGGTCCTTGGTCGGGGCGACCAGCCACATGGCGGCCCCGCCGACCCGGGCGTTGTCCAGGAAGCGCCGCTTGGCGTCGGGGTCGGCGACCAGGGCGGCCACGGCCCTGGCCAGCAGCGAGCGTTCCTGCTGCAACCGGGACAGGTTGCGCTGCAGCTCCTCGGACTCGTACAGCCGGAGCTCCTCGGCCGGGACCTGGCGCCCCAGCAGGCCCTGCTCGGCACGCCGCGCCTCGGCGGGGTCCCGGAACAGCACCACCAGAAAGCCATGGGACGTGAGGTACCAGGGGCGCAGGGTTCCTTCGGCCGGCTGCTCCAGCGGCCAGTCGGGTGGCTCGGTCACGACGATCACCTCAGGGCAACGGGAGAGGAGTCCCTCGCCCGCACCTGTACCACGTGGGCCACCGGCTGACCAATCACCAGGCGAGCTCCACCCCATGAGCGGCTGGGCGGCGGCGGCCACCCCGACGGGCCGGCCGGCGGGCAGATCCCCGTGCGGGTGCGCATCGTCGCCGTCGGCGACGCCTTCACCGCCATGATCTCCCCCCGCCCCCACGCCCCGCGGCCGACCGTCCCCGAGGCCGTGGCCGAGCTGCGCCGCGGCGGCGCTCGCTCAGCACCAGCAGCGTCCCGCCGAGCAGGCCCACGTTCTTGAAGAAGTGGATGCGCTGCTGGCGTCGCATGGCCGGGTCCTCGACCTTCCAGTAGGGATGGCCGGCCAGGGTGGTCGGGACCAGCGTGCCGGCCAGCACCGCCGCCGCCAGCCGCGGCCGCACCCCGAGGGCCAGGGCCACGCCGGCGCCCAGCATGGCGGCGCCGTTGGCCCGGACGGCCAGCTCGGGGTCGAGGGGAACGCCGATCTCGGCCGCCTTCGGCGCCCGCGGCCCGGGGTCGAAGACCGCGTCGGCGCCCCCGGTGATGAACATGGCGGCCAGCGCGACCCGCCCGGCCGCCCGAACCGGTCCCCGAACCGCCTCCATGACGCTCCTCCCGTGGATGCCTGCCCCGCCGCGGGGTAACCCCGACCCCGGTCCCGGTAACCATACTGGCGATGGCGACCACCAGGATGCGGAGGCGGCCGGGGCCACTGGCCGCGTTGCTGGCGGCCGAGGTCGTCTCGACCACCGGCTCACAGATGACGCTGCTCGCGCTGCCCTGGTTCGTGCTCGTCACCACCGGCTCGCCGGCCCGGATGGGCGTGGCCGTGGCCGCCGACCTGCTCCCCATGGTGGTGCTGGCCATCCCCGGCTGGCCTATGCCCGCCGCGGACAGGACCCACGGGTGGCCGGCCTGGCCAACGGGATCCGGGTCCCGCCCTGCGGGCCGTGACCCTGCTGCGGATCCCGCCCGGCCTGCGGGTCCAGGCCATGTCCGCCGAGTCGACCCTGTCGACGGCCGCCGACCTGCTCGCCCTCGCCCTGGCCGGCCCGGCGCTGGAGACCCCGGGCCCCTGCGCAGGTCGACGGCGAACCCGGCGCCGGTCAGGTGGTCGGCCAAGGCGGCGGGGACCTCGGCGGCCTCTGGCGGGAGGAGTACGGTGGTGACCTGGACGACGGCGAAGCGGAACGCCGGGGGGTCGGAGTGGAGCTTGACCGTTCCATGCGCGACGGGTGCATCGTGGTCGCCCTCACCGGCCCGATCAACCTGTTCACGGCCCCGCGGATCCAGCGGGCGCTGCTGAAGGACCTCGCCGAGCGGCCCTATGGGATCGTCTGCGACCTGACCGCCGTGGACTCCATCGACCCGGTGTGCGCGGCCGTGTTCTCGGCCGTGGCCAACCATCCCTCCAGCGACTGGCCGGCGACCAGCTTCCTGCTGTGCGGCGCCCGGCCGGGGGTGGCCAAGGTGCTGGAACGGGTCGCCGTGCCCAACTTCCTGCCGCTGTACACCACCGTCGAGGAGGCGCTGGACAAGGTCGCCGCCCGGCCGCCCTACCTGCGCGACGAGCTCTCCCTGGCCCCGACGGCGACCGCCCCGGCCGCGGCCCGGCTCTACGTCCACGACGTGCTCCAGTACTGGCGGCTCGCCCTGCCCGACCACGACGTCATCGACCGGGCCGAGCTGCTCGCCGACGAGCTGGTCACCAACGCGGTCGTGCACGCCCGGACCCCGCTGCGGCTGCGGCTGGAGCTGCGCGGCGACCTCCTCCACATCGCCGTCCACGACGGCAGCCCGCGCCCGCTACGCCTGGTCCCGCACGACCCCGAGGGCGAGACCGGTCGCGGCCTGCACCTGGTCGAGACGCTGGCCTCGGCCTGGGGGGTCTACCGCCGACCCGACTACGGCAAGGTCGTCTGGTGCAGCCTGCGCCTGTGGCGGCACCCGGCGGCGGGCCCCGCCTCCGGTCCGCAGCCGGACCATCAGGACCGGTCGCTCAGGCGTCGGCCAGCAGGCGCGCCCGCTGCTCCTCGACGTCGAAGTCGGCCTTGGGCCAGGTGAGCTTCATGTCCTCGAGCTGCTCGACCAGCAGGCTGGCGATCGCCCAGTTGCGGTACCACTTGCGGGCGGCCGGGACCCGGTACCAGGGCGCCAGGTCGCCGTTGCAGCGCTCCAGGGCGGCCTCGTAGGCCTCCTGGTAGTCGGCCCAGAAGGCCCGCTCGTCGACGTCGCGCGGGTTGAACTTCCACTGCTTGGCCGGGTCGTCCAGCCGGGCCAGCAGCCGCCGGCGCTGCTCCTCCTTGGAGATGTGCAGGAACACCTTGACCACGCGGACGTCGCGCTCGACCAGCTGGGCCTCGAACCGGTTGATGCTGGCGTAGCGCCGGCTCCAGGTCGCCCTCGGGACCACGTTGTGCACCCGCGCGACCAGCACGTCCTCATAGTGGGAGCGGTCGAACACCCCCAGCCTGCCCGGCCCGGGCAGCCGCCGGCGGATCCGCCACAGGAAGTCGTGGGCCAGCTCCTCACGCGTCGGCGCCTTGAACGAGGCGATCTCGCAGCCCTGGGGGTCGACCTGGCCGATGACGTGGCGGACCACGCCGCCCTTGCCCGAGGTGTCCATGCCCTGGAGGATCAGCAGCACGCTCCGCGACCCGCCCTTGACTCCCTCGGCGTACAGCTGCTCCTGGAGGTCGGACAGGCGCGCGCCGAGGTCGGCCAGGGCGGCCTTGCCGGCCGCCTTGCCGCCGTCGAAGCCCGGGGTGGCACGGGTGTCCAGCGCGCTCAGGTCGACCGGCCCGGCGGGGACCCGCAGCAGGTCCGAGACCTGGGCGGCCGGCTTGGAGCTCTTGGCCATGGGATGCCTTTCCAGCGGGGACTCGAGCCGGCATCGTCGCACCTCGGCCGGGCGCGCGCACGCCACCGGGCGCGCCCGTCTCCGGGCTTGGAGGACCTGGCCGCGGTCGTCTTCGAGGCCACCCAGGAGCTGGCGCGGGGAAGTGTCAGCGACCCGATTGGCAGGGGGGCCGGGGCCGGGCATCATCGTGGCCACGAGACGACCGCCGGAGGCTGCCATGACGAAGCGGAGGGACCCTTCCGCCAGCCAGGAGGACGACGGCCCCAAGCTGATCTCCCTCCAGGACAAGCACGACGCCGACCGGCTGCTGCAGCGGGCGTACGCGGCCGGCGAGATCGACACCGAGGAGTTCAAGCGCCGCCGCGGCCGCGTCTATGCGGCCGTGACCCCGCGTGAGCTGTGGAAGGCGACCGGCCACCGGGCCGGGTCGCGGGAGCGGGCCGACAAGGCCGACCTCTGGCGCTCGCTGCGCCTGCAGCTGGCCATCGTGGCCTTCGCCGCCGTCATCATGATGTTCGTGCTGCTCGGGACCATCCTCAACAACCAGGGCGGGACCAGGAACACGCCCGTGTTCCCCTGGGAGTGGGGCAAGGACCAGCCCAAGGACCAGCCGGCCCAGCCTTGACTTTGATAGTGGCGCTATTAACATAGCGTCACTATGGTAAAGCGGCGGCTCACACGGGCCGAGCGCAGCGCCCAGACCCGGGCCGAGCTGATGGCCTCGGCCCGGCAGCTGTTCCTGCGCCGCGGCTTCCACGCCGCCTCCCTGGAGCAGGTGGCCGAGGAGGCCGGCTTCACCATCGGCGCCGTCTACTCCCGCTTCGGCAGCAAGGCCGACCTGTTCCTGGCCATCCTGGACGACCACATCGACCAGCTCGTCGCCCAGGTGGCCCGGGTGGCCGGCCTCGACCAGCCCCTCGGCGACCGCGCCGAGCTGCTGGCCGGCCGGCGCATGGGCCTGCTGGAGCGGGAGCGGGACTGGTTCCCGCTGGTGCTGGAGTTCTGGTCGCACGCGGCCCGCGACGAGCGCCTGCGGCGCGAGCTCGGCGCCCGCCACGAGCGGCTGGTCGCGGCCTACGCCGGCCTCATCGAGGCCGACTACGCCCGCCTCGGCCTGCCCCTCCCGCTGGCCCCGGAGGTGCTGGCCAGGGCGGTGGTGGCCATGGGCAACGGCGTGGCCCTGGAGCGGCTGGCCGACCCCGCCCGGGTGCCCGAGGACCTGCTGTCGACCATGGCCATCTCCTTCCTGCGAGGCGTCGCCGCCGACGGTCCGGCGGCGGAACGGAGGTCCTGACATGACCACCACCGACCAGGCCAAGCGATTCGCCGACATCGCCGGGGCGCTACGCTCGGCCCGCGAGCTCATCGCCCACGACGGCTGGACCGCCGAGGAACTGGCGGCCCACCAGCGCCGCCGGCTGGAGCGGCTGGTGCGGCACGCCACGGCCAGCTCCCGGTTCTACCGCGAGCGCTACGGCGGCCTCGACCCCGGCGACCCGGTCGAGCTCCGGCGGCTGCCGGCCATCGACAAGGCCACGGTGATGGAACGCTTCGACGACCTGGTCTGTGACCAACGGCTCACCCTGGGCGCGGTCGAGGCCCACCTGGACGGCCTGACCCGCGACGAGCTGCTGCTCGGCCGCTACCGGGCCATGGCCACCGGCGGCAGCACCGGCCGCAAGGGGGTGTTCGTGGCCGACCGGGCCGAGTGGCGCCAGTACCTGGCCGGCTTCTTCCGCTGGAACCACTACGTCGGGCTGGCCCCGCGGCTGCCCCGACGGCGGCGGATCGCCTCCATCGCCGCCGCCCGGCCGCTGCACATGACCTACCGGATGGCGGCCAGCATCGACGTCGGCCTGTACCGGGTGCTGCGGCTGGAGGCGGCCACCCCGCCGGCCGACATGGTCGAGGCCCTGAACCGCTACCAGCCCGAGTTCGTCTACGCCTACGGGTCGGTGCTCGGGCTGCTGGCGGCCGAGCAGCTCGACGGCCGGCTGCGGATCGCCCCGGCGGTCATCGCCAGCTCCGGCGAGACCCACACCGACGAGCTCCGCCAGGCCATCCGGGCCGCCTGGGAGACCAGCTCCTTCGAGACGTACGCCATGACCGAGGCCGGCATCCTCGGCTCCCACTGCGACCGGCACACCGGCATCCACCTGTTCGAGGACCAGGCGCTCGTCGAGGTCGTCGACGAGCGCGACCACCCCGTCCCGGCCGGCCAGGTCGGCCACAAGCTGCTGGTCACCAACCTGGTCACCCTGACCCAGCCGCTGATCCGCTACGAGGTCTCGGACATGGTCGCGGTATCCGGCGAGCGCTGCCCCTGCGGCCGCCCGTTCCGGCTGCTGGCCGCCATCGAAGGCCGCAACGACGACATCCTGTACCTGCCGGCGGCCGCCGGGGGCACGGCCGCGGTCCACCCGCTGGCCCTGCGCAGCGCCCTGGCCGGCATCCCCGGGCTGGCCCAGTACAAGGTGGTCCACGACACCGACGGCCTGCACGTCCGGACCGCCCTGCGCCCCGACGCCGACGGTGAGCAGACGGTCCGGCTGGTGCAAGAGCGCCTGGCCGGTAGGCTGGCCGCCCAGGGCGTGGCCCGCCCGGCGGTCCTGGTCGAGCTGCGCGACAACCTCCAGGACGAGCGCGACACCGCCGGCAAGTTCAAGCTGGTCGAGTCGCGCCTGCGCCGGCCGACGGCCCCGGTCCCCTAGAGAAGCGAGAGCTGGTCGCCGGCCGGGGGCTGGGGGCGGCGGCGGGCCGGGGCCTGGGCGTGGTCGACCAGGGCCGCCTGGAGGTCGGCCAGGAACGGTGACGGCTCCGCCTCGCGGACCGAGCCGCGCCAGGCCCGCCGGCGGGCGTGGCTGAGGAACAGGTGCGAGCGGGCCCTGGTCATGCCCACGAAGAACAGGCGTCGCTCCTCGGCCGTCTCGGTGGGCGACGGCTCGGGGCCGAAGCGCAGGGGCAGCAGCCCGTCCTCGCAGCCGACCAGGAACACCACCGGGAACTCCAGGCCCTTGGCGGCATGCAGGGTGAGCAGCGACACCCGGTCGGCCCGGGGGTCCCAGGTGTCGACCTCGTCGCCCAGGGCCAGCTCGGCCAGGAACCGGTCCAGGTCGTCGCCGCAGCGCTCGGCCAGCGGGGCGAGCAGCTCCAGGGCCTCGGCGGCGTCCCCGCCGGGCTCGGGGCCGGACTCGGCCGCGGCGGCGGCCAGGCGGGCGGCCAGGGAGCGGCCGCCGGCCGGGGTGGCCGGGCGGGCGGCCAGGGAGCGGCCGCCGGCCGGGGTGGCCGGGGACCGGAGGGCGCGGACCAGGCCGCGGACGGCCGGCCGGTCGAGCAGCCGGTCATGCGAGCGCTTCTGGAACGGCATGCCGGCCCGGCCCAGCGCCTCGGCCAGCGGGCCGGCCTGGGCGTCGGTCCGGTAGAGCACGGCCGCGTCGGCGAACGACAGCCCGTGGTCGGCCCCGCCGTCGGCCCGGCCCGAGTCCAGCGACAGGAACGAGGCGCCGCCCAGCAGCCGGTCGAGGGTGGCGACCACGAACTCGGCCTCGGCCAGGTCGCTGGCCGCCTGGTGGATCGTGATCCGGGTGGGGGCGTCCAGGCCGGCCATGGCGGCCAGCTCCCGCCCCGCGACCAGGGTCGAGGGGGCGATGACCTGGAGCGCCCCGGCGACGATGGCCGGGCTGGAGCGGTAGTTGCGGGTCAGCCGGACGGTGGTGGCGGACGGGAAGTCCTCGGCGAACCGCAGGAAGAAGCCGACGTCGGCGCCCCGGAAGCCGTAGATCGCCTGATCGGGGTCGCCGATCACGCACAGGTTGGCCTCCGGGGTGGTCAGCAGGCGCAGCAGCCGGTACTGGAGCCCGTCGACGTCCTGGTACTCGTCCACGGCCACGAACCCGAACCGCTCCCGGTACCTGGCGGCAAGGGCCGGGTCGCCGGCCAGCAGCGTCACCGGCAGGACCAGGAGGTCGTCCAGGTCGACCAGGTCGAGCTTGCGCATGGCGGCCTCGTAACGGGCCAGCGGGCCGGCGACCTCGGACGGCTCGGCGTCCAGCTCCGGCCAGCGGGCCGCCCGGGCCCGCTTGCGCCGCACCAGCTCGGGGAGCAGCCGCCGCGCCTCCCGCTCCGGGCAGCCCAGCAGCTCCGAGAGCAGCTCCAGCCGCTCGGTATCGTCCGCCACCCGGAACCCGGGCCCCAGCCCCACCGCCTCGTGCTGCTCACGCAGGATCCGCAACCCCAGCCCATGGAAGGTCGTCACCACCATCCGCCGGGCCACCCCCGGGAGCAGGGCGTCCAGCCGCTCCTGCAGCTCGGCACAGGCCCGCCGCGTGAACGTGATCGCCAGACACCGCTCGGCCGCCACCCCCCACTCATCCACCAGCCAGGCCAGCCGATGCGTGAGCGTCCGCGTCTTGCCCGTCCCCGGCCCCGCCACCACCAGCAACGGGCCCGCCTCGGCCCCGGCCGCCACCCGCTGCTCGGGGTCAAGCCCCCCGAGGGTCCCGCCGACTGGGTCGAGGGCCGGGGCGGCCGGACCGGGCGCCGGGTCGGTGATGGCGCTGGCCGGGGGGCTGTGGACAACCTCGCGCCTCCACCGCCCCGGTGGGCTACCCTCCCATTCGGGGGCCCCGCCACCCGGGGGGTGGAGGTGCGGCGCGTCCGCTGGGGGGGAGGCTGCCGCAGGGGCGGGGGTGGATTCCAGGAGCTCGGGGTCGGGCTCGAACAACGTCGCCGTGGCGGGGGCGGAGTGGAGCTCCTCGGGGGTGAAGACGCGGATGATGCCGTACTCGCCGTCGTAGCCGGCCTCGCGGATGACGGCGCCGCGGCGGACGCGGTCGATGGCCTCGGCGAGGAGGGGTGGGGCGGCCTTGGCGATGTCGTCGGTGGGGACGTGCTCCAGGATGTCGAGCTCGGGGCCGAGGCGGTCGACCAGGCCGTCGACCACGGCGGTGACCGCCTTGCTTCTGGGGCCGACGCCGAGGACCTCGCCGACCAGCTGGGGCAGCTGGAGGATGTTGCGGAACCCGGCCGCCCCGGGCGGGCGGGTGCCCGGGGGGCGGTCGGCCAGCTCCTCGACCCGGTGCAGGACCCCGACCGTGGGCGGCTTGCCGCAGACCGGGCAGCGGCCGCCGTGGCGGCGGGTCTCGGACGGGTCCATGCGGACGCCGCACCTGCGGTGGCCGTCCAGGTGGTACTTGCCCTCCTCGGGGAAGAACTCGACCGTCCCGGAGAACCCCTGGCCGGTCGCCAGGGCCCGCCGGATGGCCCAGTAGTCGAGGTCGGTGTCCAGCACCGTGGCCTCCCGGCCGAGCGCCGGCGGGGAGTGGGCGTCGGAGTTGCTGACCAGCCGGTACCGGTCAAGCCCCGACACCCGCCAGCACATCTCGGGGTCGGCCGACAGCCCCGTCTCCAGGGCGAAGATGTGCTCGGCCAGGTCGGCGTAGCAGTCCTCGACCCGGTCGAAGCCCGACTTGGACCCCAGCGGCGAGAACCACGGCGTCCAGGCGTGCGCCGGCACCAGGTAGGCACCGTCGCCGCTCTCCAGGGTGATCTCCAGCAGGTCGCGCGAGTCCAGCCCCAGGATCGGCTGCCCGTCCGAGGCCAGGTTGCCGATCCGCCGCAGCGCCGCCGCGCACCGCGCCGCCGAGGCCAGGTCGGGCATGTACAGCAGGTGGTGGACCTTACGGGTCCGCTC
>Ga0126313_10001653_pt1 | contig 11929 bp, 10 predicted proteins | sample Plot105A_FD_89954 | JGI IMG/M metagenome (GOLD analysis project Ga0126313, IMG submission 89954) | Serpentine soil microbial communities from UC McLaughlin Reserve, CA, USA - Plot105A | ecosystem: Environmental > Terrestrial > Soil > Grasslands | place: USA: UC McLaughlin Reserve, Lake County...
GAGAATGAGTTTGGCCAGCAGATAGCGACTCTACCCTGGATAGTCCCCTTTGCCTACGCAGTAGGGATCGCGATCATTCTCTTTACCGCAGCGAGTGTCAGGCGAGGTCCCGACTTTGCGTTGTGGGCACTGGTCGCAGCGTCGCTTCTGGCCTCTCCGATCGCCTGGCACAATTACCTGGTGCTTTTGGGACCCGGTATCTTGCTTCTCCTCGCAGGAGGGTGGGCAGCGCCGGGCTTCTTACTTCTCGCCCTACAGTCGATCCCTCCTTACTGGCCCGACCTCTGGGTTGGCAGGGACACCGTCGTGGCGACACTGGCACTCACTTTGTACTTCTATATCCTGCTGGCCCATTGGGTTGCGTTGGTGGTCGCCTCCCGGCGGCAGCCAGCAGGCCACAGAGAACCCAGGACGTTGTTTCGGAGAAGGCGTCCGCTTCGCGATTCCATTCCGTAGGCGGAGATATTCGGACCTCAGGACGTTTGTCGGTCCGAGTTCCTTTCTGGCACGAAAAGCAGCAGGGCCCAGAGTAGGACGAGCAGGAGGTTGCGGGCGAGGAGTAGATCGGGGCCTGGGAAGCGCAGAAATACAAGGTCCTGGTAGTGGATGAGCATGAGCCGGAACCATGCGGCGAACGCCCGCGTGCGCATCCGCGCGGCCATCTGATCGCAGAACTCGCGGATCGGGTCGTCGAAGTCGCGCACGTCGTCGCCCTCCCCCGGCCGGCCATCGTCGGCCTTGCCGTTGACGGAGACGCTCACGGGTCGGCGGTCCGATCCCGGCCCGCAGTCGCCCCAGTCGGTCAGGGTGTCGCGGCCCGGCCCGCCGTCCAGGACGTCCGGCGCCGCGGCGCCGCACGCGTCGCCGGTCAGCTCGTCGTCGCCGTCGCCGCCCTCCAGCACGTCGGCGCCAGGGCCGCCGGCGAGCTCGTCCGCGTCGGCGCCGCCGCGGAGGACGTCCGCGCCGCCTTCCGAGCGCAGCACGTCGGCGCCCGCGCCGCCGTCGAACGTGATCCTGGTCTGGCCGTCGATCGCCTTGAGCTCGTCCCGCCCGTCGCCGCCCAGCCCGGTGACCTCGAGTCCGGCCGGCGCAGTGTGGCTGACGACGAGGCGGTCGTCCCTGTCGCCCAGCTCGAGGCGGACCGCGCGCGGCACGTCGCACTGGACCGCGTAGGACGGATCGTCCTGCCGGCAGCGGTCGGCCGGGAACGCGTGCAGGGCGGCGTCGGACAGCGCGAGGCGGCCGGGCTCCTCGCCCGAGAGCGTCACGCTGTTCGCCTCGCCCGGCGCGGCGCGCAGCACGAGCGTGTCGCCCTCGTACGCGATCGTCCCGGCCGACGCGGCGGCGGGCACGACAGCGAGCGCGGCGACGGCGCCGATCAGGGCGCGGGGGGTGCGTCTGGTCATGGTCGGTCTCCGATTCCGAGGGAAGGTCAGGCGGCGGCCGGCATGGCGCGGCCGGCCAGGCGGTCCGCGACGGCGGTCAGCGCCGGGTCGTCGAGCGCGCCGGCCACGGCGGACAGCAGCCCGAGCTCGGCGGGGCCCGCGGGCGGCCGGCCGGCCGGGCCGAACGCGTCGAGCGCCCGGCGCAGCCGCTCCGGGGCGTCCGGCAGCGCGCCGGGCCCGTCGAGCCGGTAGCGCTCGGGCACCAGCGGGCCGAGGAGCAGGTCCGCGGCCAGCTCCGGCCGCCGCTCCAGGTCAGGCGTCACGCCGAGGTGGCCGGCGAGCTGGGCGGCCAGCACGTGGTGCAGGTCCGCGGCCAGCATCGGCCGCGCCTCCCGATGGGCGGCGACCCCGGCGCGCAGCTGCTCGTGCGACGGCGCGGGCACGCTGCCCGCCCACACGCCGGCCAGCCAGCGTGCCTGCAGCTCGAGCACCGGGAGGTACGGGCCGTGCAGCACGAACTGCCCGACGAAGCCGAGCCCCGGCAGGTCCGGGTGGAACGTGCGGGCGTGCAGGTCGATCTGCTTGCCGTCGGCACCGAGCAGCGCCTGCGTCCCGGCATCGAGGAACGGCAGGTCCAGCCGGTAGCCGGTGGCGCAGACGATCGCGTCGACCTCCGCCTCGCTGCCGTCGGCGAACACGACGCGCCGGCCCTCGACCGCCACCGGGGCCGGGCGCGGGTCGATGCGGCCCTCGGCCAGGTGCACGTGGTGGTGCTGGCATTGCGAGAGCCCGGCGAGCAGGACGTCGGGGTGCGGCGCCGGCCCGACGACGGCCGTCACGTCGCCCGCCGCGGCGAGCACCGCGGCGCGCAGCCCCGCGCCGGCGGCCTCCGGACCGAGCGCCGCGCCGGCGAGGGCGGCAACCGCCGTGAAGAAGCGCCAGTCGCTCGGCACGCCGGCGACCAGCTTCGGGATCACGTAGCGAGGCGCCCGGCAGGACGAGATGACGGCGATCGTGTCGTCGCCGGCCAGCTCGGACGCGATCTCCAGCGCGCTGATCGAGCTGCCGAGCACGAGGACCCGCTGGCCGCGCAGCTCGTCGCGCGAGCGGAAGTCGCGCGCGTGCAGCAGGCGGCCGTGGTCGGCGAAGGCGGCCAGGCCCGGGATGTCCGGGAACGCCGGCGTGCCGAAGCGGCCGCTCGCGATGACGACGCCGTCGACCACCTCGTGCACCGGCACTCCGCCGGCCTCGGTCCAGCGCACCGCCCAGCGGTCGCCGGCAGGCTGCACGTCGAGCACCTCCGCGTGCGTCCGCACCCGCGGCGCGACAGCGAAGCGCTCCGCGTAGCGGCGCAGGTAGGCGTGGACCTGCTCGGCGCGCGGGAACATCGGGGTGCCGGCCGCGTGCTCGAGATCCGAGAACGCCGTCATCGTCCGGTTCGTGTTCGTCCGCATCCCCGGCCAGACGGCGCTGTGCGCCGAGCCGGCGTTCCACTGGCCGCCGAGGTCGTCGCCGCGCTCGAGCACGATCGGATCGGCGCCCTGCTCGAGCAGGTGCTTTGCCACCGCCAGGCCGCCCGGCCCGGCCCCCACGACCGCCACGCGATCGCCCTGCAGACATCCAGCCACGTCGTCCTCCTCGAAGTCGGCGGAGCGGCGTCCGGCCGCTCGTCGTTGTCGATGGGCGACGCTAGGCGGGGCCCCGCGCCGTGTCTCCTAGGAGTTGGCTAGGGCGTGCTAGGAGGTTCTTAGCGGTCCTCGTGCGCCGCGCGCATGGGCCCGCTCGTCGGGACCTCGGTGAGCGCCAGCGGACGCTCGACGGTGAGCTCGAGGCGCCCCCGCGCGACGCGCTCGAGCGCGACGCCCCACCCGCCCGCGTGCAGGCGCCGGCGCAGGACGAGCAGCCGCGCCTCCAGATTGTCGTTGCCGGCGGGCAGCCCCAGCCCCTCGTCCAGGCGCAGCTCGCGGTTGGAGAACGCGACGCGCCCGTCGGCGGCGTGCTCGCGCAGGAGCTTCCAGAGGATCCGGCCCGGGACGCCCTTGATCACGTAGTCGCGCCCGAAGAAGACGCTGTCGTCGGCCTGGTAGTAGAGGACCTCGACGCCGGCGGGTCCGGTGGCCGGCGCGGCGGGCGCCGCCGGCGCGCGAGGCGGTGCCTCGGCCCGGTCGCGCTCGAGCATGGCCAGCGCGGTCGCCAGGTGGCCGCCGACGATGCGGAGCGTGCGCTCGTTGTGGGCGCCGAACGCGCCGGCCTGGCGGCTCTCGAGCCCCAGCACGCCGACGAGGGTGCTGTGGACGACGAGCGGTATCCCCGCCGCGCTCTGCACGCCCTCGAGCGACGGGACCGGGATCGGCGCCACGTCGCCCACGCCGGCGCGCTCCTGGACCGCGCTCTGCATCACCCGCGCCCGCGCGAGGTTCGGGACCGTCACGACCTGGCGGCGCTCGGCGGCGACGCCCACCACGCCGGTCCCCAGCACCACCTCGGCGCCGGCGGAGACCGCCGGATAGCCGTTCGTGGCGGCCGCGACGAGCCGGTCGCCGCGCTCGCCGGCGACGAACAGCGCGCTGTAGGCGATGCCGAACAGGTCGTCGAGCGCCTGCAGCGCCGTGGTCGTGGCCTCGTCGTAGGCGGCGCACGCAGCCAGCCGCCGGATGAAGTCGTCGAGCCGGCGCAGGTCGTCGCGCTCGGCACCGGGGCCCGCCGGCTCGTGACCGGGGTCGGCGACCGCGTCGCAGCGAAGGACGCGGTGGATGTCGACGCCACGCAACCGGAAGATCCCGGCGGCGCCCGTCGCGTTCGCGACCGCGTCGAGGTTGGTCCGCAGCGCCTCGAACGTGGGGCCCTCCGTCTCGGTGTGCACGTAGACGAGGTCCAGCACGTACTGGCGGCCGTCCCGCGGGTCCACGACCCAGACCTGGCTCTGCGGGTTGGCGTCGAGGTTGGCGCGCGACTTGTTGAAGAACTGGCGCGAGAGGGCGACGCGCTCGCTGTCGACGTGGCGGACGATCGACATGTAGGTCACGTTCGGCGTGCCGTCGCGGGAGCAGGTCGCGAACGGCGACGGGATCGTCCCCTGCAGCGCGGGGAGGATGGACTCGAGCGGGACCGCGAGGCCGCTCACAGCCGCGCACCCGCGCCGGGACCGGGCGTCTGGTCGTACAACTCCTCGACCGCGAACGTCACCGTGAGCAGCTCGCCCGCCACGAGGGTCTCGCCGAACTCGGGCGGCAGGCCCAGCTGCCGCACCTCGGCCGTGAACGCCTCGAGGTGCTCGGCTACGCGCCCCTCGTCGGCGGGCTGCGGCTCCCGGACCTCCAGCACCGAGCCCTTGAGCTGGATCGTGCGGTACGTCGTGGGCCGCGAGCACGTCACGGCGAGCGCGCCGTTGGACTCCAGGTTCGCGCGCGTGGAGGAGCCGGCGCGCGCCGTGATGCACAGGTTGACGGCGCTCCCGTCGACGACCGGTCCCCAACCGCGGCCGATTTCGGGCCGCAGGTCGCCGTCGCGGGTCGCGACGATGATCGCCACGCCGCTGCAGACGAACTCCGCCACCTCCGGTGAAAGCGCCTGCACGGAGGCCGGACTGTAGCGCCTCAGCCCGCCAACGATTCCGGCAGGCCGAAGTGCGGGAACAGCTCCGGCGCGACGAAGCCGGTGATCTCCTCGATCCGGCCGTCGCGGAGCGTGAGGACCTGCAGCACGGTCGGCAGGTAGCGCTCGCGCTCCGGGTTCCAGCTGTACGTGCCGAACGCCGGCTGCCCGCTCGCGCGCGTCGGGATCACGCGCACGCGCCGCCTCCCCTCCGCGTTGTACAGGCGACCGGAGAACGCCCACTCGCGCAGGAACACGAGCACGCCGGGGCCGCGGAACCAGGCCGCCATCGGCGGCATCGCGATCGCGGCGTCCTCGGCCAGCATCGCCGCGACCGCGTCGACGTCGCCGCGCTCCCAGGCGTCCACGTAGCGCTCGACCAGCTCGCGGATGCCGTTGTCGCCGAGCGAGCGGAGCGTCTCCTGCTGGCTGCGGTCGGGCAGGTGGTCGTCGATCGTCTTGCGCGCGCGCTGGAGCGCGCTGTTGACCGACGCGGTGGTGCTGTCGAGCGTCTCGGCGACCTCGCGAGCCGAGAAGCCCAGCACCTCGCGCAGGATCAGCACGGCGCGCTGGCGCGGCGGCAGGAGCTGGAGCGCGGCGATGAACGCGAGCTCGACGCTCTCGCGCTGCTCGACGCTCGCCTCCGGCGCGGCGAGGCCGTCGGGGACGCCGAGCCGCTCGTCGGGATAGGGCTCCACCCAGACGGACTCGACGAGCGGTTCGCCGGGTCCGGCGTGCGGGTCGCCGGACGGTCCGTAGTCGATCGGCAGCACGCGCTTGGGCCGGCGCGCGACGACGTCGAGGCACGTGTTCGTCGCGATCCGGTAGAGCCAGGCGCGCAGTGAGCTGCGGCCCTCGAACCGGGCCAGCCCGCGCCACGCGCGCAGCAGCGCGTCCTGCAGCGCGTCCTCGGCGTCGTGCACGGAGCCGAGCATCCGGTAGCAGTGCGCCTGCAGCTCGCTGCGGTAGGTCTCGACGAGCCGCCGGTAGGCGCCCTCGTCGCCGTGGCGCGCGGCGTCCAACAGCGCGCGGTCGGCGGCGACCGAGCTCATCAGTCGGGTTTGGCCGTCATCGCCCAGATCGCGAACGCGTAGGCGACGAGCAGTACGGCGGCGAGGATGAGCACGGCGCGCCCGAGGCCGCCGGGCCCGTCGGGCCCGCGTCGCGTCGCGCGCCACGCGACGACCGCGGCGATGATCGTCAGGAGCAGCCCGCCGTCCGCCGTGCTGTAGCCGATCCCGATCCAGCCGGCGTCGTCGGGGACGTCCTCCTCCGACGCGATCCACTCAGCCCCGACGCGCATCACGATGTAGGCGGGCAGCACGCCCATCAGCAGCGCCCGGTACGCGAGGCCGGTCAGCACCTCGGCGCCCTCCCCGCGGCGCAGCGCGCCGCCCATCGACGCGGCCACGACCACGAGCGCGCCGACGAGCAGCATCGCGCCCGCGACGTGCACGAACAGCGGCAGGTTCCACGCGTCGGGACGGATCGTCGCGGCGACCATCACGCTCCCGGCTTGAAGATCATGTCGAGGAGGAGCAGGACGGTGGCGAGGGCCATGACCCCGACCATGAGGCCGGCGCGGTCGATGCCCTTGATCCGCTCGCCCTCCCGCACGCCGGCCCCGAGCCGCCCGCCGGCCGCGGAGGCGATGAACCACAACACGAGGGCGGCGATGATCCAGCCGTCCCACAGCTCGTAGCCGTCGACCTCGAGCGCAAGCCAGACGCCGAACACGAGCACGCCGAGGCCGCCGACGTTCCACAGCGCGAGCGCCGGTGGGCCGAGTGCGCGCGCCGCGGCGTCGCCGCCCGAGGAGACGAGCAGCACGCCGTACACGACGACGCCGGCCGCCAGCAGAAAGGCGGCGAGCACGTGGAAGAACAGGAGCCACTCGTACAGGCTCATGCGCGGAACCCTAACGGCGAGGCTGGACGGCTCGTCGCGCCGGTAACGCGGCCGTTCCCGCGTTACCCGGTCCGCACCCGGTAACCGCCTAACTTCCGACGATGCCCCCCCGCCTGCCGTTCCTCGCCGCCCTGGTCGCGGCGGTCGCCGTCGCGGGCTGCGGCGGCGACGACAACGAAGGGACCCCGGGCGGCGGCACGCCTGCGCGGTCCGACGCCTCCGGCAACGTCACCGAGCGGCTCTTCGCCGGCAGCGCCACCGCGAACCTGCGCACGCCCGACGAGGGCAAGCCGGGCGGGACGCTGACGGTGCTCTCGGGCGGCGACGTCGACTTCCTCGATCCCGGCAAGACGTACTACACGTACACGATCGGGATCCTCAACGCCCTGCACCGCGGCCTCTACGCGTACCTCCCGAACGACACCACGAAGCCCGTCCCGGACCTCGCCGCCGCCGATCCCGAGATCGCGCCGGACGGCAAGACGGTGACGGTGAAGCTGCGCAAGGGCGTGATGTTCTCCGACCCGGTCGACCGCGAGGTGACGTCGGCTGACGTCAAGTACGCGATCGAGCGCGCGTTCACGGCCGCGCTGGCGAACGGCTACGTGTTCACGTACTTCGGCGACCTCGTCGGCGCACCGGACGAGCCGGGCGACTACCGGGAGATCCGCGGGATCCAGACGCCCGACGACTCGACCATCGTCTTCAAGCTCACGAAGGGCACCGGCGCGGCGCTCGCCGGCGCGCTGGCGATGCCGATCTCGATCCCGGTGCCGAAGGAGTTCGCGCAGCGGTTCGACAAGACGGTGCCGTCCACCTACGGCGAGGAGCACGCCGTCTACACCGGCCCGTACAAGATCGAGACCGACGCGCAGGGCAAGGTCACCGGCTTCACGCCGCAGCAGCACATCAGCATCGTGCGCAACCCGCAATATGCCGACGTCGAGGACTTCCGCCCCGCGTTCCTCGACGCGCTCGAGTTCCAGTCGGGCAACGAGGAGACGGGGACCGCCACGCGCCGGATCCTGAGCGGCGACAGCATGGCGTCGGGCGAGATCGAGCCGCCGTCGAACCAGCTCAAGCGACTCCTGGAGAGGAACAAGGAGGAGCTGTCGGTCGTGCCCGGCGGCGGCTGGCGCGCGGTCTCGATGGATACGGCGCGGCCGCCGTTCGACGACCTCGACGTGCGCAAGGCCGTGATCGCCGGCTTCGACCGCACGGCGGCGCGCCAGCAGCGCGGCGGTGAGGCGCTCGGCCCCGTGGCACAGCACTACATCCCGCCGGGCATGGCGGGCTTCGAGGAGTCGGGCGGCGCCGAGGGCTGGCCGGAGTTCGACTGGATGGCCAAGCCGGAGGGCGACCGCGCGCTCGCCGCGGAGTACTTCCGCAAGGCCGGCTATGCGTCCGGGAAGTACGAGGGCTCGGAGGAGCTCCTGCTCGTCTCCGACAACGCCGAGCCGGACAAGTCGATCGCGCAGATCACCGAGCGCCAGCTCAACGAGATGGGCTTCAAGACCAAGCTGCGCCTGGTGACGCGCGACACGATGCTCACCCGCTTCTGCCAGGTGCCGGCGGCCGACGTCAGCGTGTGCCCGTCGTACGGCTGGGCACAGGATTTCTTCGACCCCCAGACCATGCTCGACCCGACGTTCAACGGCGAGAACATCCTGGACGCCGCCAACGTCAACTGGGCCGAGCTCGACGACGACGGCGTCGACGCCGCGATCGAGAAGGCCAAGGCGACGATCGAGCCGGCCGAGCGCGCGCAGGCGTGGGCCGACGCGAACAAGCTGATCGTCGCGCAGGCGCCGGCGATCCCGTACATGTGGGACTACCAGGCGGTGGTCGCCTCGCCGAACGTGCGCGGCGTGCAGAACGGCTACTCGACGACCTGGGACTGGAACTTCACGTCGATCCGCTGATCAGCTGGTCGGCGGGCGCCGCGTCGTCGGTGAGCGCGTCGGCTTCGCCGGCGAGGGCGGTGACCGCGGCGCGGTCGTACGTGCGGGCGCCGCGCGAGCCCGGCGCGACCGCCGGCGGGAGCGGGCGGTCGGACGCGATCAGCACGAGGTTGCCGCCGCCGGGGCCGCCCCGCGCGTCGTCGGGGTCGGGGATCGCGACGAGCGCGACGTCGGCGAACTGCTGCAGCAGCGTGGCGGCCTCGGCGCGCAGCAGCGCCAGGTCGCCGCGGTCGATCACATTGAGCAGGTAGAGCCCGTCGTCGCGCAGCACGCGCCGGACATCGGCGAGGAACTCCGCGGTCGCGAGGTGCCATGGGATCGTGCGGCTCCCGAACGCGTCGCCGACGACGACGTCGGCCGAGCCGGCCGGCTCGTCGCGCAGGGTCACGCGCGCATCGCCCGTGCGCACCGTGAGCGCCGGGCCGGTGCGCAGCCCCAGCTCCTCCCGCACCAGGTCGACGAGCTGGGGGTCGACCTCGAGCACCCGGGAGCGGGACCCCGGGCGGGTCGCGGCGAGGTAGCGCGGCAGCGTGAAGCCGCCGCCGCCGATGAACAGCGCGTCGAGCGGCTCGCGCTCCGGCCGCATCGTGTCGAGCGCGTCGGCGATCCAGCGCGTGTACGCGAACTCCAGGTGGCGCGGGTCGGCGAGGTCCACGTAGGAGTGGCGCAGGTCGTCGAGCATCAGCAGGCGGCCGGACGGCCGCGCCGGGTCGGCGACGACCTGCGCGCAGTAGTAGACGCTCTCGGTCGTGCAACGGGTGCCGGCGGCGACCCCGGTGGCGGCCAGCAGGACGGCGCCGCCGGCGACCGCCCCGAGCGCGCCGCCGGGGAAGGCGCGCGAGGCCGCGGCGGCGATCAGGCCGGCGGTGACGAGGAGCGCGCCGAGCCCGATGACGGTCGTGCGGACGGGCAGCAGCGGGACGAGCACGAAGCCGGTGCAGAAGGTCCCGGCGAGGGCACCGGCGGTCGCCCACGCCGAGAGCCGCCCGACGACCGTGCCGCTGGCGGCGAGGTCGCCGAGCTGGAGCTTGACCACGACCGGCGTGACCGCGCTGAGCACGGTCGCGGGCGGCAGCAGCGCGAACAGCGAGATCGCGAGCGCGCTGGCCTGCCCGGCGCCCTCGAGCGCCTCGCCGAACAGGCGGACGATCGGGACCGTCGCGAGCGCGAGCAGCCCGCCGGCGATGAGCAGGAGCGCGAGCAGCCGCCGCGGCTCGAGCATGTCGGCGGCCCGGCCGCCCGCCGCGGCGCCGAGCGCGATGCCCGCGAGCACGACCCCGATGATCGTCGTGTAGGTCTCCAGCGTCAGGCCGACGTAGGGCGCGAGCAGCCGGACGCCGAGGATCTCGAGCACGAGCACCGCACCGGAGGCGCCCGCGACGGCGAGCGCGGCGAGCCCGCCGGGCAGCGCGCCGGGCCGGGGCGCCGCGTGCACCGTCACGCTCCGCGGGCGGGACGCGGCTCCTGCGCGCCGCGCCACTGCACCGCGGCGGCGCCGGCGTCGACGGCGGCGGCGAGCGCGGTCTCGGGATCGTCGCCGCGGCTGAGGTGCGCGGCGAGCGTGCCGGCGAACACGTCGCCCGCGCCGGTGGTGTCGACCACCTCGACGGCGGGCGCGGGGCGCTCGATCGACCGGTCCGGCGTGCTCCAGCGTGCGCCGCGGCCGCCCAGCGTGATCACGATCGAGCGCACGCCGAGGGCGTGCGCGGCGGCGGCGAGCGCGGCGGGGTCCGCGTCGTCCGAGCCGGTGATGGCGGCGGCCTCGCCGGCGTTCACGATGAGCGGGTCGGCGGCCCCCAGCAGCTCCGCGGGCAGCTGCCGCACCGGGCTGGCGTTGAGGACGAACCGCCGGGCGCCCCGCGCCGCCGCGACGACCGCCTCCTCCGGCACCTCGAGCTGCGCGAGCACGAGGGCGCTCTGGGCCGCCGCGCGCTCGGCGTCCGCCGCGGAGAGCCGCTCGTTGGCGCCGGGTACGACGACGATCGAGTTCTCGCCGGTCGCGTCCACGACGATCAGCGCGGTGCCGGAGGGCGCGTCCGGGAGCGCGCGCACGGCGGCGGCGTCGACCCCGGCGGCGCGCAGGCCGGCCAGGAGCGCCTCCCCGGCGGCGTCCGCGCCGACGCAGCCCACCATCGCGACGCGCGCGCCCGCGCGGGCCGCGGCGACCGCCTGGTTGGCACCCTTGCCGCCCGGCGCCGTCGCGACCGAGCGGCCGAGCACGGTCTCGCCGCCGGCCGGACGGCGGTCTGCCGCCACCGTGATGTCCTGGTTCAGCGAGCCGACGACGACGACCTCGGGCGCGGGCATCCGGGGACCGTACCGTCCGGCGAGGACCGTTCGGGCGTGCGTTCGGGCACCCGTCCGCCCCGTTTCGCTGCGCCTGCGGCCATGGTCGGGCCGCGCGCGCCGTGGGACGGTGCCCCCATGCCGGAGACCCGCGCCATCGCGCTGCCGACCGCCCTGCTGGTGGCGACGGCGGCGCTCGCGGGCTCGATCGCGGTCGCGTGCGCATTCCTGCTCGTCGCGCTGGTCGCCGTGGCCGGCCACGCCGCCGTCGCGCTGCACGACGGCACCTGGGCGACGTGGTGCGGGGCGGCGGCCGGCGCGTGCGGAACCGTCGCGGCGCTTATCGGGCTGACGCGCACGAGCGGCGGGCTGCGGCCGGCCGCGCTGGCGGCCGCCTGGGCGATCGCGTTCGCATGGCCGCTGACCGGGGCGGCGCCGGCGGCGATCGCGGCCACCGTGGCGACCGGGTTCGTCGTCCGCTGGGGAGCGAGCGGCGCGCACCCGGCCCGCGATCGCGCGCCCGCCGCGGCCGGCCTGGCGACGATCGCGCTGCTGCTCCTCGCCGCCGCGTTCGGCGGCGCACCGGACGAGGCGCGGCCCGACGAGCGCGCGGTACGAGCGGACGACCGCGCAGCGCCCGCGAACGAGCACGCGGCGCGGGCCGACGAGCGCCCGGGGGCGGCGGACGAGCGCCCGGGGGCGGCGGACGAGCGCCCGGGGGCGGCGGACGAGCGCCCGGGGGCGGCGGACGAGCGCGCCACGCCGCCGCCCGCGCGCGTCGTCCGCGCCTACTAC